>OIZX01001398.1_pt1 | contig 12595 bp, 12 predicted proteins | sample 1588621 | NCBI WGS metagenome assembly OIZX01 (sample SAMN03283276) | human gut metagenome | biome: human-associated habitat; material: feces | host: Homo sapiens | place: Peru | collected 2012
TTTTCAGGGCCGACAGAGTCGTCGGCCCCTACAACCAAGCGGGTAAGTGCATACGAATTCGCCGCAAATCCTCGCAAAAACCGGTGCATACCGCCGGGCGGAGCAGAGCCCCGCCCCTACCAACAGCCCAAAATGTTGAACCAGGCCAGCAGAACCGCTGGCCCCTACAGATTCTCTCGGAAAGGGGCTTCTCCACTATGGCCCGCAAGGCGTCCCATTCGATTTCTTACCGGCTGACGAAGTTTGAACTGGTCGCCGGGTGGCTTTATCTGCCGTTTTATCTGCTGATTCTGAATCTGCTTCTGCAGCTGGCGAACGTGAAATTCTCGCTCGGCATGACGGCGCTGACGATGAATCTCGTCTATTTTGCCGTGAATCTGCTGGCGGTGCTGCTGATTTTCCATGGATTTCTGCGGCAGTCGTTTTTCGGCGGCTCATTCTGGAACTTTGTGCAGGCGCTGGTTCTGGGCTTTGCGATGCATTACGCGGGCACGGAGGTGCTGCGATTTGCGCTGTCCAAGTTGGCTCCCGGTTTTACCATCTACAATAACGAGACAGTCGGCTCGCTCATTTCTGATAACTGGTATGTCATGCTCGCCGTGACCGTGTTCCTTGCGCCCATCATCGAGGAGACGCTTGTGCGCGGGCTTGTCTTTGGCTCCATTCAGCCGACGTCGCGCGTCATGGCGTATCTTGTGTCCGTCGTTTTGTTCACGCTCATGCACAACTGGCAGTATTTCACGCTCTATCCTGCCGGGAAGGTGCTTTTGAGCTGCATTCCGTATCTTCCTGCCTCCATCGCGCTGGCCTGGACGTATGAAAAGGCCGGGACGATCTGGGCGTCCATCTCGCTGCACGCCATTGTGAACGCGATGTCGTTCGGGCTTTTGCAGCTGAACTTCTGATTGGGAGGGGCTTTATGCCGAAGATCATTCAGCTTGACCGCCACGTTGCGGATCTCATCGCCGCAGGCGAGGTCGTCGAGCGTCCGGCGTCCGCTGTCAAGGAGCTGGTCGAAAATTCCATTGACGCGGGCGCAAAAAATATTACAATAGAATTACAAAACGGCGGCATGACCTTCCTGCGCATTTCCGACGACGGCTGCGGCATGGAGCCGGTCGACGCCCGCACGGCGTTTCTGCGCCACGCGACGAGCAAGATCCGCAGAAAAGAAGATCTTGCCTGCATCGGCACGCTCGGCTTCCGGGGCGAGGCGCTGGCGGCCATTTCCTCCGTATCGAAGATCGATTTGCTTACGCGGGCGCAGGGCGCGGAAAACGGCGTCCGGCTGCATCTGGAGGCGGGACAGGTTCTGTCCGAGGAGCCTGCCGGATGCCCGTGCGGCACGACGATTTTGGTGCGGGAGCTGTTTTACAATACGCCCGCACGGATGAAGTTCATGAAATCCGACGCGGCGGAGTCCTCCGCTGTTTTCTCCGTCGTGCAGCAGCAGGCGCTGTCCCATCCGGAAATTTCCTTCCGCTTTTTGAAGGACGGACAGGAGCAGCTGCACACCGACGGGCAGGGCGACCGCATGGCCGCGATCTACGCCATCTATGGCCGGGAGCTGGCGAACAATATGCTGCCGGTCGACGGCAGCTGGGAAAAGCTGCGCGTGCGCGGCTTCGTCACAAAGCCGACCGCCACGCGCGGCAACCGCGCCTGGCAGAGCTTTTTTGTCAACAACCGCTATATCAAATCCCGTCTGCTCTCCGCCGCGCTGGAGGAGGCGTACCGCAACCAGATCATGGTGGGCCGCTTCCCGTCCTGCGTGCTGGAGGTCGATATGCCCGTACAGGCCGTGGACGTGAATGTTCACCCGGCCAAGACGGAGGTCAAGTTCCTGTCCGAGCGCGAGGTCTTCGACGCGGTACACTATGCCGTTTTGTCCACGCTTTCCAGAGCGGCGGGCCGCCCGGAATGGAAAACGCCGGAGAAAAAGCAGGAGTCCGCTCCGCAGCCGCAATTGCAGCCCAGGGCTGTCCAGCCGCCGAAGCCCGGCTTCTATCAGACCATGCAGGCTTCCGAATACCGCCGTCAGGCTGCGCAGCAGCCCGCGCAGAAGCCGGCCCAGCCCGTGCTGGCCTCGCCGGTGCAGCTGCCGCGCCCGGAGCCTGCGCCCGCGCAGCAGAGCTTTCCGCTTCCGAAGCAGGAAGCAAAGCCGGAGGTCAGGCCGGAGCCGAAGCCCGAACCAAAGATTGAGGTCAGACCCGAACCGAAGCCGGAACCCGTCAAGGAGCCGGAGGCGCAGCAGGCGCTCCCCGTCCCGGAGGAGCCCTTCCGCATCATCGGCGAGGCGCTGCACACCTACATCATCGTCGAGCAGGGCGAGGCCGTTCTGTTTCTCGACAAGCACGCCGCACATGAGCGCATCCGCTTCGAGGCGCTCAAAAAGGAGGACCACCCCATCATGGCCCAGCTGCTGCTGGCTCCCGTCTCCGCAGAGCTTTCGCGGGAAGAGGCCGCTGCCGTGCTGGAAAACAAAGCGCTTCTGGAGCGCTGCGGGTTCGAGACGGAGGACTTTGGCGGCGGGGATGTGCTCATCCGGCAGATCCCGTCCGACGTGGATGTGGAGGACGCGAAGGCGCTTTTGCAGGAGCTGGCGGGCGATCTGCTGGCCGGGAAAACGCTCGGCCCGGACAGCCTGCGCGACAATCTGCTGCACACCATCGCCTGCAAATCGGCCATCAAGGCCGGCTGGCAGACGTCCGACGAAGAGCTGCGGCGGCTCGTGCAGGAGGTTCTGTCCCGCGACGATATCAAATACTGCCCGCATGGCCGCCCCGTCTGCGTGACGCTCACGAAGCGGCAGCTGGAAAAGCAGTTCAAGAGGGCCTGAGCATGGACAGAATGATCTGTGTCGTCGGCCCGACGGCCTCCGGCAAGACGAAGCTCGCCGTACAGCTTGCAAAGCTGTATGACGGCGAGGTCGTCTCCTGCGATTCCATGCAGATCTACCGTCACATGGACATCGGCACGGCCAAGCCCACAAGGGAAGAAATGGACGGCGTTCCCCACCATCTGCTGGACATGGTCGAGCCGGGCGAGGATTTTTCCGCCGGGAAATATGTGCAGCTGGCAGATGCCTGCGTACAGGACATTTTATCGCGCGGCAAAGCCGCCGTCATCGCGGGCGGCACGGGGCTGTATGTCGACAGCCTCATCGCGGGCCGCTCGTTTGCGCCCGTCCCGCAGACCGGCAGGCGCGAAGCGCTGGAGGCGCAGCTGCGGCAGCTCGGCGGCGAGGCGATGCTGGCGCGTCTGCGGGACATTGATCCGGAGGCCGCTGCGCGGCTCCATCCGGCGGATGAAAAACGCATTGTCCGTGCGCTGGAGGTCTATGAGGAAACCGGCAAGACCATCACGCAGCACAATCTGGAAACGCAGGCCATCCCCCCGCGCTACCGGCCCGTGTGGCTGGGGCTTGATTATATCGACCGGGCGGTTTTGTACCGGCGCATCGATTCGCGGGTCGACAGGATGCTGGAAGACGGGCTGCTGGACGAGATTCGTGCGCTGCTCGCCCTCGGCGTCAGCCCGAAGACGACGGCCATGCAGGCCATCGGCTATAAGGAATTTTTCGGGTACTTAAACGGCGCGTGTTCGCTGGACGAGGCCGCCGCGCTCTGCAAGCAGCGCTCGCGCAACTATGCCAAGCGGCAGCTGACGTGGTTCCGGCACAATGCGGACATGCACTGGCTGCGGCTGACGGGCACGGAAGATTTTTCGGAGGTTCTTTCCGCCGCTCGACAGAATATCCCTTTTTCCGCGCATTGAATATGGTACAATATGGGTATCAAAATCACAACAGGGAAGCTCTGATGTAATGTCCGAGAGCATTCGGCGAGAGATTTTGGCCCAAGACAAGGTATGAAAACGCAGGAATACTTTGTGTATTTCAAGTTTTCATACCGCAGGATTGGGCCAAAAGATCCGGCGAAGGCCGAAGGACATTGCATCAGAGGTTCCCCTATATAAAGAAAAGGAGCCGATACCCATGCAAAAACCAACAGAGAATTATCAGGACGTTTTTCTGAACCAGGCCCGGAAGGACCGCACGATGCTGACCGTTTTTCTGATGAACGGCTTTCAGATGCGCGGCATTATCACGGGCTTTGACCAGTTTGTCATCATGCTGCAATCCGACGGGCGGCAGCAGATGATTTATAAGCATGCGGTCTCTACCATGACGCCCGCTATGCCCGTCCACCTGACGCAGAGCTGAGCACCGCTCCGCTCCCATCAGGCAACCCCAGGTACCCTGAAGGAGCGCTATGAAGCAAGGCAAATCCTATTTTACAGTCATCCTCTGGATTCTGCTGGCCGCAATCGCCGCGTATTTCGGCTATCACGCGATCAGCAGTCTCTATGCACCACTTCTGACGGCCACCGTCACACCATACGAAGCCGGGGCGGGCTATTACGCCTCCGGCTTTGTCGTGCGTGAGGAAGAGCCTTTATATTCGCAGTACGGCACGACCGTCCTGAGCTGCGCCGAGGGTGTACACGTGGCCGCGAACGACACCGTCGCCACCGGCTACCGCTCTGAGGACGCGCGGCTCCGGCAGACGCGCATCGATGAGCTGTCCGGTCAGATTGAGCAGCTTCAGTACGCGTGGAGCGCCGTTTCCAGCGTCTACGATCAGGCTGCGCTCGACGCGGATATTGCGGATGAGCTTGCGCAGCTGAGCCGGTATCTGGCGCTGCGCGACATGAATTCTGTCTCCGACCTTTCGCCGGAGCTCAAGGGCCTCATCCTGCGCCGCACAGGAAGCGGCGCGGACAGCGGCGCTTTGCAATCGCGCATCAGCGCCCTGCAGGCGGAGCTGGACACGCTTGAGGCGCAGTCCGCAGGCGACACCAGCGCCATTTCCGCAGGCAAAGCCGGAACGTTTTCCGCCGCTGTCGACGGCTACGAGGCCGTGCTGACGCCGGAACGGCTGATGGAAATGACCGTTGCGGAATTTGAGACCCTCCAGCCGGACGAGACGGACGCCCACGCCATCGGCAGGCTCATCACGTCCGCGACCTGGTATTACGCCTGCGTCGTGCCCGCAAGCGAGCTTTCCGGCGTGGAGGAGGGCGACCGCGCCACGCTGACCTTCGCCCGTGACTATTACCAGCCTGTCACCATGCGCGTAGAGCGTCTGGGCGGGAATGAGGCAGGCTCCCGGCTGCTGGTTCTGTCGTCCGACCGGGCGCTGCAGAACGTGACGCTGCTGCGGCAGCAGTCGGCGGAGATCGTCTTCACGTCCTACTCCGGTCTGCGCGTCCCGAAGTCCGCCGTCCGTGTCGAAAATGGTCGAACGGGCGTGTATATCCTCGAAGGAACGCTCGCCAAGTGGAAGCCCATCACCATTCTCCACGATACCGGCGAAAGCTATGTCGTCACGCTCGACACCAGCTCGACCGACAATCTCTGGCCGGGCGATGAGCTGATTATCAACGCGAAAAATCTATACGATGGAAAGGTCGTCAACTGATATGTCTACAATTGCTGAAAATATCGCGGGCATCCGCGCCCAGATGGCTGAGGCCGCAAAAAAGGCCGGACGTGACCCGTCCGAAATCCTCCTTTGCGCCGCGACGAAGATGAACGACGCCGAGCGCGTCAAGGAGGCCGTCGCCGCAGGCGTCGACTGCTGCGGCGAAAACCGCGTGCAGGAAATTCAGGCCAAGCGCCCGCTGGGCGCGTACACGGGAAAGCCGCTGCACTTCATCGGCCATTTACAGACCAACAAGGTCAAGTACCTCGTCGGCGTGGTCGACCTCATTGAGTCCGTCGACCGGCTGGAGCTGCTGGAATGCATCGAAAAGCAGGCGGAAAAGCTGGGCGTCGTGCAGAACATTCTCTTTGAGGTCAACATCGGCAATGAGGAAAGCAAGTCCGGCTTTACCCCGGCAGAGGCCGCTGCGCTTGCCGCCCGGATGGCCGATTTTCCGCACACGGCGCTCAAGGGTCTGATGGCAATTCCCCCCGTGAGCGAATTTCCGGGAGAAAATTGCAGATATTTTGCCGAAATGCGCAATCTTTTTGTTGACATAAGGGCAAAAAAATACGATAATGTGTCCATGGAATGCCTGTCGATGGGCATGAGCGATGATTTTGCCGACGCCATCGCCGAAGGCTCGACCATGGTGCGCATCGGCACCGCCATCTTCGGCAAGCGGAACTATAACATCTGACCGACACGCCGACACGGCCCAATTACATAGAATAGCAATTCTGGAGGATACATTACAATGGGATTTATGGATGACCTGAAGAAACTCACGAAGCCGTATACAGAAGACGACGACGATTTTGATGAATTCGACGACGACGCCCGCCCCAGCAGGCCCTCCCGTTCGTCCTCGGCGCCGAAGCCCTCGTACCGCAGCAGCTTCGATCTGGACAGCGATGAGTTTTCCTCGACCGGCAGCAGCAGCGCTTCCGCCGGACGCCGGACGCTCGGAGGCAATAACGCCGCCGGTACGCAGAGCGGCAAGGTCGTGAACATTCACGCCACAGCGCAGCTGCAGGTCGTGCTCGTCAAGCCTGAGCGCTTTGACAGCGTGACTGAAATCGCAGAGCATCTGCGCAGCAAGCACGCGGTCGTCCTCAATCTGGAATCCACGAACAAGGACGTCGCCCGCCGTCTGGTCGATTTCCTGTCCGGCTGCGCCTACGCGCTCGACGGCAAGATCAAAAAGATCGCCATCAGCACCTACATCATCACGCCGTACAACGTCGACTTCGTCGGCGACAATCTGATGGACGAATTGGAAAACAGCGGCGTTTATCTCTAATCGTACAAGGGGGCAGCGTCCATGTTCACACCGCAGGAAATTCAGGAGCAAACCTTCTCCAAGGCCGTCTTCGGCGGCTATGATATGCAGCAGGTCGACGATTTTCTCGAACCGCTGACCGACGACTACATCACGCTCTATAAGGAAAATTCCGTGCTCAAGGCCAAGATGAAGATTCTGGTCGAAAAGCTGGAGGAATACCGCGCCCAGGAGACGAAGCAGTCCGCCGCCGCAGCCGATGCAGAGGCCAGAAGCGCCCAGCTGCTCAAGGAAACGCAGGCGCGGTGCGCCGCCATGCTGCAGAACGCAGAGGTCAACGCACAGGCCAATGCGCAGGTCAACGCTGCGAACGTGCAGCTCGCGCAGCTCAACCAGCAGCTGCACGCCGAGCAGGAGCGGCTTGATTACGCCAGACAGACCGCGCTGAATTTCATCTCCGTGGTCGAGCGCGACATTCAGGGCCATCTGGAGCTGCTCGAAATGCTCAAGGCCCGCGACCTGACGCGCGAATCCGCGCCGGAGCAGCCGCAGCCCGCGCCCGAACGGCCCTACGACTGGCAGGACGAGCAGCCCACAATGCCCGCTCCGATCCCCAGTGAGGACGCGGGGAAGATTGCGACGGAGATCTCCGACAACCTCGAAAAGCTGATTGGCAGCGACGCCGAGGCAAAGACAGCCTCCGTGCCCGCACCGGCCAGACAAAGCGCTCGCCCCATGCACCCCGAAAGCGCAACAATCAAGTTCGAAGACCTCAAATTTGGCCGCAACTACGACCCGACATCGCCGAAGTAAACAAACCTGATTCCCCCGCGCTCCGCTGTCCGGAGCGCGGGGTTTGTCTGCAAAGGCGTCGGGCTGCACACGCCCCAAAGCCTGCCCTTTGAACAAAGGTACTTTTTCGCGTGAAAAATCCCCGCCGCAAAGTAGTCTGCGGCGGGGATTGGCGTTTGTTTATTCCTCTTCCGTTTCCGGGAAGTCCTTCCTGACGGCGGCCTCTGCCGATTTGTAGCGGCTGTAGGCCACGACAATGCGGCGGTTGGGCTCGGTGCCGGTGGAGAAGGTGGTCACGTCGGGATGGTCCTGCAGCGCGGCATGAATGACATGGCGCTCATAGGCGTTCATCGGCTCAAGCGTGATGTTGCGGCGGTAGCGGGTGACCTTGCCCGCGACCTTCTGGGCCAGGCGCTGCAGCGCTTGTTCGCGCTTGAGGCGGTAGCTCTCGGCGTCGACGTTGATGCGCACGCGCTTGTTCTGGCCGCGGTTGACGGCGTAGTTGGTCAGATGCTGGATTGCATCGAGCGTTTCGCCGCGGCGGCCGATGAGGATGCCGAGGTTCTCGCCCACGAGGTCGACCAGATAGGCCTCGTCGCCGGTCTTGACGGCGTGCGGCACGGCGTCGGAGCCCATGTGCTCAAGAAGGCCCTTGATGAAGGTTTCAATGCGCTCCTCCGTGGAGCCGGGCTCTGCGGGAGCGTAGACCTTCGGCTCTGCCGGGATGGCGGGCTTTTCAGACTGCTGCGGCTGGCGCGGCTTCTGGTCGCGGCGCTCCGGTCTGGGGCCGCGCTGCTTCGGCGCGCGGTCCTGACGCGGCTGCTGGGGCGCCCTGGGCGCGGAAGTGCGTGTATCCTGCGGGCGGGGCGCTTCGGGCGCGGCAGGCGCAATGACCTTCGGGGCTGCGGGCGCGATGACCTTCGCGCCGTCTGCGCTCTTGGGCTCGGCAGGCTTTTTCGGCTTGCTGCGCGAGGCGGAGGACAGGGCGGGCTTGGGCGCCTCGTCGGGCACTTCGTAGGTGACCTTGACGCGCGCAGGCTGTGCGCCGATGCCAAGGAAGCCGGATCTCGGATTTTCCAGAACTTCAACGGAAACGCTGTCACGATCCATGTGCAGCTCCTCCAGAGCTGCCGCAATGGCCAGATCGATCGTTTTACCGGTTGCGGTAATAAATTTCTCCATAATTACTCCTCTGTCTGTTCTGCGTCAGAGCCGGCAGGACGCTTTCTGCCGTAGTGAGAAGGATCATAGGCACGGCCGCGGCTGTACGGGCGCTCCGGGTCGCCGGAAAGCGGCTTCTTTTCCTCGGATTCCTGCACAGGGTTCTTCTTGGCCTCGTATGCTCTGGCCGCCTTTTCCGCGGCTTCCTTTTCCTGCTGACGGATCTTCTTTTTGCTGACGTTGTCGGCGATGCCGTCGGGGTTCTGCTCGCGGCGCAGGGCGCGCTGGCGCTCCTTTTCGACCTCCTCGGCGCGGCGCTTGGCGGCGATCTCCTGCTTGACGGCGTCTTCCTCGTCATAGACCTTGCGGTAGTGCTTCGTCAGGAAATAATCCTGCACGGCGCCGAACACGGCCTGCGCAATCCAGTAGACGGAGATCGCGGCGGGCATGGAGAAGCCGATCCAGAGGGACATGAGCGGCATCATGAGCATCATGGTCGCGTTGGTCTGGTTGGCGGCCTTGGCTGCGTCCGCATCCTGCTCGCCGTCGGCGTTGGTGGCGACCTGATTGTTCATCTTCTGGCTGAGCCACATGGACAATGCCTGCAGCCCGGCGGAAACGACCGGGATCAGGAACAGGCCGATCTCGCCCCAGCCTTCGCACTTCCAGAAGCGGAACGTGGGAATGCCGGCCAGGTCGATGCCAAGGAACTGGAAGTTCATGGCCTGCAGATTGATCTTCACATCCGAACCCATAATGCTCTGGAGCACTTCGCGGAGCTTGTCCGCGTAATCGCCGATGTGACCGGCGGCAGCCAGCTGGGCATAGTACGCGTTTTTGCCGAGATCCTCGCCGCTGGCCTGCAGGAAGGCGACGATGGCCTCGGAGACGGAGCGGGAGTTGTGCATCATGTACGTGATGGGCTCACGGATGACGTAGTAAAGCGGAATCAGGATGATGAGCGGGATAAACGACCACAGGCAGCCGCCGCCCATGGACACGCCCTCTTCCTTGTACAGCTCCTGGATGGCCTGGTTCTGGCGGTTGGGGTCGTCGGCATAGCGGCGCTGGATGTCCTGCATTCTGGGGGTCAGGCGGGACATCTTCATCATGCTCTTCTTGGACTTTGCGGTAATGGGCAGCAGAACCAGCTGCACCAGAATTGCGAACAGGATCAGAGCCATACCGTAGCTGTTGGTCAGCCGGTACAGCAGCTCCATCAGGTAGCCGAAGGGCACCTGGATGATATCGGCAATGTGGAATGACAGTAACATGGACTTTCCTCCTTATGGAAGTCATGGTACGGGGTCGTAGATATCCCGATGGGAAAAGGGATGGCACCGGGCCAGGCGTTTGATTGCCAGCCAGCCTCCCTTTACGGCGCCGTATTTTTGAATCGCTTCGTAGGCATAGGCGGAACAGGTTGGACGGTAGCGGCAGCGGGCCGGGAAATAGGGGGAAATGCACTTGGAGTAAAAGCAGATGAGGCCAAGAAGGAACCGTTTCACTACACTTCCTCCTGCCGCAGAAGCCCTGCCTTCCGGGCAAGGCGCAGATAGCTCTCCGTCAGCTTTTCAAAGGGTGCTTCCACCGAGCGGCTTCTCGCCACCACCACAATATCCCACCCGGGGGCAAACTTCTGCTCATTCAGCCGGTAGACCTCCCGCAGCCTTCTGCGGGTGCGGTTGCGGACCACTGCGTGGCCCAGCTTCTTGCTGACGGTAATGCCCACCCGATTGCGGCCCAGGCGGTTGCGCCGGGCGTACAGGACCATATTGCCATCGGCAAAGCCCTGGGTGTGGTAAAGGCGCTGGAATATGTGGTTCAGTTTCAGGCTGCTGGAAAACTTCATTGCTATTTCTCCTAAAAAGGGAGCGGGGCGAATGTTTCATTCACCCCGCTGTAGCTCCCGTTTCGCTCTTACGCGCGTATTTCCTTGTGTTCCACAGGGGCGGCGCATCAGGCGGACAGAACCTTGCGGCCTCTTGCACGACGGCGGGCCAGAACCTTGCGGCCATTGGCAGTAGCCATTCTCTGACGGAAACCGTGGACCTTGGAACGGTGACGGTTGCTGGGCTGGTAGGTACGCTTCATTACGGATACACCTCCTATTTTCTCTGAAAATCATATGCTCGACAGCCGCAAAAGCGGCCGCAGCAACACAAATAGACAGACCTCCACGGTCATGCCTGCTCATTATAACCGAAAAAGTCATGGAGGTCAACATTTTTTTCGCACAGACGGTGTTTTTCTTTTCTGCGCGTAAAAACGCCGCTCAGCATATGCCGGGCGGCGTTTGGTTTTACTCTTGGGCGCGCTTCTTCATCAGATTCCGCATACGCAGGGCGTGGTCCAGCTCGCGCTTGCGAATCCGCAGGCTCTTGGGGGTGCACTCCAAAAGCTCATCATCTGCCAGGAACTCGATGCACTGCTCCAGAGACATGATTCTGGGGGGCGTCAGGCGCAGGGCCTCGTCGGAACCGGCGGCACGCATATTGGTCAGCTGCTTCTTCTTGCAGACGTTGACGGTCATATCCTCGTTCCGGCTGCACACGCCAACCACCATACCGGCATAGACCGGGGTACCGGCGCCGATGAACAATGTGCCCCGCTCCTGGGCATTGAACAGGCCATAGGAGCAGGCCTCGCCGGTTTCGAAGGCGATAAGGGAGCCAACCTGGCGGCGCTCGATCTCGCCCTTCATGGGTGCGTAGCTGTCCAGCACGGAGGACATGATGCCCTCGCCCCGGGTGTCCGTCAGGAACTCGTTCCGGTAGCCAAACAGGCCCCGGGAGGGAACCAGGAACTCCAGACGGTAGCGGCTGCCCATGGGGGTCATGCCCAGCAGGTCACCCTTGCGCTTGCCCATCTTCTCGATGACGGCGCCCATGCTCTCCTCGGGCACGTCAGCAACCATCCGCTCGATGGGCTCGCAGAGCTTGCCGTCGATCTCCTTGGTCAGCACGCGGGGGGTAGACACGGAGAACTCGTAGCCCTCCCGGCGCATGGTCTCCATCAGGATGGACAGGTGCATTTCGCCGCGGCCAGCCACATTGAAGGCATCGGTGCCCTGCTCGGTGACGTGCAGGGAAACGTCCTTCAGCAGCTCCTTCTCCAGCCGGTCCCGCAGGTTCCGGGAGGTGATGAACTTGCCCTCCTTGCCGGCAAAGGGAGAATCGTTGACGGCAAAGGTCATTTCAATGGTGGGGTCGGAAATTTTCACAAAGGGCAGGGGCTCCACCACGTTTGGATCGCACAGGGTCCGGCCGATGGTGATGTCCGCCATACCGGACAGGGCCACGATCTCACCGGCGCTGGCCTGCTGCACGGGCACCTTTGCCAGACCGTCGAAGGTGTACAGGGCCACGACCTTGCCCCTTGCCTTGTGGTCGGGATCGTGGTAATCGCAGATGGCAACCTCCTGGTTGACCTTAATGGTGCCCCGCTCAATGCGGCCCACCGCGATACGGCCCACATATTCATTGTAATCGATGGAGGAGACCAGCAGCTGCAGCGGGCCGTTCTCATCGCCCGTGGGGGGATCGATATACTCGATGATGGTCTCAAACAGAGGCTTCAGGTCGGTACCCTGCTCGTCGGGGCTGTAGGAAGCGGTGCCCTGGCGGCCGGAGCAGAAGATGGTGGGGGAATTGAACTGCTCATCGGTAGCATCCAGCTCCAGCAGCAGCTCCAGGACCTCATCCATGACCTCATGGACACGGGCATCGGGCTTGTCCACCTTGTTGACGGCAACAATGACCTTGTGGCCCAGCTCCAGCGCCTTCTGGAGCACGAAGCGGGTCTGGGGCATGGGGCCCTCGGCGGCATCCACCAGCAGGATAACGCCGTTGACCATCTTCAGGATGCGCTCCAC
>OIZX01001399.1_pt1 | contig 12595 bp, 8 predicted proteins | sample 1588621 | NCBI WGS metagenome assembly OIZX01 (sample SAMN03283276) | human gut metagenome | biome: human-associated habitat; material: feces | host: Homo sapiens | place: Peru | collected 2012
GTTGAGCTTTCTGCTTTTGACAATGAAGCAGGCAAAAAAGTTCACATTCTTTGTTATCTTGCCGACACACCGGACAGGCTTGAGGGTATTTGCAAGCGCACTTCGGTTGCACGCAAAAGGGCAGGTCAAATTATGATGCTTAAAGTTGCGGCAAGATTCCCTATTTCAACGGAATTTATTATCAGCCACGCTTCAGGCTCAACAAATTTATTCAAGCAACATATTATGCACGCTCTTATGGACGCCGGATATACCGATAAAATTTTCGGCGACCTTTATGACGCACTCTTTTCGCCTGACAGCGAAACCAACCTTTTAGCTCCTACCAAGTACCCTGATGTTAAGGAAGTTATTGACGAAATTCATGGTGCAGGCGGCATTGCCGTTCTTGCTCACCCTGCTTTTCTTGATAATTTTGACGAGATTGACGATTATGTTGAAATGGGTCTTGACGGTATTGAGGTTTGGCATCCGTCAGCTTCCGATATGGAGATTGAAATGCTCGGCGGTATTTGTAAGGAAAAGAAGCTTCTTATGACCGGTGGTTCCGATTTCCACGGTATTTACGGTTCTTCAACCGTTACCCTCGGCACTTGCACTACCCCTGACGAACACCTTGACAAGCTTTTAGGCTACAAGGCAAAGAAAAAAAGAGCTATGCGCAAGGCTGAAAAAGAAGCGCTTGCAAAAGCTCAAAATGAAAATGAATAATATATAACTATCTTTTGTATGGCAAATTGACTTTGGTCAAAGGACATTCCTCCAACATTGTTGGGGGTTTTTGTTTTTTATTGGGAAATGTTTTGCGGTGAATAGTTTAATAAAGGCAACCGTATTTTCCTGCCAAACAACAATTTATCCTCTTTTACATTTCGTTTGCCTTTCCCATGCTAAATACATCGGTTTTTAAAAATTCGTTTTTGTCTTGATTTTCCTTTCGATTTTTTACTACGGTTATATTTTACTGCCTAAACTTCACTTTAGGTAAAGAACTTATTGAAAATCTTTACAAAAAAATAACGCAACACTTTCGCATTGCGTTAAATATAATTTTTTTTATTTGTCAAAAGATGGGTTGAAAGCGTAGAAATTCTTGCTCTCAAGCTTGTCGGTAACAAGTCTTAAACCCTCGCCGAAGCGTTGATAGTGGACTATTTCACGCTCACGCAAAAATTTGATAGGCTCAATAATGTCCGGGTCGTCAACAAGGCGAAGAATGTTGTCGTATGTCACCCTGGCTTTTTGCTCTGCTGATAAGTCTTCGTTAAGGTCACCGATTGTGTCACCCGTAACGGCAATGCTGCCTGCACTCCACGGAGCTCCGCTTGCTGCAGTCGGATAAACGCTTGATGTGTGGTCAACAAAATATGCCATAAAGTTCGGGTTGCTTTCAATTTGGTCTTCCGTCAAATTTCGTGTAAGCTGGTGCACCATTGTTCCTATCATTTCAAGATGACCAAGTTCTTCCACGCCGATGTCGGTAAGCAAACCTTTAAGTTCCGGATACGGCATAGAATACCTTTGCGAAAGATACCTGAGCGACGCTCCTAACTCCCCGTGCGGACCACCGTATTGGCTTATTATTATACCTGCTGCCTTTGGGTCGGGGTTCTTTATGTTGATAGGGTATTGCAATTTTTTTATATAACTAAACAAAAAATCAACTCCTTAATTTACTTTTTTATTCTATGAAAAAGTCGGAGTTTTGTTAATCGACAAAATGATCACAACAGTATTGTTTTGCCAACATAAACACTGAGTATTGTTTTGATATTCGGTATTTTATTTTTATAAATTATATTTTGTTTTAAAATTATCGATAACAACATAATAGCGTTCATAGGCTTTTTTAACTGCATCGTCCCAACTGATATAAATATCGCTTTGAGCATTTTTGCCGACAGTTTTAATAAGCGATTTATTATCCATAATTTTATTAAGAGTTGAGGCGATTGAATGTGCACTCTCCATACAAAGAAAACCTGTTTTTCCGTCCTCAACGCCCTCTGCGGCGCAACTGCCGTGAACCAAAAGGCTTGGAGTGGCGCAAGCGGCGGCTTCCCTTACAACAAGACCGTTGGTGTCAAAAGTGGACGGAAAAAGAAGCAAATCGGAGATACCATAATAGCCTAAAAGCTCATTCCTGTCTAATATCTTGCCTGTCCAAATAACATAATCGCTTAAACCGAGTTTGCGAATTTTTTTCTTAATAGCATTCTCATCTGCGCCGAAACCGAGCATAATAAGTTTGAATTTTTTGCCGTTGGTTTTAAGCTTTGCGCAGGCTTCCAAAATAAGTTCAATATTTTTGTACCAAATCATTCTTCCGGCGTAAATGAAAACAGGAATGTCGTTTGGAATGTTATGCTTGCGCTTGATAAGCGCAATATCATCGTCGCTCACATTTGTGACAGGTAAATCGCAACCGTTGGGCATAATTACATAGTCACCGGTGTAGCCGATTTTCCTGAGTGAGTCAACAGTACCCTTGCTTGTTACCCAAACTTCATCGGCGGCATTTATATTGTTGAGCAAAAATTTGTAGGCAAAATTTCTTGCAGGTTTAGTAGGCACTCGTCTGTCTAAATCATATTCGTATTTTGTATGATATGTAAGGACGGTAGGAATTTTCTTCTTCTCAACCACACGCCTGAAATAGTAACTTGTTGCAAGCGGAGCGTGAGAGTGGAGCAGGTCAAAATTCATATCAATAATAGCCTGATGAAGCTCATCTTTAAAAGGCCAACCTATGCTGTAACCCTCTTTTGTCGGAACCCACCAGCTTTTGTATCTGAATATTTCATAATTGTATCTGTAGTCAAGCTGATTTGGGTTTTTAGGAGTAACGACTACAGCTTCGCCTAAGTTTTTGTTTATTATATTTGCATAGCTTTGAGCCACATTGCTGATACCGTCTGTAGTGGGCGGAAAAGCATCCGTGCCGATAGCTATTTTAAGTTTTTTTATGTTTTCCAAGTCGAATAACCTCAAGTTTATTATATAATTGTTATCTAGTTTAGCATAAAAAACTTTAATTGTAAATAATAATATATTCTTGTTGCATTTATTTTATATTTATATAAAAATAACTTGATTAAATAATTAAAATACTTTATAATGTTTTTGTATATTGATTTGGAGGAATAGATTATGTCGCAAACATATTCTGTTTCGCTTGAAAAAATAATTGATTTTCACAAGCTTGAAACGGTTTTTATGCCAAAATCGGCTGACGAAATTTTGATTACAACAAGCGAAGTAAATCGTCCCGGCATTGTTCTTACGGGTTATACCGACTACTTTGATTCGCTGAGAATTCAAATTTTAGGCTGGACGGAAATCGGCTTTATTCGCAGTATGGATGCGAGCGAAAGGGATGAGGCGCTCAACTGCTGGCTTTCCCTTCACCCTGCCGCTGCCGTTGTTACAAGAGGTCTTGAGATACCCGATTATCTTTACGACGCTTGCAAAAAGCACGGTGTTCCGCTTTTAAAAACGCAGGAGGAAACTTCGCCGTTTTTGGCGGCTCTTATTGCTTTTCTTAATTCGGAGCTTGCGCCGAGAATTACAAGGCACGGCGTTCTTGTTGAAGTTTACGGTGAAGGTGTGCTTATAACGGGTGAAAGCGGCGCAGGTAAGAGTGAAACCGCTATTGAGCTTATTAAGCGTGGCCACAGACTTATTGCCGATGACGCTGTTGAAATCAGAAAGATTAACGAAAGAACGCTCAGGGGTAACTCTCCAAGTAATATTCGTCACTTCGTTGAACTTAGGGGTATCGGCATTATTGATGCAAGGCGAATTTTTGGTATGGGTGCCGTTAAGCCAAGTGAAAAGATTGATATGGTTATGCAGCTTGAAGCATGGGATTCTACTAAAGCGTATGACAGGCTTGGTCTTGATAATGAATATGCAAATATTTTGGGCGTTAAAGTTCCGGCTATTACTGTTCCGGTTACTCCGGGTCGTAATCTTGCCGTTATTGTTGAAACTGCGGCTATGAACAACCGTCAAAAGAAGATGGGTTATAATGCCGCTAAAGACTTAATGCTCAGCCTCGGTATGGACGATGTTCAGCCGGTTGACAGGGAAATTGAAATTTGGCAAAGCTGAGTTTTGATTTTGATTATATAAATCAAATAAAGGAAATATAAGAGGTAAAACAAATGTATACAATAGGTATTGATTTAGGTGGAACAAATATTGTTGCATCGGTAGTGAACGATGAATATAAAATTATCGCTACATCAAAAACTCCTACAAATTCACCAAGAAGCGCTGATGAAATTTTTGACGACATAGCTGAAGTTTGCGAAGAAGCAGTTAAGAGTGCCGGCCTTACTATGGATGATATTGAAAGTGTAGGTATGGGTACTCCGGGTACTGTTAATGCAGACGGCATTATCGAATTTGCAAATAACCTCGCATTTAACAATGTTCCTGCAAGAACTATGCTTGCAAAAAGGCTTAACAAACCTGAAGAAAAAGTATTTATTGAAAATGACGCTAACTGTGCCGCTTTGGGTGAAGCTAAAGCCGGTGTAGGCAACGGTGCTAAAGATTTTGTTGCCGTTACTCTCGGTACAGGCGTAGGCTCAGGTGTTATCATTGACGGTAAAATCGTTAACGGTGTTAACTATGCCGGCGGTGAATGCGGCCATATGGTAATTGTTGTTGACGGTGAGCAGTGCTCTTGCGGTCGTAAGGGTTGCTGGGAGGCTTACGCTTCCGCTACCGCTCTTATCAGGCAGACTAAGAAAGCTATGGAAGAATATCCTGATTCACTTATGCACAAGCTTGCCAAGGAAGAAGGCAAGGTATCTGGCAGAACTGCATTTGACGCAATGCGCCTTGGCGATATCGCAGGCATTAAAGTAGTTGATGATTATATCAAGTATGTAGCTTGCGGTCTTATCAATCTTGTTAACGCACTTCAGCCGGAAATTATTTGTATCGGCGGCGGTATCTGTAACGAGGGCGAAACTCTTATGAAACCGCTTCGTCGTTTCGTTCAGGCAGAAAGATATTCTATTCACAGTAAAATTCAAACAAAAATCGTTAAGGCTGAGCTTGGCAACGATGCAGGTGTTATCGGTGCGGCTCTTCTCGGTATTGTAAAATAATTATTCGGTGATAACTTGGAGCAGTTAATTAATCTTTGTAAAAAATTTAATTGCAGGTATCTTGAAAACGAAAAAATGAGCCTTCATACCACTTTTAAAATCGGTGGCAATGCAAGGCTCGTTGTCTATCCAAAAAGTGAGGAAGAAATAAGCGAGTTTGTAAAGTGTGCAAAGGCTGAAAATGTAAGGCTTATTGCAATAGGCAACGGCTCCAATCTTTTGGTGGACGATGGGGGAATTGATGCCTGTGTTTTAATTCTCGGCGAACCTTTTGCCGAAATTAAACTTATTGATGATGAAACGGTTTATGCAAAGGCAGGGGCTAAACTTATTACTCTTTGCCGTTTTGCATATGAGAATTCGCTTTCGGGTCTTGAATTCGCTTATGGTATTCCGGGTTCTGCCGGCGGCGCAGCGTTTATGAATGCCGGCGCTTACGGGGGAGAAATGAAAGATGTGCTTTATAAATGCGAGCATATCGACTCAAACGGTAATGTCGGAGTGCTTGAGGGCGAGAAACTTGACCTTTCATATCGCCACAGTGCTTATTATGATAACGGCTCGATTATAACGGGTCTTTACCTTAAACTGAAAAAAGGTGACAAGGCTGAAATTAAGGCTAAGATGGATGACCTTATCGGCAGAAGGAGAGCTAAGCAACCGCTTGAATTTCCGTCGGCAGGTTCAACTTTTAAAAGACCGGAGGGCTATTTTGCCGGTGCACTTATTGAGCAGTGCGGTTTAAAAGGCAAAAGCGTCGGCGGTGCTCAGGTTAGTGAAAAGCACGCCGGTTTTGTTATTAACAAAGGAAATGCCACTTGCAGTGATGTGCTTAATTTGTGCAAAGCTTGCAGTGATAAAGTGTTTGAAGAAACGGGCGTTAAGCTTGAAATGGAAATCAGAGTAACAAAATAAATATGAGGTAAAAATATGGATAATTCAAAGGAACTTATAATTATTACCGGTGTAAGCGGCGCAGGTAAGTCGTCTGCTATGGCTTTTATGGAGGATGCAGGATATTATTGCATTGATAATATGCCTCCTGAACTTATGACCACTTTTGTAAGTCTTCTTGCAAATAACAGTGAGTATTACAACAAGGTTGCAATGGTTGTTGATGTAAGGTCCGGTCACATTTTTGAAAAGATTATTGCAAGTATAAATGATGTTGAACAGTATGGTTACACTTCAAAAATCGTATACCTTGATATTAATGATGCTGAGGCGCTCAAGCGTTATAAACTTACTCGCAGGAAACATCCGTTTGCCGATAAGTTTAACGGCAACATTCAAAATGCGCTTGATTATGAAAAGGAAATTTTAGCTCCTTTAAGGCTTAAAGCCAACCATATTATAGATACTTCAACACTTGATTCAAAGAAGCTTCGTGAAAGGCTTACCGAGCTTCTTATCGGCGACGCTAAGGAAATTATGAATATTCACTGTATGTCATTCGGCTTCAAATACGGTGTGCCTAATTCTGCCGATTTTGTTATTGATGTAAGATGCTTGCCAAACCCTTATTGGAACGAACAGCTTAGAGATAAAACAGGTCTTGACCAAGAAGTTAAAGATTTTGTATTTTCGTTTGATTCGTCAAAAGAACTCTTAAACAAGCTTATTGATTTTCTCGATTTTCTCAACCCGCTTTATATTAAAGAGGGCAAGAGCCAAATCGTTTTTGCAATAGGATGTACAGGCGGCAACCACAGAAGCGTTGCATTTGCCGAGGCACTTAAAGAGCATTTTTCAAAAAAATGGGACAATGTTACAGTAAGCCACAGGGATATAGATAGAAGATAATGTCGTTTTCACAGCAAGTAAAAAATGAACTTTTAAAAAATGAATATGAAAACGCTTGTTGCGAAAAAGCCTTGCTTTACGGAATGTGTATTTTTTCAAAGTCTTTTTCAAACTTTGAAATAGCTATGCAAAGCGAAAATGAAGATATTGCAAAGCTTTATGGCTCTCTGCTTGAAAAGTTTTGCAATATTAAAGCCGAAGTTAAAACTTCACCCGGCGGAAAAACGCACAGCATTACTATTGAAAAGAAAAGCGAGTGCGACAAAATTCTTTCCTATTTCGGTCATAACAGTGCAGGCAGTTTAAAAATCAATCATTCAAATTTTGACTGCGAAAATTGTCAGCACGCACTTCTTGCAGGCGCTTTTCTTTCCTGCGGTACAGTGTCCGACCCAAAAAAAGATTATCATTTGGAATTTACCGTGCCGTTTCTTAACCTTTCAAAAAGTCTTGTTACTCTTTTGGAGGAACTTGACCTTTCGCCTAAAACGACTAACAGAAAAGGATATAATATAGTCTATTTTAAAGACAGTGAAGCCATTGAAGATTGCCTTTATATTATGGGCGCTGTTTCATCTATGTTTGATATGATGAATGTTGAAATAGTCAAAGACTTTAGGAATAAAGCCAACAGGACTGCCAACTGCGAAGCCGCAAATATTGAAAAAACGGTTAAAGCAAGCTGGCAACAGAGCGCCGCTATTGAAAAGATAGAGGAGGCTAAGGGTCTTGATTATCTTAATGATGACCTAAAAGCTATGGCAATTTTAAGGCAGGAAAATCCGGAGGCTTCGCTCAACGAGCTTGCAAAGCTTAGCGGTCTTTCACGCTCGGGTGTTAATCACAGACTTAAAAAGATTGTTGAAATTGCCGGTCAGATTGATTAGTTGATTATATGGAGTTTTGAATTTAAGAATTGTCGTAGGGGCAAACCGTATTCGCCAAAACTCATTTATTATAATAATTATATACATTTATAAAGGATGTTAAATATGTTTACTCATTTGCACACACATACCGAGTTTTCTTTGCTTGACGGTGCTTGCCGTATCAAACAGCTTGTGTCAAGTGCAAAGAGTCTTGGTATGCAGTCTCTTGCTATTACCGACCACGGTAATATGTACGGGGCTGTTGATTTTTATAAGGCTTGCAAAGCCGAGGGTATAAAGCCGATTATCGGTTGCGAAGTCTATGTTGCACCAAGGACAAGGTTTGACCGTGACAAGGTGCTTGATAAGGAATATAACCACCTTATTTTGCTTTGCAAAAATGAAGAGGGATATAAAAATCTTATCAAAATGGTGTCAAAAGCGTATATCGAGGGCTTTTATTTTAAACCGAGAATAGACCACGATTTGCTTGAAAAATATCACGGCGGTCTTGTTTGCCTTTCTGCCTGCCTTGCCGGTGAAATTGCGCAGCTTCTCCTTCAAAAAGATTATGACAGGGCGAAAAGCACGGCACTTTGGTATGCAGAACTTTTCGGCAAGGGCAATTATTATCTTGAACTTCAAAATCACGGCTTACCCGAGCAAATTCAGGTAAACGAGGGGTTAAAGCGAATTAATCGTGAAACGGGTATACCTCTCGTTGCCACCAACGATGTGCATTATATTGAAAAGCAGGACGCTAAAATTCAGCAGGTGCTTATTTGCATCAATACAAACAAAACAATAGGCGACGACACAGGGCTTGAATTTCACGCAAATGAATTTTACCTTAAATCTGAACAGCAGATGAGGGAGATTTTTGCCGACACGCCCGAAGCGATAGACAATACCCAAATTATCAGCGATATGTGCAACTTTGATTTTGAATTCGGTCACACCAAATTGCCGTATTACCAAACGCCGAATGATATGGACCATTTTGAATATTTCAAAATGCTTTGCCAAAAGGGTATGAAAAAAAGGTACGGCGAAAATCCACCGAAAGAGTATTACGACCGCCTTGATTATGAGCTTGAAACGGTTGAAAAAATGGGCTATACCGACTACTATCTTATTGTAGCCGATTTTGTTTCGTTTGCCAAAAGCAAAGGTATTCCCGTAGGTCCCGGCAGAGGTTCCGGTGCCGGTTCTATTGCAGCATATTGTATGGAAATTACGGACCTTGACCCGATGAAATATAATCTTCTTTTTGAAAGATTTTTGAACCCTGAAAGGGTGTCGATGCCTGACTTTGATATTGATTTTTGTTATGTAAGAAGAAGTGAAGTTATAGATTATGTAACGAAGAAATACGGCGCAGACCATGTGGCTCAAATCGTTACTTTCGGTACTCTTGCAACAAAGGCGGCTATAAGAGATGTGGGCAGGGCAATGGGTATGCCGTATGCCGCAGTTGATGCCGTTGCCAAGCTTGTGCCGAATGATTTTCATATCACTATCGAACAGGCTGTTAATAAATCAAAAGAACTTTCAAATTTGATGAAAGAAAATGAGCAGATAAAAGAGCTTATTGAAACGGCTAAAAAAGTTGAGGGTATGCCTCGCAACACTTCTACCCATGCGGCAGGCGTGGTTATAACTCACGACCCTGTAAGTTCCTATGTTCCGCTTGCTTGCAATGATGGTGTACCGGTTACGCAATATATTATGACTTCGCTTGAGGAACTCGGTCTTTTAAAAATGGACTTCCTTGGCTTGCGAACCCTTACCGTTATTGACGATGCAAGCAAAATGGCGGGTATTGATATTAACAAAATTAATATTGACGATAAAAAAGTGTACAGCCTTTTTGCCGGTGGGCTTACCGAGGGCGTATTTCAGTTTGAATCAAGCGGTATGAAGCGTATGCTTATGAATCTTAAACCGACACGCCTTGAAGACTTAATTGCCGCAACATCGCTTTATCGCCCCGGTCCTGCCAACCAAATTGACACTTTTGTTGAAAATTCGCACAACCCGAGCAAGGTTAAATATCTTACCCCTGCTCTTAAACCGATACTTGAAAACACATACGGCTGCGTTGTTTATCAGGAACAGGTTATGCAGATTTTTCGTGAACTTGCAGGTTATTCCTACGGCAGAGCCGATATTGTTCGCCGTGCCATGAGCAAAAAGAAGCTTGATGTTATGGAAAAGGAGCGTACCGCTTTTATTTTTGGTTGCGAAAAAAACGGAATAGACAAATCTGTTGCCAATACTATTTTTGATCAAATGTCTGACTTTGCAAAATATGCTTTCAACAAATCTCACGCCGCCTGCTATGCTCTTGTTGCATATCGTACGGCTTATTTGAAATGTTATTACCCGGCTGAGTTTATGGCTTCTCTTATGACTTCCGTTTTGGACCAGTCAAACAAGGTCGCAAGGTATACTGCTGAGTGTAAAAGGCTCGGTATCAGGCTTGCTCCGCCGGATATCAATTCTTCTATGCAAGGTTTTACCGCAAATGAAAAAGTAATAAATTACGGACTTTTGGGTATAAAAAATGTAGGACGGGAATTTGTTGACGATATTGTTAAGGAGAGGGAAAACGGTGATTTTACCGACCTTGGCGATTTTTGCACAAGGATGAGTGAAAAGCACTTTAACCGTCGTGCAGTTGAAAGCCTTATTCGTTGCGGTGCTATGGACAAGTTTGACAAAAACAGACGGCAGATGCTTCAGGCTTTGCCGTCAATGCTCAGCAATATTGAGCTTTACAGGCAAAGAACGCAGTACGGTCAGTTTGACTTTTTTGCACTTGACGGCGATAACCCGGCGCTTACATTTGATTATCCTAATATTGACGAATTTCCAAAGGCAGAACTGCTTAAAATGGAAAAAGAAATGACCGGTCTTTACCTTTCGGGTCATCCTATGGATAAGTACGGGGAAATTTGCCGTAAAATCGGTTTTGCAAATATCGGTGAATTGCTTGAAAGCGCAAATGACGAAATGTCTGTTTATAAAGATAAATCTTTTGTGCGCACCTGTGGTATTGTGACCGGTGTTACGCTTAAACAAACGAGAAACGGCTCGTCAATGGCATTTGTAAATATTGAAGATTTGTATGGTTCTATTGAGGTAATAGTCTTTTCAAAAACGCTTGAAAAGTATAATGAATATCTCTATGACGGCAGTATAATTACCGTTTCTGGCAACCTTTCGCTTGAAGAAGAAAAGGACGCAAAAATTCTTGCGGCAGGTATTGACAGTGCACCTACAAGCGCTGACCTTGAAAGCGGAAAATTTACTGAAAATTATCGCAAAAGCGCTAAGTCTGAGCCTCACAAGAAAAAGAAATCTGCTCTTTATCTCAGATTTCAAAATGAAAATGACAAAAATATTCCTCTTGCAAAACGAGTGACGGATATTTTTGACGGTAACATTCCGCTTTATTATTACTATACTGATGATAAAAGATATGTTCTTCAGCCGAGGGAATGTTTTGTTGAGGTAAATATGACGGAAATTAAAGAACTTAAACGGATACTCGGCGATGAAAATGTTGTTTTTGTGCATTAATTTATGACAAAATTGTGACAGCTATTGACTTTTTTTGATAAAAAATATAAAATATAATAAATTATGTCTATAAGATTATTTAATATTCAGCGTGTAGAAAATGACAAATATTAAATTTCTACACGCAATAATTTAAACAACTGTTGAGAAAGCGAGATAAATTTCATTTTCTTGGGAAGGGTGCTGTACGAGGGTACTGCTCCTGAGCAAAAAATGAAAAACGCCAAAAATGGCAAGGGCTTGATGCCCTTGACATTTTTAAAAGTCTGACTGATAGGGCTTGTTTCGGTAGGAGCAAGCACCTGCCCTACGAAAGACTGATTGGAATTTATAAGTCTGGCGTGGTTTAGCCGCTTTATCGGCAGTTTTATATGGAGGATACAAATTATGAAAACTATCGCAGTATTAACAAGCGGCGGCGACGCTCCGGGTATGAATGCTGCTATTCGTGCAGTAGTTCGTACAGCTTGCGAAAACGGAATTAAAGTTTACGGCGTTGTTCGTGGTTATAACGGACTTATCAACGGCGACTTTATTGAAATGGACCTTAGAAGTGTATCGGATATTATCAATCGTGGCGGTACTATTCTTTATTCTGCCCGTTCGGTTGAATTTGCTACTGAAGAAGGTATGAGAAAAGCTATTCGTACTTGCCAGGAGCACGGCATTGAGGGCGTTGTTGTTATCGGCGGCGACGGTTCTTTCCGTGGTGCGAGAGACCTCAGCGAAAGAGGTATTCCTTGCGTAGGTATTCCGGGTACTATTGATAACGATATTGCTTGCTGTGATAATACAATCGGTTATGATACTTGCCTTAACACTATTATGGAAATGGTTGACCGTGTTCGTGATACCACTGAATCTCACGACAGATGTACTGTTGTTGAAGTTATGGGCAGGAGAGCAGGCTATCTTGCACTTAACGCAGGTATTGCTTGCGGTGCTACTTCAATTCTCATTCCTGAAGTTGATTTTGACATTCAGGAGCATATTATTGGCCGTATGGAAAAGACTCAGCGTACCGGCAAGAAGCACTTTATCATCATCGTTGCAGAGGGTGTAGGTGTTGATGTTAGCGAACTTGCTAAGGAAATCGAAGCTAAAACAGGCGTTGAATCTCGTGCTTGCGTGCTCGGCCATATTCAGCGTGGCGGTTCTCCGTCTGCCAAGGACAGAGTTCTTGCTACACGTATGGGTAACTATGCTGTCAAGCTT
>OIZX01001406.1_pt1 | contig 12564 bp, 10 predicted proteins | sample 1588621 | NCBI WGS metagenome assembly OIZX01 (sample SAMN03283276) | human gut metagenome | biome: human-associated habitat; material: feces | host: Homo sapiens | place: Peru | collected 2012
CCCAAGACCCACAGCTTAGAAGGCTGTTGCTCTAATCCAACTGAGCTACGGAACCTTTTTTCTAAGTCCTTTTATCAGTCTTTTCTTGTTTGCGGCTGCAAAGGTAATACTTTTTCTTGGAACTACCAAATTTTTTGGCAACTATTTCGCAAAAACAAGGTTTTATCCTCAAAACATGTGTTCAGTGAGATGAATTACTTTATCTTTGCAAGATACTCGGCAGCTCGCTTATCACCTAATTCTTCTGCTTTCTTCAGATTCCTGATAGCTTCCTCCTTCATGTTCTTCTCCTTGTAGAGCAAGCCGAGAAGAAGATAGCCGTCAGCATATTCTGGGGCTAACTCAATGCAACGGGATGCAGCACTGATGCCTTCATCAAATCGTTTTACACGCAAATCTAAACTTGCCCACTCGGCAAAGAAGGTCGGTTCCTTTGGCGCCAGATAGCAGGTTCTTGCAATGTCGAATAGGGCTGGCTGCCACATTCTGAGCTTGGTTTCGCACTGATAGCGGGCATAGTAGAATGATGGATCTACTGGGCGCACGATGCTGTCGTACATGTTATAGTCTTGAATGGCACGACGATACTGTCCCTTTTCTGCAAGATATTGACCACGTGCCAGATAATATGGACCAGCCATGTTGGTACGGGCTCCTACGCTTACGGCACTGTCGAGCAGCATCTCAATCTCTGAATCAGGGGCTTTCAGTCTTGTCTTCGCCTGTGCTGCCTCCAGATAGAGTTCGCCACTGTTGATTGGAGTCTTGGTCAGGTCGAGGAAAAGATTGGCAGCAGTTGCATAATCACCCTTGGTGAACAGGATTCTGGCTTCCTGATGCCTGTAAATTGGCTGTGCCTTGATGGCGTATGCCTGGCGTGCCTCGTCCAGAGCCTTGTCCAATGTCCATGCAGTATAAACGGAATCACCTTTATATATTACTTTCTGATAAATGATGTCAGAATAGTTGGAGTGAGCCTCATCCTTGGCTGTTGCCTTCTTGATGCCGGTTTCCATCAGCTTGGCAGCCTCTTCATACTTATCGGCATTTACCAGGTCCATTGCCTTTTCCTTGTAACCATAGGCAGAAGTAGGGAATTTTTCGATGAATTCATCCGAGTACTTGGCGTATTCTTCCATTTTCAACTGACCTTTTTTCAAAGTCATCATGGTCATGGCCTCCTGCTCTGTATCGGGAAGGGCAGTGCGGATGGCTGTCTCTCGCAGGGCTGCATCGAGCGATGAAAGTCCGGTAACCTTCAGCTGGCGGGCATAATTGGCATCAATCGCAGTGGTCTGTCCGTTGCTGTGCATCAGTCCAATCACCTGTCCGTTCTTGTCAACGAATGGGCAACCCACTGCATTCTCTGGAACGGTTGTGGTGAAGATGTAGTAGTTGTACGATGTCTGGAATTTCTCTACACTCGTGATGTTTTCCTGCTGGAAAGGTGATTTTTTGATAGAGTAGGGAACAAGCCATACTTTCTGGCCAGCTTCAGTCTCCTTTGCTGCGATAGTAGCAGCTGTAGTATTTGCCTTGATTCTGAATTTGGCAACATCATAAAGCTCATCTGCTCCCATGATGGCTTCTACTTCATAAGACTTGCCTGTGGCATCGACCACACTTGCCTTGGTGGCTCCCACGAAAGGCTTGAATGTACTGATGGCAGTACCCTTGTTATCAATAAACACTCCCTGTGTAGATGATATGATTGCGCCGTCCTTATTGAATGTAGTCAAGGTGAAGACGCTTTTGGCAACCTTCTGGACAGAACCCGGTTGCGCCAAGACACTCGATGCTCCCAGCATCAAAGTCAAAATGATTGTATTTATTCTTTTCATATCTATAATTTGGCATGTTTGTTTATCAGCTCCTTGGCATTAGCCAGTGCCGCCTGGCTGATGTCGCTTCCGCTGAGCATCTGGGCGATTTCTTCAACCCTCTGCTCTGGAGTTAGTTCCCGCATCTGCGAAATGGTTCCGGTCTGGGTTTCCTCCTTCATAACCTTATAGTGATGGCTGCCCATGGCAGCTATTTGAGGCAGGTGGGTAATGGAAATTACCTGACGGTTCTGATTGCCCATCTCGGTCATGATCTCAGCCATCTTCTCGGCAATTTTGCCGCTAACTCCTGTATCAATTTCGTCGAAAATGATGGTTGGCAACTTGACTGCACCGCTGATCATCGCCTTGAGCGAGAGCATTACGCGTGCTATTTCGCCACCGGAAGCTACCTGGCTGATAGGCTGGAGAGGGGTGCTGCGATTAGCGCTGAAGAGGAAGCTTACCTTGTCGGCTCCATCTCGGCAGAGCGGTTTCTCTGCAAATTCGATTTCAAAGCGGACGTTAGGGATTCCGAGAGGGACGAGCCGGTTCTTCATTTCCGTTTCAATGCTTTTGGCGACTTTCTTGCGAAGACTGGAAAGAGAATGGGCTGCAGACATTGCCTTTATCAGTTTCTGGTCTACTTCCTTCTGTAATATCTCGATGTCTTCATTGCCATTGTCAATGTGTTCCAGTTGCTGCGCCAGAAGATCGCGGGTTTCAATGAGTTCCTCTACTGTTTCGACATGGAATTTCTGCAGCAATGTGTTGAGCTGGTCCAATCGGGTGTTGAGCTGCTCCAGGCGGGCTGGGTCGAAATCGATTCGGTCCAGGCTGCTGCTGATTTCCTGCGCGATGTCTTTCAGCTCTATGTAGCTGGAATCCAGTCTGTCGGAGAGTTCAGCCACTTCCGGGTAGATTTCTCTGATGTTGCTGATGCTGTAGCTGGCATTGCGCAACAGTTGGAGGATGCTTCCCTCATCGTCCGAAAGCGAATGGTCGGCTTCATAAAGTGCTGATTTGATTTCTTCCGAATGATTCAGAATATCTGATTCCTGTTCAAGTTGCTCAAGTTCGCCTGGTTCCAGATGAGCCTCGTCAAGTTCCTTGTGTTGGAAGCGCATGAATTCCTCGTTTTCGCGGTTTTTGATGAGTTCCTGCTTCAGCTGTTCCAGTCGTGAGAGGGCAGAACGGTATTGCTGATAGACAGCTTGGTATGCTTTGATATGTTCTGCATCCTGCGCCAAGATGTCTACCACGTTCAGTTGGAAATCTTCTTTTTGCAGCAGGAGATTCTGATGTTGTGAATGAATATCAACCAGCTGTTCGCCCAGTTCTCTCATCTTGGTTAAGGGAACCGGTGTGTCATTGATGAATGCCCTGCTTTTGCCGGCACTGGTCAGCTCCCTGCGGATGATTGTGTCTTCTGCATCAAAATCGATATCGTTGTCATCAAAGAAGCCTTTCATATCGTATCTGGAAAGGTCGAAATGAGCCTCTATTACGCAACGCTCCTTGCCTGATTTGATGGCTTTGCTGTCGGCACGATTGCCTAGCAGCAGGCCGATGGCTCCGAGGATGATGCTTTTACCTGCACCCGTTTCACCTGTGATGACGGAGAAGCCTGGATATAGTTTTATATCCAACTCGTCTATGAGTGTAAAGTTTCTAATATACAGTTGCTTGAGCATAATTATTAAATCTTTTTCTTGTTTTGTAAAAACCAAGAACTATTCTTTTATCTTGTCCCAGAAAGAACTTTGAGACGGGTTGATGCTGAAGAGAAGTTCGTAGATGGCTTCCTTTTCTTTCTGGGTTCCATGACCCTTGTAGATGTTGGCAAGCTCATCCTTCTTGTAATCGGTCCAGATCTGCGGCAGCATACTGAACGGACGGTTTTCCTTTGCCTTCTTGAGATGGGTGGTTACTGCGGTAGTAATCTCACCTCTTCCTCTTTCCACATTGTTTGCCATCTCGTCCAGTCCCTTGCGGTAATAATCGTATTGTAACTGGCGGAAAGGTTCCAAGGCACCGTCAAGATAGTCGGAGATGATGGCAAAGCGGTTTTTGGAATCGGCAAATGCTTTCCATCCCGGATAATCCAGATTCTGGGCGTTATTGGCAAGGTTCATGCATCTTTGCAGGACATCTTCGCCGCCTTTGGGCGAGAAGGTGTCCAAGTCCAGGCCTATGATGAGATAGGCATAGTAGGCGAAGAGCGCTGTAAGCTGATTGTCTATCTGCTGCTCATTGAACTCCAGCTGGTCGAACTCGGCAAACTTGAACGTGAAGTTCTGGTCCGTATTGTTGTATATGGTGGAGGTGTAGGCCGAATTGTAGACCGGTCGGTTAGCCTGAATGAGCGCCTTGCATGTAAACAGGTTCTGATTTTTGTCGTACTTGGTTACGGTAATATTGAAATTACAAGTGATGCGCTCTTTCCTGGCAAACTGCAGATGGGTCCATTGGCGGTCGTTGACAAACTGCTCCAGGGTTTGCTGCAGGTTTTCGAAAACACTCTTGTCCGTGCCTGATATCTGGGCATGGTTAATCGTGATTTTGGCTTGCAGCTCCTGCGCAGCAGCTGTCTGCACAGTACAGCACAGAATCCATACCATGCAGACTGCAGCTATCCAATTAGTTTTTTTCTTCCCCTTAGAGGATTTTTGCCAATTCGTCAATGATGTCTTGAGCCACCTCAGACTTTGGTTTCTTCTCATATTCTTTCTTGCCTTTTTCTGAGATAATCGTTATCTGATTGTCATCTGTACGGAATGTAGTTCCTGGATTGCGAGTGGAGTTGAGCACAATGAAGTCGGCATTTTTCTTTTGTCTCTTCTTCTGTGCGTTCTCTTCTTCATCGTTGGTTTCCAGTGCGAAAGCTACGATTCGTTGATGTTTTTGTTTCATCTTTCCTAAGGCGGCTGCAATGTCGTGCGTCGGCACGAGACGCAACTCCAGATCATCTTTCTCGCGCTTGATTTTCCTGTCGGCTACGTTACTTGGCTTGAAGTCGGCAACGGCAGCACAAAGGATGGCTGCATCGTTCTCAGCGAAGGCTTGCGTTGCAGCCTGATACATCTCTTCGCAACTCTCAACATTGATGCGGTTGATGGCTTGACTGCACGACAATGCAACGGGTCCTGCAATGAGGGTGACGTTGGCGCCTCGGCGCAGGCATTCCTCAGCCAGGGCGAATCCCATCTTGCCGGAAGAATAGTTGCCGATGAAGCGCACCGGATCTATCTTCTCATAGGTAGGTCCTGCAGTAATCATCACGTTCTTACCCGATAAATCGTTCGCAGTTTCCTTTGCATTTACCATGCAGTCAGCATTCTTTTCTGCTTCTATATCGAAATATCTGTCCAGACAGTCAACGATGACGTCTGGTTCCTCCATGCGTCCCTTGCCTTCCAGTCCGCTAGCCAGGAATCCCACTTCCGGCTCTATGATATGGTTGCCATAGCTCAGAAGGGTTTTCATGTTGGCTTGTGTGGAAGGATGCTTGTACATGTCCAGGTCCATCGCTGGAGCCAGGAAGACTGGTGCCTTCATAGATAGGTAAGTAGTGATGAGCATGTTGTCGGCAATGCCGTGAGCCATCTTTCCCATTGTTGATGCTGTGCATGGAGCAATCAGCATGGCGTCTGCCCAGAGACCGAGGTCAACATGTGAGTTCCATGTACCGTCTCTCTGCGAGAAGAATTCGCTTACTACCGGCTTATGGGTGAGGGCTGAAAGGGTGATGGGAGTGATGAACTCCTTGCCGGCAGGTGTAATGACCACCTGCACCTCAGCTCCTCGCTTGATAAGGCCTCGTATGATGAGACATGACTTGTAGGCTGCAATGGAGCCCGTAATGCCCAATACTATTTTCTTTCCTTTTAACATTTTGACATTTTTACTTATTCACCCCAATTCTGCGTATTGGGGAATTTGTTATTTCCCCATACGCTTATTGTACTCACGGAGGCGAATGCGGGTAAGTACCTGCTTGGTGTTGTTTGTAAAGTCGCTTCCCAAGACCCATGTAAAGTAGCCTGGGTCGCGGGTCAGGATTTCACCAACGTCCCAGCCTTTGTATTTGCCGAAGTTGAACACTTCGTGTTTCAGAGGTTCGCCTTTCTCATCGGTCATGACATTGCCGTTGGCATCTTTCACTTCCTGCCATACGATGCGGCCGGCAAAGTCTACATTGTCGTTCTGCTTGGAGAAAGCAGCCAGCTCTTCCATGTCGTTGTTGAGCACACGCTCCGGTTCTTCCTGAACGCCTGGAGCATATTTGTCAAGCTCGGCCATCAGCACACGGTAGGTAGCTTCTGTATCCTGGTCAGCTCTGTGAGCCTCGAAGTCATCTTCCATCTTTCTTCCGCAGAAGAATTTGTATGCAGCAGCCAGATTTCTGCGTTCCATCTTCATGAATATGGTCTGTGCATCGATGAGGCGGCATTTGCTGAAATCGAAATCAATGCCGGCACGGAGAAATTCCTCGGCAAGCATAGGAATATCGAAATGGTTGGAATTGTAGCCGGCGAAATCGCAGCCGGTGAATTCCTGGCTCAGGGTGGCAGCCAACTGCTTGAAGGTTGGCGCATCCTTCACGTCCTCGTTGGTGATTCCGGTGAGTGCAACCACCTCTTCAGGAATCTGCTTTTCCGGGTTTACAAACTGATTCTTGCGAATCTCTGTTCCATCCGGGTTCACCTTAATATATGAAATCTGAATGATTCTATCCTTTACCATGTCAAGTCCCGTGGTCTCCAGGTCGAAGACGATGAGGGGCTTCGTTAAATTTAATTTCATTTCTTTTATTTTTGGTTCTTGATTATTTTCCTGCCTTTTGGCTGGCAGAACGTAAAAGAGCCTATGGCTCCTTAGTCGTTAAGGAGCATAGGCATGATGAGCATCAGGACATCTTCGTCCTCTGGCTGCTCTGATGGGATTACGATTCCGGCGCGACTTGGGTCGGCGAGCTGGAAGACGATCTGCTCGCTGTTAAGATTGCTCAGGATTTCCATCAGACTGCTTCCCTTGAAACCGATGTTGATGGTTGAACCTGAGTATTCGCAAGCCAGAACTTCCTTGGCAGAAGTGCTGAAGTCGATATCCTCGGAAGAAACCTCGAATCGGCCGTTCTCAATGTGGAAACGGATGAGCTGGCTGCTCTCGCTTGCAAATGGCAATACGCGGCGCAAAGCACTCTGCAAGCCTCTGCGGTCTACTGTAACCTCGTTAGGGTTGTTTGGAATGACAGAGTTGTAGTTAGGGTAGCGGCCGTCGATGAGTCTGCATCTCAGCATGCCGTCGCTGAACTGGATTTCTGCGCTGCGCTCATCAAACTTGATGGTAGCCTCATCTTCCTTGCTCAGGATGTTCTTGAGCAGGGTGGCTGGCTTCTTAGGCAAGTTGAATGCTGAAGGAGATTCGCTCTTGATAGTGAAGTTCTTGCTGCGAACCAGCTTGTGACCATCGCTTGCTACGATAGCGAGAGCATCTGCTGTCAGGTCGAAGTAAATACCGTTCATGACAGGGCGCAACTCATCGTTGGCTGTAGCGAAGAGCGAGCGTGAAATGTTGTTGATCAGCATTTCTGTAGGCAAAGAAACGGTGGTGCAAGCATCGTTCATGCTCTGTGTGCGAGGATATTCCTCTGCGCTCTGACCTGTGAAGTTGTAAAGACCGTTTTGGTAAACAATCTTGATGGCAACGGCTTCTCCGGCAGCATCCACATCGAAGTGAAGAGGCTGCTCAGGCAGTTCCTTCAACGCATCGAGGATAACGCGGTTAGGCACACAAAACTCACCTTCTCCATCGTGGTCGGTAAGAGCGAGTGTACTCTTGATGACATTATCACTATCGCTAGCCGTGATGCTCATTTCACCGTTAGCAACTTGGAAAAGGAAACAATCGAGGATTGGCAACGAATTCTTGCTTCCAATCACTTTTGCGAGCATGTTGAGCTTGCTGCTCAATGCAGAACTTGAAACTGTAAATCTCATGAGTATTTTATTTAAATTTTATTTTGTTTTCTGTTTCACCTTAATTTAATTAGGCAATATCACCTAATTGAGCACAAAAATACAAAAAATATCGCTGATAAGCAAAAATAATTGGAGAAAAGTTCTAGTTTTTGAACTATTTTTAGTAATTTCGCAGTCAGAAAGAAAAAAACACCCTTTAAACAAAGGAAAAACTTTAAATATTATCATATGGAATTACAAGGAAAGGTTATTGCCGTTTTGCCTGAAAGAAGCGGCGTCTCTGCAAGAGGAGAGTGGAAAGCTCAGTCGTTCGTAATTGAAACCCACGAGCAGTATCCAAAGAAATTGTGCTTTGATGTTTTCGGAGCAGACCGTCTGGCTCAGTTCAACATTCAGAGTGGTGAGGAACTCCTGGTTTCTTTCGATATTGATGCTCACGAGTATCAGGGCCGTTGGTTCAACAGCATCCGTGCCTGGAACATCCAGCGTGTTGACCCTAACGCCGTTGCTGGTGCTATGGGCGGAATGCAGCCAGGTGCGTTTCCTCCAGTAGGTGCTCCTGTAGCTCCTGCTCAGCCAGCAGCTCCTGCTAATGGCGCAACTGCAGCATTCCCTCCAGTTCAGCCTGCAGCTCCTGCAGCAGAGGGTGGTAGCGCAGATGATCTTCCTTTCTAAAAATAGAAAAGTAAGATAAAAATAAGAGCACTTCGCCTGAGACTTTCTTCTGTCTCGGATGAAGTGCTCTTTTTTTATTCATAATCTTATATTTCTCTTTATCAACTGTTTTCTATTCTCTGCGTCTCTTCTCAAAGAATTGTTTCGAAGCGGCAAAGAAGAGGAGAACGGAAGCTGCATTTTCTATAGCAACCATCCAGAATGTTCCGTTGTAACCGAAATGTTCTGCCACGACTCCGCCTAGCAGACAGCCGATTCCGAAGCCCAAATCCCAACCTGTAAGAATGCTGCTGTTTGCCGTTCCACGCTGGTTGTGACGAGCCACATTAATAAACATGTTGAGGAAGGCTGGGTAAAGATGACCGTTGCCCAGGCCGATAAGACAAGCCGAAAGATAATAGGCTACCGGGTGCTTGACGGCAACAAAGATGATGAAACCAACAAGCGAAAGCAGCATTCCTTCGGCCGCATTCTGGGTAAGTTTGCCCTGGCTCAAGGCTTTTCTTCCCTGCAATCTTGACAGGAACAGGCCCATGGAAAGAAGGGCAAAATAAGTGCCCGTTCCGCCCGTAATTCCGAGTTCCTCCTTGCTGTAGATTGCGAGATAATTGCTCAGAACGCCCCAGCAGAAACCGAACATGGCGATGTTGATGGCAAGGAGCCAGGCACGCGTCAGGAAGAAGCGGTCGAGAGAAAGCTTCTCCTTGTTCTTAACGATTTCCTTTTCGGGGAGACGGATGGTTCCTGCAATCACAACTGAGGCAATCGCCACGATGAAAGCTATCCAGAAGAGAATCATGTAACTGTCTACCGCATTATGCAGATAGATTCCGATGGATGGAGCAATTGCCATGGCAAAATTGTTGCTCAGTCCGTAGAGTCCGATTCCTTCATTTCTCCTACTTGCCGGAAGAACGTCGATGGCGCAGGTGCTGTTGGCAACCGTTACGGCTCCGAACGGACCTCCGTGCAGGGTTCTGCAGATGGCAAACATCAGGATGGTGCTGGCTGCAATATAGCCGGCAAAGAAGATGGCGAAGGCCGAGAGACAGACCATCAGAACCTTCTTGCGCGAAAAGCTGTCAACCACATATCCGCTGAACGGACGAATGATGAGGGCGGCAACCGTATAACCGCTCAGCACAATTCCAATCACATCTTTCGTGGCTCCAAAATTTTCGCTCAGATAGAGAGGGAGCAAAGGTGTGAGCAGATAGAAGGCGAAATACAACAGAAAGTTGGTAGTCATCACCTTGATGTAGTTTGCATTCCAAAGTTTCTCTTTCATCTCTTGTACGTTCTTTGTTTTCTTGTTCTAAATAGAAAGTTTCTTGACCTGAACAAACAAATCTTGTTCTGTTCAACTACTAAATCTTGCCTTCCAGCCAGGCATCAATCAGGCGGCGGGCTATTGATAATTTTTCGGGAAGGATAGGGAGGTTGTCCTTGCTAAACCACTTTCCACGAGAGAGTTCCTCTTTCTGCAGATGAATTTCTCCATCCACGTATTCTGCCGTATAACCTACCATCAGTCCACTTGGATAAGGCCATGGCTGGGAACTGAAATACTTTACGTTCTTGATGGTTAGTCCCGTCTCTTCCATCACCTCGCGATGGACGGCTTCTTCCAGGCTTTCACCTGTTTCAACAAAACCTGCTACGAGAGAATCGAAGTTGCCCTTGAAGTTGCGAGCATGAACGAGAAGAACCTGATCGTCCTTCTTGATGAGCACGATGATGGCTGTGGCGAGGGAAGGCCATACCTGCTTGCCGCACTGGGTGCATTTCTTGCTGATGTCGGTTGCCATCTGCATCGGTGCACCACATACGCCGCAGAAATGGGTGTTCATGTCCCAATAGTTCAGTTCCTGGCATTTGCCAGCCTTCTGATAAAGCTCAGGTGTGAGCTTATAGAAACTGGGACGCAGACCGCACATCTCGAACTTCGAATGGTCCGTGACGGGTTCCGGAATGGTGAAGGTTTTCACCTCCGTTCCGTCCTCCATCGGTGTGATGTTGAGGATATGGGTCCAGGGCTTTGTCTCTATCGGACATTCTTCACTGCATGGAATCGTATAGGTTCCGTCTTCTCTCTTCTCCAGCAAGATGTCACTCTTGCAAAATATAAACCAATACTTCATTACTTCTTTATTTTGAACTTTGAGCTTTATGATATGCTTTTCTGGGAACGTTTCAGGTGGGAGCTTGCTATTGCTTCTTGCCGAACAGCAATTCATAGTCGCGCTGGGCAGCAGGCTTGGTCCATGCTTCCGGTACGAACTTCCAGTTGTTGTTGGCTTTAGCCTCGATAGTGCCCATCTTTTCGATAGCTTCCATCAGGTAATAGCGCTGGTCGCGCTTGCTGCGGTAGATAATTCGGCTGTCCAGACTGTCCTTTGGAATGCCGGCACCGCGAGTGAGAAGCTCACCGCCACCGTTGCCACGATAGCTGTTGACGGCTACATTATACCATTTCTTCTCGTCGAAAGGCTGGCCGTTGCTCATGCGCAGAATCTTTACCTTCTCTCCGTCTGGCTTGGTTACATCCACCTCATAGTCGATTCCGGCAGCACTGTCAAAGTTGAAGGAGAGATTCTTGAAGCCCAGGCGCTGCTGGTCGCCCTTGGTTTGGGTGTCGAGCAGAAGCAGATGGTCGTCAGGACTCTTCATGGTGTTCACCCAAAGGTCATAACTCATCTCTAGATGCTTGCGAATCTCTTCACCGGTAAGACGCATCACGTAGAGCTGATTCTCATATTTATAGAGGTTGAACATATCGCTCACGTAGACAGGACCAGCGTTGATGGTGGAATTGAATTGGAGCGGAGCGTTGAAGGCAATGTCAGCCTTGGTGATTTCGAGCTGCAGGTTGAGGATGAAATCATTGAAAGCGCAGCTGCCGAAGAACGATTCGCGGCTGTGGATAGTGTTCTTGAAAGTACCAATCTGCTTGCCTACATACTGGTTGATTTCTGCAATCTGAGGCTCGAAAGCCTTCATGAAATCCTCATCGATAGGACATTTTGTCACATCGGCAAGGGTTCCTTCTACTTTCTTGTCAGTCACCACGTACTGTTTCTTGCCGTTCACCTTCTTCTTCTTGAGGGTCAGAGTAATTTCTGCATCAGCTACGGAGAAGGCGTTGTTGGCAGGATCGAGACAAACCACTGGTTTGCCTTCCACATTGGTAACAGTCTCGTTGCATCGGGTGTGGTCGTGGCCAAAGAGTACCATGTCGAAACCAGGCACTTCCCTTGCCACTCTGAGCGAAGCATCCTCTTCATATTCTGGGGTGACGATACCTCCATCCTTACCACTATGGAAGACGCCAATCACCACGTCTGGCTTCTCGTTCTCCTGGATATGCTTCATCCATTTGCGGGCGCTGGTCACCATGTTCTCGAAATGGAGACCGCTCCAGAGATTCTCTGTCAGCCAGTTAGGAATAGCTGGAGTCAGCATGCCGAGCACGGCAACCTTCACACCCTCGCGGTTCAGGATAATGTATGGCTTGACATAAGGCTCGCCAGTCTTAGTATCAATGATGTTGGCGCCCAGAACTGGGCAGTTCAACTCCTTGATCCACTTGTCGTAGACTGCATGGCCGGTTTCTACATCGTGATTACCGAACGCCTGTGCATCATATTTCATGTAGTTGACTACATCCGAAGCCACGTTGCGTGCCTGGGTGTTCACATAATTATAATAATAGCAGGTAGGCTGTCCCTGCAGAATGTCTCCATTTTCCAGGAGGATTACATTGTCCTTATACGTCTTACGGAGGTCGTTTACGTATGACGAAACTCTAGCCAAGGTTCCAGCCTTTGGCTTCCGGTTGATGAAATCGTATGGGAAGAAGGAACCGTGGACGTCACTTGTCTCGATTACTCTCAGTTTCACGGTACGTTGCTGTGCCATAGCGGATGAATTGATGGTGAGCGCCAGCAAGAGCGCTGCAATTACTTGTTTCATATTACTAAATTGTTATTATTATTTTGCAAAAGTACAAAAAAGTTGGCAATTACGGCATACTTTTTGTTGGATAATTCAAAAAATAATTTAAAATAGGAGGTATAAGAATATGG
>OIZX01001409.1_pt1 | contig 12541 bp, 10 predicted proteins | sample 1588621 | NCBI WGS metagenome assembly OIZX01 (sample SAMN03283276) | human gut metagenome | biome: human-associated habitat; material: feces | host: Homo sapiens | place: Peru | collected 2012
CTGTCGAGGCGGGCAGTGTACTGGATAACGCTGTCCTTATCCGTAAAGCTGCTGTCGGCAGCCTGCACGCTTTGGCTATCGCGGCTGCCCTGCTTGCGATATTCCAGCGTATACGGCTGCTTCACCTTGCCCTCCCACATAATAGTGCGCGCGGTTTTGTTATCTGCCGCGACAAGCTGGCGTATATGCGTAATCGCCACAGCAGCGTCGCTGCCCTCCGCTTCGCGCTCAGCATTTTGCACACAGCCGCTCAGCATCGCCAAGATGCATAATATAATCAGTAAAAAGCTTGCTTTTCTGCTCATGCTCATCTTCCCTTTCATTTTACTTTATTATAGCATAGCACCTAGAGTACGCTCAAAGTCAAGAAAAAACAGCAGCTGCCTCCGTTTGAGATAGCTGCTGCTTTTAATTTATACGTTATAGTGTTCTTAGAAGGTTACAGGCGTGCCATAGTAAGCGCACAGCAGAACCTGCTTCATCTGCTCCTTGTCAATCTTACGCGGATTGGAGCTCGTGCAGGGGTCAAGCACTGCGTTAGCAGCGATAGCATCTGCATGTTCTTGCAGAACTTCTTCACTCACGCCGTTTTCCTTATAGGTCTGTGCAATCTCCAGCTTCTTATTCAGCTCTTTTATGGAATCGACGAGCGCATTCGTCAGCTGCTCATCTGTCTTGCCGGGCAGACCGATGTGGCGGGCAATCGCTGCATAACGCTCAGCGCACTCCTTCGCATTGAACTCGATGACCGACGGTAGCAAAATTGCGTTGCAGCAGCCATGCGGAATGTGGAAGACAGCGCCAGTTTTATGTGCCAAGCTATGCGCAATGCCCAAAAGCGCATTGGAGAAAGCCATACCTGCAAGGCATTGAGCAATGTGCATCTTTTCACGCGCTGCCTTATCGCCATAGTAGCTGGCAACAATGCTATCATAAATGTCGCTGATAGCCTGCAGCGCCAGGGCATCCGAAAAATGACTGCGAGCCGTAGCAACATAGGCCTCAATAGCATGTGTCAGGGCGTCCATGCCCGTATGCGCCGTGAGCTTCTTCGGCATGGTCAGCGGAATATCTGTATCCAAAATTGCAATATCCGGGGTAATTTCAAAATCAGCCAGCGGATATTTAATATCAGTCTTATAATCAGTAATAACGGAGAAGGCGGTTACCTCTGTCGCTGTGCCGCTCGTGGACGGAATAGCTACGAAAATCGCTTTGTTACGCAGCGGGGGAATCGTGAACGGGTCCTTGATATCCTCAAAGGTTTTCTCCGGATGCTCATAGAATACCCACATCGCCTTAGCCGCATCAATCGGAGAGCCGCCGCCGATAGCCACAATTACATCCGGCTCGAAGGCACGCATGGCTTCTGCACCACGAAAAACAGTTTCAATAGACGGATCAGGCTCAATACCTTCAAAAAGCTGCGTCTCCATGCCAATGTCATGCAGTACATCTTCCACCTTTTGTAAAAAGCCGCCACGTTTCATCGAGCTACCACCGGTAAAAATCATCGCCTTTTTGTGCCCCTTGAGCACCTTCAGCTCACTGATAGCACCAGCACCATAGTAAATGTCACGCGGTAAAGTAAATCTTGCCATAATACGCACCTCCTGCGAAAATAATTGTTAAGAAATAGGCTTCTTATTAATATATTATATCACTTCAACGAGTGTTAGATATGGCAAATTTGCAAAATCTACTTTCTTAATTCACAGCTGTAAAAAGAAAACAGCAGCTGCAACACCAAAGTGTTTTAGCTGCTGTTGTTATATGAAATGAAGATGAGTATGATGAGCTTAATTAAAATTCAAACTCTGCGGAAAGCATGAAGGAACGCGGCATGTTGAGCATGAATTTATTATTCTGACCTGCTTGTGCAATCCAATGACTGTCATTAGCAACATTGTAGCAGGCTGCAATAAATTTAACAGGTATACCATTAATTTTAGCTTTATGGCTTGCAAACAGGTCCAGAGTAACATGAGAAGGAATATCCAGCTCTTCTTTATTATCCTTTACATATTTGCCAACACCAACATAGCTCAGTCTTCCGGTAAAGCTAGTGTCTTCATCAGGCTTGTATTCTAAGCCCCAAACGCTGCTCCACTCAGCCGAACCCTTTACATGGCAGCCATCATATGTTCCGTTAGCTGTTTTTTCTTGACGTGCATCAAGCCATTCAAAGCCGCCAAAAGCATTCCATTTATCTGCAAACGAAGCATTCAAGCTGAAGTCAACGCCCTTATAACGGTTCAAACCATTATTAGTCAGCCACAACTTGCCATCAGCATCCTTTACATCCATAGTCTGAGGCTGCTTCATGTCAAAATATGCCAATGTCATCATCAGATTATCATTTGCTTTATATTTTACACCAACTTCAGCATTGCTATTACGAACAGACGGTAAGATTTTGCCATCATTCTCATAACGTTTCTTAACAGTTTTAACAACTGCTGTACCACGGTTTCTTGAATTTGCTTTAGCTGCATAAATTGATAAATCATCAGTCGGTGCATAGGATAAGCCAAAGGTTGTTGCCCAATTATTATCTTTAACATTATTTTTCTTGTTTTTACCACTTACATAATCACCATGACGATGTGACGCAGCAGCCAGCAATGTCAACTTACCAATTTCAACCTTATCCATAAAGTTCAAACTTACGTCTGTTTCTTCATGTTGAAGGTTTTTCGTTAATGTAGAAGAAACATCCATTTGGTAAACCCACGGATTTAAAATAATACCATCATAAATACTGCTGCCAGGCTTAAAAGTACCAGAAGGCTTACCAGTAGCCGGATTTATCGCCTCCTCAAAATTTTTATACATTTTACGATGAGTACGATCAACAGATACAGCATAGTTATGCTTAGCCGTACCAGTCATGAAGTCCCCCTTTAAACCTGTCTGTAAATATTGGTTACGAATATGAATAAAATCAGACCAGATTGCTGTATCATCAGCAATACGACCATCATCTAAAATATTAATTTCACCATCGTAAATATAACGACGCACAACAGATTGGTTAGCGCCAGCATTAACAAACCAGTTTACATGCTCGCCCAGTTTTTTCTGATGATTGAGTGTCAGCATATAACCATTGGTATCCTGATGCATCAAGCTAGGATCATCTAAGCTCTTGCTGGCATCCGGAGCATCAGGGAATTTTGTAGCAGATTTATCCAGTGCAAAACGACGCTCTGTACCCAAAAGCTTCTGGTCATAATAACCGCCAAACACGTTGGTCTTAGTTGTCTCGCCTTCATAGCTGACGTTAGCAAACAAATTCTTTTTGCGCTGTCCTGCACCGGAAATAGCCAAGCCGCCATCGTCGTATTGGCCGTAAATTCTTACACCAATATTACGGTCTTTGCCAAAGCGTTGGCTGATATCAAGATATTCGCCATAATCGCCATAACCAGCAAAGGTCTGCGTATATTTGATGAAATCATTTTCACCGGCACGCTTAGTATTCAAATAAATGGCACCAGGAGTTGCACCAGTCAGCGGTCCAGCCTGATAAGAAGGAGTGGAACCATTAATAGTAGAAGCCGGACCAATCAATGCATCAATACTACCTACTGTGTTAGTAATAGGACCGGTAGCCATGATAAAGAAGCCAGGAATATTATTTACATAATAAGATGCGGCATTCGTGCATACGCCACGGATGGAAAAGTCCGTTTTAATCGGGGAAGTACCTGTACGAATTGCAGGCACGTTGGACAAAACAGTATCCAAATCCTGATTCGGCATAGCCATCTTACTAACAGTATCCTCAGTAATACTCTGTACAGTAAACGGTGCCTTGATAACCGGAGTCTCACCTAAAAGACCTACTCTGGAGGAATCGTTGTTAAAGCCACCGGGCAACGGAGTTTTGTGGTTACGGGAGCTTTCAACAACCATCTCATCCAAGTTGAACGTTTCAATGGTTTCTGCACTTACAGGAGCTGCACTCACGCCAAGAATAAGTGAGCACATAATACTGCTTAAAAGCATTTTTTTTCTTTTCGACATTCTGATACACCTCTTAATCATCAACTTTATAAAATTTATATGTGAGAGTGAAACGACAAGCTAATAAGGTATGCAAACTGTTCTTTGCTGCTCCGGCAAATAGAGCAGCTTTATTTTTAGCTTATAGATTTCCTCTAACGCCCTCTCCGTCAAAATATCCTGCACCTGTCCAACCTCCAAGCCCTGCGGCTTCAAGATAGCCGTTTTTCCGCCTAGATAAAAAGCCTGGTCAGGCATATGCGTTGTCAAAATAACAGCAATCCCCTTTTGTGAAAGCTTTTGCACCATCTGCAGCACGCGGAATTGATTGCCATAGTCAAGATGGTTGGTCGGTTCATCCATGATAACCAGCTGCGGCTGCTGCACTATCGCGCGAGCAATAACAGCCTGCCGCTGCTGACCACCGCTCAATGTGTTAAACGAACGGTTGCGCAGCTGATAAATCCCTAAATCCTCCAGCACTTCATCAGCCAGCTCATAATCTTCCTTTTTCGGCTTAGCAAACACGCCTAAATGCGGCGCTCTGCCCATAACTACATAATCGCGCACCAAAAAGGAGTAGGCCGTGTTCTGCACCTGCGGCACATAGCCAATCTGCTCTGTAAACTCCTTGAGGTTGGCATACGGCGTATATTCATCGCCTGCATCTGTAATAAGACGCACGCTGCCCTCCCCAAACGGTTTAAAAAAGCCTATCAGCACGCGCAGCAGTGTTGTTTTGCCTATGCCGTTGCTGCCTAAAATCGTCATTACCTCACCTTTATCAAGAGTAAAGCTGACATTTTGCCATAGTGGCTCTTCTTTATAAGCAAATGCTAAATTATTTACGATTAACTTCATGATAACGCCAGCCTTTGTCTTAACAATAGATAGAAATAAAAGGGAGCACCAATCAGACCAGTAAGAATGCTCAAGGGAATCTCAGCACTCATCGATGCACGTGAAATCGTATCAACAGCCAGCAGGAAAAAAGCTCCCAAAACAATAGCTAAAGGCAGCAGGCGTTGGTTATTGGGGCCCACAAGCATTCTGGAAAAATGCGGAACAACAAGACCAACCCAGCCGATGGTACCGCTAATGCAAACTGAGCAAGCTGTTAAAACAGTTGCGCAGAGAATAATCGCATAGCGCAGCCAGCCGGCGTCACGTCCCAGCATATGTACCTCTTCATCGGAAAGCGTCAGGATATTCATGCGCCAGCGAATCACCAGCATAAACAACAGACAAACTAAAATCGGTACCCCACTGGAAATAATATTATCCCTAGTTACGCTAACCAAGGAGCCAAGCTGCCAATAGGTAATTTCCGGCAGTTGCGTTTCGCTGTCTGCAAGGTATTTTATAATACCCAACAACGCATTCATCAGACCAGAAACTATAAGGCCGGATAAAACAAGCATAACTATCGAATTTTTACCGATAATACGCGGAATAATAACAGCGCAGGCTACAGCTAGCATACCACCGCCAAAAGCTCCAACCTGAATAAAAGTACTGCCTAAGCCCAACAAGATACAAAGCGATGCACCCACGCAGGCACCGGAGGATACACCAAGCATATCCGGAGCTACAAGCGGGTTTTTAAAAACACTCTGATAGGCAGCGCCGGAAAGCGACAACGCTGCTCCAATCAAAATTGCTGCCAGGACACGAGGCAGACGCAGCGTATAAATAACGCTCGCCGCCTGATCACTCCAGCTTTGCTCTACCGGCACAACATAGGAACACAAGATTTTGAAGACATCAACAGGCGCAATATAAAGACGTCCCATACCCATGCTCACTACCGCCATTAACAGCAGCAACACGCAGAAAACAAGCATGATTACTGCATAATTTGATTTACTTGCTTCCATTTGCATCAAAATAACGGCCTACTGTTTTTATTAGCTTCATCAGCAAAAATTTGCGCCATATCTGCTTCTGAAATATTGTAGTGCATAAAATCCTCATAGAATTTTTTTGCATCTGCACGCACATCAAGTTCCTTAAATAATTCAGGCTGCAGCACACAAGCAAGCCATTCCATCATGAGCGGTGTTTCTACACCAGGAGCATCCCATAGGTAAATACCCAGAGGAACCTTATATACTCGCTTCTCCTGTACCGCTTTGACCGTGCTCCAGTCCTGACCCGGGATTTTATTATTATACAAATCGTCAGGTACAAATTTATCAAAATTACTCAGCAAAATAATATCCGGATTCAGTTTATATACCTCTTCCATGGCAATAGTCTGCGCACTGCTGCCGCTTAACGCAATCTGATCATAGGGATTCTGACCACCGCCAATACGGATAGCCTCATGCATGAAATTATCATTACCCTGCAAGCGCAGCTTGGAGTTGCGCAGGAACAAAACAGTTGGCTTATCGGTCTTTTCCCATGCTTTTTTCGCAATTATTTTTTTATTAGCTGTATCGTAATATTCGTTAAGCTTTGCAGCTCGCTCTTCTTTTCCTAAAAGCTTGCCAATAATTAAAAAGCTTTTCTTCAAGTTTTCTACGGTATCATTGTAAATCAGTAATGTCGGAATCCCAACCTTAGTCAGCTTTTCCGCATCCTTATCCTGATATTGCCACAAAATTGCAGTATCTACACCAGCCTGAGCTGCACTTTCAATGTTAACAGAAAAATTTTGCGCAATAATTTTAGTATCTAATTGCGCGAAATGCTTATCCTTCGTTTCTAAAAATTTGCCTGTATAGGCGGCTGACATCGCAGTAGGGTGAATTGCTGCTAAGCGCTCAGAGCTGCCATCAATAGCATAAATAACACTGGCCCAAGGAATAGGCACAACAGCAATATGTTGCACATTCTGCGGCACGCTTACTTCTCTGCCCTTTAAATCCGTTACTATTTTTGTTGCCTGCTTATTATCCACTTTCTTATCTGCGTCATTACCGCAGCCTGCCAGCATACCGGCAAGAGCCAAAGCTGCCAACGCAGCAGCAGTCAATTTTTTCCACTTTTTCATTAAAAAGCTCCTTTCGCTTCAATTAAACTCATACTCAAAATTTATTGCACAAGCAGCTTAAGCTGCTCAGCTATATTCTTACCTAAAACCCCGCTGCCGGCAGTACAAGCACTGCGGCCGGAAATAACACCCCAGGGCAGCGGTATATGCTTTTTCTTCCCTGCTCCGATAGAACTCATTACATCTGCTAATAGTGTATCGGCAAATACGATATCTGCATCCTCCCACAAATCCTGCAAGGCTGTCAGGCTATCCACTATAATCAGCCATTTATCAGCACCAGGAGCTTTACGGTATAGTTTACGGCTGTCGACGCCAGTACATAGTGTCGCCAGCTGTATATGCTGAAAGCCTTCATGCCATAGTGCATGTGCCAATCCCATAGTCTGCATGGGATCCCCTATAAATAACAGCTTGCGTTTGTCTGTTTCCTCTATGCTATAGTTATGAATACATAGCTGACGTATCTCATTATTTTCTGTCACGCACAGCTCCTGCACATTTTTCCGCCACATCTTCATAGCGTGTTCTCCTACCGGACATGACAGCAGCAGCGGTACAGCATATTGGGCATTAAGCTTTTTCGCAGCCGCAATACCGGCCGTTGATACTACCCAGCATAACGCAGGTTTGCCACCAGCCTTTTCACCAACGAAACGCGGCTCATAGCCTAAACTTCTAATATAGGCAAAGCATTCCGCATACTGCTCTCTTTCGCCGCACAGAAGAGGACTATAGCCTAAAATCAATATTTCACGCGCAGGCTTTATATACTGCTCCTGCTCCTCCGCTGCCAAAAGCTCCTGTGCACAGCTTACGCCATACACCGCATCATTGAATCCGTCCATATTAAAGCTTCGTGTTTTTAAATTATTTTCCATTGAATTTGCCACCCAATTGCCATCAAAGCCAATAAACGCCGCTACAGCAGAGCTGACAAGGTTCAAAGCTTTATACTGCCCGCCTGCCATAACCTCCGTGCACTGCTTAACACAATTATCTTCTATGCCATAAATAAAATCCTGCTTTTGTGTTTCCAGAATATATACTCCGTGCCTTTGCTCCAGCAAATCTCCGTCGCGCAGACAAGCACGGCAGCCGCTAGGCGCTGCCAACACCTTCGCCTCATCTGCATCAGGCAGAGTGTCTATAACTCCCGCAACATCCGTCGCTAAAGGCGGCAGCTGATACAGATTATGGCTTATGCACCCATTTTCCGCAGGCAGCTCAGCCATAAATTCATGAACAGGCTTAAAATGCGCTATGTCCATCTTGCCTAAAGGTCCACGAAAGAAGCAGCGCACCATAACGCCAGTTGCTTCAGAAAGAGTGCGCTCCAAATAATCAAAGTCTATTCTTATCAAGATATCCAAACAGTTCAAATAAAGCACGACAACCTGCACGCCGTTTACCGCCGCAGCTCGTTTTATAACGCGTGCAATTTTTTCTTCAGCAGTCCCCATCGTATAGTCATCAGCCGTCGTCTGGCAAAGCATAAGCTGCTGCAGCTTTCCCTGCGCCGCCGCACGAAAATAAAGCTCACGCAAGCAGGGACCGGAACCAGCAGCAACTATCATGATATCCTTCCGTTGCCACAAAATATCTGATGGTGGTACAGGCGTATTTAGCTCAAGTGTTTTTATCCGCTCCAATGCTTTCACTTCCTTCGTGCTATTTTCTATCATTATTTTATCACAGTTTTCTTCCTAATAAAAACGAATATTACTAAAGCCTTGATTCGATTATTTTGAACCAAGGCTCTGTAGCTTTGAAAATATTAAACTGTCGCTCTTATAAATTTTTATATTGCTCCAGCAGCTGAAAAAACAGTTTTAAAGGCGGACTCAGCCATTTATCCTTGCGATAAGCATATACAGAATGAATGGGCTCGAATTTCTGATCGATGGGAATCTCTACCAATACATCCTTATCTAATTCTTCCTGAATCGTAAACTTAGGCAAAAAACAAATGCCAATATCATTTTTTACCAAATTTTTAATAGTCTGTGTCCCACGAATCTCAATCGTTGGTCCCATCGTAAAGTTTTTGCTTTTGATATACTCATCAAATCTTTTACGCACTCGGCCTACCGCTGGCTGACAAATCCGTGCCAAAGAGCTGAAATCCTGATTAGGCGTAATAAAATCGCTATACAGCTTCTTTATTCTCGGTGAAGCAAACACCACGAAATCAAAATCCTTATACGGCATAACCTTTACAGTAGCATCATCAGCATCAAGATCATAAAAAACACCTATATCGGTTTTATTTTCTCTTATCGCCCTATACACCTCTGTACTGGTCATAGAATCTAGATAAATCTGCACATGTGGCGCTTGCTTACGAAACTCACGCAAAATTTTTGGCAAATGAAAGCACAAAAGAGATTCCGGCGCAGCAATACGAATATCACCCTGACATTCCTCGATAACGCTGCGAAAGTTTTTCATATTATTCACCGATTGCAGCACATTTTCTACGTAAGGAACAAGCTCCTGTCCGGCCTTAGTCAAAACCATATGTCTGCCTGCCTTTTCAAAAAGCTGCACACCAAGCTCCTTTTCCATTTGATTTACATGGAACGTGATTGTTGACTGCGTATAGCATAGTCTTTCAGCAGCCTTGTTAAAGCCGCCCGCCTCCACTATCGTGTGAAAGGTATTGATATAGCGTAAGTCCATCTTTCCTCCAAAAAACACTCATATCCATCAAAAATGCCATCGTAATAAGCTTTTTATTGCTTTATTTATATTATACCGTTTTTCACCATATATAACAACAAGCAGCTGCCCCACGCCAAGGCAGCTGCTTGCTTTTTCTCTTGTAACCTATATGCTCGCGCCATTGCCGCGCAGGAAGTGGTCAACGATAACCTCTGCAGCCTGCTCCGCAGGCATATCATTCGGCTCATCAGTATTAGGATTAAAAATGCTCATGGCCACGCCGAAGAACACAAACTTCGTACAGATTTCCGGCATCGTGTTCTTTTTCAGCAGTCCATCCTCCATTGCCTGCAAAATAAGCTGGTGCAGGATATCAAACTCCGCATGCAGCAGATGATGATAGCGCAAAATCTGCTCCTTAAACGCCTCCGTCAGCTGCAGAGAATTGTAGCGCGAAGCAACTACAAACTCGCCGTCCACCTTCTCCACACGACAGCCATTGCTTGCACCCACCATCTCAAAGCAGATAATCTGCCAAAGCGTGCTGTTCGCCACATAAAACTGCACCATCTCTTTAAAATAGCGCCTGAGCTTCTCCTCAAAGCTAACATCGCCTGCTACCGCCAGCTCTAAGCGTTCCACGAACGGAGTATTTTTATCTGCCACCAGCTTATAGAAAAGCTGCTCCTTATTGCCAAAATATTTATATACAGTGCCCTTGCCCACGTCTGCAAGAGCAATGATTTCATCAAGCGTAGCTTTTTCGTAGCCATGGTGCGAAAAAACCTCCTCTGCCGCCTGCAAAATGCGCTTATCCTTAGGCTGCGTCATATCTATCGTCACCACAACGACCTCCTTCAAAAAAATTTACGGACTAACCAGTCAGTATAATTATAACCTGCCTGAGCAATAAATACTAGTGATAAACGACATTTTTCTTTTCCGACGATTCCGCGGGCGGCGTACACGCAGCCTTTTCCGTCAGCGAAAAAATATTATTATAAAAAGGTCTCCATAAGCACTTTCTTTCAACGGTATTTTTGATATAATATAGTATGAAGCTATCACACGCTGTCATTTTTATCAAGGTATCTAAGGAGGAGACCATATGAGCTTAAAAATAATTACTAAGCGTTGCAAGGGCTGTGGTATCTGCGCGGCTTTCTGCCCGAAAAAAGTTCTGGCAGTTAGTGAAGTCGGCAAAGTTGAAGCCATTGCTGAAGAAAACTGCATCAAATGCGGACAATGCGAAATGCGTTGCCCCGACTATGCTATCTTTGTAGATAAATAAAAAGGAGTGAATTAACCCATGTCAAGAATCCTGCTGTTACAAGGTAACCAAGCGGTTGTTGAGGGTGCGATTGCTGCCGGTGTAAAATTTTACGGCGGCTATCCGATCACCCCTTCTACCGAAATTGCTGAACAATTAGCTCTGCGTCTGCCGCAGGTTGGTGGCAAATTTATGCAGACTGAAGACGAAATCGCCGGTCTCGGCACCGTTATCGGCGCATCCATGGCTGGCAAAAAAGCTATGACCGCAACCAGCGGCCCGGGCTTCTCCCTGAAACAGGAAATGCTCGGTCTGGCCTGCAGCGCCGAAATCCCCTGCGTCATTGTCAACGTACAGCGTGTAGGCCCTGCTACCGGCCAGCCGACCTCCCCTGCTCAAGGCGAGGTTATGCAGACTCGCTGGGGCACCCACGGTGACCACTGGCTAATCACCATCTCTCCGTCCAGCGTTCCTGAATGCTTCGATTTGACTCTGCGTGCTGTAGCACTGAGCGAAAAATATCGCTGCCCGGTTATTCTCCTGATGGACGAGGTTATCGGCCACATGCGCGAAAAAATCGAGCTGCCCGAAACCTATGACGAAATCCCGCAGGCAGAACGCAAGCGCCCGACCTGCGCACCCGAGGACTATCTGGCTTACGGCTGCGAGGAAGGCTCCAAGGTTCCTGCTATGGCAGACTTTGGCAGCGGCTACCGCTGGCACGTATCCGGTCTGGTGCATGATGAAACCGGTTTTCCGAAGGGCACCGGCGAAGCAACCCGCACCTCTCAGGATCGTCTGCGCACAAAATTAGAGGATAATCTCGAAGACATCGTACAAGTAGAAAACTATCGTATGGAGGACGCTGAATTTGCTGTTGTAGCCTTCGGTGGTGCTGCCCGCACTGCTTATGAAGCTGTCGACATGGCACGCAAGGAAGGCCTGAAGGTTGGCTTCGTCCGCCCGATTACCATCTGGCCGTTTGCTGAAAAGCAAATGCAGGAGCTGGCAAGCAAGGTTAAAGGCATCCTCGTACACGAGCTCAACTGCGGCCAATACGTGCTGGAGGTTGAACGCGCTGTAGCAGGCAAGGTTCCTGTAAGCCTGTATGCTAAATACGATAACGAATCTGCTACTCCGGCTGAACTGTTAGCTGAAATCAAAAAGGCTATGGCCTAACGGATGAGAGGAGAAAAAACGATGAGTGAAATGGAAAATTTAATCAATAAATATTTCCGCCCGGGCCGTCTGCCTCACATCTGGTGCCCCGGCTGCGGCAATGGCGTTATCACAGGCGCTATTGTAAAAGCAATTGATAAGCAAGGTCTGGCAAAGGACGACGTTGCCGTAATCAGCGGTATCGGCTGCTCCAGCCGTTCCTCCGGCTATCTGGACTTCAACACCGCCAACACACTGCATGGCCGTGCTCTGCCGATTGCTACCGGTGTAAAAATGGCTAATCCTGCGCTGAACGTTGTAGTTTGCAGCGGCGACGGTGACTGCACCGCTATCGGTGGCAACCACCTGATTCATGCTGCACGCCGCAACATCGACCTGACGCTTGTTGTTTTCAACAACAGCATCTACGGCATGACCGGCGG
>OIZX01001410.1_pt1 | contig 12540 bp, 12 predicted proteins | sample 1588621 | NCBI WGS metagenome assembly OIZX01 (sample SAMN03283276) | human gut metagenome | biome: human-associated habitat; material: feces | host: Homo sapiens | place: Peru | collected 2012
CGGGAGCCTTGGTGGATTTGCGGGTCTTGCCCTCGGCAGCCGGAGCTTCGGCTGCAGGAGCAGAAACTTTCTTTTCAGGCATAATACATAACCTTCCTTCTGTATTTGATCTGATGCAGCGGGGCTGCACCGGCGGGCTCCAATGATCTATCGCAAGGCAGAAGCGGCGCGGAAAGCGCAGACCTCGCTGCCCCATACGAATCGGAACGAAAATGTTTGCGTAAAGAAGTTGAACTTATAATCATATAATAAGTTTTTAAAATTCATTTGTAAAGACTTTTTTATAAAAAACATTGTAAAAACGGGAGGAAACAGTAGAATAAATGCCCGGAGCGGTGTTCCGATGCTTTTTTCTCGGGTATAGTACGACCTTTCGGCAAAACAGGCAGCCATTCCCGGGAAAGCCGGGCAGCACTGCGGCCACAAATACGGCGGGCAAAAACGGCCTTTTGCGGGGGCAGAATAAGGCGGAACGGAACTGCCGGCGCACGCAGGGGCGCAGCAGAGAAAAAGTAGAAGCTGCCGCACAAAAAGCAGTGCGGCAGCTTTCTTTTGCTACGGCAGGTCGTCGCTCGTGTTATGAAACGCCATCTGCGTAAAATTAACAGGATTTCGAAAATATTTTTGAAAAACTTGCGGTTGGTAATTAAAACTGCTTGAAAAAATATAACAGATACAGCGAAAAGAAACCGTACAAAAATGTGATGACGCTGAAAAGCGGGTCAGGCCGCGCTCAACACAGAAACAGTACCAGAACCTGAAATACGGCAAACAACACGACGAACAGTATCGCAAGGAAGCCTGCCCAGTGCACCAGCGCCAGCAGCACCAGCGCTCGCCGCCCGTCTGCACCCCGGTGCAGCAGCTGCCGCCAGCGGACAGGCTGTGCAAAGGTGATCTTTGCCAAAGCGGCAATACTTTCCACCCCGAGCCGTGCCGACAGTGCCGCTTCGCCGTCATGCTGCGCAAGCGGAAGCAGTTGTTCCGTGATGGAGAAAATGTGGCATACGCTCGTTGCAACGAAAACAGGGTGGTTCCATACTGCGCCCAAAAGCAGTAGTACGCCCGCGTAAAGGCTCTCTGCGCGTACTCCCGCCAACGCCTGCTGCACCCCTGAGCGGTCGTTATGGTGTCTATCCATGCTTACATAGGCACTGGTCACCCGCCAACCGCAGACGTAGATCCCAACTTCGTCCACGGCACACCCATCGGCTATGGCTGCAACCATGTGGCCGATCTCATGCAAAGCGATCCCAGGCAGCGCCAGTGCCAGCGCCACCAGCAGTTCTGTCATACAGAGCTCTAAGAGCAGCTGCCGCAGCGACAGCCTTGCCAGCGCCATGGCGGTGCAGCCTGCCAGCAGCGAGAGCGGACCGCACCACGGCAGCAGCCCACTGACCAGCCTTGCCAGCGGCCGCAGCCTGCGTATCCGCCGCTGGTCAAAACGGATGAGCGTTACGCGCTTTTCCTTTTTGCTCATTTTCCTCCTCCTTGACTGGATGTGCAGCTTTCGGCTTTATGATACCATATTTGTGCTGCCAGCACCAAAAAACGCCGCATAAAGCGCGAAGGGACTGTTGCGGCGTTTTTGCGCAACAGTCCCTTACAAGTTCTCTTTTAAAATGAGAATACACGCGGGATCTGGCTTGACGGCAGCAGAGCATACCCCTGCTCTTGCCAAATAGCAGCATCGGGAGGTGCGATATGCAGCCGCGAAGGTGGTGTAAGGATGTCATGCCGCAGGTCGGCGGTAACGTCGATATACAGTGTTCTCCAACCTTCGTCCGGCAGCCAGACCTGATTAAACGCATGGTTCAGCCGTCCTGCATTGCGGCAGTCAGCCAGCACCACCCGGTTGGGTATACCTAATCGAGTAGCCAGCGCGGAGAACCACAGGGCGATGCCCTCACATACGCTGGTGCCGCCGGCAGCGCCGCGAATATCGTGAGAGGGGCTGGCGCTGCTGGAGCCATAAGCAGTCTCAGCGGCGATCACATCGTGCAGCCAGCAGACCCGTTCACGGTCCGTCGTGCCGGCAGCCTGCTTGCTTCGGGTCAGAATGCTTTCCATACGGTTCAATGTTGTCTTTTTGCAGCGCTCAAGCGTTGCTCCGCTGTAAAACGCTTCAAACCGCAGTGCGGTGGATCCAACATGGGTGTGGCGGAAGTCCACCCAGAAAAGCTCTGGCTTGTCATATTTGAGGGCGTTGATGATGCGCGTGATCTCCTCGGAAGAAAGTTTGCAGGGCAGAACCACGTCGAATTCATCTTCGATTAACTTCCCGTAGATCAACGAATAGCATTCCTGTTCGTGGGAAGAGGAGAGGTACGCGTAGTAATAACCGCCCTTCGACCAGGGCAAAGCAGGACCTGACATTTCCTATCTCCTTTTACAGTTGCTGCAAGGCGGCGCGCAGGGCTGCCAGCTGCTTTTGGGGGTTCCTTGGCAGCCCCAGCAGGGCTGCACGCGCTGGCGCGTAGCCTGCCCGCGCAGCGCGTTCGAGAAGGCTCTGCGCCTGCTCGGGAATAACTCCAGCTAGGTAGAACCAACAGGCGGGATGATCGCTTCCTGCGAGAAGCTGCCGCGCGGTTTTGGCGTCCTTGTGCTGCAGGGCTGCTGCAGCCGCCAGCAAGGTGGCGGCTGCGCCGCGCGGCAGACTGTTGACCAGTTCGTTTGCATTGGCACAACGCCCGCGGAGGGCATACAGCACGTCTTCAAGCTCTGCGACATATCGTTCCTTGTCATGTACCAACAGCGCTCTGTGCAGCGCCGTGGAAGCCTTTTGGGGAGAGAGCCGTTCCTGCGGGTCGTTCTTTGTCAAAGCAAGGATGACCTCCAGAATGTCGTCCGGTACGTCCTTGTACTGATCGACCTGATGAGCAAAGATAAGCGGGTCGAATTGCAGCCGCTTCTTGCCTTTATGCACCAGCAGCTTGTACAAGCTGACCCCAAGGCTGTATATGTCGCTTTTGTTGCCAACAATTTCGCGGCCTTCCAGCAGCTCAGGGGCGCGGTAGCAGCCGGTCCCGCTGATGGAAAAATTATCCATTTTGCTTTCCAGATAATTCGGCCGGGCCAGCCCGAAATCTGTCAGAAAAAACTCCGGCGATGCACCGCAGTTTTTTACAAGAATGTTTTCCGGCTTGATATCCCGGTGCAGCGTCTTTTCTTTTTCCATTTTCTGGATGGTTTTTGCGACGGACTCCAGTGCGGCAAGCACGGTCGCAGTGCGTTCAGCCTCCTGAAGTTGTTCGAGGTATTTCGGCAACGACTGAAGGTATTCCATTCGGATGAGGAACAGCCTGCGATTGCTATCCGAATCCGAAAGAGCAAATTCTGCCGTGTCATAAACCTTCACGCCGCAGCCCGCTTCAGACATGCGGCGGGCGTATTCCAGCTCGTTGGCGCCTCGCCAGCAAAGGTCTTCGAACAGCTCCGGCGTGTCCGCACGGGCGGCGCTATTAGTGACCTTGAGCGCTTCGACCCTGCCGCCGGCTGCCAGTTTGTATACATCGGACATGCCGCCGTGTCCGATCTGCTCTCCAAGCCTGAAGTTGAGCTCCGGCCAACAAGCTCGAACGGCTCGTTCTACCACATCGGGGGCGGTATAGTATTTTCTCTCAGCCATAGAAAAACTCCTTTTTATACGAAGCTGATGACCACTGCAGTGGCATTGTCGCTGGCATTGCTGATGGCGCACAGCTGGTCAGCGCTGCCCTTTAGCTTTAACAAAAAGCGGCTGAGCGGATTCAGATCCACGCCATCTGTGCAAAGTACGAGAGTGTCTCCGTGTTGGAGGCGGAAGTGTCCTGCGTGAAGCTCTGTGTCAGTCGCCCCCATATAATTCAACAGAATGTTTTTCTCTCTTGGATCCGCGGGTAGTCCAAGCGCTTTATGGAAATAATAGCGGTTATCCAACGGATGATTGATGAGAGTAAATTTGCCTCTGTGTGCCAACCAGATGCCACTATCGCCAGCCGAAACCCATTCCACCTCTCCGTTTGCGCACACCGAGACTGCACACAGCGTACACCCCCCGTCAACATAGCGGTAGGTTTCTGCCAGCGCATCCCGCGCCTCCATGGCTGCCGCCATCAGCCGGGACGGCGCAGGTTCTGCTTCTTCTTCATACTCAAGGGAGGCTGCGCGCAGCGGTAACAGCTGGCTCACCGGCCGCAGCACTGGCAGCGGGGACTCGCCCGTTGTACAGGTATGCAGCGGTTCACAGAGAGCCGTCTGTTCCTCTGCTTCGGTTTCAGTGGCGGTATTATAAAAGCTGTAAAAGCTCTCTCTCAGCACTTCCAGACAGCGGGCTGCGGCATATTTTCCGTTGGTGCACCCCCCAAGGCCGTCTGCTACGGCAAAAAGCACCTCATTATCCTCACGGATATCCATCAGGACCTGCCCGCTGATGTGGCGCTCCTCGATGCCCTCCGGAAAGGCTGCCTGTTCACCGATGGAGAGATTATCCTGATTCTCTTTGCGCCGGTTTCTGCTGGAAGCCCAGCTGACCTTCAGTTTCATTCAATCACCTCCAAGGTGTGTTTCAACAGTGCCCGTGCTGGCTCCTTCAAAATGGCCGATGTTTTGTCGGTACCGCTCCGGGTGATAATGGCTACATAGGCTTCCTTACGCTGTGTGATGAAGGAAAACGCAAGCAGTGTCGTGTTTTTTCCGTCGGGCTGGGTCGCCGTGCCGGTTTTTCCATAAATTGCCTTTAATTTGTCGTTTTTCAACTTATAAGCTTCGGCCGCGCCTGCAAAAGCCGCGCGCAGGGTCTCTTGAGTTTTGCCGTATCCGGCAAACATGGCAGGCAGGGCAGGTCTTGTCTCAATATATTTCGCATCCTCCACAGTATTGGGATCTTCGATGTAATCGACAATATGCGGAGCGCCAACAGCTTCATCATTATTCAGAGCCAGTGCACCGTACCAAAGCAAGACCTGTATGGGCGTCACAAGGGCGCTGCCCTGGCCAAAGCCGATCTGGCGGAGGTTTGCTTCGCTGCTATCTGCTTGGAGACCGAGAGAGGACTTCAGAGCCGTCCCTTCGTAAGAAGGGATCACCGTGGGAGCAGGAACCGCGTCCGCGAAGCCCCACTGTCCGGCTTCTTTCAAAAAGTTTGATGTACCGACCATTTCTGCGCCGTGCGCGAAGTATGTGTTGGACGAATGAACTACCGCGCGGTTTAAATCAAGTTTTCCATAGCTTTTCTTATTGAAATTGCGGATTCCATGGTAAGGTCCATCATCGTAATACGTCATATCTACGCCGTTTTTCAACATGGCAGACGCCGTGATCAATTTCATCACACTGCCGGGTGCCATAGGTGTGATAAGCGGGTCTGCAAAAAAGTTTGGCTCGTTTTTGTAGACATCATACAACTCTGCGTAATGGTTTACGTCAAACTCAAGCGTACCACGACTTGTGGCACAGGCCAGCATAGAGCCTGTACGCGCGTTCATCACCGCGCAGGTACCGCGAGTGCCAGCAATCAGGCTGTAAGCAACCTTCTGCAATTCGCTGTCAATGGTCAAATGCAGCGTGCGTCCTGCACCTTTACCGGGAAGGGTACTGTACACCAACTCCTCCTGATAGGTCTTCCGCAAGCCTGTCAGCTCGCCGCCTGCGGTGCGCAGGCCGATGAGCGACCCGTAGCTGATATCCAGTACCTTGGCCGGGGTGCCGGGGTCGCCGGGCTCGGTCAGGGGCTCACCGTTCCGGTCTACGATGGCGCCCTCGATGGTCTGGCTGCGCTGCGCTTCCTTGGTAAATTTAGTCCGCCAGTTTTCGATGTTTTCTTTTTCAGCAGAGGGGACAGCTCCCGCCTGCTGGAAAAACTTGCCGGTCGTTGCGGCCAGACCTACTGCAGCTGCAGCACCGAGGAACGCGCGTCGAGAAAAATATTTCCGGGGCAGGTTCAGCATCTTCAATTCTCCTCTCTTTCTTTTATGGTCGAAAGCACGATTACTCCCGTCATCATCGAATTCACGATAATATTCATCGTTCCTTCGCTCAGAAGCGGGAAGGATACGCCGACTGCCGGGAAGATGTTCGTCGCGCCCAAAAGGTTCAACGCTCCGCCTGCTGCGAGTGCGCTTGCGCAGGCAACGCCCATCACACTCACCATTCCATGGCTTCTGCTGCTGAAAATCAAGCCATAAATGAAAATAATGTACACGAGCACGACCACGGCCAAAACAGCCGCCAGCCCTAATCTGTTCGCGATCCAACATGTAACGTAGTCCGAGCTTTTCGCTGGGATACTGATGTCATACGGACTGTGTCCCAGCCACTTCGAGGTCAAGATCGCCTTTTGCCCCTGAATTGGCTGATACGCTGCCCCTAACGTTTCTTCTTGCGAAAGGCTGTCCATTTTCGAGAGTACGTTAACATAGGCAAACCGCGCGTTGATTTTATTCCAGATTTTCCCAAAGAGCGAATGAGGGAGCTTCGTTCCCAGAATGCTTAGGGCTTTCCAGCCCAAAAAGCTGAGGCTGGCGAAGAGGCACCCCACCGGGATCAAATCGATCGGCTTTACTCCATCGCTTGCGATGAGCACGAGAGAGACGGTAATGAGAAGGATCAGCAAGGAGCCCAGCTCGTTCATTAACACAAAGAAGAACCCATTGGTCAACAAAAGAACACCTGCATGGAGCACTCGCTGAGGGGAGCCGCTTTCCATGTCTGTGACGGCCGCTGCAATACCCACGAGAGCAATCATCAGCATCGGTTGACCGACCAGAGCCGAGCGCCCCATAACCTTTACTGCGATATGAGAGCCATTGACAGCGGGGCTGAACATTGCCCCCATAAACAAGACCAGCGACCCCACAATGGAAATTGCTTCAACGGTGGGCGCTTTGCAGCGTGAAATGAACCTCACCGCACATGCACCAATAACAGCAAGTACAAAGCCCGTAAGGTACGCCGCCTCCAAGCTCTGGGCTGCACTTGCATCCAAAAGCAGCTGGACGCTGATGCCTACATTCGCAACAAATGTTACGAAGAGGATGATCATCGCTTCTCCCCCGACGGAGACGGAGATCACCATGGCCGCGATGCTGAGGCACGGCAGCACCCAGAGCTGCGTTGCAGCCTGTGCGGCAGCAGCATCCTGTGCCTTGAGCGTCAAAAGCACACTGATGACCCACGCAATGACCACGGCAGTGATACATGGCACCAGCCTTTTTGCCCCTTCCCTACTGAAAATACGGCGCTGTCCAAGGGCGACCTTGTAGGAAATATTCTCCACCTTTTATCCCTCCTCTCTAATTCTTAAAGTTGTGTTTTTTCGCGGGACGCGCAGAAGCAGCCTGCTTGTTAGATGTATCGTCGTCGAGAATCACAGTCTCGGTAGTTTCCTCCATTTTCTTTTCCCGGCGTTGGAAAAGCAGGGCTTCTTTTCCAAGGAAGAAGGGCTGATAGCTGCCCTTAGCGGAAAGGACATCAGCCAGGGGCAATTCATCGACGATCTCTCCGCGAAAACGGCTTTTGTTCAGGTTCTCGGGGTTAACTTTGATGTAGTAGGTTTGATTACGCCCCTTGTAGATCATGAGGGGTTCGTCATGGCTGACCGTGGCGATGGTGGGCGTTTTGCTCAGGGTGACCACTGCGGTTGCCTCAGGGTCAGCCTTCCCTCGGGGCGGGATGATGGCGGTGTAGGAACCCTCCTTCACAGGGAGAGGGACGAGATGCGTTGCGACGGTGGTTGCGTGCTGACTGGCGATAGAAATCTGACGGACAACGACACATTCCGCCCCAACGGTGGCCGCCTCATCCTCCCAGTCTTCCCGGTCATGATAGGAAGAAGGCAGCTTGATACGAATGCGCCCAGAGCGAGCGAGCAGAAAAAGCATAGCCGCAAGACTTACCAAAAAGGCGGCCAACACCGAAAACAGTTCCATAGGGTTTGCTCCTTTCACTTTTTACTACGATAATTACGCGTGGCGGGACGAGTGAGCCGGTCAATCAGATCATTATTGATCGAAGCCTTATCCAGAATGAGCATCAACGCCGCCAAAGCTGCTGCTAGGACCACCAAAAAAATTACGATCGTAAACATGCTTTTCTCTCCTATATGATGAATTTAGAGGATCTCCGATGATCCTATGATCCTAGTATAGCGTTTTTGGTTGTGTGCCTTCAAAAAATCTCTCCTTGGCACGCTGCCGGCGCAGCTCTTTTGCACTTTCAAAAGCTGCACTGGCAGAGAGGTCGAGTAGGGCAGCAAGTAAGATGGAACCGATGGCAGGCAGAGCGTTCCTGATACCGACCTGCCTGATGTGCAGCACAGCCCACGTTATTTGGATGGAATTGCACGCTGTTTGGAGATAGACGCTGGTCACTTTATCCAGTGTTGTCAGATGCTTCTCGCGGCTCGAAAGCGGAGAGGCAGCGATCTCGGCGCGGAGCCCTTCCAGTTCCTCGCGCCATACAGTCTGCACCCCTTCCAGCGCCTGCTGGTCATCCTCCGCTGCACCGGCGGCGGCAAGGCGCTGCGCAAGCGCAGGCTGTTCCTCCTGATGTTCCTTCAGGCGGGTGTTCAGCTCGACCAAGGCTGCAAAATCCAGCACGCTGTCGCGCAAAATGGCTAATTTCGCACTATCAATGGGAAGCTCCACCGCCATGGCTTGTGCCACAAGGGTGTCCGCATCCGCACGCAAGGCGCCGGTGTCCAGCGTGCCCTGCATCAGTGCACTGCGCATCGCCTTGGCACCGGCGCTCACCGCTGCTGCACCGGTATTTTCCTGTACACCCAGAGAGACCAAAAGGACATTGAAATCGGTTCGGATATCACGGTAGAAGGCTTTTTGTTTGCCTGTGGCTGCCATATCGACCAGCCCATCCAGTGCGCTAACGCTTTGCTCGATAAGTAGCCGGGCGTTCTGGGTGTCTCCACTGTGCACCAGCGTTACCGCCGTAAGGAGATTCTGCAGCATGATGTCGTCTTCGTATCCCTTGGGGTAACGGCTTGTCTGCTGTGCATACCGGGATTTGAGATCCTCCGCATCCGTTGTAGTAAAAACATTTCCGCTGCTTGCCGCCCCTTCAGCATCCGCGGCGGCGGCTTCCAATGCGTCCAGTTCAGAGAAAACCGTCGTGCGCAGGGTATCCAACTGGGCGGCAGTGTCCTTCTGGATTTTGGGCAGAAGCTGTGTGTAGATATGGTTTACGCCGGTTTCAGCTACTTCTCTGAACTGCCCGGCGGGGTAGGTCGTTTCCACAAATTGGAAAGAAGAGAGGCTGACCGAAATCAGAAATGCCAGCCAAAAGCTGAAGCTTTTCCAGCGGCCGCTGAAAACGATCTCCGTGATCTGAACGACAGCTGATGCCAGAAATGCCAGCCCGGCCTGACCTACGAAAAACAGCGTGACCATGCCTTTTTGGGTGGAAAGCCAAGAGAGAAACGATGCCAGCGCAAATACGAACGAGAGCACCCACAGGCGTGTCTCAGTCCTCATACCGGGTTTGGGTTCCTTTTTTTCAAGCTTCATTTTTTATGATGCCTCCTTTGTCAAAATTGTGTCTGCAAGTTCATCAATGTCCGCACAAAGATCGATTTCAGGCGGTTTGCTGTCTTTTTTTGTATCTTGTGGTTTGCCTTCTTTTTTGTCAAAAATCTCTCCGGGATCGTCGCTGACCAGATCGAAGATCCTGACAAGCGCTCCCACCATCGCAAACAGACCATCCAGCAGTGCCAACAGGTCCCTCCAGTGCACCACCAGTTCCCATATCATCCCGCCTACAAGAGCCATGCAAAGCGCGCCGGTCATTACCTCGGCAACATCTTTGAGGTGCCCAGGGAACGAGCGGATAAATGCAATTGCTGTTCCAGCGTGCTCTGCCAGCCCGCTCAATGTGAGGAACCACACCATGAGAGCCCCTACGATCATGCAAAGCACGATGCACAGCAGCAGCCGCAAGGCTGCGAGAAATTTATCTTTGCTCATAGGCAACGTCCTTTCTGTTTTGCTATTCCCGGCCGATGCCCCCCGGGGACGATTCTATTATACTCAAAAACACTTTCACGCCTCTAAAAATAAAAAACAGCGACGCTACGAATATTTATGGGAAAAGCCGGTTTTGCTGTGCTGTGGGAGCTGCTCTGTCATACACCACAACATCGGGCTGCAAGCTTTGTGCAGCCTGATAAACAAAAAGACCCTGAGAACTTTGCCGCTTATCCGGCAGGGTTCTCAGGGTCTTTTTTGATTATTGCTCAGTCTGTACTCAGAGCAGTATTCCCGGTGCTTTCAATTTGTTTAGCGATCATGCTTTCCAGTTCCTGCGTGATGGTTGCACAATTTGCAACACGGTAATTCCAGAAATAAGAAACGCCTTCGCACTCTTCCACGGACAAATCGCTGTTGACCAAAAGCAAGCTTTCTGGTGTCACGTTCAGCTTTTCGCACAGAGAAGCATATTTTCCATAATCAATGCTTCGGCTGGATGACTTGGCTTCTACCCAGAAAAATTTTCCATTGATGGAGAACACGACATCCAGCTCATGCGTGCTCCCTGCGGATGCCGTTTCTGAAAGAATCACATTGGAGCAAACCGAAACTTCTGCGCCCTGCTCCTCCCGATAGTGGTTCAGGATCTGCTGAACCTGATGCTCTACAAAAAGCTCCAGCCACTTTCCGCTCAAAAAATGCCGGACGGTTTCATTTTGCGCAAGTTCATAGACGATATTCTGCGGGTAAATCACAATGGCTGCAAAAAGTCCCATTTTGTCCCACGTCTGAGCAATCTCTGAAAGTGTGGCAAACGATTTTTTGGACGCACCCTTTGGGATACGGAACGAAAAAGAACCGTCGCTCTGCATATGTGTTCGGATAAACTGCAAGAAATCCACCACCACCGGGTCGCAAAGAGCCTCGCCTGTTTTCCATGCCATCCGCTGAACAGCAATCGGTGGGAGCTTTTCCGGCACGACCTGCTGAACGATTTTATACCCACAGCGTTCCAGATGCTCCAATGCGGTCAAAGGCTTCTGGATCTTTGCTTTGACTTCGGGCTTTTCTGCGCCGGATGTGTTCTCGGCCAGATAGTTGAACTTCCATCCGTATTCCCAAGCAGGCGAACGGGTCAGTACTCCGACCGCATGAAATCCGCTGTCATGCTCTTCCATCGGAAAAGTGATCTTGTTCTTATGAACATTGATTTGGAGCGTTTTGTTTTTTAGTGCTTTCTGATAAGCGTCAAGAAAAAATTCCTTTCCCTTATACGCCAGCTCACTGGAATTATTTGCGGAAAGACCAGCATTTTTTGCCAAAGAGAGGAGCAGGCAGGTCGCTTTGGGCAGCTCAAGGATATGCTCCATCTGCGCACCGTCCGGAATATTTGCATTATCGGACTGCGACGATTCGTCTGCCGGAATCTCCTTTGCCGGTGCAGAAACCTCGGGTGCCTTTTTTGAAGCAGTCTCAGATTTTCCAGACTTGGGCAAAGGCTTTGGCTCCGTGTAAACTTCCGCAATGAATGATTCATAGGAATCAATGCACGGAAGTTTTCCAGCCGCTGCAAGTCCTACATAGATTGCAGCTGCCCGCGAGGAATCGCCATAATACTTTTTAGAATCCGCTGCGGCAGCAATATCAGAAAAGGCATGATATCTGCTCAGCTGCGCAGCCTTTTCCGGGAACTGCTTCAACGCACGGCAGTAGAGCCACTCAAAAAATGAATCCGGGTGCGGCTCTATCGGATACTCACTTCCTTCCAGAGAGTAGCGTAGCAACTTTCCATTGGTTCGCAGCCGAGTGTCTTTATGGACTTTGGAGGGCGCACAGGTCAGAAGGTCAGCGAATGGCCCACCATGTTCAAATACCTTGGCAGCTTCAAAAACCGTGCTGATGGGCACATCCTGCGCAACAGAATCCAGACGCAGCAGAAGCCGCAGAGAAGAAACAGCCTCACCCTCCGGCTGAACGGATGCAGAGCTGACTTCCAGAATGGAAACATCCGGGTCTGTTGTATGGACGGCATCATGGACGGCACGGATATTCTGCCGCTTGCTACCTTTTATCCATGTGAATGTCACCGGCTGCTCTTTGCAATAGGGATAGCCGGATATGGGAAAACAAATGGTTCGTGTAGCCATGAACACCTCCAACTTTTTAGGACAAACAGGTTTGTGTAAATCAAGTATAGCACAATCCCGGATGTGCTGCATAGCACTATTTTCTGCTTCTGGGAATCCATCTGTGCAAAAAGTGCCGATACCACAGGCATCGGCACTCAGATCAAAAAAGCGTTTTGCAAAAATGCGCAGCCTGCATCCACCGGATGCAGAACACAAGGGGTTTGGGCACAGCCCAACAAGCATTTTGAATTTGGATTTTGAAAAATCTGATTCAAAAATCGCAAGTTGGTACCAAGTTGCACTGCTTGCGACGTAGATGTTTCCATCAACGACTGCATCAGAAATTTTCAGATCACTTCAGCTTTGCGAGGATATCGTCTGCGCTCACGCCGCTTGCCAGCAGCTTTTTCAGCACGTCCTCTGCTTCAGCTTTCTTTGCGGATTCCGCAGCTTTG
>OIZX01001413.1_pt1 | contig 12500 bp, 6 predicted proteins | sample 1588621 | NCBI WGS metagenome assembly OIZX01 (sample SAMN03283276) | human gut metagenome | biome: human-associated habitat; material: feces | host: Homo sapiens | place: Peru | collected 2012
CCCTGTTCGGCTCCATGGCGCTGGGTCTGTTCGCCAGCTCGTCCAGCGGCAGCAAAGTGGTCAAGGGCGGCATCAAGGGCGTGCTGCCGGTGCTGATCCTCATGACGGCGCTCTCCCTTGCCGCACGTCTTGCAGGCTACGGTTCTGTGCTGGGTGGACTTGTGGGCATCTTTATCATCGTGATGCTGCCCATCGGCATTCTGACTTCCTATGTGCTGTGGAAGAAGGGCAAGATTCAGGTAGTGGACAAAGAACAGAAGTAAAATGAAGCAACCGGAACGGTCTGGGTCCTGTATAGTACAGGGCTCAGGCCGTTTTGTTTTTATTTGATTCATTGGCTGTTGTAAGAGAAAGTCGGATGTGCCACGACTTTCTTTGAGAATGAAACGATGCAGGGAATACAAGCGATGTTTTTATCCATACAAAAAACACTTTTTGCGCCGCAAAACGCTCTTTTGGTCTCTATTGGAGAGCAGGTCTGCCATGCTGCTGCGGATGGAGGGGTCGTTCGTCAGGGTGGCAGGGGTGCCTGTTTCTCACTTTCCGAAAATTGACAAAGTTTTCTCAATTTTAGTATACAGCCCCCGCCGGTGCGTGATATCCTGAAATCACCGAAAGCACTGATTCAAAAGGAGGCTGCTTATGTTCGACAAGCTGTTCACGCCCATTACCATCAAGGACATGACCCTGCGCAACCGCATCATCATGCCTGCCATGGGCACCCGCTTTACCGAGGATCGTTTTGTAAACGAAAAGCACATTGCATACCATGTCGCTCGTGCCCGGGGCGGCAGCGCTCTGAATATCGTGGAGGTATCTTCCGTCCACGCCCTCAGCGCCCCCAAGATGTTCCTGTCCATTGCAGAGGACAAGTACATCCCCAAGCTGAAGGAGCTGACTGATGCCATCCACGCCGAGGGCGGCAAGGCCGGTATCCAGCTGTGGCAGGGCGGTCTGGCCGTGGGCATGGATCAGACTGCCATGATCCTGCTTTCCAGCGATACCGAGCTGGCTCCCGGCTTCACCGTTCCCGGCATCAGCAGGGAAATGATCGCCGAGGTGGTGGACTGCTACGGCAAGGCTGCTGCCCGTGCAGTGGCTGCCGGGTTCGACTGCATCGAGTTCCACTGCGCCCACAACTATCTGCCCCACTCCTTCCTGTCGGATGGCCTGAACCACCGCACCGATGAGTACGGCGGCAGTCTGGAGAACCGCGCCCGCTTCCCGCTGGAGTGCATCCGCGCCATCCGCGCCGCCATGCCGGAGGGGATGCCCCTGTTTATGCGCATCGACGCACAGGACGACGGCTTCGGCGAAGCCGGTCTGACCGTGGAGGACACCATCACCTTCTGCAACTGGGCAAAGGATGCCGGTGTGGATGTACTGGATGTCTCCCGCGGCAACATCGTCACCGCCGCCAGCAAGTACGAGGTGCCGCCGCTGGATCTGCCCCGGGGCTTCAACGTGGACAACGCCGCCCGCATCCGCAAGGGCACCGGGATGCTGACCATCGGTGTGGGCCGCATTAACGACCCCCAGCAGGCCGAGGATATTCTGGAAGCTGACAAGGTGGATATGGTGGTCATGGGTCGTGCCCAGCTGGCAGACCCGGATTTCTGCAACAAGTGCAAAGAGGGCAGGGTAGAGGACATCGACCGCTGCGTGGGCTGCAATCAGGGCTGTCTGGATGGCTTTGCCGACCTGAATATGCCCCACATCACCTGCCTGCGCAACCCCGCCATCGGCCGTGAGACCGAGTGCGCTGCCGCCATGCAGCCCACCCGGAACCCCAAGACCATTCTCATCGCAGGCGGCGGCATTGCAGGCCTGGAAGCTGCCCGCACCCTGAAGTTGAAGGGACACCGCCCCATCCTGTGCGAGGCTACCGATGCACTGGGCGGTCAGTTTGTGCTGGCAGGCAAGGCTCCCCGCAAGGAGGAGATGGAAGTTGCCATCCAGAGCATGGCGGCGCAGGTGCAGCGGATGGGCGTGGACGTCCATCTGAACACCCCGGTCACCACGGAGCTCATCGAGGAACTCAAGCCCGCTGCCGTGTTCAACTGCATCGGCGCAACGCCCCTGATCCCTAAAATTCCCGGCGCAGAGGGCGCACACGTTGCCAACAGCCATGACGTTCTGGCCGGTAAGGTCAAGCCCACCGGCAAGGTGGTGATCATCGGCGGCGGCATGGTGGGCATGGAAGTGGCCGAACTGCTGGCAGAGCAGGGCTGCACCGTGACCGATCTGGAAATGATGAAGGAATTCTGCGCCGATTTGGGTTCTGCCCGCAAGATCTGCGTTACCGAGAGCATCTACGCTCACGGCATCACCCCGGTGACCGAGGTGAAGGTGACCGAGATCCGTGAGGGCGCGGTTCTGGGCGAAAAGGACGGCAAGACCGTGGAATACCCCTGCGACTGGGCAGTACTGGTCATCGGCAGCCGCAAGCGGGATGGCGCTGCGCTGGAAGAAACCTGCCGCAAGCTGGGCATCGGTTATCTGGCACTGGGCGATGCCGCCGGTGCCCGCCGCGCCATGAACGCTACCCGCGAAGCTTACGATGCCGCTCTGCGGGTGGATGATGCCGTCTTTATGCAGGACATCATTGCAGGCCCTAAGACGGTCTTTGTCACCGGCGCTACCGGCACCATGGGACAGGAGACGGTCAAGCAGCTGCTGGCACGCAGCCCCCGCTTCAAGGTGCGTGTGCTGGCACGTCCCAGCGATAAAAACCGCGCTCTGCTGAAAAAGATGGCACACCCCATGCTGGAAGTGGTCTGGGGCGATATGGCAGACTTTGCCTGCGTCAAACGCTGCGTGGCTGGCGCGGACTATGTGCTGCACATTGGTGCCATGGTCTCCCCGGCGGCAGACAAGTACCCGGAAAAGACCCTGTACACCAACATCGGCTCCACCCTTGCCATCATCAAGGCCATTCAGGAGCAGCCCAATGCCGATGATATCCACCTTGTCTATGTGGGCACGGTGGCAGAGACCGGCGACCGGCAGTACCCGGTGCAGATGGGACGCTGCGGCGACCCCATCAACCCCTCCATCCACGATTACTACGCCATCAGCAAGGTGTTCAGCGAGTTTGCTGTGTTTGAAAGCGGCCTGAAGCACTGGGTGTCCATCCGTCAGACCGGACAGTACCCCACCAACGAGGGTGCAGGGGAGGAGCCCATCATCTTCCACCAGCCGCCCAACAATGTGCTGGAGTGGTCCACTTCCATTGAAAGCGGCATCTGCATGGCCAATATCTGCGAAAACTGGGTGCCGGAAAGCTTCTGGCGCAAGGCCTATAACCTCAGCTCCGGCAAGGGCTGGCGCTTTACCTGCTGGGAGTTTACCAACCTGATGATGGAGGGCATGGGCATGACCTTTGCCGACACGCAGGACCCCCGCCGGATGGCACAGTATAACTTCCACGGCCACTATTTCAGCGATGCCGACGCTCTGAATGACATCCTGCACTTCCGCTGCATCGACCCCAAGACCTACCAGCAGGGCATCGTGGACAGCATGAAGGCCATGATGCAGAACCCCATGATCGCTGCCATGATCCCCGGCGCAGAAGCCATGAAGGCACAGAATGTGCAGATCGGCCACAAGCGCATGGGCTACGACTGGATGATGGAAAACAACGAGACCGACTGGATCAACGCTTTCTTTGGCTCCAAGGAAGAAGCCGAGGCTATTCCCAGCTTGGAAGAGGGCTACAAGCTGTTCCACCCCAGCGAGGAGGAGCAGAAGCTGGACCACGGCTATGACGAGAGCAAGGACTTTGAAACGCTGGACCTTGAGGACATGAAAAAGGCTGCTGCCTTCCGCGGCGGTGAAGTGGTCAGCGACAAGATGGAAGGCGTCTACAAGCCTCTGGTGTGGAAGTGCGCCTTCGGTCACACCTTTAAGGCAACCCCCAACACGGTGCTGCGGGGCGGCCACTGGTGCCCGGAGTGCCAGCGCAGCGAGTGGCACTATGCCGAGATCGCCCGCAAGAACCCCTTCTATGCACAGGTCTGGAAGCCCATCCACGGCGACAAGCACGATTACCACATCCCCATGGCATACAGTGCCTTTGACATCACCAAAAAGCTGAAAGAAGAACTCAACATCGAGGATTAAGGAGTACGCCCATGTTACTGGAAAATAAAGTTGCAGTTGTCACCGGCGGCAGCCGTGGCATTGGACTGGCGACCGTCAAGGCCTTTTTGCAGGAGGGCGCTTCGGTGGTGCTGTGCGCCAGCCGTCAGGAGACCGCCGACCACGCAGTGGCAGAGCTGAAAGCCGAACTGCCGGAGGCTGTGGTGGAGGGCATCTGCCCGAACCTTGCCGATGCCGCTGCCGTGCAGGCTGCGATGGATGCCGTTGCCGCAAAGTACGGAAAAATTGACATTCTGGTGAACAACGCCGGCATGTCGGAAAGCACCCCCTTTGCCAACTACACCGAGGAATTGTTCGATAAGACCATGGATCTGAACGTCAAGGGCGTGTTCAACTGCGCCCATGCCGCCGCCAAGTGGATGACGGAGCAGCACAGCGGCGTCATCCTGAACGTCTCCTCTGTGGTGTCCATTACCGGGCAGGTCACCGGCGTGGCTTACCCCACTTCCAAGTTTGCGGTCAACGGTTTTACCCTGACCCTTGCCCGGGAGCTTGGCCCGCAGGGTATCCGGGTCAACGCCGTTGCTCCCGGCATTACCGAGACCGACATGATGAAAGCCGTGCCCAAGGAGATCCTTGATCCCCTCGCTGCACAGATTCCCCTGCGCCGTCTGGGTCAGCCGGAGGACATCGCCAATGCACTGGTGTTCCTTGCCTCGGAGAAGGCGTCCTACATCACCGGCGTTGTGCTGAGCGTGGACGGTCTGGCAAGAATATAACTACCTTTTGACATTTTCTCCTTCATTTTCTTCTCTTTATCCGGCTGTTTCTGGTTTTTGGTCAGAAACAGCCGGACTTTTTATTGCATGGCGCAGCCCGGTATGGTACAGTTATTATAATAGGATACAGGAAGGTGAAAAACATGGAGCAGTACCACAGCATTTGTCAGCACCTGTACGAGGCTACCCAGATCCCGGCGCTTCTGGTGGCGCAGGATGGTCGTGTGGTGGCGGAGTGGTCCCGCTTTTCCAAAACGCCTGTGCCGGAATACGGCTTCAAGATGGCGGTGCAGGATTTTGAACTGCAAAAGCGGGACGCGCTGCACCCGACCATTTTCCATATCAAGCCCGGCTATCTGTTCGCGGTGGCAAAGCTGGATGCGCAGCTGTATTGGGTCACGGGGCTGGTGTCTCCGGTGCACCGCAGCTATGAGGAAATCTTTGCCGCCTACGGGCAGGAGACGCTGTTCACCCCGGAAGCACTGCGCACGCTGGCTACCGGGCTGCTCAACTCTCCGCTGGTCACCCTTTCGCAGTTAAAAAGCGCGGTCTGTCTGTTGCTGTGCCTTGTGCACGGCACCATGATCCCTGAGGAGAATATTCTGCTGTGCAATGATGAAGACCGTCTGCCCATCGGACAGCCCTTTCAGGCGGCGCTGTTCCAGATACGGGAAACCCCGGAGGCTCATGTTACCACCCGGCTGGAGGACCGCATCGCCGCGCTGGTGGCAGCAGGAAACGTGGAGGAGCTTGCCCGGTATATGCGCAAGCCGGAGCAGGGAAAAAGCGGAAAAATGTCGGAGGACCCCCTGCGGCAGATGAAGTACCATTTTGTGGGGTTTGCCGTGATCGTGTCCCGTGCCGCAATCAAGGGCGGCGTGGACGAGGAGGAAGCGCTGACCCTCAGCGACCTTTACTGTCAGCGGATGGACGTGATGACCCAAGCCATCGACATCCTGCGCACCTTCTATGATATGAGTATGGATTTCTGCCGCAAGGTGCAGCAGGGTAAGCAGGGCGGCTATTCGCCCACGGTGCAAAAGTGCCTGCACTATATCTCCCGCCATCTGCACGAGAATATCCGCGCCGAGCACCTTGCCCTGCTGACCGGGCTCAGCTCCAAGACCGTGGCAGAGCGCTTCCGGCAGGAAACGGGCTACTCCATCCCGGACTATCTCCACGCACAGCGGGTGGAGGAGGCAAAGTATCTTTTGCGGTACACTGAGTATTCACTGGCGGAAATCTCTGGTATCCTGAACTATGCCTCCCAGAGCTATTTTACCAAAATTTTCCGGGATCGCACCGGGCAGACCCCGCAGCAGTACCGGGACTGCCCGCAGGAATTGACAAATTCATAAGCTGATATCCCAGAGATGCGGGGCGGTTTGCTCCGCATTTTTTTATAAACTTCTTTTTATTGATATACCCGCCCGGCTTTCCTTTGTTATAGTAATGGTAACATCCGCTGATTCACCAAAAGAATGAAGGAAAGGCAAGGAATTTGTAGTGAAAGAGCGTAACGAAAAGCGGCCGCCCCGCAAAAAAGGCATCGTTCCCATTGCGGTGCTGCTGACCATTGGTCTCGTGGTCAACATCGCCTGCGGAATCTTCTATTCCGCCATCACCCCCTTTATGACCGCAAACTTCAACCCGCTGCTGACGGGTCAGAAGCAGGTGACCACCAGCCAGAGCCTGACCGTGGAGCAGGCGGCAGAGCAGAGCCGCGCCATGGCACAGGAGCTGGTGCAGGAGGGCGCCGTTCTGTTGAAGGATCAGAATAACGCCCTGCCGCTGGCAGAGGGCACCGCCGTCAACCTGTTCGGCTACGGCTCCGTGGACCCCATCTACGGCGGCAGCGGCTCCGGCGCAAGCGACACCTCCTCCAACATTGACCTCGTCACCGGCCTGACCAACGCCGGGTTCACGGTCAATCAGGAGCTGGTGGATTTCTACAAGAAGTCCGGCGTCAGCCGCGCAGCCCAGAAGGGCTTTGAAGGCTCCAACTTCACCCCCGCCGAGGTGCCCGCAGCGCAGTACACCGATACGCTGCTGCAAAATGCAAAGGCTTTCTCGGATGTGGCCATCGTCACATTCTCCCGCGTGGGCGGCGAGGGCGGCGACCTGCCGCAGGATATGTACGCCGCCGGTTACAGCAAGACCGATGACGGCAGACATTATCTGGAACTGACCCAGGACGAAGAGGACCTGCTGGCCCTCATCAAGGCACAGGGCTTTGGCAAGGTGATCGTGCTGGTCAACTCCTCCAACGCCATGGAACTGGGCTTTTTGGAGGATGACTCCATTGACGCCGCCCTGTGGATCGGCAGCCTCGGCTCCACCGGCTTCAACGCCGTGGGCGAGATTTTGTCCGGCAAGGTGAACCCCTCCGGCCGTCTGTCGGATACCTACGCTTACGACCTGACCACCGCTCCGGCTTACTGGAACGCAGGCGACTTTACTTACGCCAATCTCAAGCACCACTATGTGGAGTACGCCGAGGGCATCTATGTGGGCTACCGCTTCTACGAGACCCGCTATGTGGACAACAGCACCGGCGTGTGCGATGAAGCCGCTTACGCAAAGGCAGTGCAGTACCCCTTCGGCTACGGTCTGTCCTACACCACCTTTGAGCAGTCCATCGCCGACTACAAGACCACCGACAGCGCCATCGAGATGACCGTGGAGGTCAAGAACACCGGCGCTGTGGCAGGCAAGGACGTGGTGCAGGTCTACTACACCGCACCTTATACCATCGGCGGCATTGAAAAATCCCATGTGGTGCTGGCAGGCTTTGCAAAGACTAGCCTGCTGGAGCCCGGCGCTTCCGAAAAGGTGACCGTCACCTTTGCCCCGGAGAACATGGCTTCCTACGATGAGACCGGCGCAAAGGCTTACGTTCTGGAAGCCGGTACTTACCAGATCAAGCTGATGAACAACGCCCACGAGGTGATCGACCAGCGGGAGTACGAAGTGCCCGCCACCATCACTTACAGCGGCGATAACGCCCGCAGCACCGACCTTGTGGCTGCCACCAACGAGTTTGAGGATGTGGCACAGGGTCAGATCAAGCAGTATGTCTCCCGCGCCGACTGGGAGGTCACTCTGCCCACCGCCCGCACCGACGGCAAGACTGCCAGCGCAGAGACGGTTGCCGCCAAGGAGAACACCCCGGTTTACGAGAATAACGACAGCGACCAGCCCATTACCATTGCCGACCACGGCCTGACGCTGGAGGATATGACCGGACTGGATTACGATGACCCCAAGTGGGACGACCTGCTGGAGCAGCTCAGCGTGGACGACATGACCAACATGATCTCCAACGGCGGCTGGTCCACCCCGGAAGTTGCCAGCGTGGGCAAGCCCGCCACCAACGATCTGGACGGCCCTGCCGGCATCAACAGTCTGGTCAGCAACCTGAAGGGCGTTTCCTTCCCCAGCGAGGTCATTGTGGGTTCCAGCTGGAACACCGACCTTGCCCAGCGCTTTGGCACCGCCTTTGGTGCCGAGGCCGCCGCAAATCATGTGGTGGGTCTGTATGCCCCCGGCATGAACATCCACCGCACCCCCTTCTCCGGCCGTAACTTCGAGTATTACAGCGAGGACGGTCTGCTGTCCGGCAAGATGGGCGCTGCCATGGTGCAGGGCGTGGGCAGTCAGGGCGTGTACACCTATATCAAGCACTTTGCCCTGAACGATCAGGAGTCCAACCGTCTGTCCATCTCTGTCTGGGCAAACGAGCAATCCATCCGCGAAATTTACCTCAAGCCCTTTGAGCTTTCTGTCAAGGAGGGCGGCACTACTGCCGTCATGAGCAGTTACAGCCGCCTTGGCAACACCTGGGCGGGCGCTTCCAAGGCGCTGCTCACCGATGTGCTCCGCAACGAGTGGGGCTTCCACGGCATGGTGGTCACCGACTCTGCCATGGGCAACACCAGCTGGATGGACATCAACCTTGCCCTCCGTGCAGGCGGCGACATGATGCTCTGCCTCATGGGCGTCAAGCTGGATTCTTCTTCCAACACCGCACAGCAGGCCATGCGCCGCGCCTGCCACAACATTCTTTATACGCAGGCAAACAGCATTGCCATTGCGGCGGCTGTGGATAACACCCCCTACTGGCTCATTCTGCTGGCCATCGTGGACAGCATCCTGCTCATTGCCATCGTTCTGCTGCTCCTCAAGCGCATCCCCGCCGGTAAAAAACTGGGCAAGAGCGCAAAGGTCGGTATCTGTGTGGGCATCGTTGCCGTGGTGGCACTGGTGTTCTGGGCAATGTTCTTCCGCAGCAGCAGCGCACCGGCTGCGGCAGCTTCCTCTGAGAGTGCAGCCGCTTCCGAAACTGCCGAGAGCATCGCAGCTTCGGAAGAAGCAACGGACGGACTGTTTATGGAACTGTCCCAGACCGATGCAGGCGGCTGGCTGGGCTGCCACGTCTACCTGATGCAGGACGGCAGCTACACCGTTACCTACGATTACAACGCTGAAAATGCCGGTGTCGAGGGCGAAAAGGGTACTTACGAGATCGGCGCAGACGGCACCCTGACCCTGACCGCAGAGGATGGCACGGTGCACACCGCCGCTGCCGCTGCCAACGCAGACGGCACCATCAGCTACACGCTGGAGTTCACCGAGGCCAACACCTCTGTGGTCTGCAACCCCACCGGCACCCTTGACCCCAGTGCAGCATCCGCTGCCCCCGCCATGGAGGGTCTGCTGGTAGAGCTGTCCCAGAAGGACGCAGGCGGCTGGCTGGGCTGCCACATCTACCTGATGGAGGACGGCACCTTCTCGGTGGCCTATGACTACACCGCCGACAATGCCGGGATCGAAGCCGCCAAGGGCACTTATGTGGACAACGGGGACGGCACCCTGACCCTGACTGCCGATTCCGGCGATGAGATCACCGTGACGGTTACCGACAACGGCAACGGCACCAAGACCTACGTCGCCGAAGTGACCGAGGTAAATACTTCCATTGTCTGCAACCCCACCGGCAAACGCTGATGGCCTATGGGCGGCGGTGCGGGAGCATCGCCGCCCATTTTATAAGAGGAGACGCTATGAAACACCCTGAAATTCTCCAAAAGCTTTCCCTTGAACAAAAATGTGCCCTGCTGTCCGGCAAAAATACATGGCAGACGCAGGACTACCCCAGGCAGGGCGTGCCCGCCATCTGGCTGTCGGACGGCCCCAACGGCCTGCGCAAGCAGGCGGGCGCAGCCGACCATCTGGGCTTGAACCCCAGCGTGCCCGCCACCTGTTTCCCCACCGCCGCCACCATGGCCAACAGCTGGGACCCGGAACTGGGCGAAGAAGTGGGCCGGGCACTGGGCGAGGAGACCGCCGCGAACCGGGTAAATGTACTGCTTGGCCCGGGCCTGAACGTAAAGCGCAGCCCCCTATGCGGACGCAGCTTTGAGTATTTCTCCGAGGACCCCTACCTCTCCGGTAAGATGGCGGCTGCCTATGTCCGGGGCATTCAGGAAAACGGCATTGCCGCCTGTCCCAAGCACTTTGCCGTGAACAGTCAGGAACTGCGCCGCATGGCCAGCAACTCGGTGCTGGACGAGCGCACCCTGCGGGAACTGTACCTCACCGCCTTTGAAATTGTGGTCAAGGAGGCGCACCCCAAGTCCATCATGTCCGCCTACAACAGGGTGAACGATATCTACGCCAACGAGAACCATCATCTGCTGGTGGATATCCTGCGCAGGGAGTGGGGCTTTGACGGCGCGGTCGTTACCGACTGGGGCGGCTCCAACGACCATGTGGAGGGCGTGAAGAACGGTTCCACGCTGGAAATGCCCTCTCCGGGTCTGGGCGGGGCACGCAAGCTGCTAAAAGCGGTCGCCGAGGGCAGCCTGACCGAGCAGGAGATCGACCTGCGGGTGGACGAGCTGCTGGAACTGGTGCTTTCCACCACCGCAGCCATGGAAAAAGCACCCCGCAAGTTTGATGAAAAAGCGCATCATGAGCTGGCACGCCGGGCGGCAGCGGAGAGCATCGTCCTGCTGAAAAATGAGGGCGGTGTCCTGCCCCTGAAGCACGGCAAAAAGGTCGCTCTTATCGGTGATTTTGCCCTGACGCCCCGGTATCAGGGCGCAGGCTCCAGCATGGTGAACCCCACCAAGGTGGACAGTCTGAAGGACGCCATGGAAGCGGCAGAGCTGGACATGATCGGTTACTGTGCCGGTTATGAGCGCAGCGGCAAGCCCAACAAAGCCTATCTGGACGAGGCCGTCTCGCAGGCAAAGATGGCAGACGTGGTGCTCCTGTGCATCGGTCTGGACGAATCCAGCGAGAGCGAGGGTCTCGACCGCACCCACATCGGCATCCCGGCGGCGCAAAAGCAGCTGCTGGATGCCGTCACCGTAGCCAACCCCAATGTGGTGGCGGTGGTCAGCGCGGGCAGTGTCATCGAGACTGACTGGGTGGAAAAGTGCAAGGCCGTGGTGCACGGCTATCTGGGCGGGCAGGCCGGTGCCGGTGCGATGCTGGAGGTGCTGACCGGCTGGCAGAACCCCTGCGGCAAGCTGGCGGAGACCATCCCTCTGCGTTACGAGGATACCCCCGCCGCCCGGTATTTCCCGGGGAAAAAGCAGAACGCCGAGTACCGCGAAGGGCTGTACGTCGGCTACCGCTACTACGAGACCGCCAGCAAGGCGGTGCGGTATCCCTTTGGCTACGGCCTGAGTTACACCACCTTTGCGTACAGCGATTTGAAGGTAAATGCAGAGAACGTCACCTTTACCCTTACCAACACCGGCAGCGTGGCCGGTGCGGAAATTGCGCAGCTCTATGTGGCAAAACCGGATGCAGCGGTTTTCCGCCCTGCAAAAGAGCTGAAGGGTTTTGCCAAAGTGTTCCTCAAGGCAGGGGAGAGCAAAACGGTCACCATCCCGCTGGACGATAAGACCTTCCGCTACTGGAACGTGACCACGGACCGCTGGGAGGTGGAGGGCGGCAGCTATCAGCTGCTGGTGGGTGCCAATGTGCAGGACATCCGCCTGACCGCCGACATCACCCTGCCGGGCACCGGTGCACCCGACCCCTATGCAGGCAAAGACCTTGCACATTACCGCACCGCCCATGTGCAGGAGGTGCCGGATGCGGAGTTTGAGGCTTTGCTGGGGCGTCCGCTGCCGGAGGAAACCACCGCCATCGACCGCACCATGACCTTGGGCGAACTGAACCACAGCCGCAGCCCGCTGTGCTGGCTCATCGCGGGGGTGCTCACCCTGCTGGTGCGCTCCGGAGAAAAGAACGGCAAGCCCAACCTGAACATCCTGTTCCAGTACAATATGCCGCTGCGCGGGCTGGCACAGATGACCGGCGGCATCATCGGCGAGGAGACTGTGGATGGCCTTGTGATGGAAGCAAAGGGCTTCTGGGTCATCGGCATTCTGCGGGCAGTGGTTGGCCTTTTGCAGAACTTTGTGGCCAACAGCCGCTATCAGGCAAAGCTGGATGAACAGTCCAGATAAAAAGGGAACAATGCTATGAATTTCTGGAATGATTTTGCGGCAAAGCACCCTGCCGCTGCCAAGTGGGTGCGTGAGGGCGGCCTGTTCGTCATCGTGTCCAACCTCATCACCGTGTTCAAGTACCTGCTGC
>OIZX01001415.1_pt1 | contig 12494 bp, 5 predicted proteins | sample 1588621 | NCBI WGS metagenome assembly OIZX01 (sample SAMN03283276) | human gut metagenome | biome: human-associated habitat; material: feces | host: Homo sapiens | place: Peru | collected 2012
GATAGTCTTAAACTGCCACCACTTCTCCGTAGTCTCAGTATCAGTGGTATAAACGAACTCCAATACATCACCAGCAGAAGCATTGGCAAACTGCTCAGCAGGAACGCTGAAACCATCAGCCCAATTGCCGAATGCGCATTCACCACTCCAAAGCTGAGTAGAAGTTGTAGCAACAGCACTCTCCAACTCAATCTTAGAAACAACAACGCACATGCCTTGAACGAAGATACTTGAGGCGTTCTTAAACTGCTTCAGAACCTTATCGGTAATCTCAAACTTCACCTCACCAGGTTCCTTGATTCCTACAGCAGAAGTACCTGCCATGACTTCCCAAGCACCATCGGCTCCGCTATTGACATTCAATAACACCTGAGAGCCCCACTGCCAAGATGCATTAATGGAAGCATCTACCTTAGAGGTAGTAACAACTATGTTATCGCCAGCTTTGGCTGTTGCCAAGTTGCTGAGTTCTACACCCACAGAAGGCCATGAGCCATCCATTACCTGCTCACCTTCCCATAATGTTGTTCTACTTTGTGCAAAAGCACTAACTGCAGCAAAAGCTGCTACCATAATAGTAAAAAACTTTTTCATAAGCTTTGCTTAATTAAATTAGGGTTATATTTATTGTTTATTCTTATATATAGCATTTTTTCAGTTGCAAAGATACAACTAAATATCGAGAATATATGGTATTATCTTGCTGATTACTGATACTATTTTACTTATCTTTGTTTTTTTATTTCTTTGATACCATTTTCCTTTCACACCTAACCTATTCATCTACAAATCAATAAGATAAATGTGAAAGGAGAAAACAACAATATAAATAAAAACAGAAACAACTGAATTGGCAATAAAAGCAAAAGGAAAAGAAAAACAAGTAAGCCTCACTTGAAGTTGGTTTGAGCCTTAAACGAACGTTACGTAAGGCTTACTCCAACTCCAAATGAGGCTCATTCCAACCTCAAGTGAGGCTTTATTAAAAATTTATTTTGCAGGCCAAGAAGCTGTCTTCACTGCCTCCTGGATGCTCTCCAGAATATTGGCATTGCTAACTGTTGTACTGGCACGATTGAAGATAGTCATGCTAGGGAAATTACCATTGGTATCCCAAGCCACAGGCACACAACCATTGTTGATGGCACTGGTTACTACAGCCTTGTAGTAATCCTTCACGGATGCATCATGCACCGCATCCTTACCGATAGCAGTACGCTGGTTGGCACCAAACTCACCAATCAATACAGGATAACCCTTGTCGAAGAAGTTAGTCTTCATCTTCTTCATCTGGGCCTCTACATAATCCTCGTTGTATTTGGCATCAGCAGTGCGACCAGCCTCAGCACCATTGGTATTGTTCTTACCCCAATAGAGATAGTACTTACCCCAGCTCTGGTCTTCACTCAAATCAGTAAACTGATATGGATCGTAGAAGTGAACCTCTACCATCAATCGGTCGGTAGCTGAATCCTGAATCTTAGCCATATAGTTATTGGCTACGAAGTTGTCGATATTGGTATTAGGACCCTGGACAATCAGAACTCGCTTGGCATTGTTGCCACCTGTGGCACGAACTGCCTCGATGAAAGTCTGCTCATACTCGGCGATTCTATTTGCCAAATCCGCAGTGCCCAGCAAGGCATTGGTATCACCGCTGCCCACACCAGGCTCATTCATACCTGCAAAGATAAGACGCTCGTCATAATCCTTGAAACTGTTGGCTATCTGAGTCCAGATCTTGGCAAGCTTTGCCTTGGTAGCATCCACATCAGAAGCAGCAGTCAAACCATCGTGCTCAATCCATCCGCCATCCCAATGCTGGTTGATGATGACATAGAGATCGTTCTTGATACAGTAATCTACTACCTCGTGAACACGAGCCAGCCAATCGGCATCAATGGTGCAAGCCTCAGCATCTGTGATGTGACCCATCACCCAAGCACAAGGAATACGGACGCTCTTGAAACCGGATGCCTTCACCAGGTCGATGACCTGCTGGGTAGTCTTGGCAGACTGCCATAAAGTTTCAGAACCGATACCGGCATTCTTCCAGTTATTGGCAGAATTACCAGCCTCCATCGTATTACCCAGGTTCCAGCCCGGATACATCAAGGCTGCAATATCCATGGCTGTCATGCTCATATCGCCTGTTGTAGCCCCCTGCTCCTGGTTGATGGTAACAGCTTCGGTGATGGAAGTACTGTCGTTTACCACCATGGTATAACTGATGGTTGCCGAACGGGCATTGCTGATATTGGCAGCCACCGAATAATTGCGGGTATATTCCACCATGTTGGCACGGGAAGTAATCTCGCTCACCCAGTCATTGCTGATGACCTGAGAATAGGCTGCATTTGCCTTCAGAGTAACAGCCACCTGACCACCGGCAGCACCCACATTTACATTTTTATCGGATGTGATGAAAAGACCCTCGGTAGAGTTCTGACTCACGGTGATGGTCTTGGTATCAGAACCAGCCGCTACGGTGACAGTAGCTGAACGGTCATCATTGGCAGTATTTGGCTCTGCCTTGATGAGGAAATGATGGGTAACACTAGAAGAACCCGCAACTGGAGTTACAGCCAACCAAGCCGCATCGCTAGAAACCGTTGGTACCTGAGCCGCCTTGACATACAAGTCAGTCTCACCGCCATTCTTCGTAAACGCCATATCAGAACGGGAAACTACAAACTCCGTAGAGAGTCCTTCGCCGCCCCCGATAGTATCCTCATTAGAACAGGCTGAGAAACTGACCATGGCAAAAGCCATGATCAGAAACGCTAAAATTGTTATTTTCTTATTCATAGAATATCAAAATAATACGTATGATTACTTACCTGGAGTCAAGACACTGTTGATCTTGACCTGAACCTTAGAAGGATCAACCAAGTCTTTCCACAAATCGTAGAGTTCGATGGTCCAGACCACTGCACCCGAGCAGTTATCTGCCAAAGAAGCTGAAACCTCATAGGTGCCATCGCCCTTCACGTAAGTGCGACCGAATTCAGAACCGCCCCAGTAGCTAGGATTCCAGCTGGCTGCTGCATAAGAAAGCTCTGTCTTGTAGTTCTTGGAAGCAGAATCCTTCAGGTTGCCGTCGATACCGGTGATGGTGAAATTGACAATCATAGTACCTACGAATGACAATGCAGAAGCATCTGCACCATTATTCTTGGTATTACCATACTCATTGTAGATTTCAATACGGCCATCAGTGCCGTTGCCATCCTTGTTGTTGAACTCAGTCTTGGAGAAATCCATTGAGAATTCAGGTTCTACATCAAACTTGATGCTCACAATCTCAGCCTTGATCTTGGATGCATCGATGGCATCAGCAGCCAGATTGTTGATATCCACGCAGAATACCGCTGCACCTTCTGCCTCAGCACCACCGGTCTCCATCCAAACTGTATAGAGACCATCGCCAGTAACGTTGGCATCATACTTGGAATTATCAAAGGCTGACCAGCGACTTGGATCCCAAGAAGCATCAGCATACTCCAAGCCAGCCACATGACTGCCGGCACCTTCCTTCATATTATCTGCCAAACCGGAAAGACGGAATGTAACCACCATGTTCTTGGTAAACTTAATCTGTTCTGGATTGATACCAGGATTGCTGCCGGTAGAACCATACTGGTTATAAATCTCTATACGGATTCTGCCGTTGCCCTCGAGGTCACCGACAACCAACTTGGAATTATCCACCTTCAACTCCGGTGACATGCGAACAGGACGGATCGCCAAGCCCAGGTTTCGTGCCGAAACTCCTGATGAAGCTATACCATTGGTCAGATTGAGAGTCTGGCTGTAATCTGTAGCGATGCTATAGTTATTGCCGCTCCAATACAAACCATGGTTGCCCTCGCCTACCTTGGCTGTTCCGTTGCGGTAACCGGTGTAAGGCATAAAGATGCTGTTGCCATTGGCAGCAGTAAACTTGATACCCTTCACACCCTTTACCTCAGCTTCGCTCTGAGTAGTATTGGCAATCAACTCACTAATCTGGGCAGCAGTAGGAGTAGAACTGCGCATCAAGGCACCTGCATCTACATTCACCTTCTTCAAGATATCCTTATCTGTTCCGGCGATATCCTCTACGGTATTGTAATCGATGAGATAAGTACTCTGATTCACACCTGTCAGATCACCATAGCCCAGGAGAGCACCAGTCTCTTCCTCAGATTCAGCACCCAGGTTGCACTTAGCCCAAAGGATGCTCAAGCCCAAATCAACGTATTCCATTGCCTGAGCTGGAGTGGTAAAGCTCTTGGTCTCACCATAGACAAAACCATCGCCCAACTCGAAATATGATGTATAATAGTAAGTAGTTCCTGGAAGTAAACCTTCCACACGTTGACTGATTGTCTTGGCACTGGCAGAGATAGGATAATTGATACCATTCTCTACATCCGTCTCAGAGGTAGAAATCTTGAAACCGTAGTTCATCTGGGTCTCTCCCTCTATCAGGATGCCTTCCAAGCCATTGGCTGTAGCACTCAGGGTTGCCTTGGTAGCCGTAACATCCGTAGCTCCGGCTGTTGCAATCTGTGCATCGGTTGCCACAAAGCTCTTCACGTCACCAAACTTGGTTACTATGCCCTGCAACTGTACGTAGGTGGCATAATAATAGGTATTGCCCTTGGTCAATCCCGAGAGCGTTGCCGTCACATTACCTTCAGCATCTATCACACCAGGCTGCTTGCTGCCGGCTGTAGTAGGATCAGGGTTGGTGCCGTAAACGACACCCACCGCATAGGCACCCGCATCCTGCTTGCTCAAGTCCAAGACCTTGCCGCTGACCACTGCCGAGATAGCAGTAACAGAAGCATCTCCAGTCTCAATGGTGCTAATCACATTTCCTGTGGCTGCAGAGTAGTCGTCATCATCGCTACAGGAAGAGAGCGAGCAAAGACCAGCCATCAGCAGCATCACACCTGCTAAATATTTCATTTTCATAATCTAATCCACATTTAAGTTTCTAATCTTATTTACCCTCAGAAGGTGTCACTACAGGAGCACCTGTATCCATCTTCACGGTGATAACCACTTCGATGCTTGAAGAACACTTGAAGTCGGTAAATTCATTGTTGCCGGCATCAAACTTGAAGCATGCGGCTGGTCCCCATGGGTTCAACATATAACGACGGAAGGAATTGGTACTTGGGTCGTCATCAGTATAGCCTCTTGGGATGAGTGTATCATCAAAATCAACGCTCTTGCCATCTACCTTGATGCTCTTGATGGTGACATCGCAGTTTGGATAGTCCTTCAGAATCTTGTTGACGTCGATGTAGAGAAGATATGGATTGCTCTCTGCACCCTCAAACTTCAATGAATAGTCACCATCGCCTGTAATGAATACATTAGAGCTCTTGTAGTTGGCAGTACCACCATCATGTGTCCATCCCCAACCGGAGTTGTTGAAGAACAGGTTTGCCTTATACTTAGGACCAGATGCAGCACTTGCACTCTGGGCAACCCAGTGGTAAGCCTGATACTGATAGAGCTTGCCCTGATCATCGATACACTGGCTACCGAGCCAGAGATCCTTCAGATGGCCGGTATAATCATCCTTGCTAACCTTCAGGATGCGCAAGGTGTTATCGGCATTGGCATGCATGTTGTAATTGCCCGTTGCAGAAAGCTGGGTATTACCGAAGCCCTTGTCGAAGGTGAACACACCATCATCGGTCAAAGTATATTTACCGGAAACCTGAGAACCGTCAGGAGCGGTATAGATATAGCTCTTTGACTCACTGTTCATCACGAGTGTTGCCTCCTCGATACCGCTTGCTGCGCTAAGCTGGATGCCCTTGGCACTACCGTCGAGGTTGCAATAGTCAAACTGCCGTCCCTCTTCGTTATCAGGATTAGCCAACTTGTAGGTGATTTCCTTATTGGTCTTCTGCTCTACCCAGTCGCGCCAGTCAGTCATCAATGTTGGCTTCACATTCGTATTCTCTGCCACTGTAGGAGTCCAGTTGTCCCAGTATTCCTCAGAAACGAAGTTGTAGCAAAGCAAGCACTTGCCTTCATCAGAGTTATCACGAACAGCTGCAATCTGCAAACGGTCGTTGGCAAGACCCATCAGCTTCAAACCGCTGCGCCAGTTGGTAACGAGCTTGTCATGACCCGAATTGTGGAGCAATTCCGCATCCGAGAAGGTAATGGTATGATTGTCTGTATCCAGCATGTAGGTACCCTTGAAGGTCTCGCCGGTCTCTGCATTATATACGGTAACATGGGCACCGCCAATCAGGTCGAACTCCATATAACCATAGTCGATAGCCGACATTACCCAAGAGTTACCAGCGATATCAGGAGTCCAGTTCCAATGGTCACCGGCTGCTGCGGTCTGTCCCATCATACAGGTACTCCAGTCATCATCCATACCCCAGAATCCGAGCGGACCTGCCCAGAGGTCAGAATGCTTGGTAATGACATTAGCATCGATATCCAACTTCCATCTCTTGGATTTGCCTACACCGCCACTCAGATAGGTCCAGAGAGGATCGGTAACGAATTCGGCGCAGAAATCATCCACCTTGAATTCAGCGTAAGGTCCCCAGAGGAAACCGCCACGGGTTTCAACACCGATACGTGCCTGATAAGTACCATTGAAAGGAATCTTCAGACTCACCTCATCCTGCTGGAAACGGCCCTGAGGTGTATCAAAGACCACAGAATAGCTCGATGGCAACAGACTCTTGAACTTGACGATATTAGGATTGCTTTCATCGTGGGAAATCGTGAAGGCGATGTTCTCAGCCAAATCCTCAGAAGACAAGTTCTTATCGCCCAGACCAAACTCGTCTGGAGAGCAGCTCGCCATGATGAGAATCATGACTGCTGCCAAAAGCGAATATATTTTATTTATAATCTTCATAAAACCAATACTTTAAAAAGTTAGAATTACCAACCTGGATTCTGCTTCAGGAGTCCATGAGAAAGACCGATCTCTGTGATAGGAATCTGAATCAGACCACGTTTCTTGATGATATTCTCGGCATTGATGGATACGGTAGTCTTCTCGCCACCATCCTTCACTTCCCAAGAACCGGCAATCTCCTTGGCTGCCTGCTCCACTCCCTGACGGAGCTGGTCCCAATAGCGAAGACCTTCGAAGGCAAACTCAAGCTTGCGCTCTTTCAGGATATTCTCCTTGGTAGCTGTCTGCTGAGAATAGTTGCCACTCAAAGTGGTACCATCATCCTCGGTATAGGCACGCTTGCGTACCTGGTCGAAATATGACTGGGCATTAGGACTGCCCAACTCTGCTGCCATCAGCAAGACATCCGCATAACGGACGAGTACCCAATCCTGGAACTGACTGATCTGGAAGTCACCAGCACCTACGGTCTCTGTATAATGCTGCAACTTGCCATCGCCTGCCACTTCGTGCTTTGACAAGGTGGTATATTTCTTCACGAAATAACCGGTGTATTCACGCTGGTCTGCCAGATAGGTGCTCTCGTAATCCTTCAACTGAGAAGCATCGATGATAGAGGCTGAACGGCGGGTATCGCCTGTAGCATAGGCAGAAGCAATGGATGGTGTAACGGTGCATGCACCCCAACCCTGACCATAGCCTTCGTAAACCAGACTACCGGTACGCATACCGATCATCACCTGGAAACGGTTACCATCGTTGTTGCCATTATAGTCGGCTGTATAGTTGAACTTCATGGAGAGTACGGTTTCAGGATTTCCAACACCCGCCCAAGATGAGTTCTCATGTGCCCAAAGTCCTACGTGGTCACCACTCTTGTCATCTGAAGAAGCTGGCCACAGGTCTTTGAATCGTGGAACCAGACTGAACTCGCCACTGGCGATGATATCCTCGCAGGCTGCCAGCGCATCCGCCTTGGTCAAGCCCAACTGATCTGGCTCCTTGCCATAATAGCCACTATAAAAGAGGTACGCGCGAGCCAGAATCGCCTCGGCACCATACTTGGTGATATGACCATCGTTGGTAGCCGCATCCTTCTTAGGATAAGCATTGGCTGGAATATGCTCGATGGCATACTTCAAATCTCTGAACACCAGACTATATACAGAATCTGGATCAGCCTGGGCAACCACCTCGCTGGTAGCATGCTCCAGCAACGGGATGTTCTCCCAAAGACGAAGCATATCGAAATAACACAGGGCACGAAGGGCATGGGTCTCACCCAGATAGGTGTTCTTTGCATTCTCGTCATCCCAGGAGATGCCCTCAGCCTTGTCGATAAACTCATTGCAGCGGAAGATGGCTGCATAATAGCTCTTCCACAAAGTTTCGTGCATATCCGTATAAGATGGTGCCTGATTCATATCGAAACGGTCGAGAATCTGCGTATTGCGACCATCGTTGTTACCCGTACCACCGAAACACTCGTCACTCATCGTCTCGGTCAACTGATAGACCGTGAACGTAGGACCATCAGAAACCGTACGCTGCCAACCGTCGTAGCAGGCGTAGAGCGAGCGAAGTCCGTCCTCCTGACTCTTATAGTAATTGCCGGAATTCGATTCTGTCTTGGAAGCCACATCCATCCAGCTGTCGCTGCAAGATGCCAGACCTCCCATAGCCAAAATACCCAAAGCGGCTATCTTTATTTTATTTGTCTTCATAATGATATCTCCTTTAAATTAGAACTTAAGATTCAAACCTACCATGAAGGTACGTGGACGTGGATAGTAACCTAAATCTACGCCTGATGCCCAACTGTTGACACCATAACCGATTTCTGGGTCCATGCCATCATACTTGGTAAAGGTAAACGCATTCTGAACCTGGAAGTACAAACGAGCCTGAGATACGAACTTCTGATGCAGAAGCTTGGCAAAATCATAACCTAAGGTGATGTTGCTGATTCTCAGGAAGTCACCATCCTGGATAAAGAGGTCGGAGAACTGATAGTTCACATTGGTCTCTGTTACACGTGGATACTTGTAGGAGGTTCCCTCACCTGTCCAGCGCTGCAGGATGGCTGAGGTGTAGTTGGCTGTCTTGGCACCCACATTGCGATAGCTCTGAACGATATCGTTGCCTACTGAACCATTGGCGGTTACAGAGAAGTCGAGTCCCTTGTAGTCGAAACCGAGTGAGAAACCATAGGTAAAGTCTGGCATACCATTGCCCAGGTTTACCTTGTCGGCATCATTGATGGCACCATCATAATTGATATCATAGTACTTCACGTCACCAGGTCTTACCGAAGAACCCTGGAGCACGCCATTGCCTGCCGCTACCCACTCGTCGATTTCCTGCTGGTTCTGGAAGACTCCAGCGGTCTTGTAACCCCAGAAGTAACCGATAGGTTCGCCATTGCTGCAACGGTAGAACTCGGTTGAGTTATCATAGAGCTGACCGTTACCATCGGTACCGTGAATGATACCATCGGATGTTGGGATGCTGCCCACCTTATTCTTATTATAGGCACCGTTGACATTCACATAGTAGTTGAAATCCTTTCCGATGTTGTCATTCCAACCCAATCCGATTTCAACACCCATATTCTCTACGTCACCACCATTGAAATAAGGAGCACCGGTACCTGCTGTACCTGGGATAGGCTTAACCAGCAACCAGTCCTTGGTGGTCTTCTTATACCAGTCGATGTTGACATTCAACTTACCCAACAGGCGCAGATCCAAACCTAAGTCCAACTGCTCTGAAGTTTCCCACTTCACCTTCTCGTTAGACAGACGGCTTTCGTAAGCACCATAGAAATTAGACTGGCCGTCAGCACCCAAAGCATTACCAAAGTTATAGTAAACGCCCGATGTTGAGATAGGAGAAATAAACATCAGGTCACCAATATTCTGGTTACCAACCTGTCCCCAGCTTGCACGCACCTTGGCGTAATCAAGCACCTTGAGCAGAGGCTTCACCCACTTTTCATTGGTAACGATCCAACCGGCAGAAACAGATGGGAAGTAACCCCAACGGTTGCCACGGGCAAACTTAGAGGAAGCATCAGCACGCAGGGTAGCTGTAGCCATATAGGTTTCCTTCCAGTTCCAGCTTACACGACCGAAGTAGCTCACCATGCGCTGTGACAGAGAAGGGGCACCGCTGGCACCCAGACCATCAGTAGCAGTGGCAGCTGTACCATTGCTTACATAAGCATGGCTCCAATCGGCAAAGCCACTCTTCAAGGTGGCATTGGATGCACTTACGCCAACGCCATCAAAGCGCCAGGATTCCATACCAGCCAAAGCTGTGATGCTATGCTCCTTCACCTTGAAGTCGTAAGACAGGGTGTTGGTCCAGGTCAACTGCCAGTTATGTCCCATGTTCTGGTTCACACTGGTGCGGTTGGCTGTGTTATAGCTATAGATAGAGAACTGATAGAGAGGAGTAAACGAACGGTAATCGCTTGAATAATATTCGTAACCTACTACAGTACGATACTTCAGATTCTTGATAGGCTCAATCTCCGCATACACATTACCGGTGAAGCGAGCCGCATTAGTCTGATTGTTGTTGTTGGTCATCATCAAACCGTATGGGTTGCCATCGGCATTATACCAGTCACTATTGCTGGTATCATTATAAGGAGAATCAAACTTGTTGTTGTCACTATAAACAGGTGACAATGGAGAGGTATTGAAGGCACTGCGCAAAGTGTTGTTGTAAGCATTGCCCACACCGATTCCCGTATTCTGGGTATAGATGAAACTGATCTGCTCACCCACCTTCAGCCAATCCTTCACCTTCCAGTCGGAATTGACACGGAAGTTGTAACGCTCATAGTTGCTGACGTCCTTGCCGCCAACAATACCCTCCTGGTTCATATAACCAAGAGTCAAGGCATAATTGGCAGTCTTGCTACCGCCGTTTACACCTACATTATAAGAAGAAGTCTTGGCATTCTTCACGAACATCTGATCTACCCAGTCGGTATCAATCAAATCGCCATTGGCATCATAGATACTCTTGTACTTGCTCCAGTCGTATGCGTTCTTGCCCGAGTTGATGGCAGCCTCATCCAGGATAGTCATATATTCCTTGGCATTCAGCATATCAATGCTGCGTGGCTTGTTCTGCCAACCCACATAGCCGTCGAAGCTAACCACGGCACGGCCTTCCTTACCACCCTTGGTAGTGATAAGAACTACACCATTGGCTGACTGGGAACCATAGATGGCAGCAGAGGCAGCATCCTTCAATACATCGATACTCTCGATGTCGGCAGGATTCAGAGATGCGATATCACCACGTACACCATCAATGATGTAAAGCGGATCAGAACCACTCACGGTACCCATACCACGGATGTTCACCTTCAAACCGGAACCCGGCTGACCGGAAGTTGAGATGATGCTCATACCAGGAGTCTGTCCCTGAAGAGCCTGAAGAGGATTTGAAGTGTTCAGCTTGGCGATGTCATCACCCTTCACGTTGATGTTGGCACCCGTCACCAGTTTTTTCTTCTGAACACCATAACCTACGACAACCACCTCGTCGAGCGACTGCTTGTCTTCGAGGAGAGTCACGTTGATGACCGAACCTGTGACCTTCACTTTTTGGGTGATAAAGCCCAGGTAAGAAACTTCGAGAGTCTGTCCGTTCTTTGCAGAGATGGTAAAGTTACCATCCAGGTCGGTTACGGCACCGTTCTTCGTTCCCTGCACCATGACACTTGCACCAATCAGTGGTTCATTGTCACTGCCAGAGATAACAGTACCCTTAACCGTTTGAGCATTGAGGACACCCGCTCCGATTCCTAGCATTGCCTGGATTGCCAACATGAGGGCTACCAGCGCAACCTTACAGAGCATTCGGCTCTGCGAGAATTTCTGAGATGTTTTTCTCATAATTACTTTAGGTTTAAATTAATAATTGTTCGTTTTTGGTTTAATATTGTTCCTATCATCGGGTAGGTAAATATTGCCATTATAAATAAGGTGGAGCCACTCCGAAGAGCGACACTCCTTGATTTATCGTTGTGAAATTTGTTTTTGATGGGGCAAAGATAAGAAAAAAACAAATACGCATGGGGGCATTATTGTTAAAAAGATACGTATAAAATGTTGCATTATCCTCCTTTCTTAACAAAAAAGCACCAAAACAGAGTTTTTTATCTGTTTTGGTGCAGTATTTTCTTAATTTCTGATACTTTTCACAAAAAAAGCTAAACCTGTTTTTGGGGCTGGGAATGATACTGAATCAGTCCCGGCATAGGTGCCTGCATTACCTTCTTGATGGTAAGATGATGCTCATCGCACATCACATTCCTCAATGGCGACTCGAAGTAATGGGCGATGCTTCCCACAAAGCCCACGGCTGGCACATCTTCGCCCAAAGACAAATCCCATGCCTTTACACCAGACTCCAACTGAGAGATGTCTTCGGCACTCGCCTTCACATATTTAATATAAGGAAGGAGATTCTTTTCGTAGAAATCGTTGAAGTTGCCAAGCACCACCCGATAGAGCGCCATCGCCTCGTTCAGTTCGTCGGTTCCATTCTCATGCTTCTCACCCTCGGCTATCTGCTG
>OIZX01001416.1_pt1 | contig 12474 bp, 9 predicted proteins | sample 1588621 | NCBI WGS metagenome assembly OIZX01 (sample SAMN03283276) | human gut metagenome | biome: human-associated habitat; material: feces | host: Homo sapiens | place: Peru | collected 2012
GCGTCTGGATTCCTCCAACTGGTATTTGTGACCGTTGTGGAAAGGATTATATTCAGCTACAATTCCGTTTACAATCATGGGCATCTCCTTAATGATTATCAATATTGCGTTAATGAATATCAACTGGCAATGTGAAAAAAATAACACACTATGAAAGAGCTTACAATGCTTAAAATATAAGAAAAAATTTGAAGGCACAATCGACGAATGTACTTGAAAATATACAATTTATCGAACACATTTCTCTTGTGTGAAACACTCGTCTTTAGTATAATATAAAAAACGCAGTTTCACAATACTGCAAATGGATGAATGAACGGGATAAGCGGGGAACCGCCGGAAAGGAGAATAGGAATGTCCTACATTGACACAATCAAAGAGAGAGCAAGATTGGACAAAAAGACGATTGTGCTGCCGGAGTCAAATGATAAGAGAACACTGCTGGCTGCTGCGAAAATTATGGAGGAGGGGATCGCTGACATTATCATGATCGGAAACGAGGAGAAGATCATGGATGGTGCCGGATGGCTGGAGGTAGATCTCTCCGGTGTGAAGGTGATCGACCCTTCGACCACCGATAAATTGGACGAGTATGTAAATCTTCTTTATGAGACAAGAAAGGCAAAGGGCATGACCGAGGAGATGGCGCGTGAAATTCTTTTGAAGGATTATCTGACCTTCGGTATTGTCATGGTAAAGGCGAATGACGCTGACGGCATGGTAGCAGGTGCGTGCCATTCGACGGCAGATACGCTCAGACCTGCGCTTCAGATTTTAAAGACAGCGCCCGGAGTCAAGCTGGTTTCTGCATTTTTCATCATGGATACCCAGTTTAAGGATCAGGGCGAGAACGGAACCTTCCTGTTTGCCGACTGTGGACTGAATCAGGATCCGACAGCTGAGGAGCTGGCTGCGATAGCGGACACATCCTCCAGGAGTTTTAAGTCACTGATCGGACCGAAGCCCGTGATCGCTATGCTGAGCCATTCCACAAAGGGCAGCGCAAAGCATCCTCTTGTGGACAAGGTGGTAGAGGCAACCCGGATTGCTCATGAACAGTACCCTCATCTGACTCTGGATGGAGAACTGCAGACCGATGCGGCTCTGGTGCCCAGCGTGGCAAAGTCCAAGGCACCCGGAAGCCCTGTGGGCGGAAGAGCAAACGTTCTGATCTTCCCGAACCTGGATGCCGGAAACATTGGATATAAGCTGGTTCAGAGATTGGGCGGCGCCGAGGCATACGGCCCGATGCTGCAGGGAATTGCAAAGCCCGTCAATGACCTTTCAAGAGGCTGCTCGTGGCAGGACATTGTCGGCGTTGTTGCCCTCACCGCCGTTCAGGCACAACTGGTCTAAGGGCAGAGCCATGACGGCACGAGTGTAGCTGCCAAGCTTGCTTGAGCAGTCTCACTCGTGCCGTTAGGGCGAGCGAAAGCCGCGAGGAAAGCGTCAGCTTTACGAGCTGGCTTGCTGCCCTTAGACGTTTTTACGTTTTATGAAAAGAAAGGATATAGTAAAATGAAAGTATTAGTTATCAACTGCGGAAGTTCATCTCTGAAGTATCAGCTGATCAATTCGGATACAGAAGATGTTCTGGCAAAAGGTCTCTGCGAGAGAATCGGTATTGACGGAAGACTGGTTTACCAGAAAGCCGGATGCGACAAGGAGATCACAGAGGCAGCCATGCCAACACATAAAGAAGCGATCCAGATGGTGCTGGATGCACTGGTAAACGACAAAACAGGTGCGATCAAGAGCCTGTCAGAAGTAAATGCAGTCGGTCACCGTATCGTACACGGCGGCGAGAAATTCGCTTCTTCCGCAGTGATCACAGATGAGATGATCAAAGCAGTAGAAGAGTGCAATGACCTTGCTCCTCTTCACAATCCTGCAAACCTTATTGGTATTGAAGCTTGTGAGCATGCAATGCCAGGTACACCAAATGTAGCAGTATTTGATACAGCCTTTCATCAGACAATGCCAGAGAAGGCCTATATGTATGCTATACCATACAAATATTATGAAAAGTATGGCATTAGAAGATATGGCTTCCACGGAACAAGTCATGCGTTTGTTTCTGCAAAAGCTATTGAATTTGGAAAGCTGGACAAGAATAACTCAAAGGTTATCGTATGCCATATAGGTAATGGTGGTTCTATATCTGCTGTTCAAAATGGAAAATGTGTAGATACATCAATGGGACTTACTCCGCTAGAAGGACTTATAATGGGAACAAGAAGTGGAGATATTGATCCAGCAGTTATTCAGTTTATTGCTCATAAGGAAAACAAGACCTTAGAAGAAATGATTACAATGCTTAATAAAGAGTCTGGTGTTCTTGGAATGAGTGGTGTTTCAAGTGATTTTAGAGATTTAACAAAGGCTGCCAGCGAAGGAAATCATAGAGCTGAGGTTGCACTTGAAGCATATGCTTATCGTATTGCAAAATACATCGGTGCATATACAGCGGCAATGAATGGTGTTGATGCGATTGTATTTACTGCTGGTGTTGGTGAAAACAATGGTGCTATAAGAAAAACAGTTTGTGATTATTTAGGCTATCTTGGAGTTGTTCTTGATGATGCACAAAATGCCAAGAGAGGAGAAGATTTAGTAATTTCTTCACCAGAATCAAAAGTAAAGGTTATGGTTATTCCTACAAATGAGGAGCTTAAAATTGCACAGGAAACATTAGCATTAGTAAAATAACGGATTTTAAATAAATTTGTTGACAAATATTTGATGTATATGTATAATTGCAAGAGTGCGATTAGAAAAGAGGTTACTATGTTAATTGATTTATGGTCGCTTTTATCCTTCGAGGGTAAAGAAATGAAACTTCAGACAGACCTAGAAATGACTAGGATTGACACTGGTGTAGATGTATATGAGATTATGGAAAAGAAACCCATTTCCTTCGCGTTTACCCATACAGGCAACAAACATATCGCCATAGAGGCTGATGTTGATGTTACCTTGAATATACCATGTGGCAGATGTCTGGAAGATGTAAAAACAAATATTAGTTTTAAGGCTTCAAAGGAAGTAGACTTAAACGAAGATTCAGAAGCAGACGATGTAAATGATACAATCTTCTTAGATGGCACAGTGTTCGATTCTGAAAAATTTGTTTACGGTGAGATTTTAGTGAATTTACCTATGAAAGTTCTCTGCGATGAAAATTGCAAAGGAATTTGTAATAGATGTGGCACAAATCTCAATCATGGTAGTTGTGGTTGTGATACCACAGAATTAGATCCTAGAATGGCTAAAGTTTTAGAGGTCTTTAATAGCTTTAAGGAGGTGTAAACCATGTCTATTTGTCCAAAGAATAAAACATCTAAAGCAAGAAGAGATAAGAGAAGAGCTAATTGGAAGATGGAAGCTACAAATCTTGTAAAGTGCAGCAAATGTGGCGCATTAATGATGCCTCATAGAGTATGCAAAGCTTGCGGAAGTTACAACAAAAAAGAAATTATTGCTCAGGATTAGTCCTGATGTAAGGCTTGTTATTTATAACAAGCCTTTTCTTTTTGGAGCAAAAGCTCTCTAAGCAAAAGTTATGCTTGCATAAACTTTTATTTAGAGAGCGCAAGAACAGCAAGAAATGTAATTTCTTGCTGTTCGTTTGCGTAATCAAGCTGACTTTAGTCAGCTTGATTTGATGTGACAAGGAAAATACTCGAATTTGCAGTATAATATTTTTTGTTTGTACAAAAATGCTCGTGAAGATTGTTATATTAATTATATGGTCGTTGTGCTTGCACAAAAGAACATATAATTAATATAACAATAGTGCCTGTATTATAGGTTATAAAGAAATAAAAAATTTTATAACAGGCACTACGAGCATTTGACGCCCACTAATCAGCCACAGATTATATTTTATAATCTGTGGCTGTGTTTAATATACTAACTATTACTTATCTATGCTTACACAAACTTTATTTATATGGCATAACAACAGCTAGAAATATAATATCTCACTTGCTAAACCACCAATTTTTTAGTATATTATAGTAGTTGAATTGTGATTAGAATTTAATAGCATTTACGAAATTTAGCATATAAGGTGCTGGCTTTCGTAAATGTCTATTGGCTGGAGGTTTTTATGTCAGAAAAAGTTATTGTAGCAGTAGACGCGATGGGTGGTGATAATGCACCATTGGAATTAGTTAAGGGTGCTGTTGAAGCATTAAACGAGAAGGAAAATTTATATATTAAATTAGTTGGTGATAAGGCTGCCATTGAAAGTGAATTGGCAAAGTATGAGTACAATACGGAAATGTTAGAAATTGTTCCTACAACAGAGGTAATAGAAACAGGTGAGCATCCTGTAGAGGCTATTAGAGGCAAAAAAAATTCCTCTATGGTAGTTGGACTTAAACAGGTAAAGCAGGGCGAAGCAGACGCTTTTGTTTCGGCAGGAAGCTCCGGAGCATTACTTGTTGGCGGTCAGACTATAGTTGGCAGATTAAAGGGCATTGAAAGACCACCTCTAGCACCACTTATACCTACAGCTAAAGGAGTATCACTTCTTATTGACTGTGGAGCAAATGTTGATGCAAAGCCATCATATTTAGTTCAGTTTGCAAAAATCGGTTCAATATATATGGAAAATATAGTAGGCAGAAAAAATCCTAAGGTTGCATTAGTTAATATCGGTGCAGAGGAAGAAAAAGGAAATGCACTCACAAAGGAAACCTTCCAGTTACTTAAAAATCTGCCAGATATAAACTTTATTGGAAACATTGAAGCAAGGGATATTCCAAATGGTGATGCAGATGTTATTGTGTGTGATGCCTTTGTAGGAAATGTTATCCTTAAGCTATATGAAGGCTTAGCTGGAACCTTGATTAAAGAAATTAAAGGTGGAATGATGTCATCCTTTAAGAGCAAAATGGGTGCGCTTCTTGTAAAGCCAGCCTTAAAGAAAACCTTAAAATCCTTTAGCGCAGACGAGTACGGTGGAGCACCATTACTTGGTTTAAAGGGACTTGTAGTTAAAACTCACGGCAGTTCAAAAAGCATAGAGGTTAAACACTCAATTTTAAATGCTCTTAAATTCAAGGAGCAAAGAATTAATGAGCAAATTAGCGAGCATATAAGTGATGTTCAGGCTGTAAAAGAGGTGTAATCTTGAGTAATACAGATATTGGTCAATTAGAAACAGAAATTGGGTATGCGTTTAAGGATAAAAATCTGATATTAAAAGCTCTGACACACAGCTCATATGCCAACGAAAAGAAAATGGAAAAGTACAATCACAATGAAAGGCTTGAATTTCTTGGAGATGCCGTATTAGAGGTTTGTACCAGTGACTTTTTATTTAAGGAATACTTAGATAAACCAGAGGGAGATTTAACCAGATTAAGAGCTAGTATAGTATGTGAGCCTACTCTGGCAGAATGTGCCAGAGCAATTCAACTGCCAGACTTTTTAATACTCGGAAAGGGCGAGGAAACTACAGGTGGAAGATATAGAGATTCAATAGTTTCAGATGCCTTTGAGGCTGTTATAGGAGCAATTTACCTTGACGGTGGAATAGAGGAAGCAAAAAAATTCATTATTAGATTTGTTTTAAATGATATTGAAAATAAACACTTATTCTACGATAGTAAAACCATATTACAGGAAACAGTACAAAAACTTTACAAAAAGAAGGTTGAATATAAATTAATATCTGAAGAAGGTCCAGACCATGATAAAAAATTTAATGTTCAGGTATTATTAGAGGACACTATTCTAGGCGAAGGAATAGGCAGAACAAAAAGAAAGGCTGAACAACAGGCTGCTTATCAGGCAATTCTTAAAATTAGACAAAAATAATTTAACTGATAAACAGAAAGGTTTGTAAGATGTATTTAAAAAGTATAGAGGTACAAGGCTTTAAGTCTTTTGCCAATAAGATAAATTTTGAATTTCATCAGGGTATAACAGGTATTGTAGGCCCTAATGGAAGTGGTAAAAGTAATGTATCTGATGCAGTTAGATGGGTACTTGGTGAGCAGAAAATAAAACAGCTTCGTGGTGGCAAAATGGAGGATGTAATTTTTGCCGGAACTGAAAATAGAAAACCACTTGGCTTTGCTTATGTAGCAATTACCTTTGAAAATAGTGACCACAAGCTGCCAATAGATTTTGATGAGGTTACTGTATCCAGACGACTTTATCGTTCTGGTGAAAGTGAATATATGATAAATGGCTCAATATGCCGATTAAAGGATGTAAATGAGCTTTTTGATGATACTGGAATTGGTACTGACGGTTATTCAATTATCGGTCAGGGACAAATTGATAAAATTTTAAGTGGAAAGGCTGATGACAGGAGAGAATTATTTGATGAAGCAGCCGGTATTGTTAAATTTAAAAAGAGAAAAACAGAAACTCTTAAAAAGCTGGAAAGCGAAAGAGCTAATATAGCCAGAGTTATTGATATTTTAACTGAATTAGAAAGACAGATTAAGCCTTTGGAAAGACAATCTGAAACTGCTAAAGCTTACTTAAAATTAAAGGATGAGCTTAAGGTATATGATGTTAATGTATTCCTTTTAGAAATAAAAAATATTAAAGGGCAGCTTAAAGAGGTAGATGATAAGCTTCAAATTGCAGGGGAGCAGTTGTCTGCAAATAAGGAAAATTTAGAGGAAATTAAGCGAACCTACGAAAAACTTGATGAATACATAGAACAGCTAAATACAACTATTGAAGAAAAAAGAAACACTCTTAATCAGGCTACAATTATGAGAGAAAAGCTTGAAGGAGATATAAAGGTATTAAACGAGCAGATAAATTCTGCAAAAGCAAATGATGAGCATTACAATGAGCGAATCAATTCTATAAAAGCAGGTATTGCGGAGAAGAATGCTGAAAAAGAGCAATTTGTTAATCAGGGAACTGAAATCAAGGAAATGCTTCTTAATGCGTCCTCTATTAAAAAGCAGGCAGATGATAAAGTATCTGCTATTACAGATAGGATAAATAGTCTGCTTAATGAAATAGAAGAGGAAAAGGCTAATATCATTACCCTGCTTACTGATAAAGCAAATGTTCAGGCAAAAATTCAAAGATACGATGCTATGCTTGAGCAGATTAATATTCGTAAAACAGAGCTTAACCAGCGACTTTTAAAATTCCAAAATGATAAAAATGAGCATGACAGAATTATAAATGAGCTGGAAGGCGAATTAAAGAAAATTAATGAAGAAATTATAGAAAGTAATACTAATCTTAAATCCTTAAAGGAAAAGCTGGATAATATAATTAAAGAAAACCAGCAGCTTATGAGGGAAAAGGATACTACTGAGCGAGCATATCACGAAAATAATTCAAAGCTTGAAGCCTTGCGAAATATGACTGAGCGATATGAGGGGTACGGAAATAGTATTAGAAAGATTATGGAGTTAAAGGAATCTAAAAAGGGGATAGTTGGTGTTGTTGCCGATATTATTAAAGTTGATAAAAAATATGAGGTAGCTGTAGAAACTGCTTTGGGAGGTAACATTCAAAATGTTGTTACCGATACTGAAAACACAGCAAAAGAGGCTATTGAGTATTTAAAACGGGGTAAGTTTGGCAGAGCTACCTTCCTGCCACTTAGTAGTATTGCCAATAAAACCGGCTTTACCAATGACAGAGTTCTAAGTGAAAAGGGTGTAATTGGACTTGCCTGCGATTTGGTAAATATAAATAAAGAATATGAAAATATTGCTAAATATTTACTTGGCAGAGTTGTAGTTGTAGATACTATAGAAAATGCCTTAGTATTAGCCAGAAAGTTTAACTATACACTTAGAATGGTTACTCTGGAGGGCGAATTATTAAATCCTGGCGGCTCTATGTCTGGTGGTGCATTTAAAAATAATAGTAATTTGCTTGGCAGAAGAAGAGAAATTGATGACCTTACAAATAAAATAAAGGAAATTCAGGAAAGAAAAGCTGAAATCACAGAAAAGCTTTCTTTATATGAAAAGGAAGCAGCAACTATCAGAGAAGAGGTTGAAAAAGTAAAACAGGTATTAAATGAGCAGTACCTTGTACAAAATACTGTTAAAATGAATCTTAATAAGGCTAATGAAAAAATAAGTGAAATTAATAATACCTATGATGATGTTACAAAGGAAAACAGTGAAATTGCTACCCAGATTTCTGATATTAAAAATAATTATGACACACTTAATTTTGAACTTAGCCATTGGGAAGAAAAGAACACTAAAATAGAGGCACATATTGACGAGCTTAACAAAAAAGTTGAAAATGAGCGTGCCTTAGAGGAAGATGAGAAGAAAAATAACGAAGAAGTACGACTTAATCTTGCAAATCTCACTCAGAAGAAGGATTTTATCAAAGAAAACATGGATAGAATTGATAGTGAGATAGAAAAGCTGCAGGAAGAGCTGCTTACAATAAAAGGCTTTGCTAAACGCTCAAAAGAAGAAGTAGAATATAAAAATAATGACATTTCAAATATTAAAACTGCACTTGAAAAGTCAACAGAACAAATTGAAGCTGTTACTAAGGAAATTGAACAGCTTGTAGAGGAAAAGAATACTCAGTCAAAGGAACATAAGGATTTCTTTACTAAGCGGGAAGAAATTTCTAATGTTATTACTGAATTAGACAAGGAATTGTTCAGGCTTAATGCAAAAAAGGAAAAATTAGACGAGTCCAATGAGAAACTTGTGAATTATATGTGGGATGAATATGAAATTACCTATAGTGTTGCAGTTGAGCAAAGAAACGAAGAATTAAACAATTTGCCTGAAATGAAAAAGAGTATAGCCTCTTTAAAACAGCAAATTAAAGGACTAGGTAATGTAAATGTAAATGCTATTGAGGAATATAAGGAGTCCTTTGAAAGATATACCTTCCTTAAAACCCAGCATGACGATTTAGTAAACGCCGAGCAATCCCTTATTAAGATTGTAGAAGAGCTTGACGAGGGTATGAAGAAGCAGTTTAGTGAAAAGTTCCAGCAGATACGAGAACAGTTTGATATTGTATATAAGGAAATGTTTGGTGGTGGTAAGGGAACGATAACCTTAAATGAGGATGACGATATTTTAGATGCAGAAATATCAATTATTTCCCAGCCACCCGGAAAGAAGCTTACAAATATGATGCAGCTATCAGGTGGAGAAAAGGCTCTTACGGCTATTGCCTTACTGTTTGCTATTCAAAACCTAAAGCCATCACCATTTTGTCTGTTAGATGAAATTGAAGCAGCACTTGACGAAACAAATGTAGTAAGATTTGCAAATTATCTCCATAAGCTTACAAATCATACACAGTTTATTGTAATTACCCACAGACGAGGTACAATGAATGCTGCAGACAGATTGTATGGTATAACTATGCAGGAAAAAGGTGTATCAACACTTGTTTCAGTTAATCTTATAGAAGCAGAGCTTGAAAAAGAGCAAAAGAAGGATTAATCACTGGAGGTTTTTATGAGCGAAGAATTAGAAGTAAAAGAAAAGAAAAAGGGATTTTTTAAAAGACTTGTAAGTGGACTTACAAAGACCAGAGATAATATTGTAAGTGGCTTTGAAAGTGTTTTTAGAGGCTTTTCAAGCATTGATGATGATTTTTACGAGGAACTTGAGGAAATCCTTATAATGGGTGACTTAGGTGTTGCCACAACTGAAAAGATAATTGACGCCTTAAAAGTTAAGGTTAAGGAAAATAAAATTAAAGACCCTATGGAATGCAAGGAAATGCTTATACAAAGCATCAAAGAGCAGATGGACTTAGGAGAAAATGCTTACGAGTTTGAAAATAGAACCTCTATTATTTTGGTAATAGGTGTAAATGGTGTTGGAAAGACAACTTCTATCGGAAAATTAGCAGGACAGCTTAAGGCGGAGGGAAAAAAGGTTGTATTAGCTGCGGCTGATACCTTTAGAGCAGCAGCTATTGAACAGCTCACAGAATGGTCAAACAGAGCTGGTGTTGATATAATTGCCCAAAAAGAGGGTGCTGACCCTGCCGCTGTAATATTTGATGCTATTGCAGCAGCAAAGGCTAGAAAGGCAGATGTATTAATCTGTGACACAGCCGGCAGACTTCACAATAAGAAAAATCTTATGGATGAATTAAAGAAAATTGATAAGATTATTGCCAAGGAATTTCCAGAGGCATATAGAGAAAATCTTATTGTATTAGATGGAACAACAGGTCAAAATGCAATGGTTCAGGCAAAGCAGTTTATGGAGGTAACAGACATTACTGGTGTTATTTTAACAAAACTTGACGGTACTGCTAAGGGTGGTATTGCTGTAGCTATCCAATCTGAATTGTCTATACCTGTAAAATATGTAGGTGTTGGTGAAAAAATTGATGATTTACAAAAATTTGATTCTGAGTCCTTTGTAAATGCACTGTTTAATGTTGAGCCTATTGACAAATTATAAATTGAATTATAAGATTATGAGAAGCTACAAGATAATATGAAAGAAGGCAGAAGTCATGATGACAGAATTGACATTAGAAAAATTTGAAGAAGCCGCTGAAATAGTAAAAAAGGTTACTGTTCCAACAAATTTAGTTTATAGCGATTTTTTTAGTAAACAATGTGGAAACAAGGTTTATCTTAAACCTGAAAATATGCAGGTTACAGGGGCATATAAGGTAAGAGGTGCCTTTTACAAAATTAGTCAGCTTACAGAAGCTGAAAGGGAAAAAGGACTTATAACTGCGTCAGCAGGCAACCATGCACAGGGTGTTGCAAATGCAGCAAAAATATATGGCGTGCCAGCAAAAATCGTTATGCCTACATCTACTCCATTTATTAAAGTAAACAGAACAAGAAGCTATGGTGCAGATGTTATTTTACATGGCAATGTATACGATGAAGCTTGTAATGAGGCCTTAAGACTTGCAAAAGAGGAAGGTTATACCTTTGTTCATCCGTTTGATGACCTTGAGGTTGCTACAGGACAAGGCTCAGTAGCTATGGAAATTATAAAGGAATTACCAACAGTTGACTATATTTTAGTTCCTATTGGTGGTGGTGGTTTAGCTACAGGTGTCAGCACCTTGGCAAAGCTTATAAATCCAAATATTAAAGTAATTGGTGTTGAGCCGGCAGGTGCAAGCTGCATGAAGGCTTCTTTAGAGGCAGGAAAAGTTGTTACACTTGACAGTGCAGTTACTATTGCAGACGGTACAGCAGTAAAGACACCAGGTACTCTTATTTTCCCTTATATACAAAAAAATATTGATGAGATTATTACAGTAGAGGATTCTGAATTAATAGATGCCTTCCTTGATATGGTTGAAAATCATAAAATGGTATGTGAGGGCTCTGGTTTACTTACAGTTGCTGCATTGAAGCACCTTGAATGTAAGGACAAAAAGGTTGTTTCAATTCTTAGTGGTGGTAATATGGATATTATTACAATGTCCTCTACCTTACAGCACGGACTTATCCAGAGAGGAAGAATATTTACAGTTTCAGTATTGCTTCCAGATAAGCCAGGCGAATTAGTACGAGTTGCTTCAGTTATATCTGCTGCTAATGGTAATGTTGTTAAGCTTGAGCATAACCAGTTTGTAAGCATCAACAGAAATGCAGAGGTAGAACTCAGGATTACGCTTGAAACTTTTGGTATGGAGCATAAGGAAAAGATAGTTGAGGAGTTAGAGAAGGCTGGGTATAAGCCAAAGGTTGTTCGCACTAACTTATAATTTTGTAATTTATAAACCGAAGGTTTTAAATCTTCGGTTTATTTTATACTTGACAATATGGTGTTTTTGCCATGTTCTATATGTATAGATATTACATTAAAGGAATTAACTCCTACAACACAAAATGAATTAGTAGCTACAGTAACAAATGGAGATGGAACAGTAACAGAAAGTAGTTCTCCTTTAAAATATGTAGCTCCAACAGGATTAGTTGCGACAAATGGTGTAACATATAAGAATGGTACAGAAATTACTATAATGTCACTAAGTAGCGATGAACAAACTGGATTAATACCAAATGAAGGTGAAGGACAAGAAGTAACATTTAATATGAATGTTATAAACAACTATGAAAATACAATTAGTAATGTGGTTGTTTTAGGAAGGATGCCAGCACAAGGAAATGGAACAAATGCAAATTTTGATCTAACATTAACATCTGGTATTACAGTAAGTGATGCAGAAAGTGCAAAAGTTTATTATTCAAACAATGTAAATGCTACAACAGATTTAAGCTTAGCAAGCAACAACTGGACAGAAGATTCAAGTAGTCTTGAAAATGTAAAATCTTATATGATAGTTCTAGAAAATGCTGAAATAGAACAAGGAAAAGGATTTAAGTTTAGCTATAAAGCATCAGTTCCAGCAGATTTAGGATATGATAAATATACATATGAAAATTATTCAGTATATTATACAAACAATAAGGCTGATGGAGCAATATCAGAAGTATCAAAGGCTGCTACAACAGGACTTACAACAGGAACAGGACCTAAATTTAGTTTA
>OIZX01001417.1_pt1 | contig 12464 bp, 10 predicted proteins | sample 1588621 | NCBI WGS metagenome assembly OIZX01 (sample SAMN03283276) | human gut metagenome | biome: human-associated habitat; material: feces | host: Homo sapiens | place: Peru | collected 2012
CAAAATGTAACATTCAATATTAATGGTGTATTCTACACTAAAACAACTAATTCAAATGGTATAGCCAGTTTATCCATCAGATTAATGGCTGGAGAATATATCATAACCTCCATTTATGACGGTTATGCAACTTCCAATAAAGTCACTGTTAAAGCTTAGAGGTATTAATACCTCCTTTTCTTATTTTTTTAATTAACTTCATATTTAAAAGACAACAATTAAATAACAATAGATATGATATTTATTATTAATCATATCGTGAAATATGAGGTAAATAATATGGATAAAAAAATAATATTAATTTTAATAAGTGTTTTCATGTTATTTGCATTTGCACAAGGCATTAGTGCTGCAGATATAGACAACAGTACTGATGTAATAAGCCAAGCAGAAACACATGAAGTACTAGGAACTAAATATGTTGTTGATGGTTCTGCAGAAAATCAAATGAACAATCCAACAATACAAACTGCAATAGATAATGCAAAAGATGGTGACACTATAGAAATTACTGGAAAAAACTATGAACACTGTCATTTTGTTGTAGATAAAAAATTAAATATCATTAGTAATGTAGGAACAACAATGTCTACATGTCCAAGTAATATTAAAGGATCAAATGGTGTTGGAATATTCTACTTTAGTCCAGAGGCATCAGGATCTGTTCTTTCAGGATTTACTTTTGTAAACAATGCTGCTAAAAACGGAGAAGTCGACCCATATGCAGTTTATATTGAAGGTGCAAAAGACATTCAAATAACCAATAATACTATAGACCAAGTATCCAACGGTCCTGGAATATACTTAAAAGATGCTTCAAATATTTTAATTAACAATAACAATATCCAATATTCCAAAAATGGGATATTAATCGAAAATAGTAATAAAATTACTATAACTGACAATAATATTGAAAATAATAAAAACTCCGGAATTTATGTTGGTGAAAATAACAAGAATATCAACATAATGAACAATAACATTGTAGGAAATAATTGGAAAGGAATTGTTGTTAATTCTGCAAACAATGTAAACATCATAAGCAATGTAATAATGGCAAACAGAGATAATTCCGTTCAGGCAAGAGCAAATAACGGAGCAGGAATATACGTCGATTGTACAGTAGACAGCTTGAAAATAAATGGTAATTACATTTTTGAAAATGGAAATTACGGAGTATTTGATACTTATAAAACTAAAAAAAGTTTTGAAGACAATTACAAAGCACAAGAAATTAACTTCAATATTTTTGTTGGTCATAAAACAAGAGGAGTATTTGCACAGCAAAATGAAGGTGGTGACACTGGAATCATTTATGTTGGAAGCAATGTATATTCATTTGAACAGCTTTGTCCAAGTACATACTATGAACCTGGAGTATTGAAAGAGGGTCAAAGAGATATGATATTTGGAGAAATGACCAAAATATCAAAAGGAGTATACAAAATAAGCCTTATTAGAAAAGATACCGGCGAAGTAGCAAAATGTTTAAGTGTTGGAAATGTAACTTTCTTCTTAAATAAAGAAGGTACTGACAGCAGCATAAAACCGGGAGACATTTACCAAATTGTACCAATAATAAACGGAACTGCTACTGTAAACTTTAAAAATGCTACATTTAAACCAAGCCAAAATGTATTGATTGCTCTTGGACCAGGATATGGTGCAATAAGCCAATCCAATAGTTCAACAAGACCATGTGCATATTATACCATACCTGATTCTGACATTCCATCAAATGACACTAAAGACAGTGATTTAATTCTTCAAAATGCAAGTATTTACTATGGTGGAAAATTAAGCTACATTTTAAAAGACAATGGTGCTGCAATTGTAAATGCTACTGTCTCCATTACAGTCAATGGTAAAACCTACAATAAAAGCACTAATAAAGATGGAATTGCATCTATGAACATTAAATTAATTTCCAATAAACAGTACAACGTAACTGCAGTTTATGCTGGAGATGATGACTACAATGGAGCTGCCTTAAACAGTACAATAACCGTAATTCCAACAATTACTGCTGAAGATGTTGAAAAAATCTTTAGAAACAAAACCCAATACTATCCAAAACTCACAGACAGTAATGGAAAAGCATTAAAAGACACTAACGTAACTATGAACATAAACGGAGTATTCTACACAAAAACCACTAATGATAAAGGAATAGCTACCCAAAACATCAATCTAAACCCAGGGAAATACATAATAACAGCAATGTACAAAGACTGCTTTGTTTCAAACAACATTACCGTATTGCCTGTCTTAACTACAAGTGATTTAACAAAATACTTCGGAATTCCTGCTTCATTAAATTCAAAATTAGTTGATGGACAAGGTAATCCACTAGCTAATCAAAGTGTAACCTATAATATCAATGGAGTATTCTACAATAAAACTACTGATGCAAATGGAATAGCTAAATTAAATATTAGCTTAAATCCAGGAGAATATATTGCAACCATTACATACAAATCAGCTTTTGCAAGTGCTAACGTTACTGTTTTAAATACCAGAACAGTTGAAGAAAATGCTACAAACAGTGAAATTCAAAATATTATAGACTCTGTTGGCAGCAAAGGCGCTGTTAAATTCTTAGGTAAAGTTTACAACAACATTTCATTAGACATTACAAAAAGCATTATTCTCACAAGTGATGTTAACACTACATTAAATGGAAAATTAAATACCTGTGTTTTAAACATTAAAGCAGATGATGTTTTGGTTAAAAACTTAAATATTAATGGAAACAATGGGTCTGGAATCATAGTCAATAATGTTAAAAATACAGTCATTGAAAATAATAACATTAACAACTTATTAAATCAAAGTAATATGGACAACTATAATTCTGGTAAAACATTACTGCCTGGAAAAGGTATTGCACTTTTAAACTCCAAAAACACTACTGTTGAAAACAATAATATTCAATATTATTACAATGGAATTTACTTAAACGGTGCCAAATACACCTCTATCCAAAAGAACACAATAACTAAAAACAATTTCGGTGTTGAATTTGATAAAGATGCTTCAAACACATTGATTAATGACAATAATATTATTGAAAATATTGGATTCAATACAATGGTGATGATTGAAGGTCCTTACGGATACGGAATAAGCATGAGACATTCCGGAGTAAATGTAACTGTAACCAACAATAGAATCAATAATAACTACATGGGAGTATTTATCGATGCTAAAAACTGTAGCGGAATTGTAATTACAGGAAATGAAATTTCAAACAGTACTATTGAAGGTTTAACTGTAAATGAAAACTACACTTATGCACCGGGAGCTGTTCTTATTGTAGAAAACAATGCTATTTACAATAATGCTAAAGGACCAAGTCAAATAATTCTTGGAGAAGTCAGTGCTAATCCTAATGGAATTTACGGACCTGGTGAATGGAACGATACATTAAAATTACAGTTAGGGCCTAACTGGTATGGAACAAACAAATACACAACCTGGGGACTAAATCAGACAGGTCCCGGAACAATTTGTCCGAGAATTCATACTACTTTAATCCCATATAACATAACCTGTATTTCTCCAGGAAAATACGAAGTAACTTTCTATAATAATGGTAGTATAGCTAGCAAACTTCCTGATTTAACAACATACTTTGTATTAAACTACAATACTGCTAAAGAAGAAGTGGTAGAAGTTGTTGCACATCAGGGAAAAGCTACATTTGAGTTTTCAGCTAAAAATTACAATGAAACAGATAACATTATAGAAGGATTTTCAGTATTTGATCCAAATAGGCCAAAATCAGTAATATACACATATAATGTGCCTGAAAGTGAAATTCCAAAATAGATAGTATTTATTTACTATCTAACTTTTTTTATTTAAAAAAATAGTAAAATGCCACAAAATGTGGCTTAATTATTCATCATCTTCAATTATTTCATAGTAAGAACCTTCTGCACATGAAATACAGATAGGTTTTCCGCCTCTTACCAAATGACGTCCGTCAGTTACTTTTTCACCACAGACAGAACACCATGCAGAAGTGTGAGGTTTGCCCGGCATTTGAGATGGAGTTAATTCTACTTTAACTTTTTCTACATTAAATAATTCTTCAGGAGGAGTGACTCTGAAACGATGAATCATTTCTTCTCTTGTTTCTTTAGATTTGTTTTGTTTATTTGCATCAGCGTCAGATACCCTTAAAGCTTCACCAGTATCCATATTATAGAAAGTTACTGCAAATTTACCATAATACATTTGTTTTAATGAACGTTTACCCATGGAACATTTTGTAACAGCCTGAACTGCATCAGCCATACATCTGTCGATTTCTAAAAAGACAATTAAGTTTTTGTGTCTTTGATTTAATTCCATTCCCATTAAATCTAAACCATACATAGCTAATTTAGTTCCAATAGCTATTCCGCCACAAATTTCTCCGTGGAAATCACCTGCTTTTGCTAACTGTTCATCATAGTCTTCTTCACTCATCATTTTTTATCACCTTATAAATCTAATTTTAAGTTTGTTTTCATAGGTACACAAACTTTTCTATTTTCATCTAATTCAATTAATTTAACATCAATAGAGTAAGCTTCTTTTAAGTTATCTTCAGTTACCACATCTTCAGGAGTTCCAAAATCAATGAATTTTTTATTTTTCATGATAGCTACTTTAGTAGAGCTTAAAAATGCATGATCCGGAAAATGTGATGACATTATAACAGACAGACCTGATTCAGCCAGCCTGTCAATGATTTCCAGAAGCTTAATCTGATTACCAAAATCCAAATGAGATGTCGGTTCATCCAATATTAAAATATCAGGCTGCTGTGTAAGCACTCTGGCTAAAAATACCAGCTGTCTTTCACCACCACTGAGATTGGTATATTCCTTATCTTTTAAATCATATATTCCCAATGTTTTTAATGATTTTACAGCTATTTTTTCATCTTCAGCTTTTGGAGACTGGGTTAAATTAAGATAAGGAGCTCTACCCATCAGTACAACATCAAAAACTGTAAAGGGAAAAGACGGAATATGCGATTGTGGAATATAACCAATATGTTTGGAAATCTGAGAAAAGGATAATGTTTTAATATTTTCACCATTAACTAAAATTTCACCGGAATCAGTATCATGCAATCCATTTAGACATTTGATTAAAGTTGTTTTTCCTGTTCCGTTCGGTCCAAGAATACATAACACATCTCCTTTTTTTATGGAAAAACTAATATTTTCAAATATTAAATTATCCTCATAAGAAAAGGATATATTGTTAACTTCCAGTATTTTATCTTCTACGACCATTCTGAATACCCCTTTCTAAGTAAATATAAGAATATTGGAACCCCAATAACTGCTGTTAAAATTCCTATAGGTATTTCAATTGAAATTACTGCTCTGGAGATATTATCAATTAAAAGTAAGAAACTGGCTCCCAAACTTAAAGAAGCAGGAATAAGAATCTTATTGTCCGGACCTACAATCATTCTTGTCATGTGGGGAATAACCAAACCTAACCATCCAATAATTCCACTAACAGAAACTGCTGCTGAAGTAAGTAAAGTACAAGCAGCAATTACAATTAACCTGGTTCTTGAAGGATTTAAACCTAAAGCCTGTGCCTCTTCATCTCCCATAGACAATAAATTAATACGCCATCTAAGCAGCATCAGAATAACCACACCAATAATTATCGGAACTGAAATCATAATTAATTTATCAACAGTAATAGAAGCCAAGCTTCCCATTAACCAGTATACAATTTCAGGTAATTTGTCATCAGGATCAGCTATGAATTTAACTGCAGAAACTAACGCTCCGAAAAATGCTGAAATAGCTACTCCAGATAAAACTAAAACCAGTATTCCGCCGTTTTTATAAGATTTTGAAATTAAATATGTAACTGATACTGAAATTAAACCAAATACAAATGCAAATATTTGAGTTACAACATTTAATCCGGAAAGTAAAATAGCCAGTGCCGCTCCAAAACCTGCACCATTAGACACTCCAAGTAAATCAGAAGACACTAATGGGTTTTTAAAGATTCCCTGAAATGCGGAACCTGCCATAGCTAATGCTGCCCCTACAACTAATGCTCCAATAATACGGGGGAGCCTTATTTCAAAAACAATTGTTGTAATAGTTTGAGAAACTTCCAGCTGCGGAAATATAGGACATAATATGGTTTTAATCACATCAACAGGATCAATCGGATATCTTCCAATTAAAAAAGATGCGAAAAAAAGAATTATAGGAAGGAACACTAAAAGCACAATGCCTAATATCTCCTTATTTTCCTTATTCATATAAATCCCTTACAGGTCTGACTCCTTAAGTCCGGAATCAAGTAATATTTGCTTAGCTTGCTCATCACTTAAATCAAAGTGATAAAATTCACTGTAAAACTCTTGAGTAGTGGAAACCATGTCTATATCCTGATACTGATCTGGATAAATACATTTTGCCGTCCATGGAACACCAATAATCATATTTGCTCCAACCGGCCTGTCAAACCATTTAAACGGAGACTGCGGTGATAAATACACATCATGATTTTTAACTGCTGTAATACTTGCCCAGTTTGAATCATTATAAACTTTTCCGTAGAAATCAGGGTTTGTAGTGATAATAACATCAGGATTCCATTTAATAATTTGTTCCATAGATACCTGAATACCAGAAGTAGTATTTCCCTGAGCTAAAGAATTAGCTACATTTTCCCCACCAACCAGATCAATCAACTGCCCATGAGTTGAATTAGACGGATTTGTCTGAAGTCCGTCATTACCCTGAGCATAATATACTGTTTTCTTATCAGTAATCTGGCCGGATTTCTGATGTACCATATCCAAATATTTGTCGTTGAAGTCTGTTAATTTCTTAGCATTGTCCTGTGCTCCCAAAACATCTCCAATAAAAGTTATTGACCCGTCAACTTTCTCAACATCGGTAGTGTCATTAACTGCAACAACAGGAATTTCACCAAATTTATCCTGACGTTCCTGAACAGTAGCCAGATCTCCATCTCCACCTTCATCAATAGATTCAATAACCATATCCGGTTCAGAAGCTATAAATTCTTCATAACTACCATCCTGTGTTCCATACCATCCTCCAACAACAGGGAGATTTGCATATTGGGACGGAACATACTTAAGTTCATCATCATTCCACTGGAAATTAACTGCAGTTAACTTCTCCGGAGCAATCATATAAATTACAGTAGTCATTGGAGGGCTGGTAGCTACAACATTTCCAACAGAAGCAGGTATCTGTACTGTTCTGCCAACCATATCAGTTATATTTTTAGATCCTACTGTTTCCACAGTAGAAGGAGTTAAAAATAAGTGAGCAGCAACTCCACATATAACTAAAACAGCTAAAATTAAAATAATAATCTTACTCTTCTTTTCCATAAATATCACTAAACATTTAGTCAAATACTGATATGAATTTATTTACTTAAATAAATAAATAATTTACTGAAAGTCATATTCAAAAATAAAGAAGGAATTATATGAAACAGATAATGGAAGAAAAAGCCCAAAATTATAAAAATGGAAAAATAACCGATGTTACAGAAAATGTTGTTAAGGATTCCACCATAACATTAACAATAAATGATAAAATCAAACGCAGCCTGTCTGCAATTGAAGATTCCCTTAAAGAATTTGCCGTCGGTTATCTATTTAATGAAAATATGGTAAAAACATTAGAAGACATTGAAAAAATCGAAATTGACGGAAACAAGATTAATGTAGAAATTAATGATACTCTGCTTAAAACAAAAGAAACTGTTTTGTGTTCTGATTCTGCAGGAGGCTGGAGAAGTAAAATAAACAATATTGAACCTGTAACTTCCAATTTTCAGGTAAAATCTGATGAGCTAATTGACAGAATTGAAGAGCTGAAAAATAATGCACAAATCTGGCAGGCAACTGGAGGAACACATGTGGCAGGAATTGTTTATAAAGACAATTTCATTGTAAAAGAAGATGTAAGCAGACATGTAGCTGTAGATAAAGTAATTGGATATGGAATATTACATGATTATGATTTAAGCAACTGTTATGTAATTTACAGTGGCAGAATGCCTGCAGATATGGTAATAAAAATAGTCAGAGCTGGAATACCTGTACTTGCATCAAATGCTGCTCCAGCATATTCAGGATGTGAAACAGCTAAAAAAGGAAATGTAACTCTTGTTGGATTTTTAAGAGGTCAGAGATTTAATGTTTACAACAATAAAAATAGAATAATATTCTAGAGTTAAAATTACTCTAAAACAGTGTGTCTTGATTTCAAATCGCTTTCTGTCTGATGCATTTTTTCCATTAGCTCAGAAACAATTGCATCTAAAAATACTAAAGTAGTTAACTCAAAAGCAGTACCTAAAGGAGTTAAAGAAGTATAATTTCCATATATCTGACGTTTCATATAATTTTGATCATCTACTTCCTTTTTAGTTCTTCCTTTAACAAGCAAATAACCGTCAGCTAACTGACCAAGAGTTGATTCAGGATATGAAGTAACAGCCAATACTTTAGATCCTCTATTTTTTGCAATTCTGGCTGCAGACACAATAGTATTAGTTTCTCCAGAACCGGAAATAGCTATAATACAGTCATCATCATAAATAGCTGGAGAAATAGTTTCACCAACCACATAAGAACTAATTCCCAAATGCATTAATCTCATTGCAAAAGCTTTAGCTGCAAGACCTGATCTTCCCGCACCAGTTACAAAAACATTTTTTGAAGTCATTATAATATCTTCAAATTCATTGATAGCATCTTCATCCAAATACTCTTCAGCACAAACAATATTCTCTAAAATAGCTTTAATTGAACTTTTCATCAATTCCATTCTATCCAATTCCCAAAATATATTATCAAATCAATATTATTAATTATGATTACAACTTTATATATAATTAATTATGAAACTCAAAAGCAAAGGCATCATCAATTTAGACATAAACGGTGAGATTTATGACTATAAATTATATCAAAGCCTGAATTCATTAGCCAAAACAGGGTCTCAGCGAAAATCAGCTAAAGAATTAAATATATCACATACTGTTTTTAATAGAAGATTGCTTAAAGCTGAAGACAAGTTAGGAGTTAAAATTACTCGAAAACAGGGAAATGGTACTTTATTAACTCCTGCAGGCAAATCCTTACTTGAAGAGTATAAAAAATATATGGTTCAAATAGATAAAACTTCTGAAATCAATATCTGCGGCGGCCATATCAGTACAGGGCTTTTGGAAAGTATTGATGCTCCTTTTAATGTCAATATATACAGCAGCAATGATGAAGATGCATTTAAACTAGCTAAAAGAGGAGTTGTGGATTTATTAACATTAGATGATCCCGTAATGGCTTTTGAGAGAGATTTAAATATGGTTCCAATAGCTTATGATTATCTGGTTCTAATATCCAGTCCAGATTCCAAACCCATTAAAAGTATTCATGAACTGGAAGGACTGGATTTTGTAAATGTTCAGGGTTCCGCTCAAAGACTGGCCTGGAATACATTAGAACATTATGATATCGATTATAACATTAAAACAAAAGTAAATTCACAATTTGATGCATTTAAAATAGTCAGAAATTCTGAAAATTTATATAGTTTTTTAAATGCCAGTTATTTCAAAGGAAATGACATCTTAAAGTTTGATACAAGACATATCATCAGTTTAATAAAAGTAAATGATGAAAAAGAAGAACTGGACCAGTTCATAAAATATTTATTAACTGATGGACAAACAGCTATTAAAAATCAGGGATTTATCCCAATGGATTAAAAGTTTTCAAATGCCCTAAGAAAATAAAAATTTAATTAAACATACAAAAGTTATTTTTGTGTTTCTACTGAAAAATTTATACCAAATTAACCAAAAATTTTTTAAAAATCATAAAATAAACAATAAATAGACTAATAAAAAAGGAGAAAATAATATGGCAAAAAACAGAGATTTACTATCTATTGGACATTCCGCATTAGATTATATCATTAGAGTACCAGAGTTTCCTAAAGCTAATTTTTCAGCACCAATAAACGATATGAAAACATTTAATGGAGGTGCTGCGGCTAATGTTGCACTTGTTGGAGCCAATTTAGGTTTAAAAACATCACTTGTTTCTGCAGTAGGCGGAGACTTTAAAAAATCCAATTATTATGAAATAATGGAAAGTTTAGATGTGGATACTGATTCATTAATTATAGTTCCTGGAGAAACCAGCCCTACAGCATTTGTTTTAACTGATGAAAATGATGATCAAATTAGCTATTTCTACTGGGGAGCTGCTAAAGAATTTGCATCAAGTAAAGTACCTAAAAATGCAATATCCAATGTACAGGCCGTTCATTTAGCTACTGGTGATCCTCACTTTAACTGGAAATGCAGTGAAGAAGCAAAAAGACAGGAGTTACTTGTTTCTTTTGACCCTGGTCAGGATCTTGGAATGTACGATACAGATAAATTAAGAGACGTTATTACAAATACTACCATCCTTTTTGGAAACCATTACGAAATTGAAAGAATATTGGAATCATTAGAAGTGGATTTAGATGGATTAAGAGAAATTGGTCCTAAAATCATTGTAAAAACCTGCGGAGCTAATGGAAGTGAAATCTATTCAAACAATGATAAAATCAAAGTTGATGCCATTGTTCGTGAAGCTGTAGATCCTACCGGAGCTGGAGATTCCTATAGAGCTGGATTTTTATCAAGATTCCTAAATGGGGAATCACTTGAACAATCTGCCAAATTTGCATCATCAGTATCTTCTTTTATTGTAGAAGAACAAGGATGTCAAACCAACATGCCTACTTTTGATGATGCATTTGACAGAATGAGTGAATTTTATTAATCACTCTTTTTACTTATTTTTTTAAAATAAACTTTACACATATCAACTTTTTTTGAATTAAACTCAATCATATTAATTTAAATACTATTACAGTAAAAGAGAATAGTATCAATCAAAAATGATAAGTTTTTAAAACTTATTTGATAATTTTAAAAATTATTTGACTAAATTAATGTGATGACCTATGACACAGATAATGGATGCAAAAAAAGGTATTTTAACTGATGAAATGAAACACGTAGCTGCAAAGGAAAATGTTTCTGAAGAATTCATTTTAAAATCAGTAGCTAACGGAACAATAGTAATTCCGTCTAATGTAAACAGAGACATCGAAGCTTCAGGTATTGGTGCAGGACTTAGAACAAAAGTAAACGCAACCGTTGGAACCTCAACTGATATTGTTGACTTTGATGAAGAAGTTAAAAAAGCACAAATTGCAATTGACCATGGTGCAGACTGTTTAATGGAATTGAGTATTGGTGGAGATTTAGATGTAATCAGAAGAAGAGTTCTTGATATGTCTCCATTACCAGTAGGTTCAGTGCCAGTTTATCAGGCAGCTATTGAAAGAATCAGAAAAGACGGTTCCGTAATTTATATGGAAGAAGAAGATTTATTCAAAACCATCGAAAAACAGGCAAAAGACGGTATTGACTTCATGGCAATTCACAGCAGCATCAACATCGAAACTCTAACCAGACTCAAAAGACAGGGCCGTGTAACCGGACTTGTATCCCGTGGAGGATCATTTATGTCCGGATGGATTGTTGAAAACGAAAAAGAAAATCCCCTATACTCAAACTTTGACTATGTTTTAGAAATTGCTAAAGAACATGATGTTGTTCTTTCACTTGCAAATGGTATGAGAGCAGGATCAATTGCCGATTCAACAGACAGGGCTCAAATCCAAGAACTGATTATTTTAGGAGAATTAATCGACAGATCCCGTGAAGCAGGAGTACAATGTATGATTGAAGGCCCCGGACACATTCCAATTAACGAAATTCCAACAAATGTTATGATCCAGAAGAAAATGTGTTCCAATGCTCCTTTCTATATGCTCGGACCTATTGTATGTGATGTAGCGCCAGGTTATGACCACATAGTATCTGCAATTGGTGCAGCATCTTCTGCAAAAGCAGGAGCAGATTTCATCTGTTATGTAACTCCTGCAGAACACCTTGCTCTTCCAAACCCTGATGATGTAAAAGAAGGAGTAATTGCAACAAAAATAGGAGCATATGCCGGTGATTTAGCAACTGGTACAATCGACGGTTCACAGGATTTAGCTATGGCTGAAGCTCGTAAAAAACTTGATTGGGAAGCACAATATGCATGTGCAATGTTTCCGGATGTTGCACGTGCAAAAAGAGACCAAAGACCTCCTGAAGATTCAGATGCATGTACCATGTGTGGAAATTACTGTGCAGTAAAAATAGTAAACGAATGGTTGGACAAATCTGACAGCGATATTTTAAAATAGATTTTCATATCTATTTTTCTTTTTTAAGAGAAATTTAATAATATATAAAAAAAGAAAGTAAGAGAATTGAGAATTCTCTTTAAGGACTTATTTTTATTGTGTTTCCTGTTT
>OIZX01001419.1_pt1 | contig 12438 bp, 8 predicted proteins | sample 1588621 | NCBI WGS metagenome assembly OIZX01 (sample SAMN03283276) | human gut metagenome | biome: human-associated habitat; material: feces | host: Homo sapiens | place: Peru | collected 2012
GCTGGCTTGACCTTATAAGCGAACATCGGACAGCGCAGCGGACGGGCTTTTCGCCTTGACGCTGCGCTGTTCTCTTTTCGCTGCAAGAGACAAAGAGCTACCGCAATATTTTTTCTGCACTTTTTAGCCGTTTTTAGCGGTTTCCTCTCAATTCTAATTACTTTCCTGACACCTTGTGACTCGCAACCCCCATGTGTCCCAAATCTGTCTGTGGCATTTTATGTGGTCAAAAGCAAAGTCTTGCCGGATTGATCCGGCGAGGCTTTGCGGTATTCTCGCATCCCGCTTTTCTGCTCGATGAACAACACGAAAACCGCGCCGAGCCCCCCGCGCCGTGGGATGCAATCAAAGAGTATGGGCTGTGCGGAACTCTTCTGTTGACATTTCAACAACCATGTGGTATAGTCTGACCGTTGAGATTTCAACAAAAGCATTCGTGAGAGAGGAGCGCAGCCATGCAGGAGCGATTTGAGACGTTTACGGTTTTGATCAACCGGATCAGCCGCGACATACGGAGGATAAAAAATCAGGAGATGGCCGTCTATCATCTGCGAAGCGCCCATGTGTCCTGTCTGTACTACATATATTCTCTGGATGGCGTGACCTCGGCGGAGCTGTGCGAGCACTGCGAGGAGGATAAGGCGACCATTTCCCGTGCGTTGGACTATCTGGAAACGAACGGATTTATCGTCCGGGATTCCGACCGGGTCAAACGGTACAGAAACCCTCTGCGCTTGACCGAAAAAGGGCAGGAGGTCGGCAAAAGGATCGCGGAGAAGATTGGCGCTGTCCTCGATACGGTCAGCCGTACCCTCACGGAGGACGAACGAGCGGCACTTTACCGCAGCCTTTCCGCCATCAGCAGAAGCTTGAACGCAATCGCCCAAAGCAGCGGGAAACAGGAGGCTTGAAGAAATTGAAAACAAGGATCATTGTGGATTCCACCGCGGATCTGGTTCCCGAGATCAAGGCGCGGGTCTATACGGTGCCTCTCACCGTTCATTTCGGTCAGGAGGAATACATCGACGGCGTGACCATCGACCACAGAACATTCTATGAGAAGCTGGTCGAGAGTGATGTACTGCCCACCACCAGTCAGGCGACCCCGAACGACTTTATCGAAGAGTTTGAAAAGGCAAAGCAGGCGGGAGAAGCCGCCGTTGTCATCACCCTCGCGTCGAAGTTTTCCGGCACGTATCAAAGCGCCGTGATCGCGGCATCGGAGCATGAAAACATCTATGTTGTGGACGGCACAAGCGCAGCGATGGGAACGGGAATTCTGGCGGAGCTTGCGTTCCGGCTTTTGGATGCAGGGATGTCCGCAAAAGAAATTGCGGATGCGCTGGAGGAAGAGAAGAAAAAGATCGTTGTGGTGGCGCTGGTGGATACCCTCGAATACCTCAAGCGGGGTGGACGCATTTCCAAGACTGCCGCATTCGCCGGCGGGGTGCTGAACATCAAGCCTGTGATCTCCGTCACTGACGGCGAGATCCACCTGCTGGGGAAAGCACGCGGCTCTAAGATGGGGAACAATCTGCTCGTTCAGGAGATCGACAAGGCCGGCGGCATTGATTTCAGCAAGCCGGTGCTGCTTGGCTACAGCGGACTTTCTGACGCGCTGCTGCTAAAGTATATCGAAGACAGCCGTCACATCTGGGAGGGAAAACTGAAAGAAATTCGCTATACGACCGTAGGAAGTGTGATCGGAACCCATGCGGGCCCCGGCGCTGTTGTGGTAGCGTTTTTCAAGCATCAATAGAAAGCAGAACGGAACTGAAACGATTGAAAAAGCTGTAATAAAGACAGAACCGCGCCGCGCCACCGTTTCATTTGACGGTGGCGCGGCGCAGCTTGGGTCATGAGGGAGGCAGATCGGCACAGCTTTGCGCTCTGCGGGGAGGAACGACAGGCACAGAGAAAATCGTTCCCCGGTGTAAAAAACATCGGGAAAGTTAGCGGGAGAGAATGATTTTCCTATATGTGCAAATATTTTTCTATGTTCTTTTGAAAGAAGAGTTCCTACAATGAAGATAAGCTGGCGGGACGGCGTGTGCCGCCCTGCCGCGCAGACACAATTCATTTATCATTTATGAGGAGGAACTGAGATGAAAAAAATGCTTGCCATTCTCCTGTCCGCCGTGATGGTGCTGGCCCTGCTGGCCGGCTGCGGCAGTAAGGACAACGACAAGAACAAGGACTCCGATACGCAGGGCGGCGACGCCTCTGCGCTGAATGTGGCCGTGTTCTACTATGACTATTCCGATGTGTATATCTCCAGCGTCCGCAACTCTATGGAGGAACAGTTTAACGCCATGGACATCAAGCCCAGCAATTATGACGGCGGGGGCAACCAGGCACAGCAGACCGATCAGATCAACACCGCCATCTCCAACGGCGCCAATCTGCTGATCGTCAACATCGTGGAGACGTCCTCTCCCGACGCCGCCCAGAACGCCGTGGAGGCCGCCAAGACCGCCGGTATCCCCATCATCTTCTTCAATCGCGAGGTCTCTGATGACGTGGTGAAGAGCTACGACAAGTGTGCCTTCGTCGGCACGGACGCGCCTGAGGCCGGTCACATGCAGGGCAAGCTGGTAGGCGAGTACCTGTTGGCCAACTATGACGCCGTGGATCTGAACGGCGACGGCTCCATCTCCTATGTGATGTTCAAGGGACAGGAGGGCAACGCCGAGGCTGAGGCCCGCACCCAGTACGGCGTGGAGGATGCCAACGAGCTGCTGACCGCCGCCGGTAAGCCGGAGCTGGTCTACTACAACGCCTCCGCCACCGACAAGTATCTGGTGGATCAGGGCGGCAAGTGGTCCGCGCAGGCGGCCAATGACTACATGGCCACCATCCTTCCCGAGTATTCCGAAGCCAACGGCAACATGGTCGAGCTGATCATCTGCAACAACGACGGTATGGCGGAGGGTGCCATCTCTGCCCTGCAGGGTGCTGGCTATAATATGGGCGACGGCGGCAAGACCATCCCTGTGTTCGGCGTGGACGCCACCGAATCTGCCAAGCAGCTCATCAACGAGGGCAAGATGACCGGTACCATCAAGCAGGATGCCGAGGGCATGGCCTCCACCATCCTGAACCTGGTCAGCAGCGTCAAGGGCGGAGGCAATCTGATGGACAACACCTCCTCGTTCAATGTGGATGCCGGTGTTGCCAAGATCCGTGTGCCTTACGCCACCTATACCGGCGAATAAGCCATAGCTAACGGCTCTCGCCCCAGTAAAGCGCCAAGGAAGAGCGGGGCTGTCAGTCAGACAGCCCCGCTCTTTTGCGAAAGCGGTTCGTATTGTGAGCCGCTTTTGAACCCGCAGATAAGGAGGTAACCGCATATGGAGCAGCCGGCATTGCTGGAAATGCGAAATATTACGAAAGAGTTCCCCGGTGTCAAGGCGTTGGACGGCGTTTCCCTTACCGTCCGACCCGGCACCGTCCACGCGCTGATGGGTGAAAACGGCGCGGGCAAATCCACGCTGATGAAGTGCCTTTTCGGCATCTACGCCAAGGACGAGGGCACGATCGTGCTGGACGGCAAAGAGGTGGATTTCAAGAATTCAAAGGAAGCGCTGGAAGGCGGCGTGGCAATGGTGCATCAGGAGCTGAGCCAGGCTCTCACCCGCAGCGTGATGGACAACCTGTGGCTGGGCCGCTACCCGAAGGTAGCGGGCATTATGGTCAGCGAGGGCATCATGCGAAGACGTACAGGGGAGATCTTCGACGAGCTGGACGTCCGCGTCGATCCCAAAGCCATCATGTCCACGCTGCCTGTCTCCCAGCGGCAGATGGTGGAGATCGCCAAGGCGGTCAGCTACAACGCCAAGGTCATCGTGTTCGACGAACCCACCTCCTCTCTGACGGAGGCGGAGGTGGAGCATCTGTTCCGTATCATCAACATGCTCCGGGAGCAGGGCTGCGGCATCATCTATATCAGCCACAAAATGGATGAGATACTCCGCATCAGCGATGAAGTGACCATCATGCGGGACGGTAAATGGGTGGCCACGCGCCGCGCCGCCGACCTGACCATAGAGGAAATCATCAAGCTGATGGTGGGTCGCGAGCTGACCAACCGATTCCCGCCTAAGGACAATGTACCCGGCGAGGTGATTTTGGAGGTGGAGCATCTCGCAGGCCGGTATACCCGTCTGAAGGACGCCAGCTTCCAGCTTCGCAGGGGCGAGGTGCTGGGCATCGCCGGACTGGATGGCTCCGGGCGCACGGAGGTGCTGGAGAACCTCTTCGGCGCAATGACGAAGGCCAGCGGGAGCATCCGCCTGCATGGAAAGGCTATCCGAAACAGGACACCCCAGGAGTCCATCAAAAACGGCTTTGCCCTGCTGACGGAGGAGCGCCGCGCCACAGGCATCTTCGGCATCCGCGACATCCGGGAAAACACCGTCATCTCCAACCTGAGAAGCTATCTGATGGGCGGCATCTGCCTCAGTGAAAGGAAGATGCGGCAGGATACTGAGTGGGCCATACAGGCTATGCACATCAAGACGCCAGGACAGTCCACGCAAATACGATCACTCTCCGGCGGTAACCAGCAGAAGGTCATCATCGGGCGCTGGCTTCTGACCAAGCCGGAGGTGCTGCTGCTGGACGAGCCCACCCGGGGCATCGACGTGGGCGCGAAGTACGAGATATACCAGATGATCCTCGACCTTGCCAGGGAGGGGAAGGGCGTGATCATGGTGTCCTCCGAGATGCCGGAGCTGCTGGGGATCTGCGACCGCATTCTGGTCATGTCCGGCGGACTGCTGGCCGGTGAGGTGGATGCCCGAACCACCAGTCAGGAGGAGATCCTGACGCTGGCCGCCAAATATGTGTAAGGAGGAGCGACGATCGTGAACAAGGAAACAAAAGCACAGGAAAAGGAAGTGCGCGTCCGCCAGCCGCTGACGGCCAGACGGGTGGGCGATCTCCTTTTGAATAACGCATTGATCATCATCATGGTCATCGCGGTCATCTATATCGCTATCAGAAACCCCAATTTCATCAAGCCCGCGTCCCTCATCAACATCTTCTCCCAGACGGCGGCCTATCTCCCCGCTGCGCTGGGTATCGGCGGGTGCATCGTGCTTACCGGCACAGACCTGTCCGCAGGCCGAGCCGTGGGACTGACCGCCTGCATCTCCGCTTCGCTGCTTCAGAACGCCGCCAACACCGCAAACAAGATGTGGCCGGAGATCGGCACGCTGCCCATCCCGGTGGTCATCCTGCTTGCCATGCTCATCGGCGCGGCAATCGGCTGCTTCAACGGCCTGTTCGTGGCGAAATTCAAGCTGCACCCCTTCATCGTGACGCTGGGCACGCAGCTGATCCTGTATACCTGCCTGCTGCTGTATGTGCAGCAGGGCAACAACAATGGCATGGCCATCTCCAACCTCGATCCATCCTACACCAGCTTCGTCAAGGGAGAATTGTTCCGCATCAACGGTACGCCCGTCCCCATGTATGTTCTGTTTGCAGTTGTGCTGACAGCCGTCATGTGGTTTATCTGGAATAAGACCACCTTCGGCAAGAATATGTTTGCCCTCGGCTCCAACGAGGAAGCGGCCCGGGTATCCGGCGTCAACGTGTTTGCCATCACAGTGGGGGTCTTTGCGCTGGCCGGCGCCATGTACGGCTTTACCGGCTTCATTGAGGGCGCACGCATCGGCTCCAACACGGCCAATACCGGGTTGAACTACGAGCTGGATGCCATTGCCGCCTGCGTCATCGGCGGCGTGTCCTTCGTAGGCGGCATCGGCAAGATCAGCGGCATCGTTATCGGCGTGCTGATGCTGCGGCTGATCTTCATCGGGCTGACCATGGTGGGCGTGCCGCAGGATCTGCAATATCTCATCAAGGGCGCGATCATCCTGTTTGCCTGTGCCCTTGATATGCGGAAGTACCTTGTGAAAAAGTGATCTCATGCAAAGATGGCACGCCTTCGCGAGCCATCTTTGCTTTATCGGAAGGATGTGGTATACTCTGTGTAAAAGGGAGAGGGGGCGGAGCTGTGGAGCTGTACCGTGTGCTGCTGGTGGACGATGAGGAAAATATCCGCGAGGGTATCAGCCGGAAGATGGACTGGCAGGGCCTTGGCTTTTCTCTGGCGGGAGAAGCCTCCAACGGGCGGGATGCGCTGGAGCTGGCGGAGGAGATCCTTCCCGATGTGGTCCTTACCGACATCAAAATGCCGTTTATGGATGGACTGGAGCTCTGCGGCAGCCTGACAGAGCTTCTGCCGGTCTCTAAATTTGTGATTTTTTCCGGCTTTGACGATTTTGAGTATGCCAAGCAGGCCATTCGGAGGAATGTATCGGAGTACATTCTCAAGCCCATCAATGCCGATGAGCTGTCCGCCGTACTGCGGCGGCTGAAGGCAGAGCTGGACCGGGAGCGTGAGGAGAGACGGGATACGGAGCGACTCCGCATCCGCTATACGGAGAATCTGCCGGTTCTGCAGGAGCTGTTCTATGCCAATTTGCTGAGCGGACGCATAGAGCTGGGAAAGGAACAGGAGCGGGCGGCGCAGCTGGATATTGATCTTTCCGGGGGAAAATGGGCGGCGGCTCTTGCTTACATCGGCGGCAGCCGCGATGCGCCGCTGTCCACGCTGTCCGTCCAAAAGCTGCTGGAGGAGGCCCTGACGGAAGACAGGTGCAAGCTCTTTTTGTACAACGATTGGATCGCTTCCATCGTCAGCCTGACGGAGACCTTTTCTGTCTATGACCTGATCCGCGCTCTGGACCGCGCCTGCGCGCTGGCCTCGGCCTATTTAGGACTGACTCTGACAGTGGGCGTAGGCACACCGTGCCGGGAGCTTTCCGGCCTCCCGCGTTCCGCCGCCGAGGCGCGGACGGCGCTGGAATACCGCTCCATGGTAGGGCGGGGACAGGTCATCTACATCGGTGATCTGGAGCCGGACAGAAGCCTGCTGCTCTCCTTTGACGAGGCGGACGAGCGGGCGCTGACCGCCGCCATAAAGCTGGGGAATGGCAGAGAGGTCCGAAGCGCGGCGGCAACACTGGCAGGAAAGCTCCGGGAGGCGAAGCCCTCCGCCGGACAGTACAATCTGTTTCTTATGGAGCTGGTGACGCATCTGTTGAAGCTGACGCGGCGCTCCGGCATAGGCGCGGAGGAGGTTTTCGGCGCAGATTTTTCCCTGCCCCCGCAGATGTCTGAGCTTCCCAGCTTAACAGAGCTGGAGGACTGGTGCGCGGAGCGCTGTCTGCGCCTCCACACGCTGATCCGCCGCCGACAGACGGCATCGGCGGGGCGGACGGTGGAGACAGCCAAGGAGTACATTCGCCAGCATTACGGGGAGAGCGACCTGTCGGTGGAAAAGCTGTGCGCCTATCTGCATCTGAGCTCCACCTACTTCTCCACGCTGTTCAAGCGGGAGACGGGCACGACCTTTACCGCCTATGTCACGATGGTGCGGATGGAGGCAGCTGCCGAGGCCATCCGCACCACAGAGGAAAAGACGTACCTGATCGCACGGCAGTGCGGCTATGAGGACCCCAACTACTTCAGCTATGTGTTTAAGCGTCACTTCGGCACGACGCCGACGAAATACCGCGGTGCGGGCAGGTGACGGGCGGAGAGAGGAGCCCCCAGTGGATAAGAGAGCTTCCTGCTTCAGAGGAAAATGGAAACAACTGTATCACAGCGCCAGTATTCAGCTGATCCTGTCAGTCGCCTTTACCACCGTGGCAGTGATGGGCATGCTGTTTCTGGGGGTCGCTCTGATGCTGCGCTTTTCCTCCTCCTCCAACGCGATGGCAGCGGAGAGCAGTCAGCGTGTGCTGGCGCAGGTGAACCTGAACCTGGACAGCTATCTGCGCAACATGATGCGGGTATCGGATACGGTGTACTACCGCGTTATAAAAAACACGGATCTGCAGCGGGAGGACATGGCGCGGGAGCTGCGGGACGCCTTAGATCTGCTCTATGCAAAGGACCGGGAGGTGCTGGTGTCGCTGGCGGTGTTTGACGGAAGCGGCAGCCTGGTCTCCGCCACCCCTCTGAGCGAGCTGAAAAACAGTGTGACTCCCAGCCGTGAGAGCTGGTTCACCACCGCCATGGAGCGTATTGAAAACCTGCACTTCTCCACACCCCACGTGCAAAATCTGTTTGATGACCCCGATTCGCGGTATCACTGGGTGGTCTCTCTCAGCCGTCACGTGGAACTGTCACGCGGCGGCGTCATGCAAAGCGGCGTGCTGCTGGTGGACATGAGCTTCAGCGGCATCGAGCAGATCTGCAAGGAGGTGTCCCTCTCCAACGGGCAAGGATACCTTTACCTGATCGACGGGAACGGCGAAATCATTTACCATCCCCGTCAGCAGCTGATCTACGCAGGCTTGCAGGAGGAGAACAATCTGACCGCCGCGGCCTATTCCGACGGGACGCACACGGAGAACTTCCAGTCCCAGCGGCGGCAGGTGACGGTCAAGACCGTGGGCTACACCGGCTGGAAGCTGGTGGGCGTGGTGCCGGTGGAGACACTGCGGGACAACTACAGCCAGCTTCTGCTGTTCGCCATGTTCGTGGTGATCTTCTCCATTTTCCTGCTGGTATTTGTGAACCTCCGGCTTTCAGAGTGGATCACTGCGCCCATGAAGAAGTTGGAGCTTGCGGTGCGTGAGCTGGAAAAGGGCGCGGAGTCCGTGGATTTCGATGTGGACGGCCCCTATGAGGTGGAGCATCTCAGCCGCTCCGTGCAGTCCATGGTGTCCACCATGCGTCATCTGATGGAGGACATTCTCCGGCAGGAGGAGGAAAAGCGGCGCAGCGAGCTGGACGTGCTGCAATCTCAGATCAATCCCCATTTTCTCTACAATACGCTGGACAGCGTGGTATGGATGACGGAAAACGGGCGGACGCAGGAGGCGGTGGCCATGCTGACGGCGCTGGCACGATTTTTCCGCATATCCCTCAGCAAGGGCAGCAGCATCATCCCCATCGGGGACGAGCTGGAGCACGCCAGGAACTATTTGGCCATTCAGAAAATGAGGTATAAAAACAAATTCTCCACAGACATCTCTGTGGAGCAGGGTGTGGAGAGACTGTATACCGTCAAGCTGATCATCCAGCCGATCCTGGAAAACGCCATCTATCACGGCATGGAATACGCGGACGGCGACGGCAAGATCCACATCCGCGCCTTCCGCGAGGGCGAGAACATGGTCATCGAAGTGGAGGACAACGGGCCCGGAATGCCGGAGCAGGTGGTGGAGCAGCTTTTGAAGCCCGGCATCTCCGTGTCTGCCGCAAGGCCGGGAGGCTCGGGCATCGGTCTGCGTAATGTCCACCAGCGGATACAGCTGACCTTCGGCGCAGCCTACGGCCTGACCATCCGCAGCGAGCCGGACAGAGGGACGGTGGTGCGTATCTGCCTGCCTGCACTGGGAGAAAATGAGGTGCGGAAATACCGGAGGGAGGGAGAGGCGTGAGCCGAAAGGTGTTATTTCAACTGGTGCTTCCCCTGATTGGATTGAGCATACTCTTCTGGCTGTTGGCCTTTGCTCCCGGCGAACGGAAGAATCAGCCCGCTCTGCTGGAGATGTCTGTCATCCTTCGCGACGGAGACGGCGCAGTTTCCACCATGCGAAGGGGCATGGAGCAGGCGGCGGAGGATCTGAATGTGGAGCTGCGCTTCCTGACGCCCACCGCGGACAACAGTGCCGCCGAGCAGGCGCATCTGCTGGAGAGGGAGACGGCGGGAGGCACACAGGCTATCCTGCTGCTTCCGGCGGATCGGGGCGTGCTGGGTGAGGCTGTATCCGCGGCGGCGGGCAGGACGGCACTGGTGACGGTGGAAACGGATATGACCGAATGGGGTGCCGGAGCCGCTGTGACCATGGATCATCAGGCGCTGGGCGAGGCACTGGGCGAGGCGGCGTGCAACGGCGTACCGACCGGCGGCACGGTGCTGCTGCTGGACAGCCTGCCCGGAGACAATGGGATACGGGAGCGGATGCTGGCGGCAAGGGAGACCCTGGAGCGAGCGGGGCGGCAGGTACGGATATATCAGTGGAGCGCTGACACCGCCCCCTTCACGGACATTCTGCGGATTGAAAGACCGGGCGCGGTGGTCGCCTTCGAGGCGGCGGTACTGGCGGAGGTAGCGGAGATGGCGCGAAGCAACGAGAGCTTTCCCCTGCTATATGGCTGCGGCTCTACACCCGCCATCGCTGCCGCGCTGGAGGAGGGCCGCGTGACGGCCATCGCCGCGCTGAATGTGTTCTCCGCAGGGTATCTGGCGGTGGATGCTGCGGCGGCGCTGGCGCGGCATGAGGACTGGACGGGCGTACCCACCGTGGCTTTTTCCATCGTCCGGCAGGAGAACATGTACGACAACGACAACCAGAAGCTGCTGTTCCCCGTGACATGAGCTTGTAAGGGAGAGGAGACGGTATGAAGAGGATCGTTTGCCTGATCGCCGCGCTGACCCTGCTGCTGGCGCTGCCTGCCTGCCGTGCGGATACAGGCGTGGGCAGAACGCTTCGGGTCGGAGTGGCGCTGTACCAACAGGAGGATACCTTTATTGAAACCGTGACCCGAGAATTGCAGCGGGCTGCGCTGGAAACGGGAGATGGTCAGGGCATAAAGATCAATTTATATATTGCCGACGGCAAAGAAAGTCAGGCCACGCAGAACGAGCAGGTAGATCGCTTTCTGGAGCGGGGCTACGATGTGATCTGCGTCAATGTCGTGGACCGCACGGCGGCGGCCGTTATCATCGACAAGGCACAGACAGCGGATGTGCCGGTGATCTTCTTTAACCGCGAGCCGGTGGAGGAGGATCTGCGCCGCTGGCAGCATGCCTACTACATTGGGCTTCCGGCGGGGGACGCCGGGGTATTGCAGGGCGAGCTGGTGCTGGACGCATGGCAGAGCCGTCGGAACGAGCTGGACCGGAACGGCGACGGTGTGCTGCAATATGTGATGCTGGAGGGAGAGCCGGGACACCAGGATGCCCTGCTCCGGACGGAGTACAGCATCTCTACCCTGATAAAGGCCGGCGTCTCCACGGAGAAGCTGGCCAGCGCCGCCGCCAACTGGCAGCGCGGGCAGGCCAGCATCCGGATGCGTCAATGGCTTCGGGAATTCGGGGATGCGATAGAGGTGGTCTTTGCCAACAACGACGACATGGCGCTGGGCGCTATCGACGCCTGCACCGAGGCCGGGCTGGGTAAAAGCAGTTTGCCGTTCATCGTGGGTGTGGATGCCACACCGCCGGCAATGGAGGCGCTGCGGGAGGGAACACTGGAGGGCACCGTTCGCAACGATGCCGTCGGCCTGGCGGAGAGCCTGATAAGCATGGCCGTCTCCCTCTCGTCAGAGGGAACACCCCCGCAGGGGATGGAGGTAACGGACGGCAGCTACGTATGGCTGCGGTACGAGGCGGTCACGGCGGAGCAGCCGGAGGGCTGACGCCCCCAAAGGGGATAAGCCCCTTCACGAAGAGAACAAGGAGGAGCAGATGACGATACATACAAGGCTGGAGGCATGTCTGGAGCAGCTCTCATTTGAAGAAACCCTCATCCGCCTTTACGGCAGGGAGGGCAAGGATCGGGCGCGCACCCGCTGTCTGGAGGCCGCGGAGGGCTTCCGTCAGACCTTTGGCTATCCGGCACAGGCGCTGTTCAGCGCGCCGGGGCGCACGGAGCTGGGAGGCAACCACACCGATCATCAGCGGGGCTGTGTGCTGGCCGCCGCCGTGGATTTGGACATTCTGGCGGCGGCAACCGTCACCGACAGCGGTGTTATCCGTGTGCTGTCCCAGGGCTATCCCATGACGGAGGTATCCCTTCGGGAGCTGACTCCGCAGGCGGTGGAGAAAAACACCTCGGCGGCGCTGATCCGGGGCGTGACCGCCCGCATGAGCGAGATGGGCTGCGACCTGCGGGGCAGGGGGCTGGACGTATATATGACCTCCACCGTCCCCAAGGGCAGCGGCCTCAGCTCCTCCGCCGCCTTTGAGGTGCTGATGGGGGCGATGCTCAACGAGCTGCTCTGGGAGCGGCATTGTACCCCTGTGGAGCTGGCGCAGATCGGCCAGTATGCGGAAAACGTGTTCTTCGGAAAGCCCTGCGGCCTGATGGATCAGACCGCCTCCTCCGTGGGCGGCGTGGTGGCCATCGACTTTGCGGACACGGCCCACCCGGCGGTGGAGCAGCTGGACGTAGATCTCCACGCCTGCGGCTATGCCCTGTGCATTCTGGACTCCGGCGCGGGACATGAGGATCTGACCGGGGAGTACAGCGCCATCACCGACGAGCTGCGGGCGGTCTGCCGCGTGTTCGGCAAGGAGGTGCTGCGGGAGATCCCGGAGGAGGACTTCCTTGCGGGGCTGCCCCAGGTCAGAAAGGCGGCGGGGGATCGGGCGGTAAACCGCGCCTTCCACGTCTACGGCGAGAACCG
>OIZX01001420.1_pt1 | contig 12428 bp, 12 predicted proteins | sample 1588621 | NCBI WGS metagenome assembly OIZX01 (sample SAMN03283276) | human gut metagenome | biome: human-associated habitat; material: feces | host: Homo sapiens | place: Peru | collected 2012
CCGCCTGTATTATATAGCTGCGAATAGAAAAGCTATTAGACAGCGTATAGGGAAATGTATTGTGCAATTACCACTTTGCCAGCAGGCGCATTATCTCCAATTTCATTGTATTTTTTCATGCTGGCAATAAACTCATCAGGATTATTAGGCAAATTGGCATTTAAGTCAGCAGAATAGACATAGCCCTGCGGCCCATCAAGAGTCTCAACCAAAATTAAATCTGGTTTCTCATCCGAAAATGGGGCGTAGATTGTCGAACCATATAAGCACAACAGTCGATATTACAGCATATATTGCAGAAGCTATAACACCAAAAGAGCACAGCGTAACTTGGGCATGTGGACGCCGATGGAAATACACAAGTTATACCTTGCCTCATAAAAAGCGGCCAGCAACCTTTCGCTGCTGGCCGGGAAAAATTTATATTTTTTCTCGCTCCCCTTGATGGGGAGCAGTTCAATGTGACTTGCCTGCTTCTTGTTGTACCGCACCCGACATGGGCGACAATCAAGAGGTAAAAGACTACTGCGCGTTCGGTAGTTTGATTTTTGCTTCGGTTTTGAAAGGATATTGATATTCTTCAATACGGAAAAGTCCGTCTTTCCCCGTCACAATGACAGGACGGTGGACGCACTGCCCCATGCGCAGAAGTGTTTCTTCAATGCACTCTGCAACTTCTCCAATATAGGACATATCCCACGAAAATTCATCCTCGGTCTTATCCAGAAACGCGAGGATCGCCGTATAGACCGCATTGTCGATCGCATCAAGACGTTCTGTTTGTGCGCTGTTAAGTTTCGGATATTGTTTACCTGACATTTTCATCCCTCCAGCGTACTGTGATTTTTCATCAAATTACAAGCCACAGATGCCTTTATTCATACTCTTTTGGAAACCATACTCTGCACGATCTCATCACCACCTAGCTCGCTGGTCCGATAGATCTTCTGGCAAAACGGTGTCAAGCTGAAATCCATGCCGGGGTTGCCTGCGTCCAGCAGGATGCCGGCCACGGTGAATTTTCGGGCTGCCTGTTCCTTGTGGAGCTTAGCCAGATAGTCCTCCGGCAGCTCACACAGACCGTCGGTCAGAAAAACAATGTCGGCATTCGCAAAATCGGTGTCCATGAGCTGGATCGCCGCATCCAAAGGACGCTTAAAATCTGTGCCGCCGCCCAGGAAGGTCTCGGCGGCATCGAGTTTATCCTGTACAGAATACTGTCCGGGCAGAAAAACGTCCACCTTGCACTCAGAAGAACCGGCAAAATGAACGAGCGCGAATTTGCGCCGGTTTTCTGCGGCAATGTCCAAAAGCGTCAGTGCCACGGCCTTGCCCCATGCGGCGGTGTCGCCGCGCGTGGAGCCGGATTCATCGAGGCAGCAGATGATGTCGCCCATGCCCTTGTGGACAGGTTCGCGCCTGCGGTACTGCTTGAGCCGCCGCTGCTGATACTTCTTTACAAACAGCGGAAGTGTCTGTGGTGAGGCAAGCATGGCAAACTCCGAGCCGATGGCGCGGGAAAGATCATTGCCCAGCTCCAGCGCATAGGTTTCTCCGCGCCCATAGGCGTAGCCGTTGCGCTTGCCCTGCGCGAAGATCTCCCGGAACCGACCAAGGTGCTTTGAAATCTCCAACAGCGTGGGATTTTGCCGAACCTTTTGAAGAAGCTCGGTGTTCACCGCGTTTTTCTCCATCTTTCCGGCATCATCGCTCCACGCGCCGAGGATCGTCTGGACTTCCTTTGCCTTTTCCGCGGCTGCACCGACGGCGGCGGAAACACACTCGGATATAGCAGCTTTGTTTTGCCGTGCCGTGGTATCCACCATTTTTGCAACGGCTTCGGCCTGCTGCGTTTTGCTCTCGGCCTGATTTGCCGCGTCGATCACCGCCTGTTCAAGCGTAGGATTCTGCACGGAATCCCGCATCTGCTCCAAAAGCTCCGTGAGCTTCTGCTGCGCCTCATTCCGTGCAGCTTGCAGCTTTTCGAGCGTTTTTAGCGTACCATCCTTGCCGCCAAGCTCTGAAAGCAAATCATCCAGCTGCGCACTGATCCTCGCCGTAAATTCGGACGCGGCCTCATAAGCGGGCAGTTCCCGCCCTTCGCAGATCGATTTGATCGCGGGATAGTCCGCATCCTCGGTCACATGGTCAAGCAGCTTCGCGTTGAATTTCTGCGCCTCTGCCGTAAGCCTGTCCGCGTCGGTTCGCTTTGGAAACAGCGAGTAAAACGACTGAAAAATATCTCTGGACAACGCGGGAAAGCTGTGCAGCTTGGGCGCGACCTCCTGCTGGATGGATTCCAAATTTTCATCGCCCTCGCTCAGATCACGATAAATGCAGTCCTCCAGCTTGGAGCTTTGCAGCACACGATCCGTTTTCTGTGCTGCGGGTATTCCGACATACTGAAAATTGCCCCAGCGGGAATCCATGACGTTTTGTATCGTGCGAAAATATTTCTTCATCATGCACCTCCATAGAAAAGGCAGGGTGGGAAAATCCCACCCTGCGCTGTCAGTTTAATAGCTCCCGCCGAAGTTCGGCACAAAGCTGCCGGGCTGTGCGCTGCCAAAGTTGGGCGTAAAGCCGCCCGACTGTGCAGGCGCACCGAAGCCCTGCGTAGGAGCAGAGGCAGAACCGCCGTCGTCCTCCTTCTTGCTGTCGCCAAAATAGATGTTTTCGGCAAGGATCTCCGCCGTGCGGCGCTTGTTGCCGTCTTTGTCCTCCCAGTTCCGAATTTGCAGGCGACCGGAAATGACGGCCATACGGCCTTTTGTGAAATACTTCGCCGCAAATTCAGCCGTATTTCTCCACGCAACGACATCAAGAAAATCTGTTTCCTTCTGTCCGTCCTGCGAGAAATCGCGGTCTACCGCCACGGTAAACGATGTGACGGAAACGCCGGCGGCTGTCTTGCGAAGCTCCGGATCGCGCGTGAGTCTGCCCATAACTACAATGTGATTCAGCATAAATTGCCCTCCTCAAAAAATCGTTTCTGTTCCGTTCGCATTTCTTCCAATCTCTTTTTTACCCCTGAAATTGTAAAGGTGCCGTGAAGTTCCTTTTCTGTCTCAGGATGCCGAAGCGTCACAGCCCATGTAAACACCTTGCTGTTGAACTTCGATTCCGGCATACGCTCAATTTCATCTGAAGAGTAGCGGCGGTCTCGAATTTCCATATATCGAACACCGCTCTCTTCTTCGAAAAACATATTCATTTCCGGAACTGTTGCTCTGATCTTAATTTGACTCTCCATTCCTGAACCTCCCAACAATTACTGTAATGCTGCCAACTGCTCCAGCGGCGTATAAGTAAAGCCAATGGCCTCATGCGCCGCCTTGCTGATGCGCTCCAGTTCGGAAAGAAGTCCATCTGTAAGAGCCTTTTCGCTGTTAGACGCGACATTTGCGGCCATCTCGGTCTGCATCTGGTAGAGCCGTACCAGCTCGCCGCGGAATTTGCGGAGCGCGGCCTGCTTTGTGCGTACATTTTCCGCTGCACCGCAAGCGCTGTCGAAATCGTCCTTTGCGTCCTGTGCCATAGCAAGAAGATCATTAACCTTTTCCTGCATGGGGTTGACGCACAGGCGCTCCAACGTGCCGGTTACAAATTCGCGGTCGTTCGGCTGCTGCCAGAAGTAATTCCGCAGTACCAGAAGATCCGTCGATGTGACCTCCGTATGTCCCTCCAGCCATGCCTTAGCCTGCGCAATGGAGAAGTAGCTGAGGAATTTCCGGTCGGACACGGGAATTTGTGCGCGCAGTGCGCAGAGCACATCGTCCATCAGGTCGTGGATACTGTCCGGAACCTTGATGGCTGCGACCTCCTGCTGCATGGCGCGCAGCTCCTCCAGTGAGATCGTCGCATGGACTGCGCCGAACGAGCCGCCGAGCTTGTCTTTCAGGATCGCCAGCCGGTGCGCCTTTTCGGAGATGTTTTCCGTGACGACCTTCAGTTCCAGCCGGTCATAGAGTGCCGAGAGGATCTTTTCCTCCGGGTCATTGAAATTCGGGATTTCATTTGACGCGGCGAAAAAGGAGATCGTCGGAATGGGATAGGTCCGGCCTTCATTGGTGTACTTCCGCTCGTTGAGTGCTGTCAGAAGCGCGTTCAGAACGCCGTCATTGCACTTGAAAATCTCATCCAGAAACACAATGTCGGCCTCCGGAATTTTGCCCGCGGTCTGTACGACCGGTTCACAAGGATGCAGCGCGGCGACGGCTTTGCGATAGGCGTCCAGCTTGCCGCTGATCTCTGCCAGCTTCTCGAATGTCGCTGCCTCATTTTTCATCTTCGGCAGACCATTCAGGAAGCGCTGCAAATCAAAGCGAAGATTCTGGTAGATGCCGTCGCCCTCGAATGCAGATTCCGGCACGGAGCCGGGGATCAGGCTGGAAAGATCGAGTCGTCCGAAAAGCTGTTCTTCGTCCGTCTGCTTGGAAAGGAGCCGTTCAAACTGCTTTGCGCCTGTGATGCGGCTGCGGAAAGCGTTGATCGCGTAGCTCTTTGCCTGACCGGGATCGCCCAGAATAAACAGGTTCTTCCGCGTCAGGAGCGCAATGGCAATCAGCTCGATCAGTTCTTCACGCTCGGAAACGGCGCTATTCACGTCGGCCATGACAGCCAGCATTTTATCTCGTAAGCTCATGCGGCAGCCCTCATGCGGTAGGCGTCCAGCGAGATCACATTTCCGCGAGACTCCGCAGGCATTCCGGTCATGCCGTGCAGCCGGTATGGACGCTTGCAGTTGAGGAGTTCAAAATGGAGCTGTGCGAAGATGTGCTGCTCCAGATCGCCTTTTTCCGGGTCATACGACATGACCGCCCGGATGAGCCGCAGCGCAAGCTCCTGATATACGTCATCCGTGTCCAGCTTCGCCGCGCGTATGAGCGCACGGTTCTGCTTCATCACGGCCTTGATGCACCACAGATGGTTTTCCACGATGGCGTTTCTCTGAGAAATGGTGAAATTGTTTTTCATGGTCTTTCTCCTTCGTGTTTGGGGAGGCAAGTGCCTCCGAGTGTTGTTTTGTCAGGCAGATGCCTTTTTCTGTTCTCTGCGGTTCTGTCTGGCGCGTTCAGCGTCAAATGTCGGGGCCGGGACAAAGCCCTCCAGCGTCTTATAGAGGATGACGGACTGTACGCCGTCAAACACCTCCAAGACCTGATGCAGCCCCAGATGCACGTTCAAAATATCTTCCACAGGTGTGGTGCGAACCTGTTTCTGGAACGCATATGCGTCCAGATCCAGCTGCCGCACCTCTGAGAGCGTGTATCTGGATGCCGTGGGGCCGATCTCCCGTCCGAGAGATTTGCAGAGATTTTCGTGCATGAGCCAGCTTTCCGTGCTGGCAAAATCATAGATGCGCACCAGGCTCGGACGGATGCGTTTTTTGCACCAGTCCGGCACGCGGAGCATCTTGTGCCAGCGTTTTAGTAAGCGCGGCTTTTTCTTCTTCGTGCAGTAGGATTCTCCGAACTGCACGACCACGCCGCCGAGCTGACCAGGGTTCTGCCCCTTGTACTCAAAAACGTGGTCGCAATCTGTGCATACGGGAACCTTTGGCCGGATCTTCATATTGCGTCCTCCTTATTTTTGTTTGTCCATCCCTGCCCGGCAGAGGTCGATCACACGCTGGCAGGTATCGATCTCAAACCCGCCGATGTGCGTCTCCTCCTCCGGGAGCTTTAACTCTCGTGCCAGCCATTGATAGGCTTTTGTCCGGCTGATGTGCTGCTTCTGCCAGTAAGCATCGAACACCTGATGGGCTTCGATGCGCTTGAGCCGCAGGATCTCATTCGCCACATCGCCGAGCGGCCGCGTGGTACCCTTGTGGCAGCCGACGCGGGCGTTGCAGTTCTGGCACTGATACAGATATTCGTTCTGCATTCCGAGCCGTTCCGTGGAGCTGCCGTAGACATCGGCAGCGGGAACGAGCCGGATGATCCCGCCGCAGTAGCGGCAGATGGTCGGTTTCTTCAAATAGGCGTGTCCTCCTTTTTATGCCGCCTCCTTGCGCGGCTTTTTTGTCTTCTGGGTTTTCAATTCGATAGCTTTCGGCTCTCGCACCGCCGTCTGGAAGCAGACAAGCTCGTCTGTTTTGAGAAGCAGCGCGCCGTGCTGCACGACCTCCAGCATAAGCGTTCCGTTCAGCGCCTTCAGGCACTCCATGAGCTGCGCCGGATTGTACCAGTACACGCCCACAGGCTCGCCGCTCAGCGCGACCACGTCCATAGCTGTCTCCGAAACGCCGTATTCGCTCTCACAGCGCACGGTCAGCCGGCTTCCTGCAAAGGACAGGGAAAACCGGTTCTGCGTGCCGGTGACACTCAGGGTCTGCGAAATAGCATCGCGGAGCAGAGCGCTGTCGGTCAGGACAGTAAACTGCTGCTTCAGATTGGACAGCACCTGCGACACGGCCAGATACGGCCCGTCCATGATGCGTGCGGCAAACGAAAAGTTCGCTTTCGTGAATACGATGTGTCTTCCCGTTGCGCCAACCTGCAATTTCTCGCGGTTCTCCACCAGCGCCGCCAGCTTTTCCAAAGAAGCGGCGGGCACTAGAAAGCTGATGTTCCCGCGGCTCTCGCGGTCGCCCTTGGCGGATGCAATGCGGAAGCTGTCGGTGCTGACCGCCTGCAGGCCGTCCGCGCCGAAGATCAGGTTCACACATTTGAGCATGGGGCGGGTCGTATCCTCAGAAACGGCAAACGCCGTTCGTTTGGTAAGCGAAGGAATTCCGCTCACAGGCACGGTTGCTGACGGGCACGGGATCTCCATGCGCGGGTACCGCTCTGCATCCATGACAGGAATGGCATATTCCGCACTTCCGGCCGAAAGAACGAGCTTTCCGTTTTTCGTCTGAAACGTCACACGCTCGTCATCCAGCAGGCGCAGCATTCCGGAAAGAAGCGGAGCCTTGACGACAACGCTGCCTTCGCTTTCAATCTGTGCGGGGAGCTGCTGCTCCAACGCGATCTCCAGATTCCCGGACGCGACGGTGAGCGTGTCCTGCTCGGCCTGCAAATATGCGCATTGCAGAATTTCGATCGTGGATACTCTTGGTGCAATGCGTTCGGCATTCTGCGCTGCGGCAAGCAATTCTGTGCGGTTGACGGTGAATTTCATAGCATCCTCCTTTTTACGCAACGGAATCGAATAGGCTCAGCTGGTTTTCCACCTGCTGCGTTTTCTTCGTCCGTTTGGCTTTCTGCTGTTCCAGCTGCACCATGGCAGCTTGCAGCTTTTCTTCCTGCTCCACTGTAACCACGCGCTTCGGCTGTTCGATCATCGCGGGCACGGATTCCGGCGGCAAAGACGTTTCTCCGGCGGATACTTCCGGCATCTCGCGGTCAGGATTCTTAAACGCCATCTTTTTGAACGCTGCCGCAATATCCTCCACATTGTCGCGGATACCGAGCATTAGCTCCTTTGCCATCTGCGAGGTCATGTCCTGCACGTCGCTCATTGCGGCAAGTCCTTCCTCGGAGAAGTTTCCTTCAATGAGCCCGGCAACCGCCAGTTTGGATGCCATGAGTTTCAGGCATTTTTGCTGCATGGTGTCCTCGTAGTAGAGCATATAGACCTTGACCGCGGACGCTTTCTGGTTGATGCGCCAGCTTCGGCGCGACGCCTGCCGCAGCGTAAAGAGCTTGTAGCCCATGCTGTAAAACACCAGCGTTGTAAAGGCGTTGAGGTCTAACCCCGTTTCCACCAGAGATGGATTTACGATCAAGACCTGCATTCCGGAGGCGAGCTTTTTCTGCACCCATTCCTCGCGGTCGGTAGTCTTGATCTTGTCGGTCAGGATCTCCGTGCGATATCCTTCATCTGTCAGGAACCGCTTGAGCTTCTGCTGGGAATCCGTGCGCACCCAGCTTGTGTAGATGAGCGCACGTTCGCCGTTCTGAATGGCGGCCTTTACGATCTCCAGCGTTTTCTGCTCTTTCTCTCCGAGCGTGTCTGCATCCCCGATGTTCTCAGGTTCGACGATGGGGACATCGCTGTCGGGGTAGAAAATGGGCTTCTGCTCATACGGCTGGTCGGGGTAGACGGTCAGCAGGTTCAGATACGCGGAAAGGATCTTTTTCGCCACGCGGCGGTCCGACCGCAATACCCGTACAAGCGCATTTTCAATGCGTTTGTATTCCGATTGCACGACTTCATCCATACGGCAGGCAATGGGAATTTCCTCGTAGCTGGGGAGTGCCTTGCCCATGTCGGACAGCGACAAAAACGCCGTTTTTTCCAGCAGGAACCGTGAAAACACCAGCGGCGAAACCCCCGGAAGCTGACGCGTCCGAACGCCGCTTTTCTGTGATCTGCGCTTTGCGGCATAGCTTTCATCGGCTTCGGTGTAGGTTGTTTCCACAACGCCATACTCCGTATTGAACAGCGCGGGCTTTTCATGCGGCTTTCCGTCTGCCAGCATCAGCTGCGCCGATGTGCGGTAAAGCAGATGAAAGATACCGGAGCTGTAGCCATTGATGAGCGTAGCCGTCATGCCGATGACCTTTTTCGCCGTGCCGAACAGCTCTGCCATCGCGTCGCCCTGGCCGCTGTCGTTGTTGTACTCGTGCAGCTCATCCACGATGAGGCCGTCGAGCCTGCCGCGATATCGCTTCTTGATGTACGAGCTGAGCGGATACCGCCGGCACGCGCCGCGCGTCGGGAAGTATCCGTCCGGGTTCTTCTGAAGCGTCTGCAAGGCGTCCAGTGCTGCGGGGTTCTTCGTCTTCTGCATGGCATGGACTGCCAGCTTCCGATGTACCCAACCATATTCCGGGATCTTGACCCACGGAGAAGGTACGCTTGGATTTACCGCCGTCCACAAGGGACTTTTGCACTTCATACATTGATGATTGCGCCGGTTCTCCGCACGGAACGCCTCCGGCTTCGCGGCCGTCCAGCCGTCCGTGTCGTCGCTGCTGGGCAGCTCTATGATTTCTCCGCAACTGGGGCAGCGGAACGCGCCTTTTCGCGCGTCAAAAAGAACCGCCGGGCGGCGCATATAACCGTCTCTGGCTTTTTCCTTGCTGATAACGGCGTAGATACTCTTGTCGCCCTGCCGGTACTGCGCGTACAGGCTGTCCAGCTCCGCAATGCTGCGGACGATGACGCCCGCGGTATCCGGCAGCGTTTCGGCAATTTCGCGCACCCATTTCTTTGCGACGTGCGACGGGCAGAGAATGATGTTGAACGTCTTTTTCCGTTTCTGTGTCTGATACGCGGCCAGCGCCGCTGCGCCGATCTTCGTCTTGCCGCTGCCGCACTCGGCCACGATGAACGCAGACTTTCCCTCCGAGAGCTTACGTTTGACCGATTCCGCAACAGCAAGCTGCGCCGGGTAAAGGCTGTAGCCTGCGCGTGCGCGGATATAGTCGTTGATGCGCAGAATCTCCGGGGAAAGCTGTTCCACGGCGGGATCAAAAAGCGGTTGGAATTGCTCTCGGATACGCTCTGCGACGGTCACACCGAACGCAGACAGATAGCTGGTGACGGAATGCACACCGTCAAAACCGTGTGGATCTTGAAGCGTTCCGGGGATGCAGATTGCACCGCTTTTGAGGCCGTCCTCCAGTACTTTGACGATGTTGGCGTCGTCCTTTTTGCACAGCAGCAGCCACGCCTCCAGCCGTTCCCGGATGGAGATGACGCGCAGCGGCTTGAGAAACCTGCGCCGCTGCAATTCATCCAGAACGTAGTTCTGAAACTCCGGGATGAGCGGCACGGCCGTTTTCCGGTCCAGCGCTTCAAACAGCGCCCGCCGGTCTCCGGCCGGACAAAAAAGAACACACTTCCGCGGCGGCAGCTCTACATTCGTCTGTCCGTCCACCTGCGCTTCTTCATCCTTTTTTGCCGCAGTGTCTTCATCGTCCAGCGAGAGGATGGTCGCCTCGGCATAAATTCCGTCGTGGCTCAGATGGCATTCGTACTTCTTGGGCTCGCAGGCGAGCATGGCTGGTTCACCGGCAAATTCCGTTTCCAGCGTCGCGCCGGCGTAGATCGCGTCCGACATGGCGCGCACCATCTCCGGATACCCGCCGAAGCGGATCGCCCGAAGATGCTGCTCACGCCCATCCGGTTCAAGGACGATCGTGTCCGCATACGCACTGAGACGAATTTCCTGCTTGGGATTGTAATAGCTGATTGGCATTAACCGGCTTTTCTCTGGCATTCATGGTTTCACTCCTTTCATCGTTTTTGGACGCAAAAAGACCGTAACTGCCAGACGGCAATTACGGTCTTACTGGTCCTTTTGTATTTTGGTATTCACTGGCCTGCGCGCGGAACCGGGGAGCATACCTGTCCCCAAGTTTTCACCTCCGCCCTTCATCTGCTCCGCCCTGATACTGCTCTGACCTGAATACAGCTTTATTGTAGCGCGGCGACAGACAGGTGCAAACTTGCGGATTACTCAAGTGTTGTATCGCATAACCGCTTTCTCCGTGCCGCCCGACGAATCCAGCTTGCGGCTCTGCGCTGCTCCGTATCATCATAATAGGCAATCATGTCCGACGCCGACGCAAGATAGCACAGCTTCTGCGTCAACCCGATCCGTCCTGGCCAGAGCCAGCAGCCCTGCGGGTATAGTGTGTGCAGATAGTCAAGCTCCGGCTCTGCCGGTCTCTCTTTTCGCAGTCCGCATAGGATCACTGTATAGTCCAGCAGCGGATAGTCCTGCTGCAAGCGCCGGATCACGCGGAGCGCAAGCTGTTCAAACGGGCCGAAATAGCCAAGAACAAACGCGGAAACATGCTCCTGCTCAATCAGCGTACGAAGCCGCAGCTCCAAACGCTCCTCATTCAAATTTCTGATCGTCTGGTCTCCAATCAGCGCGCAAATCATAGCTGTTTCCCTCCGCTCCCATTTCAACAGAACGATTGTCTGCTTATTATAAAGCGCATGCGCCATATATTTCGGCGAATTGCATAATATAATTATATAACGCTCTATAAATAAGTCAATCGCTTTATATGCAAAGCTGAACCAAAACGCCGCAGCTTCTATAATTTTGACAGAAGGGGGCGTTTACTATGAGCAAAGACGAAATCAGCTTCAAAAACCGGGACCGGTTCATCCAGATGGGCATTGCGATCTCCTCCCTGCGGAAGATGCGCGGGATGTCACAGGAACAGTTAGCCGAAAAAGCAAGCATCAGCCGCTCTCATCTGAGCGCGATCGAAGCACCGAATATGGTCCGTGCGTTCTCCATGGAAGCGTTCTTTAACATCGCCGACGCGCTTGATGTAACGCCGGAGGAGCTGATCCAGATTGCATTCTTGCAGGATAAGATTTTGAAGCGGAAAAGCTAGCTAGGTTCTAATATCAATACCATTAGTATATAGAGCGAACTTCTTAATATACTCTGCCTGATTTGCTCTGATGTGTTGCACAGCTTCAAACTCTTTTTTCTTAGACTTGAAGGACCCTTTTACCTTCAAAGTCTGCAGATCGATTGAAACTGTTCGACCCTGGTATTTCGCGTGGACATGTGGCGTATGGGCGCTCTCGTTTGAATAAAAGAAATAACGAATTCCTTTTTCTTCACCGAGCCCAAGCCCACCACCAATCCCAATCCGGTAGTATAAGGTTATGGCATTAGAATTACCAAGAAAAAGCAATAGCCTTTTTAACGGGCAATTCTTACGTATATTATAGAAATAACCATCATATTTGATGGCAAACCGTTCAAATGCTGCCGTCTTTTCTTCGTTACATAGTTTCGCCGCTCGATAAACCAGCGAATTTGTAGTGGATAAGCATGTTGTACACAAAGGAAATGATTTGTTGATGTTTTGAACGATATCCTCAGAGATTGCTGTTGAACAAATTGGCGTAATAGTGACCATTATTCTCATATCACAAGCTCCATTCATGAATTAGCGATATAATACTAATGCTTATACTTTAGCAATAGAAACCGTCTAATGCAATAGAAACAGTACCGATTTATTTCCCCACAATCTTTCCAAAAACCTGTTTCTTCCCCTCGTCGTACCGCTGAATCACGACCATGACGGTATCGCCGGTCTTGAAATCCGAGTCCTCGTAATGGAACGAGTACCGGCACATGACGACTGCGCCGTCGGGGAGGTTGCAGAACACACCGCCGGCGTATTTGCCCGCGATGGTTGCTCTACGGCGGCAGCCGACGGGGTGACGCAGACTGGCTTCATCGAAGGGATTCGGAACAGTCTCCTTGACGGAGATCTCCAAGGCACCGGCCTTGCGGTCAAACTGCTTGACCACACAGGTCAGTTCATCGCCCGGATGGTACTGCTCCCGCAGGTCGGGGATGGCGGCATAGCTCATATCGCGCTGCGAAAGATTCACATCGTAGCCATAGCACTCGACGAGGCACCGGCGCGGGCCAACGGCCAGCACATGGCACGGCACGCGGCTGCCCGGCTGGTGGAGCGGCTGCGTGG
>OIZX01001421.1_pt1 | contig 12428 bp, 9 predicted proteins | sample 1588621 | NCBI WGS metagenome assembly OIZX01 (sample SAMN03283276) | human gut metagenome | biome: human-associated habitat; material: feces | host: Homo sapiens | place: Peru | collected 2012
GCGAGAGCGTGTCTGCGTTGAAATTATTAATACTCACAAAACAGAATATATAGAACAATTTTACAATTAAAATCAAACTATGTAGGTGCAAAAAAGGAGGATTAAAAATGGCAACAGTAAAACCATTTATATGTATCAGACCAAACGAAAAGGTAGCTGACAAGGTGGCAGCATTACCATATGATGTTTACAATAGACAAGAGGCTAAAGAGGTAGTAAAGGATAATAAGCTGTCATTTTTAAATATAGACAGGGCAGAAACACAGTTTGATGATTCTGTTGATACCTATGACCAGAAAGTATATGCAAAGGCAAAGGAATTATTAGAAAATATGATTAACGACGGCACCTTCATTACTGATAATGACAGATGCTATTACATATATGAGCTTACAATGGATGGTCGTGTACAAACTGGCTTAGTTGCATGTGCTTCTATTGACGATTATCAAAACAACATAATTAAAAAACACGAAAATACAAGAGCAGATAAAGAGATAGACAGAATTAATCATGTAGATACCTGTAACGCCCAGACAGGCCCTATTTTCCTTGCTTATAGAGCAAATGATGTAATCAGGGCTATTGTTAATAAAACAAAAACGGAAAAGGCAATTTATGACTTTACTTCAGAGGACGGAATTACACACAGAGTATGGAAAATAGCAGATGAAAAAGATGTTAAGGATATTTGTGATGCCTTTGGAACAATTAACAGTATTTATATAGCAGATGGTCATCATAGAGCAGCATCAGCAGTTAAGGTTGGATTAAAGAGAAGACAAGAAAATCCTTCATATGATGGTACAGAGGAATTTAATTATTTCTTATCGGTTTTATTCCCTGATGAGGAGCTTATGATTATGCCATATAACAGAGTAGTAAAGGACTTAAATGGTAATACAAAGGAAGAATATCTTGAAAAGGTAAGCAAGTGCTTTGATATAGAAAAGGTAGATGAGCCATATTCGCCAGAGGTTAAGGGAAATATAGGAATGTATCTTGACGGACAGTGGTACAAGCTTACTGCAAAGGATGAAATAAAAGTAAATGATCCTGTAGATAGTTTGGATGTAGCACTTTTACAGAACAACCTGCTTACACCAATTTTAGGTATAGGTGATCCAAGAGTAGATAAGAGAATAGACTTTATTGGTGGAATAAGAGGCTTAAAGGAGCTTGAAAGAAGATGTAGCCTTGATATGCAGATTGCATTCTCTATGTATCCAACATCCATAAACGAATTATTTAATGTATCAGATGCAGGAAAATTAATGCCTCCAAAGTCTACCTGGTTTGAGCCAAAGCTTAGAAGTGGTCTTTTTATACACAAATTATCATAGGGGGTATTTACAGGCAGAAAAAAATACCCTCACAATGAGGGTATTTTTTTTGTTGGGGGTATATTAATATAATCAGCGTAAAGTGTGATATAAAAATATGAAACACGAGTAGATTATTAAAAAGGGTTGTTTGGTTGACTATTTATATAACCTCCGGATGCTTGTTGGTCCGGAGGTTATTTGTATATGCGACAGGGATTTGAGAAGAACAAAGCTGTGACTAAATATGCAAAACATATTTAGCCACTGTAGAAAAGAGAAGTACTAGATATTATTATTAACTTGTGGTAGAATGAGCCATAGCTGTATATGATAGTAGGGTATTAGGATTAGGAGGCACAAATGTCCCAATTAATATGTAAGAATATTACTATTGCTTACGAAAAACAAAATGTAGTTGATAATTTTTCAATGGAGGTGGAAAAGGGTGATTATATAAGTGTTATTGGTGAAAACGGTACAGGAAAAAGCTCTTTACTTAAAGGTATATTAGGAATTGTCCCATTAAAAAGTGGAACAGTTGAATTTTTAGATGGTGTAAAGAGAAATAATATAGGATATTTATCCCAGCAAAATCCTATGCAGATGGATTTCCCAGCCTCCTGCTATGAGGTGGTGATGTCGGGATGTCTGACCAGAAAAGGATGGTTACCATGGTTTTCAAAGGCTGAAAAAGCAAGAGCCTATGAGAGTATGGAAAAATTGGGAATAACAGAGCTTATTCATAAATCCTATTCAGAGCTTTCTGGTGGTCAAAGACAAAGAGTATTACTTGCAAGAGCTCTTTGCGCTACAGATAAAATAATATTTCTGGACGAGCCTATAACGGGACTTGACCCTATAGCCTGCAAGGAGTTTTATGATATTATAGAAAAGCTTAACAAGGAAATGGGTATAACGATTATTATGATTACCCATGATGTTGATAATGCACTTAAATATTCCAATAAGGTATTGCATATGCACAAATACAAATACTTTTTTGGAAATAAGGCAGACTATTTAAAAAATGGAAAATGCACAAGTGAGTGTATGTGCGAGCAACATAAAAAAGGAGGTATAAAATAATGTCAGATTTTTTTAATCAAATATCTACAATGTTTTCTTACTCCTTTATGGTAAGAGCAATTTTTATAGGGGGGCTTGTTGCATTGTGTGCAGCTTTATTAGGTGTGATTTTAGTACTTAAAAGATATTCAATGATAGGAGATGGATTATCTCATGTAAGCTTTGGTGCAATGGCAATAGGTCTGGCCTTTAATCAGGCACCACTTTATGTTGCTATTCCTGTAGTTATAGTAGCAGCCTATCTTTTACTTCGTGTAAGTGAAAACAGTAAAATAAAGGGAGATGCAGCCATAGGACTTATTTCCAGCAGCTCAGTTGCTATTGGTATTATTATAAATACATTGTCCAACGGTACAAATATAGACCTTAGCAGCTATATGTTTGGCAGTATTTTAGCTATAGGTAAGGAAGATGCTATATTATGTATAATACTTGGAATTATAATATTGGTTTTATTTGTATATTTTTATCATTATATATTCTCAATTACCTTTGATGAAAGCTTTGCAAAGGCAACAGGTATAAAAATAGATGTATATAAAACCTTACTTGCAATACTTACTGCACTTACCATTGTAATAGGTATGAGAATAATGGGAACCTTACTCATATCAAGCTTGATTATATTCCCGGCAATTACAGCTATGAGATTATTTAAAAGGTTTAGGATAGTTTTAGCAGCAGCAGTAGTAATTGCCATGATTAGTTATTTTGCAGGTATGACAGCTTCTTATATGCTTGCAATACCAACAGGAGCAAGCATAGTTGTATGTAATCTTATAGTATTTATAATTGCAACAATAGCAGCAAGGATAGTTAAAAGATAAGCTTGCTATTCTTTACTAATATGTCAATTTTTGTTATAATCAAAAAAATATTTTTATCGGTAAAAGCCAGATAGGAGGACTCTATGAAACTCTGGGGCGGACGCTTCACAAAGGAAACAAATCAATTAGTACATAGTTTTAACGCATCATTACCTTTTGACCAAAGGTTTTATAAGCAGGATATTAGAGGCAGTATTGCACATGTTACAATGCTTGCAAATACAGGCATTATTTCAGTTGAGGATAAGGATACAATTATTGCAGGTTTAAACAGTATTTTAGAAGATATTGAAAACGGAAAGCTGCAGTTTACAAATGAACACGAGGATATTCATTCATTTGTAGAAGCACACCTTATAGAAAGAGTTGGTGATGCTGGTAAAAGACTTCATACAGGCAGAAGCAGAAATGATCAGGTTGCTCTTGATATGAAGCTTTATACCAGAGATGAGGTAATAGAAATAGACAGCCTATTAAAAAGTCTTTTAAAGGTAATTCAAAGAATAATGAAGGAAAATATTGATACCTTTATGCCGGGCTTTACACATTTACAAAAGGCACAGCCAATTACTGTGGCACATCATTTTGGTGCATATTTTGAAATGTTTAAGAGAGATAGAAGCAGACTTACAGACATTTATGACAGAATGAATTATTGTCCATTAGGCTCAGGAGCATTAGCCGGCACAACCTATCCATTGGATAGAGAGCTTACAGCTTCACTTTTAGACTTTGAAGGACCTACACTTAACAGTATGGACTCTGTATCAGACAGGGATTATCTTATTGAATTATTATCAGCTATGTCAACAATTATGATGCACCTTAGCAGATTTTCAGAAGAAATAATTATCTGGAATTCTAATGAATATAGATTTGTTGAGTTAGATGATTCTTATTCAACTGGAAGCAGTATCATGCCGCAGAAAAAAAATCCTGATATTGCAGAGCTTGTGCGTGGCAAGACAGGAAGAGTTTACGGTGCACTTATGTCACTTCTTACTACAATGAAGGGACTTCCATTAGCTTACAACAAGGATATGCAGGAGGATAAGGAGCTTACCTTTGATGCAATAGACACAACAAAGGGCTGTATTGCATTATTTACAGGAATGATTGATACTATGGTCTTCAATAAAGAAAATATGGAAAATAGTGCAAAGCATGGCTTTACAAATGCTACAGATGCAGCAGATTATTTAGTAAACAAGGGTGTTCCTTTCAGAGATGCCCATGGTATTGTTGGACAGCTTGTATTATATTGCTTAGACAAAAAGATTGCCCTGGATGATATGAGTATTGAAGAATATAAGAAAATCAGCCCAGTGTTTGAGGAGGATATATATGAGGCTATTGCAATTAAGACCTGCGTCGAAAAAAGAACAACTATTGGCGCTCCGGGAAGAGAAGCAATGGAAAAGGTAATAGCACTAAATGATGAATATTTAGCACTAGATGAGGACTAAATAAAAATAGAAAAGAATCAGGAAGGAATAGAAAAATGCAGTTATATGATGAATTGGTTGCCAGAGGACTTATTGCTCAGGTAACAAATGAAGAAGAAATAAAGGAAATGATTAACAATGGAAAGGCTACATTTTATATTGGCTTTGACCCAACAGCAGACAGTCTTCATGTAGGTCATTTTATGGCTCTTTGCTTAATGAAAAGATTACAGATGGCAGGCAACAAGCCCATAGCCTTAATCGGTGGCGGAACTGCTATGATTGGTGACCCTTCAGGAAGAACAGATATGCGACAGATGATGACTCCTGAAACAATAAATCATAATGTTGAGTGTTTTAAAAAGCAAATGAGCAGATTTATTGAATTTGGCGAAGATAAGGCATTACTTGTAAACAATGCAGACTGGCTTATGAATCTTAATTACATTGAAGTATTAAGAGAAGTAGGCGCACACTTTAGTGTTAATAGAATGTTGACTGCTGAGTGTTACAAGCAGAGAATGGAAAAGGGCTTATCCTTCCTTGAATTTAACTATATGATTATGCAAAGCTATGACTTTTATATGTTATTCCAAAAGTATGGCTGTAATATGCAGTTCGGTGGAGATGACCAGTGGAGCAATATGCTTGGTGGTACAGAGCTTATTAGAAGAAAGCTTGGTAAGGATGCACACGCTATGACTATTACCTTACTTCTTAATTCAGAGGGCAAGAAAATGGGTAAGACACAGTCTGGAGCAGTATGGCTTGATCCTGAAAAAACTTCACCTTACGAGTTTTACCAATACTGGAGAAATGTTGGCGACGCTGATGTTCTTAAGTGTATTAGAATGCTTACTTTCTTACCATTAGAGCAGATTGATGAAATGGATTCCTGGGAAGGCAGCAAGCTAAATGAAGCTAAGGATATTTTAGCCTACGAGCTTACAAAGCTTGTTCATGGTGAAGAAGAAGCTGACAGGGCAAGAGAGGCATCAAAGGCATTATTTGGTGGAGGAAACTCTATGGAAAATGTACCTGCTGTAGTTATTCCACAGGAAAGCTTAACAGAGGAAGGTATTGATATACTTCAGGCAATGGTAATTGGTGAAATGGTAGCCACAAGATCAGAGGCGAGAAGAGCTGTTGAGCAGGGCGGCGTTTCTGTAGACGGCGAAAAAGTAACAGATATAAAAATGATGTTATCCTTAGATAAGTTATCAGAAGGTGTACTGGTTAAGAAAGGTAAAAAGATATACAAGAAAATCACAAGGTAGAAGAATGGATATTATTGAGAATGATTTACTGACGGTTGCCTTTAATAGAAATGGTGCAGAGGTTTGCTCCATTAAAGCAAAGGCTACCGGAAGGGAGTACATTTTTGAAGGAATACCACAGTTCTGGTCAAAATCATCACCAATTCTATTTCCTATAGTTGGTTGTGTTAAAAACGGAAAATACACTTACAATGGTAATGAATATGAAATGAACATTCATGGTTTTGCAAATTATCAGGATTTTGAGGTTTGTGAAAGCAAAAAAGAGTACATTGAGTTTGCATTAGAGTCTGCTGGAAGGTTTAAAAAGGTATATCCGTTTGAGTTTAAGCTGATTTTAACCTATAGGTTAGTGCAAAATCAGTTGTTTGCAGGATATAAGGTAATTAATCTTTCAAAGGAGGATATGTATTTTCAAATAGGCGGACATACAGCATTTAAATGTCCTGTTAATGAAAATGAAGCTAGAAGCAGTAATTATTTAATGTTCAGAGGTATAAAAAGGCTTGACTGCTCCAGAATAGATATGAGCTGTGGCCTGTTGAAAAAAGAGCATGAAACTATATTGTTTGAGGATAGTGAAAAATATCCGGAGGATGGTTTCCTTAGAATTACTGATGACTTGTTTGATAAAGATGCTCTTATTGGTGAAAATAACCAGACTAATGAAATTTTACTGGCAGATGCCAATAAAAAACCATATTTGTCAGTTGAATTTGACGCACCTCTATTTGGAATATGGTCACCAAAGGATAGAATAAAGCCAGACAATAAAATAGCTCCTTTTGTATGTATTGAGCCGTGGTATGGCAGATGTGATAAGGTTGATTTTGAAGGTGATTTAAGTGAAAGGGAATGGATTAACAAAATAGGCACAAATGAACAGTTTTGCAGGGAATATACTATAAAGATATTCCTTGATTAAAAACATTTTCTGTGCTAAGCTTTTATTAGATCGATTTGTGCGAAAAATATGGCGTTGGAGGAAGTACTATGGATAAAAATGACACAAAATTTCTTGATAACGGTATAAATGAAGAGGTTATTAATGATACATTTGGTGGCACAAATGATAATGAGCTATCAAAGGAAGAATTAAAGGCTAAGAAAAAGGCTGAAAAGGAAACAGCTAAATTAGCAAAGAAACAGTTAGAAAAGTCAAAAAAACAAGCAGATTTCCCTGATACTACTGACGGACAAGGAAAAGATTCAGTAGTGGACCTTGATAGTACTAATACTGATGTAAAAAGGAAGGGCTTTAAGATTACCAGTAAAATTGCCGGTGCAGTTGTTATTATTCTTATAGCAATTATATTTATTACAGTAATAATTTCAGCTTTGACAATTAGAAATACTACAACAAATATGGTAGAAAATCAGTTGAATGCTACGGGATATGCTACAGTACAGCATTATTCAAGTCTTAGTGAGGCAGATTTTAAGGTATCTGATTCGGGAATTCTGTATAAAGGTAGTTATTCCCTTAAAGACAACATTGGCTTTATCAATGATTTAGCAAATAATAATGGGATTTATACAATCGTATTCTTTGGCGATAAGGCATACATAACATCCATGTCAAATGACAATGACAAGGAGCTTGAGGTTACAATCCCAAATGATGTTAAAAGAAAATTAGACAACAACGAAGAAGCTACAGTTAGTGGCTATGAAGTAAATGGTACATCATACTGTGGTGTATTTACACCACTCATACAGCCATCCTCTGGTAAATCATGTGGTGCTGTTTTTTCAGCAGTTACATCAGGAAGCATTTCTGAATCAATGCTTTCATCAATTATAAATGTATCTATTTCAGGTGTGGTTATAATTGCTATAAGTATAGTTGTACTTGTATTTGTTTTAAATGTTATTATTAGAGCCTTAAAGAAAACAGTTGAAGATATTAATGGTGTTTCAGAAGGAAAACTTAATTTAGAGGTTAACGATAAGCTATTAAACAGAGCTGATGAAATCGGTGATATGGCTAGAAGTATTGATAAGGTTATTGTAAACTTTAGAGAAATTATTACAGAAATAACTGATGCAAGTGGTAATCTTGATGAATTTACAAAGCAGTTTGCAGAGTCTTTTGGAAAGATTTCTGAAACAATATCAAATGTTAATACAGCTGTAGATGAAATTGCTCATGGAGCAACTGAGCAGGCAACAGAAACTATGACTGCAAATGATAAGGTTATTCATATTGGTGATGCTATCAATAGTGCGGACCATAATATTGGAAATCTTGGAGAAAGCTCAAAGAAAATGAAAAACTATAGCGATGAGGCTAGTGGAACTTTAGCAGAGCTTGCAAAGATTAATGAAAAGACAAAACAGGCAGTAAACGAGGTTCAAAGCCAGACAAACCTCACAAACCAGTCAGCACTTGCTATTCAAGAAGCAACCTCACTTATTGCAGATATAGCAAACCAGACAAATCTTCTTTCCTTAAATGCTTCAATCGAGGCTGCTAGAGCAGGAGAAAATGGTAAAGGCTTTGCAGTTGTTGCAAATGAAATTAGAAATTTAGCTGACCAGTCAAGAGCTTCAGCAGAAAAGATTACAGAAATTGTTAATAAACTTATTCAGAATTCAAACGAAAGTGTTGAAACTATGGATGAGGTTATGGATGTTATAAAGGTGCAAAACACGAAGCTTGATGATACAAGACAGATGTTTGAATCGCTTAATAGTGAAATAGTTGTTGTAAATGCTGCTATTGTTAATATCGAGTCTGAAATGGAACAGCTGCTTAACATTAAAGATGCTGTTTATATGAGTGTTGAAAATCTTGCAGCAATAGCAGAAGAAAACGCAGCAAGTACAGAAGAAACATCAGCTTCAATGGAGGCATTGACAGGTATTGTTGATGAATGTGTAGGAGCAACAGATAAGCTTTTACATTTGGCTTCTGAATTAGAGGAAAGCATAAAGGTATTTAAATTATAAAAACTTATATACTTAATACATACACCTTTAGGTTAATAAAAATCTATACTGATGTAATTATCTAAATATATTAATATGTGTGAAAAAAAGTGCTGCTTTTTAAAAGTGGCACTTTTTGTATCTTAAGGAAAAATAAAGGAAAAACTATTATTTGTGGTGTTACTTGAAAAAAAGTAGTAGCCAAAACACAGAATATGGTATATTATATAAAGTATGGATTAAAGCTACTTAATGTAGTATAAAAAACCACATTAAAAGCTATAGTATATGATATAAAGCTGGCTGACACAAATTGCCATAGTTGTTGCTATGGTTGGTTTCAGCGATATTTGGATATTTTAATTTGAAAGGACATATTTAATATGACATATCAGATAATTAGTGACGGTTCTTGCGACCTGATAAAAGAATACACAGAGAAAAATAATGTAATAGTTGTTCCTTTTTATGTATCGTTTGACGGAGAAAACTATTACAAAGAGGGTATAGAAATAGACCATGACGAATTTTATAGAAAGATGATAGATGAAAAGTGTTTTCCTAAGTCGTCACTACCATCTGTTCAGGACTATATAGATGCTTTTACTCCTGTAGTTAAAGAGGGAAAACCAATAATATGTATTTGTATTACAGAAAAGTTCTCTGGCTCTTATCAGTCAGCTATGAACGCAGCTAATATTGTTAAAGAGGATTATCCAGATGCAAAAATCACAGTTATTAATTCTATGGTTAATACTGTATTACAGGGCTTGCTTGTAAATGAAGTAGTTAAAATGAGAGATAATGGACTTAGCTACGAGAAAACAATAGAAAAAATAAAGGAAATTATTCCTAGTGGCAGAATTATTTTTACTATTGCTAATATTGAATATTTAAAGCAGGGTGGAAGAATTGGAAAACTTCTTACCTTTGCTAGTGACAAATTAGGTATAAAACCACTTATTACTCTTAAGGAAGGTGAAATATTCCCAAGTGGTGTAACCAGAAGCAGAGCTAAATCTATTAAAAAGGTAGTAGAGCTTACGAAATCCCATTTTGAAAAAAATAAGCTCAATCCAAAGGATTATATGTTCTGTGTAGGCACAGGCATAACTGATGATGAAGCAAAGGAGCTTGCTGCTATGCTTGAGGAGGCGTTGGATATAAAAATTGACTTTTGGAGTGGAAGAATAGGTACAACCATTGGTACACATACTGGCCCATATCCAATAGGCACGGGTTTTATAAGAAAATATGACGCATAAAAATATAAGCAAACTATGATACTGAAGAAATCAAAGCTGTTAGCTGCAGTTAGGATTAAGCTTTTATATCATAGTTTTTTTCTTGTTTTAAACAATAAAAGGTGTAAAATATGATGTATACCAATATTATTGTAGTTATAGAAAAATAGGTGATTATATGACAACAGCAGAAAAGTTAGAAAAATTAAGAGAGCAGATGAGTATGGAAAGCATAGCAGCATATATTGTAGCTACGGATGATTTTCATAGCTCTGAATATGTTGGGGATTATTTTAAGGAAAGGGAGTTTTTGTCAGGTTTTACAGGCTCAGCAGGTACTTTGGTAATTCTAAAGAATGAGGCCGCATTGTGGACAGACGGCAGATATTTTATTCAGGCTGAAGAACAGCTTAATGGAAGTGGAATAAAATTAATGAAGGCAGGTTGTGAGGGTGTGCCTACAATAGCCCGGTACCTTAAGGAAAAATTAGGTGAAAATGAGGTGGTTGGCTTTGATGGAAGAACACTTAGCTATGGATTTGTGGCAGATTTAGACCAAAAATTAAAAAGCAAAAATACTTCCTTTAAATATTCAAAGGATTTAGTTGATAATATCTGGGACAACAGACCTTTATTGCCAAAGAAAAAGGTTTTTTCATTAGATATAAAATATACAGGAATGTCAAGAGGGGATAAACTAAAAAAAATAAGAGAAAAAATGAAGGAATGTGAAACAAATGTATTTGCAATCAGTGCATTGGATGAAATTGCATGGGTTCTTAATTTAAGAGGTAATGATATAGAATGTTGTCCTTTATTTTTGGCTTATATGCTTATTGAAGAGGAGCAGGTGCTATTATTTATAGATAAGGATAAATTAAATGATACTATAATAAATGACTTAAAGTGTGATGGAGTAAATATATATGAATATAATGCTTTTTATAGTCAATTATCACAGTACGGCAAGAATAGAACAATGTTAGCAGATACTAATTCAATTAATTATATGGCATTAAAAAGTATTAATCCGGATGTCTGTATTGTGGATATGAGAAGCCCAATCCAATTAATGAAGGCTGTTAAAACAAAGACAGAATATGAAAATATTAGAATAGCCCATTTAAAGGACGGAATAGCTTTAACAAAATTTATGTATTGGCTTAAAAAGCAGGTAGGAAAAGAAAATATTACAGAAATTAGTGCGGCTAAGAAAATTCAACAGCTTAGACAATTACAGGAGGGATATATAGAGGAAAGCTTTGAGCCTATTGTGGCATATAAGGAGCATGGTGCAATAGTTCATTATCAGGCAACTGAGGAAACAAGTGTGTCAATAGAGCCTTCAGGTATGTTATTAGTGGATACAGGCGGACATTATATAAATGGAACAACTGACATTACAAGAACCTTTGTATTGGGTGAAATTTCTAAGGAAGAAAAGAAACATTTCACTTATGTATTAATGGGAAATTTAAATCTTGGAAGTGCAAAATTTTTGTATGGAACAAGGGGACTAAGCTTAGATTATGCGGCTAGAAAGCCACTTTGGTCAAAGGGACTTGACTATAATCACGGCACAGGACATGGAGTTGGATATTTACTTAATGTACACGAAGGTCCGAATTCCTTTAGGTGGAAGCAAAATGAAGGCCCTATTCAAAGCCCTGTGCTTGAAGAAGGAATGGTAACCTCAAATGAGCCGGGCTTTTATTTAAAGGACAAATATGGTATCAGACATGAAAATCTTGTATTGTGTCTTAAGGATTACAAAAATGAATATGGCCAGTTTATGAAGCTTGAAACCTTAACAAAGGTTCCTTTTGATGTTGAAGGAATTGATGCTTCATTGATGAATGAGGAGCAGATTATGGCACTTAATGAATATCATAGAGATGTATATGAAACTATAGCTCCTTATTTAGAGGAGGAGGAAAAGGAGTGGTTAAGGGAGGCAACTAGAAAGATAGGGTAGAATGGAAACTTGAGTTTTTACCTAAATAAACAAAGACAAATTTGGTTATATTATATTTTAAATTTACAAAACTAAACCTACATAGCGCATATATTTACTAAACTAAATATATGTGCTACAATATTATTAAATGAAAGGTGTTTAAGAATGAGCCGGGCTATCTTGTAGATACCTGCCTGTCAGCACAGGACAGATATAAGGAGTTATTAAATTATTTTGGGGTAGAGTGAAAGGTAAACAAAACAAAAATCCTTGAAACTCTCATAAAGAGATTTCAAGGATTTATTTTAGCAGCTCATAGGGGAATCGAACCCCTGT
>OIZX01001425.1_pt1 | contig 12399 bp, 17 predicted proteins | sample 1588621 | NCBI WGS metagenome assembly OIZX01 (sample SAMN03283276) | human gut metagenome | biome: human-associated habitat; material: feces | host: Homo sapiens | place: Peru | collected 2012
TAATTCTTATACAGCAGAAGGATTTTACCTCTGAATATAACCACACCGCCACAGCTAGTTGCCTGTATCACAGCAATCCCTCCTGTATTATGGTGTGTCACATATGACTTGTGTATAGTATAAACCACTTTTCAAACAATATCAATGATTTTTATTGTACCACGCATCAAAAATCTCTTTCGCAACATAATACTCAGTATCAGTTTTATGATAAATTTCAGTAGTAACAAACTTTGTGGTTATATTGCCATTTTCATCATAGACCTCAAGCAGAAATCCCATATCTGTACTGTTTCCACCTTCGGTAGCATATTCAATAGGAATAGTATAAAATTCTTTTTCTACCAGTGAGGTTTTAGGGATTTTCAAGCCTTCTATATGTTTTTCAACAATTTGTATATCTGTAAATCTATAGTCTAAGTAGTTAATCATATATTGTTCAAGTGTAACTATGCCATAGGTTTTGCCATCTACCTCTTTCATTGCAAAATCACCAACTGCAACAACACCGTCCTGCATAAACTTGATTTTCATTACATCATCATCTTTATACTTTTCTGCATCCTGAGCAGTTAATTCAAAAACTACATTCCAACTTTCTGAATTGACTACCTTGTATATGGAAGTACCCTGTTCAACTAAATCACTGGATTTATGGGTGCTTTTTGAATATTTGCTTTTATCAAATAAGGCAGCACTAATATTTTCCACCTTTTTATCCTCATACCCGTCAATAATATAAGAAACAATTCCGGATTTGTCAGCCTTAATGGCTTTAAATACATTGGAGGTCTGGTTATCTCCTAAAATGTCGTCCATATTTTCAATAGTATTGAGATTTATAAGCTCCATTACAGAGGCTTCTACATCACCTTTAAAGTCATATACAGATAAAAAGTCCTTTTCTTCAAAGCTGGTTGAATAGGTAATAATTTTATTTTTTATTGTTTCCAGGTCACTTTTTGTTAATGTATTTTCATCATTTGCTGCATTTAGGAGTAAGTCCTTTATGCGTCCGCTTTCATCTATAGAATAAACTGTCTTGTCAACAGAGGTTTTTTCTCCCTCTCTGACAAATAAATTCAAATAGCCTGAACTTGGTGATTTATAAATGGTTTCATCACGAAGCAAAACTGCATTATAAGTTTTGTTAGAGGCTTCTGCATCTTTTCCAAAAACTACTTCATATATAGCAATTTTATCCCTGGTCATATACATAATTACATATGAAACCATATATATAAAAATAATAGCGAAAATTACAATTCCAACATTTATATTATGTTTTTTTCTATATTTGACAACTCGCTTTTTTTTGTCAGCCATAACAATCTCCGTATTTCAATATTTAGCATTACTAACCTATATATTATACAACATTTATAATTTCAAGTCTATAATTTAGTCTTGATTAATCATCATAAATGCACCTAAATTTCCCCTTTTTCCCTTTAATCCTCTGTGTGAAAATAAAATTTCCTTGTTTTCGCAGGTGCAGACATCCGGCAAGCTGATATTTTCTGGCTTTATTTTTGAATTTAACATATTTTGATAGTTTGCTGCCCACAAATTAAGCATATATTTATCACTTTCAGATTTTTTATATAATATATTTTTTGTATCCGCAGGGAGCAGAGCTTTATTTTCTGCAGCCTCATAAAAGCCTATAGTTTTAATATTAAAGGCTTTTATAAATTCATCAGCAACATCCTTGCTAACCTCATAGCAATTAACGCATATAGAGGGTCCAATAGCACATATTATATCTTCGGGCTTGCTATTAAACTCTGTCTGCATTTTATCAATAGTCGCCTTTGCAATATTGCTTACAGTACCTCTCCAGCCAGCGTGGGAAAGTCCAATTACCCTATGTACAGGGTCATAAAAATATAGCGGAACACAGTCAGCATAAAAGGTTGACAGCGTAATATTGGGAATATTAGTGATTAATCCGTCAATATTGTCATAATCCATTGGCTTTGTAAGACCTTTGTTTATATCCTCTTTTGTTACTGTTAAAACATTGGTGGTATGGGTCTGCTTACTTAATACAAAATTTTTAAGTTTACATTCCCTGCCAAAAATTTCAAAATTTGCTAGTACATTTTTCTTTGTATCCCCTAAGGTTGTGCAAAAATTCATACTTGTAAACTGACCTGTACTTACTCCGCCTAATCTGGTAGAAAAAACTGCAGTTATTTCAGTATATTTATTAAATTTATTGATTTTAAGATATGGAACACTTCCATCAATTAATGATATATTTTCACTTGTTGATATTCTTTTTAAATACATAATAATCCTTCCTTTAAAATATCTACATACCACCAAAGGCATTTTTTGTATGACTTATTTTATTACCATCAAAGGCTATAATATCAAAGCTGCAAGGGGTATTTTCCGGTATTTTATTTTTTATCATAAAAAATCTGGCAACCTTAAAAATAGTCCTTTGCTTTGTTTTTGTAACAGAATCTATGGCATAACCGCTTGAACGGTTTTTTCTGTATTTAACCTCTATAAAAGTTAAATAATCTTTATTTAAGGCAATAATATCTATCTCTCCTATATAACATCTAAAATTCCTTGCTAATATTTTATAATCCATATTCTCTAGGTATTTAATTGCCAGTTTCTCATAGCTGGTTCCAACCTGCCTATTATTATATTTTTTGTTCATTAAGCTTCCTTACTTTGATTTTACTTTAATACTTTAGATTTAATTTTATCCATTCTGTCTACAAATACAAGAATTTCAGCTACTACACTATATAACTCAGGAGGAATGGCGTCGCCTAATTCCAGTTTTGATAATGTATTAGCCAGTTTTTTGTCCTCGTATAAGGGAACATCATTTTCCTTTGCCTTGTCTATTATTTTTTCGGCTACTAGGCCCTGTCCGGAGGCAATAACTGTTGGTGCCAAATCCTTTGGATTGTAGGCTAATGCTACAGCCACCTTTTTATCATCAGATTTTTTCTTGTATAAATTTCCCATATTTTCACCTTCTATGCCCTTACATCAAACGAAAATCTTTTTATTGACATTTTAGGCCGATCCATTTCCAATACCTTCTCAAATGGATTTTCTTCTTCTGTGGTTTTCTCTGTTTTTACATTAATAGATACATTATAGCCGGCTAAGGTAAGCCTTTCCTTAAGCTCTGATAAATGCTCCTCAACTATTTTGGCTGATAAATCATCAGCTAAAGAAAAGTTGGTGCTTAATCGTTCATTTTCCAGCTTTATATCGACATCGGTAGCCCCTAAATTGTCCATATCCAAGTGCATAAAAGCAGTCAGCACCTCCTTATCAGCCAGTTTTCCGTGATTTTTATTATATACATATAAATCACCATGGTTAATGCTTTCACTAAATTTTAAAGGAAGCTGTACATAAGATGCCATTTGATTAATTTCATTCATAAAGGACAAATTCTGTTTTAAACCATTGGTCTTTTCTAATAAATTAGCAGCCTCCTTAGGATAATTTTTAAAGTCAGCCTCTAATTGCCTGATTTGGTTTTCCAGCTTTTCGTATAAGGTCTTTATGTTATCCTTAAGCTCCTCTCCATTGCTGTTAAGCTTATTGACATCTATGCTAAAGTCCTTAAGTATACCTGCTTTTATGTATTTTAAAACCTTTTCATTTTTTAATAATGCAGAAAACTGATTATCATTTAAATCATTAGTCAGTTTTAAAAGAAATTCCTTGTTCGGAATATTAAATTGCTTTGAATTAATAAAGCTGCTAAATTCCAAATCTCCAGTCAGACTATTTTCATTAAGACTTTTAATAAATTCGCCAATATTATTTTCATTAAGACCTGTATTTTCCAGCAGCTCATTAGCTGAAGTTTCTGTGGCACTATTATCTACACCTACGGAGTTATCCGTAACAGTTTCATTTGATAAGCTCTTGTCTGGCAGTATAATACCAGCTTCATCATTTATAAACTTAAAAATATTTTCGTCTGCTGCTATATCAATATTGCCCTGTACTTCAACAAAATCTGGTAAATTATTTATAATTTCATCAAAAATGTTTTTTGCAGCAGCGGCATCCTTTTGTGATACTGAATCAAGAGCCTTAGGTATATCATCAACAATCGAGGATAATTCATAATTTAATCTATGCTCATAGTTTATATATTTTTCATAGCCTGCAATATTTGTTTCGTTCAGTGGTATTTCGTGTCTAACAAGATTTACAATAGTTTTTGGATTACTTTTTTCAAACATACTAATATTTTTGTACATCTCATTTACTGAATTTGCATCTATAGGCATTTCATTCCGCATCATTTCGGATATCATATTCATATTATCTTCGGTAACGGGAATATTAGCACTTTTAAGAGCCATGATTAATGGATTTGTATGACTATTATCAACATTTAAGGCTTTTATAAGAATTTGATCACCAGTATTATCCTTAATCATAAATCTAATATAATCACCAATATTTAGATTAGAATTGTCACCAGCCTTTGCAGTAATAGTCTGGTTTCCATCTAATAGAATTTTAATAAAGGAGTTTCGTACATCAATTATATCCCCCGAAAATACAGTCCCTTTTTCCATATTTGCGAGCATAGAAGAAGTAACGGCTCGTGTTACAGGAACATTTCCTGCCATACTGCCATTATTTACAATTCTGCTACCTGTGGCTTGACTTTGTGAACTGATATTTCTTACTTCCATACTCTGTTGCCTTTCAACTTGCTTTAGTTATTATCTAAAAAATTTTTAATAAATGTTTCTCTATGTATTGGACATGGTCCATATTTTTTCAACGCTTCAATATGCTTTTTGCTGCCATAGCCTTTGTTATTGATAAAATCATATTCAGGATATAGCTTGTCATATTCAACCATAAGTCTATCTCTTGTGACCTTGGCAATAATACTTGCACTCGCAATAGTAATGCTTTTTGAATCACCTTTTATAATGGGTATTTGTTTAACATCAATATCTGGTATTGTAACGGCATCATTAAGTATTATATCGGGTTTAACCTTTAAATTATTGACAGATTGCTGCATTGCTTTATAAGTAGCCTGCAAAATATTTATGTCATCAATTACCTTATTGTTTTCCATTCCAATACTGACAGCAACAGCTTTTTCCATTATAATATTGTATAATTTTTCTCTTTTTTCAGCAGATAGTTTTTTAGAGTCATTTACATATAAAATACGGGCACCCTTTGGAAGAATAACTGCGCAGGTAACAACAGGTCCTGCTAATGGTCCTCTGCCCACCTCATCAATACCCGCAATATATCCATATTCATTGTATTTTTCCTCATATATACGCATATTTTCTATTCGCTGCTGTTCCTGAAGAAACTTTTTATATCTAAGCTCCTGTTTTTCAATTAACTTTTTTATACCTTTTCTTGTATCAGCACTATAATTTCCAATGACCTCTGGTAGTTTTTCTACATCTGTGTTTTCTAATATTTCTTTAATTTCATTAAATGTAACCATATTTTTCTCCATAACTAAAAGTATTTATTGATTTTCAAGTGAACCTATACTGTTAAAGGGCCATATTCTAAATACAGCAATTCCTGTAATGGTGTCCTGCTTTATGACACCTATTTCATCATTACGGCTATCCTCGCTTACATTTCTGTTATCACCAATGACAAAATATTCATCATATGCCAAAGAAACAGCTTTAACATCTGAATATTTATTTTCTGACTTATCATCATAATACCCATAATATTCATCAAGCTTTTCATCATTTATGTAAATAATGTTGTCTTTGATTTCTATTTTGTCCCCAGGCATTCCAATAACTCTCTTTATAACATTTGTTTTGGTGTTATATTTGTAAGGAAACATAATAATATCAAATCGTTCAATTTTTTGATATTTCCCATTTATTGGTTTAATTAAAAGTATATCACCTTCGTTAAGTGCCGGATACATAGAATCACCTACAACAACTGTTGGCGTATAAATAAAAGTAATAAATACAAGCACAACACCTGTAATAAATAATATAAATAATATAATTTTAAGTAATTCTTTGTATTTTCTAATAAAATCAAGTATTTTTTTCATGTTATATTTTATGGAAACTCTAATGTAATTCGTCCAAGCCTTCCGTTCCTGTAGTCATCAATTATAATATTTGAAGTTTTTTCGTAATCAATTTCGTCCCCTTTAATTTTACAGCCTCTTTTAACAGCAATCTTTTCCAGAATGTTTAAGGTCTTATCCTCTGGCAGAATTTCAATACCATATCGTTCTGGTAATACCTGTGGATACTTTTCCTTTAAAAAGTCTAAAAAATGCAGAGAAAGCTCGCTTATGTTAAGTATATCATCATTAATAGAACCTGCAACAGCTAAATTGATGCCAACCCTTTCATCCTCAAACTTAGGCCACAATATTCCCGGTGTATCAAGCAGCTCTAAATTTTTGTTCAGCTTAATCCATTGCTTTCCTTTTGTAACACCTGGTCTGTTTCCGGTTTTGGCACAGGCCTTTCCTGCATAGGAATTAATAAAGGTAGATTTTCCCACATTTGGAATACCTACAACCATTGCTCTGACAGGACGGTTTAATATGCCTCTTTTTCTATCCCGTTCTATTTTTTCTTTGCAGGCCTCTGCAATAACATTATTTATATTTTTAATACCAGTGCCTTTTTTAGAATTTATCTCTAAAACAAAAAAACCTTTATTTTTAAAATAATCTCCCCAGCCTTTATTGTATCGTTCATCAGCTAAGTCTGATTTGTTAAGAAGAATTAATCTTGACTTATTAGCTGCTAACTTGTCTACTTCAGGATTTCTGCTGCTAAGTGGTAATCTTGCATCAACCAGCTCAATTACTAAATCAACCAGCTTTATATCCTCCTGCATTTGTCTTATCGCTTTGGTCATATGACCTGGATACCATTGAATGTTCATTATATTTTCTCCTCGGAGTTATGTTAATCAAAGTTATATTAATTAAAGTTATATTAATCAGAAATATTTTTAATCTGCAAATCCCAATCTATTAAAAGGTGAGGCAATAAACCATACTTTACCAATAATCTGGCTGTATTTTACATTTCCCACATAGGAAAATCTTGAATCCTCACTCACATTTCTATTATCACCCATCACAAAATATTCATCCGGGCCTATCTCAATTTCTTCGCCTGCATAGCCACTTTCGTAGCTGTCACTAAAATAAATATCCTTTAGTTCTTCTCCATTAATATATATCTTACTATCTGTTATTTTTATTTTTTCACCAGGAAGCCCTATTATGCGCTTTATTCCTGTATTGTTTTCAGTTTCGTATACGATTATATCAAATCTTTCTGGCTTACCTAATTCATAAGCCATTTTATTTATTAAAACTTCTTCTCCATTTGTAAATTCCGGAGACATTGAATTTCCAACTACTGTAGACTTGCCACCAAAAAAGTATATTACAAAAAAAGCTAATACTACTACAGTAACAATGTCCATTGCAAATTTTAAAATACAATCTATAAATATATTTTTATCTGGTAATGGATTAAAATATCCCATATTTTTTCCTTTCAAAACACCTATATATCTAGAAAGGACAAATACCTATCCAGGTACTTGTCCTAATCTGCATAAACTATTTAACTAATTCTTTAACCTTAGCTGCCTTACCAACTCTATCTCTTAAGTAGTTAAGCTTAGCTCTTCTAACTTTACCAAGTCTAACAACTTCAATCTTCTCGATTGTTGGTGAATGTAATGGCCAAGTTTTTTCAACACCAATACCATTAGAATTCTTTCTAACTGTAAATGTTTCTCTTGAGCTTCCGCCCTGTCTTTTAAGCACAATACCTTCAAAAACCTGAACTCTTTCACGGTTTCCTTCTTTAATCTTAGCATAAACCTTAACTGTATCACCTACATTAAAATCTGCTACATTTTCCTTAAGCTGTGCTGCTTCGATGTTTTTAATAATTTCGTTCATTTAATGAACCTCCTAATATATACTCGATGTTCTATAATATTCACCTAGAAAACTATTCCTATCATACCAGAGGAACATCTGATTTTATTACAACTTTCACAGTTTAACATATTTTAGTTGTATTTGCAATAGTGTATCTATATTTTTATTTGTATTTTTTATATCTATATTTTTATTTGTATTTTTAACATTTTTTAAACTGTTTCTACAGTATCCTATTGTAATTATTATATTTATAAAAGGTAAAGTAATAACATATTTGTTCCTGTGCCTAGTACAATGCTGAGTAATGTATTATGCTGCAGTTTATAGCTTATAAAAACTACAAAAACAGCTACAATTTGTGAAATGCCAGAAGCAAAATCACTTCCAACATCCTTTAGACAATATACAATAAGCACAGCCATAATAACCATTGGCAGCATTCTAACTAGCTGTTCAAGACTTTTGGGCATTTTTTTATCACCCTTAAATATAAGAAAAGGTAATGCTCTAAGTCCGAAGGTAATTACAGCAGATATGAAAATTGTAATTAATACTTCTGTGCTATTCATTTTTTTCCTTTCCAAATAGTAACAGCAATGCTGATGATATTAATAATGCTGGCAGCATAAACACATTTTTTCCAAAAATAAAAAGACAAATTATTGCAACAGCTATTCCAATAAGAGGTATTTTGTGAGATTTTGCTTTTTCCCATTGGTCTATAAAAATGATTACAAATAAAGCTGTCATACAAAAATCTATACCTTTTAAGGTATAAGGAATTATTTGTGCAAGTAAGCCACCAATAACAGAGCCTATCATCCAGTAGCACCAGCTAAACAAGGCTATGTAAAACATAATGTCTGGCTTTAGCTCGTTGTCCTCTAAGGTACAATTAACTGCATAGGTTTCATCGGTTAAGGAATGAATCATATAGAGCTTTCTTTTGCCCATTTTTTTAAATTGCTTTAAAAAGGTAAGGCTGTAGAAAACCTGTCTGCTATTCATTAACAAGGCTGTAACAGCTATTGTAACCAGTGAGGATTTACTGCTTAAAAAGGTAATTAATACATATTGGAAGGCTCCTGTATAAACTGTCATACTTGTAATTAAGGAATAATACCACTTAAATCCAGCCTGCTGCATTAATATTCCATATGCAACACTAAGGAATATATAACTGCACATAATAGGCAATGACTTTATAAAAGCAATTTCCATAGCAGCTAGTTTTATATTAGATTTATTAGTCGTTAAGTAAGTCTGGTCTTCTTTCCTTTGTTCTTTCAACTGATTTCTCCATTCGCCACTTCTCTATATTTTTGTGATGTCCGCTTAGCAAAACATCAGGAACTTTTTTATCCATAAATACAACCGGTCTTGTATATTGAGGGTATTCTAAAAGGTTGGTTGTAAAGCTTTCTGTTTCTGCTGAATCTTCATTGTTAAGAACACCTTTTATATTTCTTGAAATTGAATCTATCATAACCATTGCTGGTAATTCGCCACCAGTTAAAACATAATCTCCTATGGAAACATTATCTGTAACTATAAGCTCAATTACTCTTTCGTCAACACCCTCATAATGTCCACATAAAAAAATTATGTCATCCTCCCTTGCAAGTTCCCTGCTCATTTGCTGATTAAACACACTGCCTGTAGGAGTTAAAAAAACAACTCTTGGCTTTTTAATATTATTTTTTTTAACAATGTCCATATAGCAATCATATATTGGCTGTGCCTGCATTACCATACCTGCACCACCACCATAAGGATAATCATCTACATGGCCATGCTTATCTGTGGTATATTCCCTTATATCCACACAATTTAGATTGATCAAGCCCTCTTTTATGGCTCTGCCAGTTATGCTGGTGTTTAATCCGTCCTCTATCATTTTAGGAAATAATGTCATTACATGAAAATTCATTAGTCCATCAACCCTTCTAAAATATGCACTTTTATAAAACCTTCTTCTATATTTACTTCTAATATACATTCATCTATATTTGGAAGTAATAATTCCTTGCCGTCATTTAGCTTGACTACATATACATCATTTGCACCGGTCTGCATAACATCGTATAATGTACCAATTTTCTCTCCAGATTCGTCTATTACTGAAAGGTCAATTAAATCAGCAATATAATATTCATTTTCTTCAAGAGGAACTGCATTCTCTCTGGATACCAGTAAATCCATTCCCTTGTATTTTTCTATATCATTTATGTTGTCTATACCTTCAAATTTCAGTATAGCCATATTTTTAAAGAACTTACAGCTTGTTACCTTAAGCTCTATTTTTTCCTTTTTTGTGTCCAGATAAACTTTTTTAAGCTTTTTAAATCTATTAATATCATCGGTAGTTGGGTAAACCTTTACTTCGCCTCTTATACCGTGTGTATTAGCAATAACTCCAACTCTGAAAAAATCTTCCATATACTAAAAATTTCCTTCCATTATATTTCTATAACTTTAATTCTATAACTTTATTTTGATAACTATATATCTATAACTTTACTTTTATAATTGTTATTTCCTAATTACCATTGATTTTAAAATTAAATTAGGCATTTTTAAACTAATCTTAAAATTAAGAAAAGGGCGATAAAATCGCCCACTTTCTTGTTAAATTTACTGCAAAATATCTACAATAACTTTCTTTTCTTCTTTTGAAGCAGCAGCTTTTACAACTGAACGAATTGATTTTGCAATGCGTCCCTGTTTTCCTATAACCTTGCCCATATCTTCAGGGGCAACCTTAAGTTCAACAATAATTGCCTTTTCTTCTTCTCTTTCAGTAACAACTACTTCATCTGGTAAATCAACTAGTGCTTTTGCAATTACTTCAACTAATTCTTTCATAGTCCACCTCCAAAAGCATCCTAAGCATTTTCAGTCCGTGTCGTCTTATTTTGTGATACCAACGGTCTTGAAAATTCTGCTTACTACTTCTGTCGGCTGTGCACCGTTTGAAAGCCACTTGGCTGCAGCTTCTTCGTCGATTTTGATTTCCTTAGGCTCTGTCATAGGGTTGTAGTAACCGATTTCTTCTATGAATCTGCCGTCTCTAGGTGTTCTTGAATCTGCAACAACTATTCTGTAAAAAGGCTTCTTGTGAGCTCCCATTCTCTTTAATCTCATTTTTACAGCCATTATTATTCCTCCTTCTTTTTTCGTTTATTATCATATCATACTATTTTATATGTGTCAACCTTTTTTTGTTACATTTTAATAATCCAAACAATAGTTTGACTTTATTAGCAAATTATGGTATATTTGTGATAGTGAGGTGTGAGATGAGAAATAAAAGTTCTGATTTAACAACAAGACAAAAGGAAATACTTACATATATTAAACAATATTATGCAAAGAATAAGTATACTCCTTCTATTAGAAATATTTGTGAACATTTTAATTTAAGTTCTAGTGCTACTGTAAAAGTACATTTAGATGGTATCATTGAAAAAGGATTTTTAAGACGAGATCCTAGAAATCCTAGATATTTAGAAATTATGGTTCCTAATGAATTTGAACAATCAAATAACGACGTTGTTAGTGTTCCACTACTTGGAAAAATTACAGCAGGTAATCCTATTGAAGCTATTGAAACTCCTGATGAATATTTTCCCCTACCAGTTTCTTTAATTCCTAATAATAAAGAAATATTCACCCTTAGAGTCAGTGGTGAAAGTATGATTAATGCTGGCATCCATGACAATGATATTATTATTGTTGAAAGAGTTAATACTGCCAAAAATGGTGACATTGTAGTTGCTATGAATGATGAAAATGAGGTTACTTTAAAAACTTTTTATAAAGAAAAAAACTATTTTAGATTACAACCCGAAAATGATTTTATGGCACCTATTATATTAAAAAATGTTTCTATTTTAGGAAAAGCAATTGGCCTTTATAGAAAAATATAAAAAGGATGAATTTTTAACTGAATTCATCCTTTTTATTTAAGTAATAATTATTCGTATAAATTAGCTGGGTAAACTCCCTTTTCTATTAATTCTAAAATATATTCTTTTAACTCGTCTAAATCACTATGATATGTAACTCCCTTCCATATAGCAGGAGTTGATATTAATTTTAAATCAACACGATTTTTCTTTGAGAAATCGTCTAAAACTGTTGGAAGTAAATATTCAGCAGTTAGTAAATCAATTTTATCTTCTCTTAAAAATCTCTTGATATCTTCATCCAAAAATTTTAAGATTTCTGGATGCATACCATACATAAGCATAGAAGCAGGATGCTTAAAATCTACTTCATAAGATGCACTTCCATCAAGAGGAGTACATAAAACTTTATTACCGTCTTTATTTACTTTACTTTCTATAATGTCAGTAACTATTCCATCTTTTTCAAAGCATACTCCACGTTTAACTTCTCCTGATTTAGGGAGTGTGTTACCTATCTCATATCCTATTACGCTA
>OIZX01001429.1_pt1 | contig 12367 bp, 8 predicted proteins | sample 1588621 | NCBI WGS metagenome assembly OIZX01 (sample SAMN03283276) | human gut metagenome | biome: human-associated habitat; material: feces | host: Homo sapiens | place: Peru | collected 2012
TTCAGTTCCGTTGTTAGTGTCTTTACAGTCAAGATATATTTGTCCGTTATTATTTTCTTTAGTAATTGTTTTTATACTATTATTTTTATCAATTATAGTAATCTCATAGCTTTCTTTATCAAGCTCAATCCAATTATGGTCATATTTTATTCCATATTTTCCAATTATAACATAATCGTTTTTACTATAATCTACTGAAATTGAACTCTTTGAAAGTTCTACTTTGGTGTTTACATCTTTGTTATAATATGTTGTACCGTAGCTATCTGCACGATTATACAAATCATCTGCTAACTCATAATAATCTCTGCCATCGCCAAAATGTGCTAAATCATTTATGTTTTTACCATTTACCCACACCCAATATGTTCCGTTACCATCATAATTGTCTCCATAAAATTTATAATAGTTTCCATCTCTAATAATACGAAATACATTTTTATTTTTGCCTACAAGACTCCACTTATATATTAATGTATTCTTATTGCTCCACATCCATTTTCCTTCAAGTTTCCATAGTGCTTCTTGTTTATATGATAAAACATCATAAATTCCATTTTCTAAAGCTCTTTTTCCTCCTCCTGCAAAGCCTTTACCTGTAAGAATTCCAAAAGCATTATTATAATCCCCATCTTTTGGCTCAGATAAAATGTATGCTCTCTTAAGTGCTTTTTCTTTATTTTCTTTTGATATGTTTGTTGGATTTATTGTTACTGCTTCTACACTTGAGCTTACAGCTAATTCATATTTTCCTGTTGAATCATATATTGTTCCTCTTTTTGCTGTTATTTTTCTACTTTGTGATTGTTGACTTGTTGCTTGATTATTCAATTCTGCTCCCCATACTAATTGAATATATCCTAATCTTGTTGTTAATAATAAAATTATTACTATTACTACAAATAGTCCATTTCTCATTTTCTTTTTGCTTGATAATGATATTGGCATAAAATCACCTCTTTTGATTTTATGCCTTTCTAAATAAAAAAAGAATAGATCTTATATCTATTCTTAATTTTTTTTACTTTGTTGTATTTAATTTTTCTGCTTTTTCAATTTGTTCTCTGTCTTTATTCATTAATTCTACAAATTGAGATTCTACATTGTCTAATACTTGTTTAAATGAACTTACTAAATTTCTAAATTGTGATCTAAATTCATCTGCACCATCACATTGTAATATTATTTGTTCTACAGTTTTTTGCATTGAATCCATAAGTTCTTTTGCTGAACGAAAATCTGATACGATTTCTGTTTGATATGGATCAACTTCTGATTGTAAGTATCTCATTCCTACATCATTAAATATTTGGATTTCTTGGATACTTTTATATCCTTCTTTTCTTGCTGTTGCAACATTTTGTTGTATGTCTATTCCAGAGAAGTCATTAGCAATAGCATCAAACATGTATGGTATTTGGGATACTATTACTTCTAAGAATTTATTAAATTGTGGTGCTAATTCATTGAATTTGCTTACTAATTCATTATATCTTTTACCATACCAATGTGCATGCATATCAGCAACTTGTTTATATACATCTAATATTCTATCATTTATTTCTAATGCTGTATTTCTTATTCTGTTTGCTTGATTTGGTATGCTTTCATAATCTATTTTCAATGGTGAACTCATTTTTTACCTCCTATATTTTTACTCCACATTGTTTAGCTGTATCTTCTGCTTTTTTTCTATTTTCTTCCCAAGCTTCAATATTAGTATTTATTCTACTAATTCTAGCTTCAAGTGATTTATTCTCTTTTTCAATTTCCCTTCTTTGTTTATATAAATCAGCAAGTTCTTGTCCACCAATTAAAGAAGCTTCTTTTTTTAGATTTTGATCATATATTTTTTGGTTTTCTTTTATTGCTCTTTGTAATCCTTTCATTTCTAAATTTCCATCTTTTATAAAACCATCATATTTTTCATATTCCTTTTTAGCTGCTTCACCCTTTTCAGTATAATACTCAGTTTTAGTTTGACCTTTTTTATTATCATCCTTCATTATTTCTGAGTCCGTCCTTGATGGCTGTTTAGATGATATTCCTTTATTTACTAGTTTTTGTGCTTCACTTATTTCAGAATCTGTATATCCTGCAGCCTTTAATGCTTCTTTTCTACTATTTCCATTTCCCCATTTTCCAGCCAAAATTTCATTTGCTAATTGTTCAGAACTTAATTTTGCTTGCTGATTCTCAGTTACTGTATTCGATCCATTTTTTCCAGTATTTATATCAGCTTTATCTCCTTTTAAAATAGTCTCAACCTCTCCTGTACCAGCTGTAGCAGTTTCTTTTTCATCTGGTTTAGCTTTTATTCCCAAGAATTCCAAAGCTGAAGTAAAAAATGTATGTACACCCTCAACAGCTTTCTCACCAAATGCTTCATCTATTGTTGGACCAACTACTTTTCCTACAACGAATGCACCAGTAGTACCCATCATTCCTCCGCCTAGCATAGACGCAACTGTTGTACTTACAAAAGTTTTTACAGCAAAAGCTCCTGTATCTACAGTTGTTTTAGCAATCCAACCAGTTAATCCATACACATCCTTTTCATCAAAGCCATCTGACAAATCGATACTAACATTCTCTAATATAGAATTTGTAGTATTTTTGACCATATTAACAGCACCACTTACTATTGGAACTGAAAAAGCCCTTATTGCTCCTACAATAAAACCAGTTCCATCATTTAATTTTTGTTTCGCCTCTTCTGCTTTTTTGTTTACTTCTGCTACTGCATCTACAAATTTTTGTCTTTGAGCTTTCATTGCATCTAATTGTGCTCTCAATGCAGCTGCTAACGCTTTTAGGGCTGCTGCTGCTGATCTTAGTGATGCTGCTCGTGCTCTTAGTAATGTCGCCCTTGCTTGACTAGCAGCATCTGCTGCTAAATCTGCAACTCTTTCTATTACTGTTATAGAATGTGTTTCACCAGTATTTTCATCAGTTTCAGTTTCTGTATGCTCAACATCTTTATAATGAGGACAAGATCCTTCTTCTGCTGTAGCATCCGCTTCTGCCTGAGTGGCCTCTTGCTCATTTTGATTTGCTTGTTCTAATGAAGCTTCTGCATCTGAATCCATTCCTGTTGCAGTTCTAGTTATTTCATCTATTAGTCCCATTGCTTTTGATTCTAAAAATTCAAACATATTTCCCTCCTTATCATTTGTATTTTTTTAAAATTTTGTATTTTCTTTCTTATTATTAGCATTTCCTATTATATCATTTGTATTATTTATTAATTTACTAAATAATACACCTTTTAACTTATTTTCAGCATCTAAAGTATTGTATTTTCTTTTTATCTGATTTTTTCTCTCTTCCTTTGTTATCCCTGTGCTTGTTATACTATTAGACACACTATTTAAACTACTAGTTTCATTTGATGTATTACTTTTACTTGATCCACCTAAAAAATCACCAATTTGTCTAAACAAATCATCTAAAAGTCCCATGTAATTTCCTCCTTTTCATTTATCCTCTTATAACATCATCTGTTAATCTTTCTAATTCATTTCTAAATTCACTTGAATTATCATCAATAGAAATTTGATATTTAGCAATATCTTGTAAATATCTTTCATAAGCATGTTGATTATATGAAATAGTTGTATATCTTGCTCCATTTTTTTCAAAAATTTGTTGCATATAAGACATTGAAGGATCATTATAAAATGCCAATCCACCAATTAATTGTTTTATTGTAATTCCATCTATCTCCATATATTTATTTAATATAATTCTTATTTTATCATCATCTATAACATTTTGTGATTTTAGCTTTGATAAAAATTCTGTTAATTGTTGAATTGTTAATACATTCATTGTTTGTATTAAATAAACTTGTTGAGAATATGAAAAATAATCAAAATCTGTTGAAAAGTCTGTATCTATAAGAACTATTTGATGCTTTTTTAATAGTGTTTCTAATATTTTTTCTACTTTTACACTATATTCTTTTTCATTTGGTAAATCTGTATATATTGTTAAATTCTTTTCAATTTCTATTCCTAAGAACTTTCCTTCTGAAAGACTTTTGAAACAATCTTTTATATTTGCTCTTATTGATTCTTTATTTTGTGTATAAATATAATATGAATCTTTATTTGATGTCATATCTAATATTGCTACACTTATATCTCTTCTAGCCATTATTCGTGCTATATTATTTATAATAAATGTTGTTCCACTTTGACTTGCTCCTAAAAATGAAATTACTTTTTTATTTTCTTTTAACAATTCATTTATTCCAACACTTGTATCATCTTGGTATATATTATCTTCTCTTAGTGTTCTCATTATACTCTTTCCTTTCAAAATCTCAAATCTCTATATTAATATAACTTCTGTTCCATTTCTTATTGTAGTATCTTTCAATATTGAATTAAAATCAAATTCTTCTGCTGTTATTTTATCATATAATGATGGCATTTCTGATGGATTATAACAGCCTTCGCTTAATTCAAATATTGCTTTTATCAATAATACAATTATTTCATGTATTCTCTTATTAGAAGGAATCCATACATCATAGATTCCTTCCAACATAGGAACATAAACTTTGACTAATACTTTATCCATTTTCATCACCAGCATCTTTCATTCCTATTAATTTTATCAACATTCCTTCTTCTTGTTTTATTACATATCCAAAACTATCTCCACAATTATTTACTAAATTCCTGTTACTTGAATTTAGTCTAATTAAGTACTGATCACTTACACCATTTCCAACCCAAATTCCTGAGTCTTTTGTTATATAAGCTTTGTACCAATCATCATATTCGTGATTTTTTAGTTTGAATACACTATCAACTACTATAAATGTGTAGTTTTTTAATTCTTCTGCCTTTTTCAAGTCTGCTAATATTGATGTTTCTATACTTGTTAAGAATTTATCAATTCCTAAAATAATGCAAACATTATGCTTTGTTTTGCTTAGATTATTTTGTATTCTTAATGAATAATTTTGATAATCTAGTTTTAAATTTTTTCTTGTTTCTTGTACAATTCCTTCCGCATCAAATAATGTAATTTCAACATTTTCTAAAAGATTAATTTCTTCATATAAATGTGTTATATATTCAGCAACAATATCTATATTTTTAGCTGAAATAATATTTACTAAATTATTTTTGAAGTCATATGTTGCAAGTCCAAGGCTTGTTTTGTATATTCCTATTGGTAACTTGTCTAATTGTGTTACTAATTCTTTTACATCTTCAACTTTTATTTGACTTGGTAATACTGGTATTGAAACAGCTCTTTCTGAATACATTTCATTTAATTGTTTTATAGTTTCTCTTATAAATGAGTTCCATTTTTCAGGTTCACAGATTCTTGCTGTTTGGAATTCATAAACATCACTATATTTGATTAATCCTCTACCAAATATATGTGCAGGTCTTTGCTTTTTTACACCTTCAATTATATTTAAGAAATCATCTTCATTGTTTAATTGTAATGCTATTTTTTGTCTAAAGTTTTGTGATAATCTATATCTTACACTATTATAAGCACTTGCTGTTAGTACAAATATTATTCCATATTTTATACCCTCTCTACATAATGTAAGTAATATATCATCATATTTTTCACCATAGTTTTCAACAAATCCTTCATAATTGTTTATAACTACTATGATTTGTGGCATTGGAATTCCTGTATCTTTTATGTATAGTTTTATATCTCCACCATAATTTGATAATACTTCTGTTCTTCTTTTCATTTCTCTTTGAATCATTTCAAATAATCTATTGATTTTTTCAGCATCTGTACTTAATACTACATCACCTACATGTGGTGCATCTTTAAATATTTTTAAAGCTTCACTTCCAAAATCTAATAAATACATCTGTGCTTCTCTAACTGTATATGTTGTTATAATATCATATACCATTGTACTTATTAATGTTTCTTTACCACTTTCAGCATTTCCATAAACAATTATATTACCTTGTTTCTTAAAGTCTAATTCTACTGGACCTTGTCTTTGGTTATATGGATCATCATATTCTCCAATTACAGGTATTACTTCATTTTCTTTCTTTTCTATTTTATATTTTTCTTTTGTTTTTTCTAACATTATTATCTCTGGTATATTTTCTAACCATAATGGTTTTAAATGAATATTTTCATTTTTTCCTAATTCATAAATATATTTTACTATATTTGTTAATTGTTCTCCATCTTTCTTTACTGGTGCTTTTTTTGTATCATCAATTTTCTTTATTACAGAACCTATATTTGATACAAATTTCATTGAGTTGTCAACATTTTTCTTTATTATATCTGATGGTTCATAACTTGCACCAGCCCATGCTGATTGTCCTAATGCAAAATATTCGTTATTTCCTACTTGTATATAAAATTGTCCTGCTCTTTTTAATTCTGCAGCTTCAGGTCTTTTTATAACATCCATACTGTCTTGTCTATCTTGTACTTTTAAACATATTCCAAATTTACTATTGCTACGAATTTGGTCATTTACTACACCTGCTGGTTTTTGTGTTGCTAATATTAAATGAACTCCTAAACTACGTCCTATTCTGGCAACACTTATTAATTCATCCATAAAATCTGGTTGTTGTGCTTTTAATTCTGCAAATTCATCACAAATTATAAATAAATGTGGTATAGGTTCTTTTAATTTTCCTTCTCTATAGAATCTTTCATATTTGTAGATATCTATGGTACTTTCTCCAAGATTATCTCTTGCTTCGTTAAACATTGCTTGACGTTTTTTAACTTCACTATCAATACTTACTAAAGTTCTATCCATTTCTGCCTTATCTAGGTTTGTTATTGTTCCGGCTAAATGTGGCAACGAAATACCTGTTACTTTATTTTCAAACGCTCCAGCTAATCCCCCACCTTTATAATCTATCAATATAAAACTTACATATTCTGGACTATAATTCATTGCCATTGATAATATATATGTTATTATAAACTCAGATTTTCCTGATCCTGTCGTTCCTGCGATTAGACCATGGGGACCATGGTATTTTTCGTGTAAATCTAAATACATTAAATTTCCTAGTTCGTCTACTCCTACCTCCGCTTTTATGCTGGATATCGGATCATTTGTGTTCCATCTATTTAAGATATTTAGTTGTTCTATTTTACCCACTTTTTCCATTTCTAAAAAGTTTATAGCATCTGGCAACTGTTTTATGCCTTCAGCAAATTCTATTGGAATGTTTGCTAATACTTTTACTACATCCATCATGTTTATATTATAATTTACTTCATCATTAAATATAATTTGTTCTTGTGATTCATATGTATTTTTTAGCACACCTGATTGTTTTCCTGTTAAAGATATAAAATTATTACATTTACTTGGTAATTTACTCAAACTATTTTCTACTATTATTATACTAAATCCTAAATCATTTTCTGATTCTGTTATATTTTTTATAAAATCAAATCTTTTTACTTCTTTATAGTTATCTAATATTATTAAATAATATGGTTTTATATCTTTACTATTGCCATTATTTTCCGAAACAAATGATATTCTATTATTTACTTCATAATTTAAGAAATCTGATAATGTTTTTATTGTTTCTTTTGTAGATGCAAATAATCTGAAGTCTTTATTGTTTGTAAAATTATGATTTAGGTATTTTATGTAATCCCAATAATGTTCTTTTTCTTCACTTGTTATTACAACTATTTTTAATTCTTCATATGAATAAAATGTTAATAATTGTAATAGCATATTATTTACAAATGTAGAACTTTTTCTAGAGTCTCCCATTATTGCTGTTACTTTATTTTCTTGAAATGAATATCCTATTGGGACATTTTGGATATACTTATACTTTTCTACTAATGCATCTGCTTGCTTTCTTAGTTCATCTTCATCTATTGTAAATCCCTCTTCAGGATATTTTACATCTACATCTAATTTAGCATTACCTATGCCAATTCTAACTGTTAAAAAATCGTTTTCATCGTTTCTTTTATTCCAAAATAATGTTCCCCTGGTATTTATCATATTTATACATTCTGTTAGAGAAATTAAGTTTTCTATTAGTATAGATTGTTGTAATTTTTTTTCATTTAGTAATTCAGTTTCTTTTTCTGTTAGATATTTAGTATATTTTTCCAATAATTCTTGGGCATATTTTTTTGCCTTATGTTTTTCGTATATTTTTGTTACTATTGGCCACAAAAGAGAGGACATTACCATTGCAATTCCTGTAAATATTTGTGTTTTTGATTCTTCAAACGTCGTTTTTCCGGCACTGATATTAGAAATAGTTGATGATAGCATAATTATTGATGTTAAACTCATTGTTATCATTGGTCCTATTGTCATTAGCATTGAATCTCCATTATTGTTGTTATCTCGTGGTGGAGGATCTAGTTTTATTTCTTTTGTCTCAATGAATCTTCTTAATCTTGGTGATTTGGAAAAATATGATTCTTCTGGGTATAAATCTATATCTTTTATTTGAACTTTATTTAGATTTTTATCAAATGTAAATGTACAATATTTTATTTTAGCATTTATCTCATTTATATAAACATGTTCTTCTGGGTTATTTATTAATAAAACCTTATTTAGCAAAGTAATATTAAGACCAAATAAATGTATGTTATCTCCATATTTTAATGTTTCTATTTTATTTTCCATAATTAAATTATTTATGTATATAGGTACGTTGCTTAAGTTTTTTATTATATATCGATTCTCTTCATATTTTATATTTAGAGTTGCATCTTTTAAAAATGGAATGTTATATCTAATATTGCAATTTTCTGCATTTCCTACTATTAAGTTTATTTCTTGATCATAATTGTATGGCATAATAATTTTTTCATACGAATCTGATATATATATTATATAGGTAACATCTAGTCTTTTTAAAAAATAAAAATTATTTGGTTTTATAACTGTTGATTGTACAGTTTGATTATTTATTTCAATTGTTACATCATTTGTTGAATATAACTGCCATTCGTTATTAACTGCCTCAATGTTTATTAGTTTTGACTCTTCATCTTCTTTTTCATCAAAACTGTAACTTCCAGAGATATCTGTTGGTAGTATAAATTGCATTATTTTATTTTTTAGGTATAGGGTTATTCTCAAAATATTCACCTTCTTATTCTATGTTATTAGTGTATCATATTTTTCTTACAAATAAAAGTTATTTAATTGTTTTTTTTATTTTACTTTTAATTTTATAAAATTTCTGCTATTATTATATTTAAGAATGGAGGAGAAAAGCAATGGTGATTAATACATATGTTTCTAGTGGTGCTGTTAATGGTGGACTTTCTTCAAAAAGCAATCCATCAGTTAATCAAAATATAAAAACAGTAACCCCTGCTGGTTGGGAGGTTGCAGCTGGAATATCACAGCCTGCAATCAATGCAAAGACTGAAGAAGTAGATTTGAATGATGATTTTGAATCCGATAGTCCTATAGATGAAGACAGTAATTTAGAAAAGACTAATAGTTATAGTGGGACTTATTATGATGGAGAAAATATATATACAACTATTACGAATGAAAATGGTGAAAGCGAACAAATAATTATACCTATTTCTGATTTTAATGGAATAACAATAGATCGAGATCAGATTCCTTTTGCACAAATTGCAAAAACCGCTAATGATGCTATTAACGGTAACTATGTTAATGTTACAGAAGATGATAAACAATGGTGGGGAAACGATGGAGATTTAACAATAAATGTAAGAAGCGATGGAACAGTAGAGATATTAGAGGGTGAAATTGTTATGGGATTTACTACTATAGAATCTATTTTAAATAGCACTAATTATAACCCTAATGCTAATTTGCCTAGTATTGCTGATGTAACACTTAACGATATTCCTAATGGGGGATATATTAAAGCACTAAATGATAATGGTGATATAGTTTACTGTACTAAGTATGGTATCTTTGAAAATGTTTACACAAATAAAAACAACAAAATATTTGGTATAAGTGATGCTGGAAATGTTATTATTTTAAATAGTGATGGATCAGTTGACCCTATTGGAAGACTAAGTGATGAATATGGTGATTTTATTAATACTAATAATGGAAATTATTTTTTGACATCATCTGGTAATATAATAACAGGATATGGTACTTTTAAAGCTAATGAAATTCTAACAAATGATAACGGTGAAAGGTATGTAGTTAAAGATAATGGAAATGCTATTATCTTTAAAGATGATGGCACAACAGATATCGTTGGTTTTGATTCTGATAAAATTTCTAATTATCCTGATGTCAATAAGATTGATACATCTGATAAAAAAAGAGGTACAGATGATAGCCCTAATAATGCAGGTGATATTTCTGATGATACTAAGGTAGAGCATGATGCTAACTGGTGGGGGAAATACTATGGTGATAAAAACTACGATACCACTGTAGACAGCGGTAATTCTGATAATATAAAAACTGATATTGATGGAAACAATATAAATAACAACAGCTCTGGAGAAATTATAGAAAATAAAGGACCATTTGTAGGATTAAAAGTAGGAGAGAGTATGAAACTTGGAGAGAGCACTGCTAATAAGATTAGTGAAGATTGTACTGCCATTTATTCACCTAAAGGTAAGTTATTATCTTTTGATATTAATGGAAAAAAATATGAGTACCGTTCTAATGATTCTGTTAACGCTCTTAAATTTACTACCAGTGATGGTAATACTATTTATTATCATGGTGATGGTACGTTTAGTAGACTATCTACTAGTGATGGTGGAATAATTGCTGCTGGTTCTAATGGAAAGCTTAATATTTCAGGAAATACTAAGGTTACAGATGATGTATTAGCTTTATGTACAGATATTAATTTACCTGAATATTCTACTGAGCTAACAAAATAAAAAAAGCACTCAGCTTAATAAAGTTAAGTGCTTTTTTTACGTTATTTTTCTTTATGAATTTTTTGAACTTTTGTTCTTGATCTTGATGTAGTATTACTTTCTTTTCTGTTTCTTATTTTATGTGGTCTTATCTTTATTGTTTTAATATCTTCCTTTGGTTGTTCTTCAGTGCAATGACATTCTTCACAATGACATTGTTCTTCTTTTTGTTTATTTTTACCTTCTAAGATTTCTAAATAATTTCTAAATTTAGATAAATATTTAGATAAATAAGGTATTTCATAATCTTCATAGTTATATGTTTTTACTATTGCTACTATTCCAAATATTGTTATTGTAATTGCTATTATAGTTGCTAAAATTGATATTACTCCTACTAAAAATAATGATCCTGTTATTATCATATTATATATATCTTGAGATTTGCTAGGTGCAAATATTATTAAAAGTATATATACTGCTACTGATAATAATGAACTTACTAAATATAATAATGTTGCTTGAGCTGATTGTTTTTTTACAAATTCATTTTTTGATTCACATAAATATATTATTAATGGAATTATCCATGCTAAATAACATAATATATGGAGCCATCTGAAAACTAATCCTCCTAAATATGCGATTAATACAACTATATTGGCATCTAAATTTAATATTGATGATTTTTTATTCATAATTTTACCTCACTTTCTACTCTACAGTTTTATTATACTATAGTTTTATTTAGAGTGCAATTGATTTTTTAGTATTTTTGGAGTATAATTTTGATAAGTTTTATTGGAGGGATACGTATGAAATTATATAATACAATGAATAAAGGAGTAGAGGAATTTAAACCTAAAGATGGTAAAAAGGTTAGAATGTATACTTGTGGTCCAACTGTATATCATTATGCTCATATTGGTAATTTAAGAACTTATATATCTGAAGATATTTTAGAAAAAGGTTTAAAATATTTAGGATATGATGTTGATAGAGTTATGAATATTACTGATGTTGGTCATTTAGTAGGGGATGGTGATTCTGGAGAAGATAAGATGCTTGTTGCTTCTAAAAGAGAACATAAGAGTTCTATGGATATTGCTAAATTCTATACTGATGCATTTAAGAGTGATTGTGAAAAATTAAATATAAGATGGCCTGATACTGTTAGTCCTGCTACTGATAATATAGATGAATATATTAAAATTATTTCTAAATTACTTGAGGATGGATATGCTTATATTAGTGATGGTAATGTTTATTTTGATACTTCTAAATATGATGATTATTATCATTTATCTGGTAGAAATCCAGAAGATTTAATGATAGCGGTTAGAGAAGATATTAAAGAAGATACTTCTAAAAAGAATCCTTTTGATTTTGGTCTTTGGTTTACTAATTCTAAATTTAATAATCAAGAATTACAATGGGATAGTCCTTGGGGTAGAGGATATCCTGGTTGGCATATCGAGTGCTCTGGTATTAGTATTAAATATCTTGGTGAATA
>OIZX01001431.1_pt1 | contig 12367 bp, 10 predicted proteins | sample 1588621 | NCBI WGS metagenome assembly OIZX01 (sample SAMN03283276) | human gut metagenome | biome: human-associated habitat; material: feces | host: Homo sapiens | place: Peru | collected 2012
GACTATCGTTTCCTTCATACACTGAATAACATGGGACCTTCACCAGAGCCAAACCTGACAGTTCTTTATTCTTCAAGACTGCCAGAGAACTTCAAGAAGTTCGCATCCCTGATTTCTGTAACAACAAGCTCCATCCAGTACGAGAACGATGATGTTATGCGTCCGGTATGGGGCGATGACTACAGCATCTGCTGCTGTGTATCTGCTACAGAGACAGGTAAAGAGATGCAGTTCTTCGGAGCTCGTGCAAACCTTGCTAAGTGTCTTCTTTACGCTATCAACGGTGGTGTTGATGAGAAGACTAAGATGCAGGTAGGACCGGCTTACCAGCCGATTACTTCTGAGTACCTTGATTATGAAGAAGTACTTGCAAAATATGATGAGATGATGGAGTGGCTGTCCAAGCTGTATGTTGATACACTGAACATGATCCACTACATGCATGATAAATACTACTATGAGGCAGCTCAGATGTCCCTGATCGACACAGACGTTAAACGTTCTTTCGCAACAGGTATTGCTGGATTCTCACACGTAGTAGACTCCTTAAGCGCTATTAAATACGCTAAGGTTAAAGTTGTTCGTGACGAAGATGGACTTGCTACAGACTTCGAGATCGAAGGAGACTTCCCAAAATATGGTAACGATGATGACCGTGCAGATGAAATCGCTGTAGCACTGCTGAAGAAATTCATGCACAAACTGAACAAGTGCCACACATACAGACATTCTGTACCGACAACATCTATCCTTACAATTACATCTAACGTTGTATATGGTAAGGCTACAGGATCTCTTCCGGACGGAAGAAAGGCTGGAGAGCCACTTTCACCAGGAGCTAACCCGTCTTACGGCGCAGAGCAGACCGGACTTCTTGCTTCTCTTAACTCTGTTGCTAAGCTTCCTTACGAGCTTGCACTTGACGGAATCTCTAATACACAGACAATCAACCCAGGTGCACTTGGACATTCTGATGAAGAGCGTAAAGAGAACCTTGCTCACGTACTTGACGGATACTTCGATCAGGGAGCACATCATCTGAACGTTAACGTATTTGGCGTTGACAAACTGAAAGATGCTATGGAGCACCCAGAGAAACCTGAGTACGCTAACTTCACAATCCGTGTATCAGGATACGCTGTTAAGTTTATCGACCTTACTCGTGAGCAGCAGCTTGACGTTATCGCAAGAACTTGCCACGACCATATGTAATTTGTAATTCAGCCAAGCCATGCGAAGACAGACAGTAAAAGGATCATGTAAGCTTGCTTACAAAGAGACTTTTTACTGGCTGGCTTCATAGGGCGCAGCCCTACAGCGAGAAGAAGCGAAGCGGATTCGAGCTGGGAGCATGGCGTTGCTCTGGAACAGGGCTTTAGCATATGCATATTACATCAGGACGCAGTCATTTCACCATGCTGCGTCCTTTTTTAAAAATAAAATGTAACTGTTCAGAGCCAAGCAAAATTTCATAAAACAGCTATAAAATGCGTAGCATTTTGGAGGTTGGCTCTGAACAGTTACAATAAAATTTAGGAGGAGAAGAACATGTCAGAAGTAAAAGGATATATTCACTCAACAGAAAGCTTCGGTTCCGTTGACGGACCTGGCGTACGCTTTATTATTTTTGTAAGCGGATGTCCAATGCGCTGTCAGTTTTGCCACAACCCGGACACATGGAAAATGCAGGACGGCGAACAGAAGACAACAGACGAACTGCTTAAGACAGCACTTCGTTATAAAAGCTACTGGAAAGACAAAGGCGGTATCACGGTCAGCGGTGGAGAGCCACTGATGCAGATGGATTTCCTGATTGATCTGTTCAAGAAAGCGAAAGCACAGGGAGTTCATACGAATATTGATACAAGTGGTGCGGTATTTACAAAAGAGGAGCCATTCTTCGGTAAACTGCAGGAACTGCTGAAATACACAGATATGCTGATGCTTGATATCAAGCACATTGATGATGAGCAGCACAAGATTCTGACAGGACAGAGCAACAAGAATATTCTTGAGTTTGCACGTTACCTGTCTGATATCAAGAAACCAATCTGGATTCGTCACGTACTTGTTCCGGAACGTAGTGACAAGGATGAATATCTGGAGAGACTCCATGATTTCATCGAGACACTGGATAATGTAGAGCGTGTTGAAGTTCTTCCATATCATACACTTGGTGCATACAAGTGGAAAGAACTTGGATATGATTACAAGTTAGAGGGAATCGATCCTCCGACACAGGAGAGAATTGAGAATGCAAACCGTATTCTTGAGACAGCGAAATATTTAAAATAAGATAAAAAAAGAACTCTGTTATGAGATGTATGAATCAATACATTCGTAACAGAGTTCTTCTTTTGTGAATACCTTGCTTAAAACTTCCTCAAAAAGAAAAAGGTCACGATACACACGAGTGCTTCGGTAACAGGCAGACAGAGCCAGATACCTGTCATTCCCAAAAGTGCGGCAAGCAGGAAAGCAATCGGCAGGATCAGTACAAGTCCACGCAGGATAGAGATGATGAATCCCGGTACTGGCTGGTCGGAAGCGCTTAAATAAGTGGCGGATACCATATTGATGCCTGAAAAGAACAGGCTTACAAAGTAAATGCGCATCCCTTCTGCTGCCATTGAAGTAAGCAGCGGATCATTGTCTTTATTGAATAAGTCGGCAATCGGAACTGCAAAGACGAACACAACCAGATAAGCGATGAAAGCCATGAGTAATGCAGTACTTAATGCATAGCGTCTTACCTGGTGGCGAACAGGAGCTCCATTTTCACCTGGATGACTGCTGACAATTGGCTGGATGCCTTGCCCGATTCCGGTAAAGATCGCCACAAGTACGAGTGCGATATTGGCAAGGATACTGTATGCCGCAAGTCCGGTCGTTCCGCTGAATTCCAGCGTCAGCATGTTAAAGACAAGAATTACGATGCCGGAAGATAATTCAGCTACAAGAGACGAAACTCCAAGCCGGCAGATATCCACAGCAGTTTTTAAATGTATCCTTGTTTTTACCAGATGAAACTGGTTTTTCTTTTTCCAGAAATGCATGGACAGAATACTCATTCCAACAAGTGGTGCGGTTGCAGTAGCCAGTGCGGCTCCGGTCATGCCAAGCTGCATAGGGTAGATGAAAATGTAATCCAGCACAATATTTGTCAGGCTTCCAACGAGCATTGCAGCCATTGAAAGCCGCGGTTCACCATCATTTCTGACAAAACAGTTCAACAGATTGTTGCATAAAAACAGCGGAGAAAACATGAGCAGGATGCTGATATATGGAATTGCATGCGGTAATGTAGTTCCGTCTGCTCCGAGTAAGACGCAGAGAGGTCTTGCAAAAAACAGTCCGATGCTGAAAAAGAACAGCATAGCAATAAATGCAAGCTGAAGAGCCTGGGTGAAGATCGTGCGGTGAATCTCACTGTCAGCTCTGCCGGAGGAAAGCGAATATCGCGCAGCGGCACCCATGCCGATCATAAGTCCTGTTCCGTTTAACAAGCTGAAAGCAGGGAGAACCAGATTAAGCGCGGCAATCGCATCAGAGCCGATTCCCCGGGCAACAAAAAATGTATCGGCAAGGATATAACAAGAATATCCGATCATGCCGAGTACATTTGCTGAAACATATTTAACAAAAAGTGGAAATACATGCTCCCGGGCAGTTGAAGTAACTGAGTTGGATGACATAATAACAAATTCCTTTCTGTGTTTTCAGAATGCGTATAATACCATAGAATTTTGAGAAAATCAAATCTTTCTTTCTTATGAAAATAGAGGTAAAATAAAAATGTTATGTCTACGGTATTTATAATCCGAAAAAGATGGTTTATTCATTATAACATAGAAAGAACGAAGAAAGGAAACATATATGAACAAAAAAGAAGTACTTGAGATCCGTAAGCAGTTCTCACCGAAAAACTGTGCGATCACGAAAATCTGTGGCTGTTATGTGGATTATGAGAAGAATAAGAAGATGGAGTCGAAGGAGGCTTTTCTTGCACTTCCGGAGGAAGAAGCATTTAAGTATTTTGATATTTTTAAAAAGACGCTTTCCGGAAGTATCGGAAAGAATATGCTGAATATGGAATTCCCACTGGATGCAGAGATGCCGGGCGGGACACAGGAATTTCTGCTGAAGCTTCGTGACAGCCGCCTGGAAGATGACATGCTTTTGGAAGAATTCTATGATAAAGTGATTGCGACGTATGAATATGCGGAGAATTATTATATTATTTTGATTCATGCAGCATATGATGTTCCGGGAAGAACATCCGATGATCTTGAAATGGATGATGCTTCCGATGAAGTATATCAGCATATCCTGATGAGCATCTGTCCGGTCAGTTTGTCAAAGGCGGGACTTAGCTATAACGCAGAAGAGAACTGTATTCAGGACAGAATCCGTGACTGGATCGTTGACAAGCCGGACAAAGGATTCCTCTTCCCGGCATTTAATGACAGAAGCACAGATCTTCACAGTGTGCTTTATTACACGAAGAAATCAGAAGACCTCCAGCCGGAGATGATCGATCAGCTTCTTGGTGCAAAGATGCCGATGTCTGCGGATACACAGAAAGAGACTTTCCAGATGATCATTGAAGATACATTGGGAGAAGATGGTGATTACGAGACTGTCCGCAACATTCACGAAACACTGAATGACATGATCGAAGAACACAAAGAAGAACCTGATCCGCTGACATTGGATAAGACCGATGTGAAGAAAATTTTCGAGCAGAGCGGTGTGCCGAATGAGAAGATGGAGAACTTTGAGAAGAACTTCGAAGAAAATGCCGGTGAGAAAGCAACGCTTCTGGCAAGCAATATCGCAGAGACAAGAAAGTTCAATATTGAGACACCGGATGTTGTGATCAAAGTGAATCCAGACAGAATGGATCTTGTTGAGACAAGAATGATCGACGGAAGACAGTGTCTTGTGATTCCGGTGGATGACCATATTGAGGTGAATGGAATCAATGTCAGAACGATGAAGGTAAAGGGAATGGTCGGAGTGGAGGCAGAAGATACTGCTGATACAGCTGGAAATGCAGAGGATGATGGAGTTCCGTTCGATGAAGATTAATTGTCGGATAATGTAAAAGGTTATAGCGAATAAAGAGGAAATGAAAACTCCCATTTAGAGATATTTCGTTACTGCTTGCACATCGTGTGAGCAGTAATAAGAAGTCTCTAAACGGGAGTTTTTGTTTTAATAGTAATCTTAGATGATCGTATACTGCATCAGTTCGTAGTGCAGCTTACAACCTTCCACAATCTCAGCCGGGAGCAGTGCTCTGGCAACGAGTTTTAACTCTTCATCCGGAAGATCAACTCTTCTTAAGTGCGCATAATCTCCGTCAATCTGTTCTACGATATAATCACATACTAGCATTTTGAATTCTCCTTTTTGTTGATAAAATCTTCTTTTAATATGATGGTGGTGGAAATGCAATTATTCTGCGCTTAATATTTCTTCAATCTTTGCCTGCATCTCTTCTACAGTGTGTTTTCTTGTGCGTGCACATTCCTGCGCCTGACATCCGCAGATAATACATTTGCGGTAGGAAGGGCGGGAAAGTTTCTGTCCGTTTGTGTCAATCACATCCATATCAAAGAGGCGACCAACCGGATGTGATTCTTCAATCTCAGTGGTGAAATCTTTGATTTTTTCTGCCGGGCAGTCAACTGCAAGCAATAATTCATCTCCGGTTTTTTCATGAATTTCAATTGAGTTTTTAATATCTGCCTGAGCTTGTTCCAGCTTTAGAAGCAGGGCATTCTTTCCACTGTCAAAAGCAGCGCAGATCTGCTCATTTGTCTTCACGGGTCCTGGGATGTTCATACAGAATGAAATGACCGGACAGTGGTATTGTTCAATGAATGTATCCTGGATCTGTGCGCGCCGTTCACGACATTGCAGCATATCTGTTAATACAACCTGTTCTCCTTGCATAAGGAACCCTCCTTGTTATTTTCTCGCGTTTCGCCTAAAGGTAAATTGCACGGTTTCAGCAATTTTACGCAGTTTACATTTTACATAGTAGCTGCTCTTAATGATGTACAACATTTTCAGCAGCTTTGATCTTTGCAATCACAGGAGCTGCTTTTTCGCTCTGAAAATAGCGAAGCGTTGTTTCTGGTACAAGTGTCTTCAACAACTCTATATTATCATTTTTTAATGCAGTTCGTACAGTTGATGCGCTGATTACAGCTCCGTTAGCTTCTTTTCGCGGAACAATCGTACATGAAATCTCATTTTCAGGAAGTTTTTTAGCCATAATCTCGTTGTAGATACCGGTTACCTGACTGTTTGGCTCTTCACCTACATAGCGGCAGTTGATTCCAAGTGCCTGCGCGATTCTGACAAAGATCGTCAGATCAAGGTTCGCATGACTTTCCATAACAGCATCGGCATCTTTCTGGAAATAGCTTGGGAAAGTTGCATTGCTGATGATATAAGGACCGCTCTCATGGTAAATGATGTTGTCAAGGTGAGCGGTTCCTTCCAGAACTAACTGTTTTCGTACAGAGAATGGAACAAGACTCTGATCCTCGCTGACGATAAATAAATGAAGAATATCACTTTCAGCAGCCGCTTTTTCCACCAGATATTGATGGCCCAAAGTAAATGGATTCGCATTCATGACAAGTGCTGCAATGCGAAGATCCTTTTGCGTCTCAGAGGATGTCTCAGAAAGAATCTGTGTATTGTCAGAGGTGAACCTTTTCATAACTTCTGACTGTTCGCTTTCTTTCTTTAAACGTTCCAGATAAGCGGAGAATCCGGTTTTTCTGTTTTCCATAAATACAATCTGACCGTCAATCCGGGCAATCTCATAAAAACCGAGATCACCAAAAAACTTGGCAGAATTGCATTTTGTATAGAGGAAAAGATGTGTATTACCACGATCAAACTGTACACTGATCAAGTGAGTTACAATCTGATTCATCAGTCCTTCTCCCTGATGGGCGCTGCTGACTGCCATACAGCGGAGTGTGTTGCCAAAACAGCTTCCGGTAGCGATGATGTTCATCTCATCATCATACATACCGCAGGTGTAGTCAAGATTTGCATCCCGGCGGATACCTTCTGCAAGGAGCAGTTCATTTATCTGCTTGTTTGCCCGTGTGTCGGACGGGGAGATTTGTGAAATTATATAATCAGACATAAAATCCTCCTGATAAATATCATAGGTCTGTCATTTGGATTTGACAGAAAAAAGTGTTTTAATTATAAAGACATTCTATCATGAATTACAAAAAAGTAAAGAATAAGAAGGATTTATAACAGAATCATTTATATGAGGGTTGGTGTTGATATAATAAGGGAATTTTTCTCCTGAAAATATCAAGTAGCAGCAGGAGATGCTGATTTAAATAGTGATTTTTCCGGTAAACCAGACAAATCTGTCTTGTATCCCGGTAGTTATTAATTGGATAGTAACTGATATGATCAGCAAAACGTTCCTGCCATACCAAGACTTCCGGTGCAAAGCAGATACCCAACCCACGGGCAACCAGAGTCAGTGCTGTGTCTATATTGGAACAGGTAATAGACGTTAGTGGACGAAAATTGCTTGTTTCAAAGATTCTCTGACTGATCTGCCCGATGATCTGTTTTTCTGTCAGCAGAATGAAAGGCGCTTTTAAATCCGCAGTTAATTTAAGGCTGCCGTCCAAAGTCAGATTTTTCTGAAGCTGCTTGTCCATTGCTTTCGGTGCTGCAAGCAGAATCTGTTCCCGGGCAACCAGTTCGCTTTGATAATTGATCGTGTCCGGATGAGGAACATCAATGATCAGATCAAGTTGGTCATCTTCCAGCATTTCTCTAAGAAGATAAGTCGGCTCTTCTACAATCTGCAGATCACAGTTGTCAGCTGTTTTATAAAAATCTGTCAGAACATCAGGCAGAAGGATCAGGCTTCTATGAGGACTGATGCCAAGACGGATCTTATGTCTTGCATTGGATGAAATGTCTGAAAGCTGGTCGGATAGAATCTGCTTAGAACGTAGAGAATCTTCTGCCCAGTGACAGAAAAGCTCACCGGCATAAGTCAGTTCAAGGATACCTTTTTTTCGTTCAAAAATTTCTACACCAAGTTCTTCCTCCAGATTTTTCAGGCTCATTGAGAGAGAAGGCTGGGAAAGATAAAGCTTCTGAGCTGCCTTTGTTATATTTTTTTCCTGTGCAATCGTAAGCACATATTGAAGCTGATTCCAGTTCATAAAATTCCCCTTTATAAATTGTATTGCCGATATAAAAAACAACTATGGTTTACTAGCCGTTTGTACTTATCATATCCGATGCGATTCTTTAAATCAATACTGCATAAGGGAAATCTATGAAAACTATAATAAAACATATATTTTACTTATGTTCGAAACAGAGATAAAATGTGCAATAGAGATGAAAACAATAATTTGGAGGATGGAACATGAAAGACAGAGTGAAAAAAGGGTTAGAGCTCTTTGTTTTTTTCTTTAAAATCGGCTGCTTTACATTTGGTGGTGGCTGGAGTATTCTTGCCCAGATGGAGCAGGAGTTTGTGGATAAGAGAAAATGGCTTACAAAATCAGAACTTCTTGATATGGTTGCAGTTGGAAGATCAGTGCCTGGAATTATGATCACGAATATCAGTATGATCTTTGGATATTTTGTGGGAGGAGTTTTTGGTGGTTTTTGTGCAGTGCTTGGAATTACAACACCGGCAATACTGATTCTTTCGATAGTGACGATGTTTTACAGTAAATTAAAAGATAATGTCTGTCATACTCCGGTGTGGCTGAAGTTGCAGAGCAGGCTGGTGTGGTTGAAAGCTCTACATCTACAAGCATCACAATCAGACATGATGACGGAACAAAGAAAACATATAAACTGACAAAATTCCAGAGAAGTAACCAGAGCAACTGCTACAACCAGAGACCAATTGTTGACAAAGGTGAACGCGTTGAGGCAGGACAGGTTATCGCTGATGGACCGTCTACATCCGGTGGAGAGATGGCTCTTGGTAAGAACCCATTGATCGGATTCATGACATGGGAAGGTTACAACTACGAGGATGCTGTTCTCTTAAGTGAGAGACTGGTTCAGGATGATGTCTACACATCTGTTCATATTGAAGAATATGAAGCAGAAGCAAGAGATACAAAGCTCGGACCAGAAGAGATCACAAGAGACATCCCAGGTGTTGGTGATGATGCACTGAAAGATCTGGATGAGAGAGGAATCATCCGTATCGGTGCTGAGGTTCGTGCCGGAGATATCCTTGTCGGAAAAGTAACTCCAAAGGGAGAGACAGAGCTGACTGCTGAAGAGAGACTGCTTCGTGCAATCTTCGGTGAGAAAGCACGTGAGGTAAGAGATACATCTCTGAAAGTACCTCATGGAGAATATGGTATCGTAGTAGATGCCAAAGTATTTACAAGAGAAAACGGAGATGAGCTGTCACCTGGAGTAAATCAGGCAGTTCGTATTTACATCGCTCAGAAGAGAAAGATCTCCGTTGGTGATAAGATGGCCGGACGACATGGAAACAAGGGTGTTGTTTCCCGTGTACTTCCAGTAGAAGATATGCCATTCCTTCCGAATGGACGTCCTCTGGATATCGTGCTGAACCCACTGGGTGTGCCTTCTCGTATGAACATCGGACAGGTGCTCGAGATTCATCTGAGTCTTGCAGCAAAAGCACTTGGATTCAACGTATCAACTCCTGTATTCGCAGGTGCGAACGAGAACGATATCATGGATACACTGGATCTGGCAAATGATTATGTAAACCTTGAGTGGGATGAGTTCGAGAAGAAGCATGGCGAAGAGCTTCGTCCGGAAGTTCTCCAGTTCCTGTCTGAGAACAGAGATCACAGAGAACTCTGGAAGGGGGTTCCGCTGTCAAGAGACGGTAAGGTTCGTCTTCGTGACGGACGTACAGGAGAGTACTTCGACAGCCCGGTAACAATCGGACACATGCATTATCTGAAACTGCATCATCTGGTAGACGACAAGATCCATGCTCGTTCTACTGGTCCTTACTCTCTCGTAACACAGCAGCCGCTGGGTGGAAAAGCTCAGTTCGGTGGACAGCGTTTCGGAGAGATGGAGGTATGGGCCCTGGAGGCTTATGGTGCATCTTATACACTGCAGGAGATCCTGACAGTGAAGTCTGACGACGTTGTAGGACGTGTGAAGACATATGAGGCAATTATTAAGGGAGAGAATATTCCTGAACCAGGAGTTCCTGAGTCATTTAAGGTTCTTCTTAAAGAGCTCCAGTCACTTGCTCTGGATGTCCGCGTACTGCGTGATGACAATACAGAGGTTAAGATCATGGAGAGCGTTGATTACGGTGAGACAGACCTGCGTCATATCATCGAAGGAGACAGAAAGTATCGTGATGAGAATGAATCTTTCGGAGATCATGGATTCACAGAGAAGGAGTTTGTCGGAGAAGAACTGGAAGATGTTGAACTGGACGAAGAGCCGGACGACAGCGATCTTGAGAACTTAAGTTTTGATGATGATGATTACCTGGGTGAGGAATAATAAGGAGGAGCCGTTTTTATGCCAAATAACAATGAACAACAATATGAACCGTTAACATTTGATGCGATTAAGATCGGCCTGGCTTCACCTGAAAAAATCCTGGAGTGGTCCAGAGGTGAGGTAACAAAGCCGGAGACCATCAACTACAGGACTTTGAAGCCGGAGAAGGACGGACTTTTCTGTGAGAGAATCTTCGGACCAAGCAAAGACTGGGAGTGTCACTGCGGTAAATACAAAAAGATCCGTTATAAGGGTGTTGTATGTGATCGCTGTGGTGTTGAGGTTACAAAGGCCAGTGTTCGTCGTGAGCGTATGGGACACATCGCTCTGGCAGCACCGGTATCCCATATCTGGTACTTCAAAGGAATTCCGAGCCGTATGGGTCTGATCCTTGACATTTCTCCAAGAACACTGGAGAGAGTACTTTACTTTGCTTCTTACATCGTGCTTGATAAGGGAGAGACAGATCTCTCTTACAAGCAGATTCTCTCAGAGGCAGAGTATCAGGAAGCAAAGGAAAAATGGGGAAGACATGCATTCCGTGTAGGTATGGGTGCTGAATCAATCAAAGAACTTCTGGAAGCAATCGATTTGGAAAAAGAATACGAAGAACTTCAGGCTATGAAAGAAGGGGTTGAGCAGGATCAGGAGGCAGTTGCGTCCATGCTTTCACGAAAAGAAAGCGAACTTGCGTCAATCTCAGGTAATCTGGATGAGGCAGAACAGCTGGCGCAGTCCTATGAAGCTGAGGTACAGGCCCAGAATGAAGTACTTGCGGCCATTCAGGCAGCAGAAGCAGAGCGACTGGCTCAGGAAGCTGCCGAAGCGGCAGCGCGCAAGGAAGAGGAAGAAAAGCAGGCACAGCAGACCGCAGATGCCGGGATTTGAAATGGAGATTACCTGCAAGTCACTGTTTCTTATATTTAAGGATTCCGGAGAAATGGATGTGGGGAAGGCCGATGTATTTGTAAATGATGTATATTGTATGACGGCGGATCCCCATAAGAACAATTGGCTGCATTGTAATGCTGTATTACTGTTTTGGGAGACAGAAAGCAGATCCCATAAAGTACGGATTACAGTGACAGAGGAAGACCAGAATAAAAAATTTACAATCTTAGGATTTGGATACACAATATAGAACAGAGTGAGGAAAACAAAATGGTTACAGCAAAGAATCCAATTTTATCCGGTTTCTATCCGGATCCATCCATATGCAGGGCAGGAGAGGACTATTACATTGTGAATTCCAGTTTTGTGTATGCACCGGGAGTTCCAATTTTCCACAGCAGAGATCTGGCGCACTGGGAGCAGATCGGGAATATTCTTGACAGACCGGAACAACTTCCGGTGAAGGGAAGTGAAATATCACAGGGGATTTATGCACCAACGATCCGCTTCCATGATGGATTGTTTTACATGATCACTACCAATGTAAGCTACGGAGGCAATTTCATTGTAACGGCAAAAGATCCAGCAGGACCGTGGTCGGATCCTTATTATCTCGGCGAAGATGCTCCGGGGATCGATCCCAGTCTTTTCTTCGATGATGACGGGAAATGCTATTACTGTGGTACACGACCGAATCCGGAAGGAGTCCGCTACAACGGGGACTGGGAGATCTGGGTGCAGGAGCTGGATCTTGCAACGATGAAGCTGGTCGGAGAAAGCATGGCGATCTGGAAAGGTGCGGTGAAGGGCTGTATCTGGCCAGAGGGTCCGCATATTTATAAGATCGACGGCTGGTATTATCTGATGCATGCAGAAGGAGGAACCGGACCGGAGCACAGCATCAGCATTGCAAGAAGTAAAAAGCTGT
>OIZX01001433.1_pt1 | contig 12356 bp, 12 predicted proteins | sample 1588621 | NCBI WGS metagenome assembly OIZX01 (sample SAMN03283276) | human gut metagenome | biome: human-associated habitat; material: feces | host: Homo sapiens | place: Peru | collected 2012
GCATCGTAACTGAGGAGCAGGTGCAGAAGGGCTACGTCTGGATGAACGAGGTCAACAGGAATATTTTCGATGCAACTTACGATGATATTGTTGCTTACTTCGGCGTGGAAGGTCAGTTCGTCAAGGAAGAGTACAGCGACCACATGAAGGCAAACTACCGCTACTACAAATGGATCTCTGAGGACGACGACTCCCATTTCATCTACGTCAATTTTATGGAAAACGAGTCGGGCGTTTATACGGTGAGTGCGTACAACACCAGCGGCTTCTCCGGCACAGAAGCCATAGAAAAGTATCTGGACATCGTGAAGGCCGAGGCCGCCGAGGCGAACAAGGCAGCGTCTGCAAACGCCGAGATGAAGGACTTCTCCGTGGAAATCGCCCAGTTTGCAAAAGACGATGTGAAGGTCAAGATCATGACGAAGATCCCGGTATCCGGCTGGTCATTCGATGATAGTGGGCGCTGCCTGGTGGAAAACGACGATCCCACAGCCTTCGGCGCAGGCGCCATCAGATTCGAGGTAAGAACCAATGTGGAGGACTTCGACTACTACAAGGACAAATTCGAAAACTATCAGGATATCGAAGACCGCGTGATCGGCGGCATCACCTTCCGCGGCCGCACCTATAAGTACATCGGCTACAATTGGATCCAGTATGTCGCGCAGATCGACGACGACCGCGCACTGTCCATCGGACTGACGAAATTGGAGTGCGTCCCGGGAACGATGCCGGACATCATCCTCAGCAACATGTCATTCAGGTAAGGTCGTCGTCCTCCTGAAAACCATATGGAAACCGGCTCCCGCCCCATTTTGGAGCGGGAGAATCCGGCTTTTCGCAAAAAACGGAGGTTGTGCCATGAAACGCAAAGCGCTCCGCATCATGGCAGGTCTGATCGCAGAAAAGCGGATTGCGATCACGCTTGCCAACAGCGACCACGCAGCGGCCGATGTGCGCGTCTTGTACGATTCGGAGGAAAACGTCATAAAGGACACGTACCCGATCTATCATAAGCAGTGAGCCTGCGAACATATCCGAAAAGCACAATCATACCTGCGCTTGGCGCTGCAAGCTGCCCTTGCGGACTGTAACGCCTGTCCAGGAAACGAGGAATTTTAGATGGCAACACAAGTAACAAATTATCAATGCCCCGCCTGTATGGGGCCTCTCCATTTTACGGGAGAATCCGGCAGATTGGAGTGCGACTACTGCGGTTCGAGCTTCAATACAGCGGAAATTGAGGCGCTCTATGGGGAAAAAGAAGCGAATGCGGCAGAAGCGACGCAAAACGCCGCCGAAGCGGAACAGGCCATCGCAGACGGCTCCGACTGGGACACCTCCGGTCTGAGCGAGGACTGGGGCGCGGATGCGGCCGACATGAAGGCCTACTGCTGCCCGTCGTGTGGTGCGGAGCTGCTCTGCGACGCGACGACTGCGGCAACGTCCTGCCCGTACTGCGGAAACCCGTCGGTACTTCCGGGACAGTTCAGCGGCATTTTAAAGCCCGACTTTGTGCTTCCCTTCAAGCTGAGCAAGGAGGATGCCATCAAGGCATTGAAGAAGCACTATCTCAAAAAGCCTCTGCTGCCATCGACCTTCTCCAAAGCCAACCATCTTGAGGAGATCAAGGGTGTGTATGTACCTTTCTGGATGTACGACGGCGAGGCCAGCGGAAGTGCGCAATTCCATGCTACCACTGTACATACCTACACCTCGGGAGATTATGAGATCACGGAGACAAGCCACTATGATGTGCGACGCGCAGGCTCCATTGCCTTTGAAAAGATCCCGGTGGACGCATCGAGCAAAATGCCGGACGATTACATGGACTCCATCGAACCGTATGACTATGCAGATCTCAAGCCGTTTTCCACGGCGTATCTGCCCGGATTTATGGCAGATAAATATGATGTCAGCGTCGAAGACAGCCGGGAACGGGCGGACACACGCTGCGCGGGCTCGCTGCTGAGCGCACTGGAACGCACGGTTTCGGGCTACACCACCTGCAATGAAACGAGCCGGGATATCCACTTGAAGCGCGGCAAGGTGCATTACGCACTGCTTCCCGTCTGGATCCTGAACACAAGGTGGGAGGGAAAAGATTTCCTCTTTGCCATGAACGGTCAGACCGGCAAGCTTGTCGGCAACCTTCCGGTCAGCACGAAACGGGTAATTGGCCTGTTTGCGGCAATCGCGGCACCTCTTATCGCCATCAGTGTGACCGCGCTGCTGCTTTTGGCGCGATAGGGAGGGTTGAGACATGAAAAGAAGAATACGCTGTCTCCTGCTGGTGTTTCTGTTCTGCCTTGTGCTCTGCGTGAGCGCAGCCGCGGCTGAGCAGACAGGCGCACAGCTTTCTTATGTGACGGACGCGGCCGGACTTCTCAGCGAAAACGAAAATATGCTGCTGGAAAAGATGGCGGAAAGCGTATCCAAAAAGTATGGTGTCGGCGTTTACATCGTAACCGTGGAGGACTATCGGGACTTCCATTCTGAAGGCGTCTATAAGGCGACCTACACCATCTACCATGAATACACCATGGGCGAAGGACCGAACCGCGACGGGATCATGCTCCTGCTCAGCATGGATGATCGCGACTGGGCAATGTTCTGCTACGGCTCACGCTGCGAGTATGCGTTCAACAGCTATGGTCAGGAGAAGCTGGAAAAGGTCTTCCTCGACAATTTCGGCGAGAACGACTGGTACGGCGGCTTTGAGGATTACGTCAAAGAATGCAGCGTCTATCTGGAAAAGGCTTCCGCAGGAAAGCCCGTCCGGGCGAGCTTGTTCTATCCGCTCCTTATCGTGATCGGTCTTTCCCTGCTGGCAGCAGCCGCGGTCGTCGCCGTGATATGGCAGAAAATGGACACTGTATCAGAAAAAGCAACCGCGAACGCCTACGTCTCCGCGGGACTCCGGCTTACGGAGCAAACAGATCATTTCACCCATAAGACGACCTCCAGTCGGAAGATCGAGCGCAGCTCTTCCAGCAGCGGAAGCAGTCACAGCGAATCCGGCGGTGGCGGTTCCGGCCGAAGCGGAAAATTTTGAAAGGAGCGGCCATGAAAACAGCACACAAACAAATACGCGCGCCGCTGCTGGCACTGGCTCTGCTGCTGTCGCTTTGTGCCTGCGCGCAGAAGACGCAACCGGAGTCGGACGAACCCAAAATGAGTACAGATAAGGTTGACTTTCCCACAAAGGCCGATAAAAAAACACCGGAGAGACAGCCGGAAGAAGCGATATCGCAGAGCGACATGAGCAATCGCACGTCACGAAATGAGGCCGTGGACACACAGCCGGTACAATCCAGTTTTTCACAGGAGGCAGAGACCTCGCTTGGACGGCTGCGGGACAGAATCGAATTTCCAATGACAATGTTTGGCGCGGCATATCTCGGCTATGTCGGCGGCCTGTTTGAGGAGGGCTTCGAGGCGGGCTTCCCCGCATGGCTGTGGGAAACCAACGAGGCCATGCTGCTCAAATACCCCTTCATCGTGGAAATCGACGAGGAGCATATCATCGGCGGCGCGGGACATCTGTACTGCATCGTGCCGGTCGATGAGAACGCGACGGTTGCGATCAACCGTGTGCAGTGGAACGAAAAAACACAGACCGACGAGGTCACGGAGGTGCTCTACCGGTCGGAGAGCGGCGAGCCGGTGCTGCTCTTTGCAAATCTTGACGGCGTTGCATATGAGGCCGACACCCAGGTCTTCATCACTGACAACAACGGGAACACCTGCGAATGGTATCCCTCGCTTGATGCGATGAGCTATCTTGCGCCGTGTATATCGGAAGCCGGAGACTATCTTTCGTTTGACTTTACGGAATATGCCTGGTACAACGCCCCGGCCGAGTTTTCCGCGTGGCTTGCCGACGGCTGGAGCGGCATGACCGCGCTCGGTCTTGCCGGATCGCAGCGTGACGGCATGGGCTGGATCACAGAAACCATGGTGGGGGAAACCAGCCGCTATGCCTATTTCTCGCTGCGCTTCTATCCTGAGGATGAGACGGGCGGTACGGTCGATCTGAATTGGGTATACGAAGACAGCGACGAATTTGAGGAGATGTGGAGCGGTTTCTGGACGATTCAGACCATTCCGGACGGGCCGAGCTATGTGACGCTCAGCTTGTCGCTTGTGGGCGGTAAAAACTATGGCGTCACGGACGGTCCGATGTATTTGTGTGAGACGTATCCCCTCCTGATCAGCCCGAGCGGCACAGAGCTGCTGGTCGGCGCGGGTGAGAGCGGCATTTGCCTGCCGTTCATGTCGCAAAGCACAACGGCATGTGTGCTGACACAGGCCGTAGGATAGAAGGCGTGCAGGGAGCAAACTGCTTTGAGGTTTGCATTCACAAATTCTGTTTGGTAGCAATCTAGTAAAAGTGCAGCAGTTTATTCTTTGCAAATTCAAGATGCGGGGAATTTGAGTTGCGCTTTTGCTACGTTTGGGAAAGATGTATGGCTTCGGCGCATCATCCCTCAAATTTGGGGAACAAGGCTGTACCTTGTTGGGACACATTCTCTGTGCCCCGCTATCTTTTCAGCCTCATCCGGATGCGCCGCCCCACCACAACTTCATATCGCCCCATTCTGCCCGCAGCAATCATGCTGCGGGCTTTTCTGCGCCTTTAGGGCTTCATTGCCGCTCTCCGCCTCCGTGGATTTGAAATTCCCACATTTCCAATTTACGGAGGTTTTTTATGTATTACAACACGAAGGCCAGCGGAGCGCGGATTCGTGAGCTGCGCCTAGCGAAGAAACTCGACCAGATAGAATTGGCTGAACTGCTGAATGTCTCCCACGGCTACATCGCCGCATCGAATCCGGTAAAAAGGGCTGCTCTGTCGATTTGCTGATTCAGCTCTCTGAGATATTTGATGCATGGGCCTCTGAGGGGGCTTGGCTGAACACCATTACTGTACGTCTGAATGATGCAGGGTATCTTCCACCCAACCACTACAAGAACACCCAGGGCATTATTACCCATGAAAACCTGATGGGCAATGGGAACTGGGATACACGAACTGTGACAAGAATCCTTCACGCACAGGTTTACACCGGCGATCTGGTCCAGGGCCGCACAAAAATTGTAGACCACCAGCAGGTCGAGGCCGGCGAGATGGAATGGACGGTTGTTCACGGCATCCATGAAGCCATTATGATATAATAATTGCGAATGAATAGAGGCCTGCACTGGCACTTTGGCTTTCATCAAGGGAGTTCCTTGACGAAAGCTTTTTGCATTTTTATTATACTATCAAATCTCAAAAACGCATGTTGAACTGGGTTCGCTGATAAAAGTCCCTGTATATAGGTCTATCGTATTTACTATAAATATTGTAGATTCTGTGCTTTCAATTCCATTGTGGGTATACTGTCTAACAGAATGATTACTAATTCCAAAAGGACGGAATGCTATGGATTTGAAAGCAATTGGACGGCGCATCAAAATAGCCCGTGAGCAAAAGGGCCTGACGCAGGAAACATTGGCGGAGCTGGTGGATTTAACGCCCATGCACATCAGCGTCATCGAACGAGGCTTCAAGCCCACAAAGCTGGAAACCTTTTGCAGAATCGCAAACGTCCTTGGTGTGTCCGCTGACACTCTGCTGCAGGATGTCATTGACTGCTCCGCAAATTCTGTTCCCTCTGAGCTGGACACTCTGTTAAAAGACCTGCCCGCGAAAGAGCGCCGCAAAATCTACCATTGCGTCAAAGCTTATATCGATGCCTATCACGAAAATGGCTAAACCTACCAGCAAGCAATCAAAAGATTGCCTGCTGGTTTTCTTTTCCCATAATTCGACTGACTTCGGCAAGCCTCTTTCATTATTATAATTCCATTAGAACTACTTGTAAATATGTTGAACCGAGTTTTGCGGGAAGTTCTGAAAAAATAATGGAAAGAGGCAAACACAATGGATTTTGAAACAGCATCCCTCAATGGCTCTCAGCTCCTTCAGCAGCTCCAAAGCACCCTGACACAATACGCCCCCGATTACGCACAGGAGGCCCAGCAATACAAACAGGCCAAGGATTCCCTGCTGGACAGCACCTATCCAGATGCGCTGGAAGCACAATTCGCCGCCAAGCTGCTGTACGTCGCCTACCAGGGCTTCCGGTGGAACCTGGACTGTTTTCAGCAGCCAGTCAATAAGCTGCGCATCAATACCGACTACGAAGATCTCCACCAGGAACAGCAGCTTTCCCATCTGCCGGAGATCATTCGACTGGAAAAGTTGATTCACACTGCCAATAAAGACTTTTCCCCAGCCCAGCAGGAGGCCGCAGCGCAAATTGGGGATTACTATGCTTATCTGGAAACAGTGGGGTTCAAAATCGTGCATTACTGGGGTTTCCTGTGGGGAAATACATTCTATTCCCAAGTAATTCCAGGATATGTCCCAGACAGTTCCTTCACCACCCAATACGCCCACATGATAGAACGGAATCTTGGAATGGTAATCCGGCAAAAATAATGAAACAAATTTTCTTTCCAATTTGCGAACATTTGTTCTTGACAGCGTTTATGTAACCCGCTATAATATGCCCATCCGAAGTAAATGATTCCACCGGCAAGGCCATCCACTCACCGGGAAATGGGAAGCCGCCATTTTCTGCTGCATTGCCGATTGGAAGCAGCGTCCATTTGAAACATTCTCTTCCTCTCAGAGAATGCGGTTTTTCACTTGAGGAGGTTTACCGATGAAAGTATTTACTTCCGTAAGCAAAAAGGGATTCCCCGCATATGGGGTCCGCTTTATTTCCATCAATGACCATTATGACAGCGACGATTATGGTGAAAATCCAGCTGGGCTTGATTTGGCAATCCGTAATCTCATAAACGAGATGTACAGCAAAGACATCTCCCGCAAAATCAAAAGTGCTGTTGATTTGAAAAAGAGACAAGGTGAATTTGTCTACGGTACAGCTCCCTACGGATACAAAAAAGGGCAAGCTAAAAATACCATCGTCGTTGACGATGAAGCGGCAATCATTGTAAAACGTATTTTCAAACTTGCCTCTGAGGGTAAAACAGTCACCGAAATCGCACTTGCGCTGAATAAAGACCATGTACCTACTCCCTCGCAGCACTTGGCGCAATACCGAAGTGCCAAATACAAGGTCTACACAGACTGGACTTGGGACTCCGTAAAAAACATCTTAGAAAATCGAATCTACACTGGCGACACAGAGGCATTCAAATCCCACGTTGTAAAAATCGGCAGCAGCCGCACGAAACAGATTCCCCGCGAATTGCGTGAAATTATCCCCGGAACACATGAAAGCATCATATCCAGGGAGCTGTACTTTCTCGCCTTGCAAACCATCAAATCAAAATGCAAGAAAAAAGGTGTTTCCCAGCATAATCCTCTAACTTCCAGATTGATCTGTGGGTGTTGTGGAAATACTCTTAGTAAGGGAAAAGCAGCAAACAAAAGCTGGCTCTGTTCTAAGGCTCGCTACAACGATGCCCTGGAATGTAAACGTGTCCGTGCTGATGAAGCTCAAATAAAAGGCATTCTTCTTCGTGCTATTCAGCAACAATGCGCCTTAACTGATACTTCGCTGCGAGAACAGCAGGCACTTCGTAAAGCCACAAAGTCTGAGCAAGCAGTTGTTTCCGACGAAATCAAAAGCTTACGGCGGAAACATAGCCAATTGCAGAATACCAAGCGGGAATTGCTTGAGGCTGTGATGGAAGATAGAATTTCAAGGCAAGACTATACTCAAAAGAAACGAGTTCTGTTAGCAGACGAAGAAGCCACTGCATCAAAACTTGCTGTATTGCAGCAGCGTCTTCAAAAACTGTATGCCACTACGGAACAGACGGAACAAGTTCAGGAAACGGCAAAAGAAATCCACCAATACAGCCAAATTTCTGAACTTACTCCGGAAGTTATGAAAGCCTTGGTAAAGCGTGTAATTGTATACCCAGACAACAGCATCAGAATCGAATGGAACTTCTCCAGCAATTTAATTCCTTTCGCCAATACGGCAAATTGAACCTAAAAAATGTTGTCCATAATGACAATCACTCGTGTCCGGCAGCCCCATCTTGCAGGACGGCAAACTCATCGGCGCTGTAACCCATGTGTGAGTAACGTGATGATACCTACACCATTAAAACAGATGTTTCCTCAATTATAATCTGTTAATCAAGACTTACGAAGGAACGAAAGGGTGTCGTGAAATGCGACATCCTTTCGCTATTCTAAAATCTGCCGTTCATGGATTCGCTGCTCGTATCGGCCATGGGACTTAAATCACGTATGAACACCCTCGCATTAGCTTCATCTATTACTTCTTCCACAGCACTGCGAAATAGATACGAAATTGCTGTTGACCTATTTCGTTTCAATGGGTATAATCATCTTAGAAACAACTTTGGAGGTGCGCTATGAAATACCTATCTTGTTCGGATGCTGCCAAAGCCATTGGCATTACGCCACGCAGGATTCAGCAAATGTGTATGCGTGGAGAAATTCCGGGTGCCGTCAAAGATGGGCGCAGCTGGATGATTCCCGAAGATGCGGTCCTTCGCAAAGAACGGAAAAAGCCGCTTCCAATCGGAGTATCGGACTTCAAGGCTGCCACAACGGATTACTATTACGTAGATAAAACCCTGCTGATTCGGGACTTTCTGGATACAAAGCCGAAAGTCTCCCTGTTCACCCGCCCCCGGCGCTTCGGCAAGACCTTGAATATGAATATGCTCCGCACATTCTTTGAACGGACGGAGGAAGATACCTCTATTTACTTCCGGGATAAAAAAATCTGGGCCTGTGGTCAGCCGTATCGAAATGAGCAGGGAAAATACCCTGTCATCTTTCTAACCTTCAAAGATGTAAAATTTAGTACCTGGGAAGAAACCATTGCTTCCATTCGGAGCCTTGTGGCAATTGAGGCACAACGTCATGAGGAGCTGGGCACCAGCAGCAAATGCAACGACTATGACAAAGAGATATATGACCAACTGGCCAGCGGAACAATCTCAGAAGTTGGTTTGGCTGCTTCCTTGAAGGATCTTTCCCGGATGCTCCAGAAACATTACGGCATTCCGGCGATAATCATCATAGACGAGTATGACACACCGATCCAACAGGGGCACAGCTGCAATTTTTACAATGAAATCGTAGGCTTCATGCGCAATTTCTTCTCCGGCGGACTGAAAGACAATCCGAGCCTTGCCTATGGTTTTTTGACCGGAATCCTGCGTGTGGCAAAAGAGAGCATTTTCAGCGGACTGAACAATCTAAAAACCAACTCCATTCTGGACGTTCCCTTCAGCGAATACTTTGGCTTCACACCGGACGAGGTAAAAGAGCTGCTGCAATATTACGGGGAAGCGGATCAATTTCAGGAGGTCTGTGATTGGTATGACGGATACCGATTTGGAAATTCTGATATTTTCAATCCCTGGTCCGTCATCAACTACGTTTCAGACAGCTGTTTTCCGAAAGCCTTCTGGCAGTCCACCGGCAGCAACGACATTATCGGAGAAATTGTCTCCACTGCAACACCGGAAATCACAGAGGGGCTGCATAAACTGCTGTGTGGAGAAAAAATCACCACCTATGTGGATACCAGCGTGATTTACCCGGAGGTGCAGAGCAATCCATACAGCATTTACAGTTTCTTACTGATTGCCGGTTATTTGAAGGTCGCCGCAGTCTATCCCCAGTTTGACGGCAACTTTATGTGTGATGTCGCTATCCCCAATAAAGAAATCGCCTACGTCTACGAAAAAGAGGTTTTGAACCGCACCAACCAAAACGGCGTTGCCATCTCCATTCAACAGGCCATTTTCTCCGGGGATGCCGTGAAGCTGCAAAACCTATTGGAGGATTTCATGCTGCACAGCATCTCCTCTATGGACAGTGCCAACGAAAGCTTTTACCATGGCATGATGCTGGGACTCTGCGCTGTGCTTGGAAACCGCTATCAGGTTCGCTCCAACCGGGAATCCGGTTTGGGCCGCTTTGATATTCAGCTGACACCCCAGGTGAACGGACTCCCCGGTTTTCTCTTTGAATTCAAGCATACCAACGACCCGCACGCTGACCTGGACACGTTGGCGGATGCCGCACTTCGTCAGATGGATGATAAGAAGTACGATACAGAATTACGCAGTCTCGGTGTACATTCTATCGTAAAAATTGGGATTGCTTTCCGTGGAAAAAAAGCCGTGGTGAAATGCCAATAGGAGTTGGCATAAGCATCTGCAAAGACCACGCTATTGTAGAAAACGGCATTCGGAGTGTGTGTAAAATCTCTACTCCATAATCTGAGATATGCTCCCGTCAAAAGGGTGTCGCATTTCACGACACCCTTTTTGTACTTCCTGAAACAACTCAATATTCTGCCAAAATACATAGAGCGATTATCCCTTGCTGCTTTTTTCAAGCAAGAATAATCGCTCTTTTTGTTTTTCTCGGGAAAAGCAAAATCATCTCACGGTGAGCGGGCCACCGAATTGTCCCGAAAAGGAAGGAGTCACATGACAACAAAGGAAAATCTGAATCTGGAGGTATTCAGCAGCCCGGAATTTGGGCAGATGCGGATTCTGGCTGAAAACGGGAAGTATCTGTTCTGTGCCAGTGATGCGGCAACGGCCCTGGGATATTCCAATCCTCGCTCCGCTTTGCAGCGGCACTGTAAGGGTGTCGTGAAACGCGACACCCTTACCTCCGGCGGCACCCAGACGCTCTCTTACATCTCCGAGGGAGACCTGTACCGGCTGATCGTCCACAGCAAGCTGCCCGGTGCCGAAAAATTTGAACATTGGGTTTTTGACGAAGTGCTCCCCTGTATCCGAAAGCACGGCGGCTATATGACGGATAATCTGATTACCGAGCTTATGGCTTCTCCGGACATGATCTACAAGGTCACATCCGATATGCTCAAGGAGCGTGGAGTCAGGATGCGCCTGGAAGGAGAAATGAAAGCGGCCAAACCGAAAATCGAATATTTCGATTCTTTCATTACCGCCAGCGACTGCACCAACATCCGCACCACTGCGAAGGAAATCCAGGTTCCGGAACGGAAATTCGTCGCCTGGCTTCTTGCGAAGAAGTATCTGTATCGGGATGCCCGTGGAAATCTGGTTCCCTATGCCAAGGAGTCCAGCAAGGGCTTGTTCATCGTTAAGGACTTCTACTATGGCTACGGACAGATTGCCCACCACACGCTGATTACGCCCAATGGGAAAATGCTATTCATGCGGCTGGCCCCAGCCATTTTAGCAGCAGTCTAGCGTTTTTACTGTGAAGGGAGTTGATGCCTATACCTGTTTTCCGTGTTGAGAAAAATGGGAATTACACAACAATGAGCAACTACCATCTGCAAGATAAAGCACTCTCTTTGAAGGCCAAGGGGCTATTATCCATGCTGCTGAGCTTGCCTGACAGCTGGAGCTATTCCGTCCGGGGGTTGGCTGCTATTTCGCGTGAGGGAAAAGACGGGATTCTTTCGGGGCTTCAGGAGTTGGAGCGTTACGGTTACCTAATTCGCAAGCAAAAGCGCTGTGCCTCTGGAAAAATGGGCCTCATCGAATATGTAATTTACGAACGTCCCAGACCGCGTTCGGATTCACCGTGTCCGGAAAAGCCGCACACGGAAAAACCGGATGCGGCTTTTCCGGCTCCGGTCTTACCGCCTCCGGATAACCCGCCAGAAATAAAGACGAACCAATTAAATACGAAAGTAACAAACACGAATAAAAATAATAACGAAGAGAAAGCAGCAATATCCCCGCCACTTGGAAAATACCAGAATGTATATCTATCCCGTGCTGAGATGGAATTTCTAAAAACGGAGTTCCCAGATGACTGGGAAAATCGGATAAACCGACTTTCAGAATATATGGCTTCAACAGGAAAGCACTACGAAAACCACCTGGCAACAATCCGTAGTTGGGCAAGGCAGGATACACAGGCTGGCAGTATTTTTCATCGCAGCATTTATTCTTACGATGGTAATGAAAGTCTGTAAGTAAGGGAGGAACGCAGAATGATGGAAACAAATTGGGACAGCTTACAGCGCATTATGGAAATTGCCGAACTCCGGTCAAAAGGAATTCAGGACACGCATTTTCTGGATTGGACATTCCAGATTGCGGAAGATAATCCCTATGTCCAGATGGCGAAGCGATATGTAGACCAATGGGAGCAGGCCAAGGCGGAGAACCTTGGTCTTTTGTTTTGGGGTGATGTGGGAACCGGAAAATCCTTTCTTGCCGGGTGCATTGCAAACGCGCTGCTGGAGCAGGACGTGCCGGTTCTGATGACAAACTTCCCAACAATTCTGAATCGCATGACAGGGCTGTTCGTCTCTGAGGGCGCT
>OIZX01001436.1_pt1 | contig 12332 bp, 13 predicted proteins | sample 1588621 | NCBI WGS metagenome assembly OIZX01 (sample SAMN03283276) | human gut metagenome | biome: human-associated habitat; material: feces | host: Homo sapiens | place: Peru | collected 2012
TATATAATGATATTCTGTTTGATTTTTACAGCAAGGCAGAGGACGTCGACGGATTTATCGCCGAGCTGAACCGCCTGCGCAGTGATAAGGAATATTATGCACAGTGCGTGGAAAATTCCCGCCGCGGCAATGAGTTCTACTCAAAGGAACACGTCACGAAAATGTGGGACGAATTTTATTCAAGGGTGCTCGCCTCGATAGAAAAAAAATAATAAAGAAACCTCCGCAGATGGTGCCTGCGGAGGTTCTTTTATCTGAACGATTATGCCTGTTTTTCCTTTTTGCCGTTTTGATAGCTTTCTCTCATAGCCTCGCCAAGCCCCTCGGTGCGCCATGAAAGCGACGTTCTGTTTATCTCCTCGCCGTTGTCCCAGAGAACAGGACAGATACCGTATTTTGCGCAGTATTCGGTGACTGCCGCGAGGTAGAGTTTGCGCGCCGTGAGATCCTTATCTTTAAGCGTGCAGCCGAATTCGCCCATGATAACGGGAATTCCGTTGTCGATGAACTTTTTCTTCAGTTTGTTCATCTGGCGGTCGAGATACTTATAATCGGCGTCGCTGCCCCAGCTCTCCTGATAGCCCCATGTTGAGGTTTTGTCGGCGATCGCAAACGTCGCGGGGGAGTAATAATGCATCGACACGATCAGCTTATCGTCACCCTCGGGAACTGTTATTCCCTCGCCCTGACATGAACGGTCGATGTCGGTCCAGTATCCCGCAAGCAGCAGGTATCTGTCAGTGTTGTTGTGACCTGAATTTCTGACAAGTTCAACAAATTCGGCGTTGATTTTGTTCATCAGCTCGCAGCCCTTTTCCGTTCCGAGGTCATCGAATCCGATTTCGTTCATTGACTCGAAAATGAGCTTGTTTGAATATTCGCCGAACTCTTCGGCGAGCTGCGACCATATCGCCTTGTATTCGGTCATGACGTTATCATAGTCGGTCGAGGCTTTTGTGAGCCATGTGCCCTCGTGGTGCATATTCAGGATTATGTACATATCCTCCTCGACGCACCAGCCGATAATTTCCTTTACTCTTGCGAGCCAGTCGGCGGAAATCGTGTATTCGGGCGCTTCGCCGACGTGATTTTTCCATGTAACGGGAACGCGTATCGTGTCAATTCCCTCGGATTTTATGCAGGAAATAAGTTCCTTTGTGACTTTCGGATTGCCCCACGAGGTCTCGTACTCCATTTCGTTTGAAAGCCAGTTGCAGTCCACGGGGTCGAGCGTGTTTCCGAGGTTCCAGCCCATTCCCATTCCTTCGACAAATTCCTGCGCAGAGGCGGCTTCAACCGTGCTGCCGATGTATTGCTGTTCCGACTGGATTTCTACTTCGGGAGCGTCGTTTTCATGACTTGCCGAACAGCCCGAGATAAGCACGACCGCTGCGGTTATCCAAGAGATAATTTTATGCATAATAATTGTTATCCTTTCGCTTATTTTTTGTGCAGATTGATGATATAGAAATTATATCATGCATACGTCGGGACAGCAATGTTCTGTTGAGTTGTGTTAAATATCCGAATGTGCAAATATTTTAACGGGGGTTTACAGATTTTTGCGATACTGTGTTGGTGTTTTCCCTGTTTTTTCGCGGAACAGGCGCATAAAGCTGTATTCGCTGGAATATCCGCAGCGTTCCGCAATTTCACGCACATTTAGGGTCGTTGACGACAGCAGACGCTTGGCGTGGTTCATTCTGCTGCACATAATGTCATGCTTGACGTTTACGCCGAAAACCTTTCTGTAGAGGTGCTGAAAGCCCGAGCGGCTCATATTCGTATATGCAGCGAGGGTGTTTACGTCGGGAATTGTCTCGGGGTTCGCGTAAATCGAATCGCGGATATGCACAAACCGATAATTTTTGTCGGCAAGCTCCTGCGAACGCGGCTGATATTCCGAACGGATAAGGTCACTCAGCTTATACAGCAGTATTTCGGCGTAGCAGCGCTCGATCTCGGCGCGGTGCGGGTCGGGTGAGCAATGCTCGAAGGACATTGTTCGCATAAGCTGTGAGAGTTCGTCGAGCCTGCCGAGGTAAAACGGCTCGTTTATCGGGATACCGAGCGCGGAGATAAGCTCTCTTTCGCCGTCGCAGAGCGTGAAAAAAAGCCAGTCGTCGGTATATTTTCCGCCGTCGCCGCCGTAACTGCACGGAGTTTCGGGCGAAAATATCACGACGGAATTTTTCTTCACTTTGTAATGCGAACCGCCGATTTCAAAAAGCGAATTCTCCTTGACGAAAAGCATAAGCCAGCAGCCGTTTCCGTCGGGACGGGACATGACAAAATCCGCGTCGTGGGTGTAATTATAGCCGATTGCGCCAACGTTCATTGTGCGTTCCTTTCCGTTTAAAAATCAAACCCACATTTTCGGGAAATGCGGGCGGGTAAGACGTAATACGTGAATAAACCGAGAAAAAAGCAAAAAGCTCAATCGGAATGATTGAGCTTTTTGCTGGTGGAAGCGGGTGGATTCGGACCACCGAAGCGAAACGCAACAGATTTACAGACGGTGGTTTATATAAGAAATAAATAAGTTTTTCCCGCTTTGCTCAAATCCTTATGTTAATTATATCCTTAGTGCTGAATTTTGTCAAGCACAAGGCATTGTCACACAATGTTAAGGGTCGTCCGCAGTATTTCAGCGCTGCTGTGAACATAAAGTTTTGCTGTTATATTGACGCTGCTGTGACCCAGATACTTGGATACTGCGTATATATCCTTTGTCCGCGCGTAGAGAAGCGTTCCGCAGGTGTGGCGCAGCTCATGAGGACTGAGCCAGTCGATAACCCCGTAATCGGCAAAGAATTTGTTGTAATATAACTTTGTGAATGAACTTGGCGTTATCGGGTTATCTGTATTTCGTTTTGAATGTATGATAAAGTCACTGCATGAGCAGCTTTTGAACTCAAGCAGTCTTAATGTCAATTCAGTACTTAGCGGTAACTCGCGATTGCTTGAGGAATTTTTGGTGGCTGCTATATTGGCTGTTCCATGCAGAGTTGTGCAAGCGCGCTGTATATGGACAATTTTTCTGGTAAGGTCAATATCGGACCATTTCAGTCCGCAAAGTTCGCTGCATCTTAATCCGAGTTCCAGCAGTATGTGTATGTATATGCCGTTTTCATGCGTGTAAGAAAATGATATTATATCGTCAACTTCCTGACGGTTATATGTTCTTTTTTCTTTCTTTTTCTGAGAGGAATGGGGGAGTTTTATAAAATCGGTAGGACTTTTTGAAAGAAAGTTGTTTTCTACAGCGACAGCAAATATTCCGCTCAGGCAAATCAATATTTTCGAGAGCGTTGAGTCGGAATATTTCAGCGCCATTTCGGAGAGGTACTGACGTATCATAAGAGGGGTAATGCTTTTAGTTTCAGAACCGCCAAAATATGGAAGAATATAATTTTTTACGGTTCTTTCATAGCTTTCTGCAAAGGTCGTGGCTTTAACATAATTCTTTTTATATATGTGCAGCCACACATTTGCAAGGTCATCAAAGCTGTTATAATTGATTTTCATTTTTTAGCCTCCAATATTGTGTGAATTATGAATAAATTATACAATATTGTGACTTTATTTTCAATATGTATAATACTAATCACCAATAAAACTATAGACAAAAAATCTTCGTATAACCCCTATATGCGAGGTCATACTCGATTTTTTGTATAGTTTTTAATTGGTGTTAAGTATAAAAGAGGTCGATATAAATCGTCCTCTTTTTTTATTGGGGTATAGCCAAGCGTTAAGGCAACGAACTTTTGTTCCGTTATCATGGGTTCAACTCCCATTATCCCACACATAGAACATGGTAGGGTCGCTCCCTATAAGGACGGTAAGCCTTCACCGTCCTTTTTCCATGTTCACAAATGTAAAACGAAGGCAGCTCCAGTGTACAGGGAGCAGAAAGGAAGGCTTTTATGAACTGTATAGCACTTTATAACAACAAAGGCGGTGTTGGAAAAACGACGTCTGCTATCAATCTTGCGTATTTTCTTTCTCAGCGGGGAAATGTTTTGATCGTGGATTGTGACGGGCAGGGCAATACCAGCAGATTCTTTGCAAGTACTATTCCGACAAATGCTGAAAGGTATCTGTTATCAGCGCCGGTATCTGCTATAACAGCATTGTCTGGTACTCGCTATCCTAAAATTGACGTCATAGTTTCATCGCCGGTTTTTAACACTTTATCGGCAGATTTCGAGGCGCTGCCAAAACAGACGCAGTTGTCTAACTGTGAAAAGGTTATTAATGACTGGGCGTATCAATGGTATAGCGGAAGAAGATATGATTATGTCATATTGGATTTACCTCCTGCGTTGAATGTTCTTACTAAAACGATGCTTAACATAAGCGATGTTGTGTTTGTACCCATTGAGCTTGGCTCGTTTGCAATTCAGGGCGTGCCTATGGTTACAGAAACCGTTTCGCAATGCGAATGCAGATTCGGAGGCTGTTTCGTGACAAAATATGACCGTGATTGTTCCGCTGACGCGGCTATGCTTGATATGCTGCGTCAAAGTCTGGGAAACAAGCTGCTGAACACGGTTATTCCGCAGTCAAAAGTGATAAAGAACAGTATAAGCTATAAGCTCACAGCTTATGAATACATGAGCTGGACGGAAGCGGCAATGTCTTATGCTGCACTAGCAGACGAAATTTCAGGCATCTGTACTGATTTTGGCTTTGACACAAGGAACGCGCATAAGGAGGAACGAAATATGAGTGTTTTAGCATCAGCTGTCATTGCTTTGCTGTTCATCGGCGCATTCACAGTTATTTATGCAATCGGAAATATCTTGGAATTTTTTTCTCAGCTTTTGCTGAAAAAGAAAGGTGAACGCAGAAAATATGTATATATACGAAAGGATAATTGACGACATTAAGCGTCAAATAATTTCCGGTGAAATATCTGTCGGTGATTATGTTCCGTCGCTGCGTGAAATCGCTGATATGTATAATGTGTCGCTTGCTCCCGCGTTAAAAGCATATAAACTGCTGGAACAGGCGGCATATATCAGTGCGATACCCGGTAAGGGATATGTAGTGGCGGAACTGGCAAAGGGAAAAATGACGGCAGACTATAGACGAAAAATGGCAAACGCATTATCAACTGCAATCGACTACGCCGAGAAGCTTGGGTTAAGCATTCGCGACATTGAATTAACGGTCCGAACACTGGCACACGAGAAAGCAAAGTGAATGTGCTATATGTAGCACGGAAAGAGGTGTATTATGAACAATCTTGACGTTGAGAATATTAGTCCGGAATATCCGCTGAATCTGCTTCTGGCTGTTGACAACAAGTACAAAACATATTTTATCCCACCTGATATCGATGAAACAATAGAGTATTTGATGCATGTTGTTTTTTTCAGTGTTCCAAATGAAGCGGAAATTCTTCGTAAACATTTCAAGTATGGTAATACGTATGTTGATATTGCCTACGAATATCAGGACACCGAAGAACACATTCATCAAATGGTCAACCGTGCTATAGGTAGGTTGCAGTATTCTGCTTGCATTGAATGTTTGCAAACTGGCATTTACCAAATAATTATGCGGCATTGTGGATATTCTTGTTTTGGAAAGACTACCGATTTCGTTATTCCATTTACCGAGATTGATATGGTTAATTTATCTGTTCGCTGCAATAATTGTTTAAGACGAGCGGGAATAAGGACAATTGGAGATTTGGAAAAATTGACAACTAAACAGCTTAAAAATATCGATGGTCTCGGGCAGAAAAGTTATGACGAAATATTAAACATGCTAAAGACGTATAACATTATGCTGCGTGAAGAATGAAGTGTATTACACATAGCCCGGGCAGCAAACAAAAGAATTTATTATGCAACAGGAGGATAATATGGCTAGAAAATTTATTTTTGACACGGCACTTACGCAAGATGTGCAGAAGGCGGTATCTGACAGCTTTGTTGACAATATCAGAATGATTGACGTTGATAAAATTGTGCCGTCGGAAAGCAATTTTTACAATCTTTCCGATATTGATACACTTGCAGATGACATAGAACGGCAGGGCTTAAAGCATAATCTTGTAGTTTCGATCGACAGGGATAATCCGGATAAATACCTGCTTAAATCGGGACACAGAAGATTAAAGGCTATTCAGCTGCTGATAAGCCAGAATAGGAGAAAATCCCGCGTTGTGCCGTGCTATATTGACGGTGTGAAATCAAAAGCGGAAACACAGATAGACCTGATTATGCTTAATGCAACAGCCCGTCAGATGTCGGACGCGGATATACTGCAGCAGTATAAAGAACTTCTTGCGGCTTATGAAGCGTATGAAAAGGATACAGGCAACAAGATAAAGGGCAGGATGCGAGAGCGCATTGCGGCGGCATTACAGGTTTCTCCGGCTCAGGTAGGTAAAATTGAAAACATAGTACATAATGCTATACCCGATGTTGTAACGGCTGTAGAGAAAGGCAAAACGTCTATATCAACCGCAAACGAGATTGCAAAACTTCCGGCTATGCAGCAGGAAGAGATCGTTGATAAGGATATATCTTCCGTTTCGCATAAGGAAGTTAAGGAGGTTGTCAAGAACAGCAGGAAGTCCTGCAACAATGAGCAGCCGAAAAACAGAGTGCCGTATTTAAAAACATATTCTGCGGAAATCGGCGGATTAAGCTTTACAATTATGTATGGGCAGTATGAATCCGGCTGGATTATTGCTATACCGAATTTCGGGGTGTGTGTTGATGCGGGAGAGCCCGATGATACGCTTTATAATGCCGAGCAGCTTGAAAACTGTGCAAACAGTGAAGTTACGGCATATGCTCGTGAGATAGCGATGGCTGTGAAGGAACTATATGCATAAGAAATATCTTAATATGACTAAATGGTCATACAGAGATTGAAGAACGACATCATAATTAAAGGAGTAATAATATGGAAAAAATAATGGGTTTAATATGCATAGCTACATTGACACTCGTAATATGTGGGTTGTTTTTGGCGGCTGATTACGCTTATGATAACTGGAAAGAAGAGCGCCAAAAACGTTGGTTAGCCGCAGCTATTTCCAGTTTAGTTTTAATGTTTGGAGCGGCTGTCGGAGGTGCAATTGTTTTTGTGTCATTGATACTCCCCGCTGAAACTATCGAAAAAGACGGCTACACTTATGTTCTTGACAAAACTCCCAAAGAATCTATTGAGGTTGACGGAAGAACATACATTCTTTCTGATACCTCGACCGAAGCTTCTATAGCAGTTCCTCAAGAAACTGCTGTGAGCGAATAATAAAAAATATAAGGAGGACGGATCATTGACAAACGATGAAAGAAATATGTCAATAGAATTGATTAGAATTATTGACCATGATGATTCATTGCCAAAAATCACAATTCCAAAGCTCATGGCAATGAATAGGGACAGCGTTAATGGTATTGCATACGCTCTTAAGCACAATGTTTGTTCGCAAAGTGATTTCGGTGATTTAACGCTTGATGTAATCGAGCTGCTTCTGGAATGTATTGAACAATGTATGACCGATACAGATACTCTTTCAGACATTTTATGCACAAGTATTTCATCAGTTCCCGCAAAATCAACGTTCTGGCATAACTGCCCCATATGTGGCAAATACATTGATGACGGGGCGGCAGATGGACGTTGCTTTGGCTGTTTGAATGCAGCAGCTAAACATGATACAGAAAAACAGTCAAAGCACACACCTAAGTAAAAAGAGTAGCTATCCGTTTGGAAACTACTCACAAACAATATAACATTATAATGAAAGGAAAAAAACAAAATGATTACAGATTACGAAAAATATCTATTAACAGATGTCATGAACAAGATAGGTCTTACTGATTTATTCAACAAAAACATTCCTGTTATAATCAAACAGGATTTTGCGGTTGATAAATATTCCTTGATTAAAGCGGGAACAATCGGCTGTTTACAAAAAGTAGAATGGTATGACGTTGAATACAGAAAAGAATCTGCGGAATGCCGTTTGACCTTATTGACGCCAAAAAAAATAATAAATCTTCGATGTGAAGTATCTGATAAGACAGATAGCATTTTGGTTCATGGGCTTAAAGACGACGTTGAATTAAAGGAATTGATTGGAGCTTACGACGGAGAAGCGGCTCACGCAATCGAAAAATACTGTGCCCTACGAGAAGATTATGGTTATTTCCGGCAGAGATACCATAAAATGAGCGACATAGCATTATTAATCTGTATTATCAGTACCGGTATAATGGTTTTAGCTACTATTATGCTTTTTTATGTGTTTGGCTCAAAAAATCCATTTTTCATAGCAACAACTGTTGCTGCCGTAATTACAGGTGCAGTAGGTGTAGTATTGGAACGCCGTGGGTTCAGTGATACCAAGAAAGATAAAGCTATGAATCGTGAGCTTGAAGCTCTTGCCCAAGAAATTTGTCAAAAAGATGAAGAGTTGTGCAAGCAGTATGCCGGTAAAGAAAACTGAAACTTCGCCACTGGCGAATTCAGGAAGTTTGCACAGCCTACGAAAGACATTATGAAGGACGGTATAGTAACCATGTGTGAGGTTAAAACCTGTCAGGAAGCCGTATCAATTTACGGCGCAGAAGATGGCGAAGAAGTCTTGATTGACTAATATGAAAACACAGTTTGTGATGTATGGAGGTAAGGTATGGAAAACAAAACTGATACAAGATGTGTTATAAGAACACTCAATGACGGCAGTTACTTTTGTGGTTTTGACGGAAATAACATTTTATTATCGAGAGAAAAGAAAAACGCCAAAATATACGCAGATAGCAACAATCCTGAAATTGATATGAATATTGCTAAAATCATTGTGTTGTCAAAATGCACAATTACCGCTGGCTGTCAGCTTTATTCGGCAGCTCCCGATATAATCTGAACAACCAAAACAGCCTTGCTTGTTAGCGGCTGCACAGAAAGAGGCATAAATTTAATGTAAAAAATGTGCTACATATAGCACGTTAAATTTAAGGAGGTAAAAATGTCAAACAAAGTAAGAATTTATCCTGTTGATGACGAAGAACGCAGCTTAAAAGCGTTTGCTTCCGTATCAATAAATGGTACGTTTGCCATCAACAGCATACGCCTTTATGCGGGAGAAAATGGACTGTTTATCCAAATGCCGCAGGAGAAGCTTAGGTACAGCGGAGAGTATAGCGATATTATTTTTCCTATAACCGCTGAAGCGCGTAAACAGCTTAATGACGATGTTATAAACACGTATCTGGCTGTTCTTCAGTTTAATTCTATGACTGACGATGAAAAAATGAATTTTATTTCAGAATATGAAATAGGTTCAGCCGTGGGCAGACAGCCAACAGATACGGAAAAGGCAGTTTATGAAATGATTTTGAACGAAGATAGCCCTGATGACAATGGTGAAATGTGCAGTTATACAAACGTACAGCTTAGACTGCTTGAGGGGAAAGAGAGTCTTCGGGCAATCGGACAGTTTACACTTAATGATACATATGTAGTGAAAAACGTGCGGGTTATGGAAAGCGCGGAGAAGAATTTATATGTATCAATGCCGTGCAGACAGGACAGATATGGAGAATATCATGACTATGCATATCCCGTTACAGCTGAGGAACGAAAAAACCTTGAGCGCGCAGTAATAGGCAAATATCGGATATTAGCTGATGCGATTACAAAGGGAATGCCAATTTCTAAGGTTGGCGGCGACAAAAATAACCGCAGAATTTTCAGTAATTTGAATAATCTCTTTGCTGAAAAAATAATTGCGGAATTAGAGAAGCGAAATATTGAATACGGTGCAAGGATAGAAGATACAACTTCTATTGCCGTGCGTATTGACGACATTCCGATATTTAAAAGTATTTTTTCAAGTCTGAAAGAAAACAAAGGAGATGATTAAGTATGCATATGGGCGATGAGCTTGCTCAATCTACGGCAACACTTATGTCAAGAAGCAGCGAGGTAACTGCAAAAGCAGCAATAACTGTAATGCAAATGTTGCTTGAGATAATAAAAAAGGCAAAAAAGGAATCGAAAGATAAGGACAATAAGCTGTTTAAAGGAAAGGTATCTACAAAGGATTTTCTTCAACTTGCTGAGAATGGCGGTTATAAACAGCAAAATATTCCCAAAAAAGATGTAAATCGGCTTATTGAGGAAGCCAAAAAGGCTAATATCCCGATAAACATAAGACAGGTGTCCGAGGATTACTGTAGTGTGTGTTATCTGACCAGAGATGCCGATATGTTTGAACAGTGCACAAGAAATGTGCTTCATGATAAGTTGGAACTGAATAAGAATGACTATGTTGCATTTAAGGTTGAACCGTTCGAGGTTGATGGCTTAAAAAAGGAACTTGAAGCAAATGGGATAAGCGCTGATTTTGCACAAACCAACAATGGTGAGGTAAAGTGTGTATATGAGGCAAAGGATAAGCCTGTTATGGATAAAATCAAGGCTGATTTTCGAGAGAAACAAATGGCTGTTGCTGAGAAATTAGAGGTGACTTATAATGATGTAAATAAAAGTTTCATTGTTAAAGACACCGAATCCGGAAAGGCTATGAAACTTAGTAGCTTGCCAACAGAAGCAAAGCTGTTTTCTTGTTTTCAGGAACGCATGGGAATGGACGAGGCTAAAGCTGTCATGTGTTGTCAGAAGTTTGAAGCATCACTGTCACAGGAACAGCAGAAATTCTTTAAAACCGATACATACCAGATCGAAAAGGTTGCAAATCTTGAGAGAAATGTCAAATTTACGAATGACAGCCCTCTTGTGAGCGACTTTTCTTTTTCGCGCATAAAAATGAGGGCTGATAATCACAATCATTTCGCAGTATCGAATGGAGATCACGTTGTGCGTTTGTGTCCAGATACAATGAGCCGTAAAGATATGGAGGAAGCGGTTAAAAGCAAGCTTGGCATAATTGATAAGTCTGTAATAGCAGCGGTTGTCGACAAGGCTTCTTATGCGAACAAGAGGTTTAAGGAGAACGACAAGGCTGTTGATAAGGATATATCAAAAGCCAATGTCGACGGCATGGGCGAGGGGAAGATGGTTGATATTGAAAGAACAACCGAGAATAGGTTTACTGTAACTCTTGACGGAAAAGAGAAAACCTACAGCTTCGCTAATGCAAAAGAACAGCTTATGGCTGACGGATATTCCAAGGCAAAGGCTGCCGAGATTATCGGAAAGGCAAAAAAGCAGAGCGCGGCAGGCAATATGTTTAAACGTCTTGAGAAAGACGGCATTATAAATAACAAATCAGTCAAGGAACATATAAATAATGCTCCGAAAATGCCAAAGAAGAGGTGACTTTTCATGGATAAGAAAAAGACCTCCCCATTGGTTGTTGCGATATATGCAATAGGAGTGATCGCCGTCTTATATCTTGCAGCAGCGCTCGGCGCTGCATTTGACAAAAATATGAACGATGACGGTTCGATTGAATTTTCAGGCGTAATGTCGGATTTTGAACAGATGTGTATTGAATATCAGACGGTTTTCACGTCTGTTCTTGATGAAAGTTCATACGCGTGTAAGTTTGTATATCTGACGGGGTTCGGGATAGGTATATACGCACTGATAAAGTACACTTCCAGAAAGCGGCTGCACCGTAAAGGTCAGGAACATGGCTCTGCTCGCTGGGGTACGGCAGGCGAGGCAAATAAACTTGCTGACAAGCCTGAAAAGAAAAAGGGGGCAAAGCGTAATAAACCCGATATTGAGGAAGATAAAAATATTATTCTTTCTCAGGAAGTGAAAATGTCGCTAAACACCAGACAGCACCGAGAAAATCTCAACGTTGAGGTTATAGGCGGTTCAGGTTCGGGTAAATCGCGGGCTTTCGCTTTACCTAACATCATGCAGATGAATACCTCATACGTCGTTACAGACCCAAAGGGCGAATTACTGCAAAGCTGCGGCAGGCTTCTCGAGAAGAACGGATATAAAGTGCGCGTGTTCAATCTGATAGATATGCAGCATTCGCACAATTACAATCCGTTTAATTATATCTATGATACTGAAATTGACTCAGAGGGTCAGGAACACCGCGTTGTGAATAAAACTGCTGTTATAAAAATGATAAATGTTCTTATGCAGAACACAAAGCAGGAGGGAATGACCGGAGGAGACCAATTCTGGGACGACGCGACGAAGGCGCTTTTGACTGCTATATCATTTTATCTCATAGAATGTGATTCTATAGAAACGGAACAGCAGAACTTCGCAATGGTAATGAAATATTTGAAGTTTGCCGAGGTTGACGAGAGCAATCCAAATGCTAAATCGAAGCTTGATTTACTTATGGACGAGCTTGAGGAACA
>OIZX01001437.1_pt1 | contig 12329 bp, 17 predicted proteins | sample 1588621 | NCBI WGS metagenome assembly OIZX01 (sample SAMN03283276) | human gut metagenome | biome: human-associated habitat; material: feces | host: Homo sapiens | place: Peru | collected 2012
TTCCATATCTTGCAAAAGGAGCTGTTATTCCACCTAGATCCGAATTTCTGGCCATGCTTGGAGATCAGAAACAGGGAAATAACATTGAGGCACCTGAAGGACTCATCCGGGAGATTATTGATGATGCATTTGCAAGAAACCAGGGAGGCGGAAACTTCCGATTTACAGCACAAATTAATCGAAGAACAATATTTGATGAGGTTATCAAAGAAGCAAAGTTAAGACAAGATATGAGCGGGGTGAATCCGTTCGAGTTATCTTGATGGTAAGGAAAGGGGAGCAAATGAGAACAAGGGAAATGAAATTGAAACATTATGGAATTACTTTTGAGGAAAATAAGTGGGCGCTTGAGCAGGCCAAGCTAAAGGAAAATGAAAAATTAGTCCGTCTGGCAGCAGAACAGAGCAACCCGGATATAGCGGACGGAATTATTCGTTCTCTAATGACTGGGAAAAGTTACGATAAAATAAATAAAGACAATGATAAGCTCGAAGGTGCAACTATTGGTATTTTTAAAGTAGATACTACAGAATTTACTGAAAAAACTGCTATTGTTACAACAAAAACTGACAAGGATGGAGCATTTTCATTCAACGATATACCTTACGGTGAATGGGTTGTAAAAGAAATTGCAGCGCCCACAGGATATGCAGTAGATGCTACACAACATCATATTTACATTTCAGATGATGGTGTAGTTATCAATGTGACAATGGTTGATAAGCAAGTTCAGATAAGCAAGACTGACATTACTGGAGAAAAGGAAGTAGTTGGAGCAGAACTTATTATTACTGATGAAAGCGGTAATGTAATTGATAGTTGGACATCAACAGATACGGCTCATTACGCAAATGGACTTGTAGAAGGTCATAAATATACTCTTACTGAAAAAACTGCACCGTTAGGTTATGCAGTAGCAACAAGTGTTGAATTTGTTGTAAGTACAGACAAAGTAACACAACAGGTTACGATATTAAGAAGCATCCATATTATTTGTGATTAGTTAAAAATTATCTTGAAATATTGTAAGAAAACCACTCTTTATGATATAATAAGCAAAGAAAAGTATTATTTGGCAATTTTGCCAAAAGAAAGTAGGAGAGTATGGAACAAGAAATTCTAAGAATGAAATTTGTATTTGATGAGAACAAGTTAAAAGCAAATGGAATGACAGAAGAGGAATGTTTGAATATAATAAGAAAATATGCTTTTAAGCATAATCTTACAGAAATTGAAAAGGGAGTATTTGATAGCTCTGATTTAGATAATACAGAACCTTTCTTTTATTTAGGAATGAATCTACCATATACAAAATGGTTTATGAGAGTAATTAAAGAATGGTATTTCTATGTTGAAAACGATATTGAGGACTGTATAAAATCATACTATAATGTGGTGATAAAAAATGCCTAAAAAACGGATGATGATTAACTTCGACTTGGATACAAACAAGTATGAAGCTCTTACACATAAAGCAGCACCTACAGCTTATTATAAAATTCGGCGGTATATGGAAAATAACGATTTTTTACATAGGCAAGGTTCGTGTTATATTACGAACAATGCAATGAGCAGAATGGAAGTAGCGAATACAATCAAACGCTTTTCAGAAGAAAATAAATGGTTCGGCGAATGTGTAAGAGAAATAGATATTTCAACAATAGGCAAGAAATACTCATTAAAAGATGTTGTTAAGACTGATGGAAAAGAGCTGGAAACAATATCTAAAAGTTTGGACACCAAAGAGCTTGAAGCAACTAAAGACATTTTAGATGGAATAGATTTAGAATTTGATAAGTAGGTGTTAAGATGAGCGTAAAATCAGAAAAAGCAGTTAGTGATAAATTTGTTGATGCAATATTAGATAAAATGTCAAAATCAATTTGCTTATTTTTAATGTTGATAGTGTTTGGAATATTAAGTGTAGTTTTCATTAAGGCAATTGATGGAACTAACTCAAATAATTTTATTATTGGATTATTAAGGATTCCGAATAGTGTAGCTGTATCAACCATAGACTTTATAAGAAACGAGCTACAGACAAACAACATTATATTGACAGAAAGTTTTTGGAGTATTGCATCTGTATTTTTCAGAGCATATTGGATCACAAGCACATTAGTAAGCTATTGTGTTCTGAGTTATTTTATAGGTTTAGGTTTAGTGCAATTTGCAATAAAAATAATATTAAGTGTAATATTCTGTCCTTTAATTATGCCAATAATTATTATAATTGCAATTGTTTCTTTTATTAAAAATGCTATATCACTTGCGATAAATTAAAACATAAATAAGGAGTATTGATATGTCATTTACAAGAAAAGAACTGATAAATAAATTAGATGATTTTTTAGAAACTAAAGAGCTTAAAAAACGGTCGGCGAAAGATTATAGAGTTGATTGTATGAGTTTTATCAATTTCTATTTGAATCATAAGCATATAAAAGATGGACAAATGTATAATGTGTTTATAAAGGCACTTAATAATTCAAAATTAAGCGATACAACCAAAAGACGAAGAATATTAGTAGTAGGCGAATTCTTATTCTTTTTGGATATGTATTCATCCACTCATATTATAATAAAGAATAATGTTAATAATCAGATAAAGTATTATGATGCAAAAAATAGCGAAATATGTATTTTAGGAAATAGAATTGATTTTTACAATGATTGGGGAGAAATAAAAGATGAGAAAGAATGAATCAAACGAAAAGCAGCATCTTGATGTAGAACAACAAAGTGCAAAGAATTTTAGTAAAAAGAAAACTGCTGTTATAATTGGAATGATAATTATACTAATTGCTACACTTATTTCTTTGTGGTATGTATATGAAAGAAATATCAACCAATGGGATGTAAGAGAAAAGCAAGTTACAATAGAGTATGGCGAAATCTACGAACCGTCATTATCTGAGCTTGTAGATACAGGTAAGTATCCTGATGTCACTTCTGAAAATACACGAGTAAACATTGAAGCTACTAAAGATGGGGATGCGGCGTATTATTCTGTTGGAAAGTCTAATATTACAATAACACATACAAGTGAATATAAATTATTTGGATTAAAATTGTTTTCTGTAGATGATACTAAGAAAATATCTTTGACAATTTCAGATACAACAGCTCCAGTATTTTCTACTGATGATAGAATGAATCCAAAAGAGGTCAGCTTCGTAAAGGATTGTAAAGAGGACATAACGAACAAATATCAAGCAACAGATCTGGCAAATGTGGAGATAACATTTGATGATAAAGATGTAGATTATTCAAAAGCAGGCGAATATACAGCTAATGTTTTTGCTAAGGATGCAAATGATAATGTTTCATATATGGAAGTAAAGGTTATTATCACTGAACCTACAATTGAATTTAATGTGTCCGTCTTATCACTCAATATTGGTGATGAATATACAATCGAAGCTAAGGTTGAGGGAAAAGATAAGGAAATCGAATGGTCGTCAAGTGATGAAAGTATTGTGAAGGTTGATAATGGTAAAGTTACAGCTATAAAGGATGGTAAAGCTACCGTAAAAGCAAAAGCTAATGGTGTTGAAAAGACTTGTGATATTACTGTGAAAGAGAAAGCTGCACAGCAACAAACACAAAAAAACAGCACAAATAAGAACTCTTCAAGTTATCTAACTAATGTAGCACAATCAAAGTCCAATACAGCATCTGCTTCATCTAATAGCAATTCATCAGCCGAAAATAATAAAGAAACACATTGTACAAACAATAACAATCATAGTATGAGCTGCGGTAATATGGGAAAGTGGTTTAACAATAAGGACGAAGTTAGAGCATACTGGGATGAAGTAGATATTGGATATTTCCAACAGTACCAGAATGGAACAATTACATTTAAGGAATATGGAGAAAAATCTCCTTGTGGTTATGAATGTTGGTCTTGTAGTTACTGTGGCAAGTGGACAGGTAATTTTAAATATAACTAAAAGTTTATATAGGAGAAAAATAATGAAACGGATTATTTTTATAATAACAACAATAATATTGTTAATATCAATGACATTTCCTACAACAGTTTTTGCTGCATCAATACCAACAACGACAATTACATCAGTAAAGGCACAAAGCAAAGCATTTACTGTTAAATGGAAAAAAAAATCAAGTATTACAGGATACCAAATTCAGTATTCTACTGATAGTAAGTTTAAAAAAGAAAAAAAATCAATAAAAACTAAAAATGCTAAAACAGTATCAAAAAAGATAACTAAGCTAAAAGCAGCAAAAAAATACTATGTTCGGATAAGAACATATAAAATAGTTAATAAGAAAACATACTATTCAAGTTGGTCTAAAAAGAAAAATGTAACTACTAAGAATTGTGAGCATTGTACAAACAATAATAATCATAGTACAAGTTGTGGAGATGCTGGGATATGGGTTGCAAGCAAAAACGAATTTAAAACTTATTATGAAAATTATTGTGAAAAATGGAATAGCAAATGGGTTAATGATGAAATAAGTAATGAAGAATATTACAAAAATTGTCCTTATGGATATGAATGTTGGTCTTGTAGTTATTGTGGTAAATGGACAGGGAATTATAAGTACAGATAAAAAATACTTGACATAATTGTTTGAAATAGTTAATATAGTATTTGAAGAAAACAGAAAAGAAGTTAAGGAAACTTGGCTTCTTTTTTGTATGTAAAGAAACAATAGAAATTTTCTTATCAAAAGCAAAATTATAAAAATATTTCAGTGCGTCGATTTGCAAATCTGCACAATAATTTCGAAGTAAATCTTCAAGGTATGGAATATATAAAACATCTATATTCAAGTCAATGATTTTTACTCTTAGTTTTTCCGTCAAATCAATTATATTATTATCAGGCATACACTCGTAAAAATAGAGTTTTTTATCATCAAACCAAGAATTGTTGTTTTTGTAATCCTTTCGTACAATTGCTTTTAAGAAATTACGAACAACTACATTATGATAGGGTGATATAATCAAAACTCGTTTGCCACCGGCGACAGCTTCGATAACAAAACTGTTTACCATTCTTGCAAGAGGCACATTAAACTCATCAGTACAAAACAACTTAAACATATCCTTTTCAAATATGCAAAGTTCATCTAAATCATTGCTACCCGTTTTTATAAGATTTTGATTTTGTTCTTCTTCAATCGGATTTAAGTATTCTTTAACAAAGTCGGAAAAAAGGCTTATATCGGGCGAATTGTTTTGTTCCGACTTGGCAGAATCCAAATTTTTAATTTCAAAATTGTTGCAATCATCAATAAAGTTTTTTGCAAATTCGATTACAGGTTCATTTTTATCATTCATATTTGCACCTCCGTTTTGCTAAACGCTTCTTTTGTTAAATTGTAGCACAGCATATTAGGAATATATTTTTTGTTATTCATAATATCGGTTGAATCAAGTTCAAAGTGTTCCGATATTGCGGCGGCGATGCCGGCAGAACGGGATATGCCCATTTCACATTGCACCCAGATTTCATCAACGAAATTCTCCCATTTCAAAACAAAATCTCTAATCAAAACAGCATCAATCGGCGACATAAAATCGTAGCCGCCGAAGATGCTTTTTGTTTTTTCGTCAATATCATAAAACGACAAATAAAGCACACTTTTGATAGAAATATTATTCCTATTGAACTTTGCTTTTTCCTCAAACGGGTCGCTTATTGATATGATAATTTTACTGCCGTCAAAATCCGTATAACTTTGCTTAACCGCCTGCTGTCGACTGAATATTTTAATTATCATACGGCACTTCAACACATTCGAAATTCGCCACAATTTCAACATCCTGATTATTTCCGCATTGCGTACAATGATATGAGGTTGACAGATTTCCACTGGCTTGACCGTTACTGTTGCTTACATAGCCGCACGCTTCGCACTTTTTATGAAACTGACAGCTTTCAAGGTAACCGTTCAAATCATAGCTTTGGTCGTAAATAACAGCACCCTGAACAGCATTGAATGACATAATTACATTCTTTTTATATGTAGCCTGTGATGTGCTTTGAGTTGTTGACTCTGTTGTGGTTATTGTGTCAATTTCGGTACTTGAGTCACTTTGAACAGTTGTTGATTTATCGGTTGTTGCTGTTGCGTCGTTGTTTGCTTCTTTTGAACAAGCTGCAAATACCGTTGCAACTAAAATTATTCCGATAACTATTGATAAAATCTTTTTCATTTTTAATCTCCTTATTATTAAATAAAATTATTTTTCATATAGCAAAATACTATTGTCAACATATTTTGGAAATACATCTTCGCTGATCATAAAATCAGATTCGGTAGGAATTCTGCTTTTATCATTGCTTTTTGATAATTGAGTTGTGGCAATGATATTAATGTTATTATGATTTGAAATGTTTTTCAGTTGCTTGACTATATAATCAAGATTTTTATCATTTGCATAGCCGATTAAATTCAAGTAATCAATAACGATTAAATCTGAATTGACTGCTGTTTCATCATCTGATAAATCATCAATATTAAAGTTAGGCTTATCATAAATCGTCAATTTGCTTAAGCTATTTTGATTATTTAGTCCTGTTGAAAGAAGATAATTTTTCACACTTTCTTCGCCCAATTCTAATGATACAAAAAACACATTTTTATTACGCTCAAGCATTTGAGATGTTACATTCAACAAAAATGTTGTTTTGCCGACACCCGGACGACCGCCGACTAACGTTAAACCCACTTCGCTTTTTAAATCATTCGCAAAAAGTTCTATGTTAAAGTTTTCCATTATCCACCTCTGAATATATAAAATTTCGTATTTCATCTTCGGTTATTCCTCTTGCAGAAACAAATGAATCTAATTCATGATATTTTTGTTCATCATCGCCGAAAGCCTGTTTTATTTCATGAAAAATCTTAAATGTTGACGGTAACACTCCGTCATATCTCTTTGCATTGTAAAGCGGCGGAACGATAAAATCATTTCGTAATACATAGCCGACCTGTCCGTGCTTAACTGCGCCTGTTTTCCATGTTCTCGGGCCTGCCAAATAAAGATTCCAAAGACTGCAACAATCTTGATTATCGCCTGTACTTAAAATAAGAGAGAATCTTTTTTGTGCAAAAGGATATCCGTCAAACTCAACAACATCACCAACCTTGAACGGAGTAGGAACATTAAGTTCAAAATTACGAATTTTGGGCTCAAAGTCGTGTAAAAATTCTTTTAAGTAATCACCTAAAGGCGAATACTTAAAATAACAAATTTGGTTTCCAATCGTATAATAAGTAACAACCAATTCAAGTTTGCCGTTTCTGTTTTTTATCCATTTTTCAACAAAATAGCTGTAATAATCGTAGTCTTTATATTCGCACTCCTTTATGTCGGACGCTATAAATTCTTTCACATCGTCATATTTTGCAAACAGTCCCTCATCATTTAGTTCGGGTACAACACCGTTAACAAAAGTGCTTGTAACTTTGAAAACTCCGCCTGTATTCAGCAGTCCATAAGCTCTTTCAATATTCTCAATACAATTTGAGCAAAGTGCCTTTAGTTCATTATCGTCGGTTTCGTTAAGCAGTGAATAAAAAGCATTTTTCTTTTGGTCAATAGAATACGGAGAATTAAATATCAGTGACGCTATTTGATACGGCGTAAGTTCTTGCGTTTTTAGGTAGTTTCGCATTTCATCAGACGGCATAAATTCGTCAATGTGTTTTTTGTATGTATTATTCATTTTTTATCCCCAACTCTTTCATAATTCCATTGGTGTATCCACTCGGTATTGATTTTTCTATGTAATCTTTTAAAGATAAGTTATGAAAAGCATCACAGCATAAACCGATATCAATATCACCTTTTAAAAAACGACTGATAGGAAGTAAGGCCTTGTCTTTACCGGTTAATTCATAAGGATAATATTCCAAATCTATATAATTATAAAAATCGTCATCAAACAACATATCGTCATATATCACATAATATTCACAAGTCATATCCGTTTCGTCGCCGTTTTCTTTTAAATATTCATAATTTTCTTTATTCAAATTTTTATACCCGATATTTGAAATAACCATAGGCTCAAAGACAAAATGTTTATCCCAAACAATATCACCGCTTTTGAACGGCGTGGGGAAATCAAACCAAAGCCCCTTTAATAAATCGAAACCAAAACCGGTATTAAAATCAACCGAAATAAGCTTTAAATCATCACCTTTTAATACCATTTTTTGCGGATAAACCCACCTGATGCTTTCTTTGTTTTTAGGTATGTGCTTGCTTATCACAAAACTTTTTATTTCCTTGGCTTCGTCGTCCATTTCAATTTTGCATTGCTGTTTAACAGCATCTAAATTGGTAAATATCGTCATAATATTATAAGTTGCTTCACACTCGAATGTTCCCTCAAAATACTTCACTTCAATAGAATAGACTGCACCCGGCGTTTCGAATTCATCAATAGCTTTTTTGTACTCATTGATATAATTTTTCAGATACTTAAACAGGCTTTCCTGCGCTGGAGTATGTAATCTTTCTTCAACTTTACAATCGTGGTATTCTTGCATAAGTTGTGCGTAGGCATTGAATTTTTCATAAACAGAGTGGTTATATGAATGATAAATAAGCCATGCAGCCTCCAAAGTGTCGAATTGATAATTGATTTTTTTCAAATGTTTTCTGATATCTTTTGAATTTATAAATTGTAAAATATCCATATTCTCCTCCTAATCTAAAAAGCATTTATAATGCTTGCTGTAATCTAACTTAATAATCGGTTCTTCCTTAATTTCAAACATTTCTTTTATGCTTGAAATAAACTCGTTTGATATATTGGGATTCATATAAATAATCGCTTTGCTTTTAGTTCCTTTGACGACCCTACCACGAGGGTAGTAATTATACGGCTTGTTGCAATTTTGAGGCTTAACATATTTCCACAATTTTTCGTGATTATATGTATCACCCGATTTTGCAATGCCGTCGGGATATTTACTTTTATCAAACGGAATTGCAAGCAACTTATTATCAATTATCCAAAACACGCCTTGCTTCATATCATCACCCTTTCTTGATGTGATTATATAAAAAGCCATGTGCTGAATTTCGGGCATAATAAAACACCACAATGATTTCTCACCGTGGTGCTTAATATATAATACATTACCGTTAGATTATTATATAGTCTTTCCAATCTACTTTATCTATATTACTTGAAATATTAGGGTCAACATTTCTTAAATCCCATTTTTTATCATTGATTTTAATATATTTCCAAACATATTCCTTATTGGTTTCATATTTTTTACTATCACCATTTGAATTTTTAACTTCAAAATTTTTTCTTTTTTCTTTGTCATTTATTACTATATACAAATTCAAGTCAATAGCAAGATAAGCAACCTCTCTTTTATCATATGTAATGGCATATTTACAATGAGTATCAAAGTCGAGCTCGCCTTTGTTTTTTATTTCCCTTTTTAACGAATACTTGTTATTTGTCTTTTCTTCTATACTGTTTTTAAGTGTTAAAAAACGAATTTCATCCCAAATTTTATCCGAATACTTCACTATTTGCAGGAATTCATTGTCCACTTGGTTGTTGTTATCTTCAAAACATTTCGTTATTTTTTCTACTATTTCTTTCATATTTTCCTCATCGCTTTTCAAATTACTTATAACCTCCTTAAAATCCTTAATGATTTTAATCAAATCATTTTCAGCACCAGTTGATAGTTCTTCCAAATCAGATAAAAAAGAATATATTTCTTTGAAAAATGAAATGCAAGAATAATTTTCTTTTTTGAGATTACCTACACTGCTTTTAGAAGGTTCCTTTCCGTCAATTGTGAGATAATAAATTTTGTCTATATCTTTGTCTGTATCTTTGTCAATAGCTTTATAGTAATTAAAATAATCGCAAAGTTGTGCATCTTGATCTTTGGCATATAGTTTCACCTCAATCGGAATAACATCGTTATCAATATGAATTACAATATCAACTCGTCTGTTATCTGAAATGAGTTCTTCTGTTTCTACCATAGCATTAGAAAGCATATTGTCACTATATTTTTTATTTACATTTATACATTTAAAAAATATTTTTAATGGTTCAATACCCAAACAATGTAATCCGTTGGGTTCAATAAGAGATGCTAATAATCTGCAAATTATAACTTCCTTATTTTCAACGCCCAACATATAAAGAATATTTGCAGACTTTGTATTACCGCTATTAAAACTAACGGTCTTTAATTTTTTGATTAGATTTGTTGTAAAATTATCCATTTTCATCACCCACCTAATTATAACAAATCAAACAGCTAATTACAACATTCATCAATCTTTACCGCTAAGCATATCGGCTAAGGCATCGTCCATTTTCTTTTGTACCGAAGCCTCTAAATCTTTTGAATGTGCACCACGCTTTGCATTTGATGCTTCCTTAAATTTTCTGTTTGCGTCAGTGTTAGGTGAAATCATATCCGCAAAAGCAACTTCTCTGTTATGAGTTGCAGAAGCTAAGGCATCCTTTGTACCGCTCATTCTTGCACCGGCATAATTTGAGGCGGCATTTTTGAATTTTTGTGCACTTGCGGCGGATACTTTTCCATTTTCCCTCATCATATCTGCCATAGCTTTATCCATTTCTCTTTGAGCAAGTGCCTCGGCATTCTTGTCACCTCGAGCTACAGCACCACGCTTTCTGTTTGCCGCCGCACTATATCTTTGCTTTGCAACATTGGCATTAGTGTTACTTGTAGTTTTAGGTGCAAGTCCCGAATTGGCGAGGTAACCGCAAATCATAAATATTGAAAAGACGGCAACAACCGGCATACCGCAGAATTTGAAAAACATACGCAGCCATTTTGTTTTTATAATTTCAAGAAAACCGACAAGCCCCAAAACAAATGACGGCGCAAATACGGCAATGATTCTTTGAGTGCCGTTATTGTTAATCAAATACTTGCCATCAGTGCTCATAATATCAGCTGTTTTGAATTTTACATTTTCACCTTTAATGTTTTTGATTTTTTCAAAATTCGCTTTACTTACCACATTACTGCCCAAAGGTTTGTAAGTAACCTCATTACTTGCTATATCAACGCTTACATCTGCTATAGAATATGGCTCAAGATTTTTATAGCTGCTGATCTTAAATTCTTCACCGCATATATCAGCCAAAAAATCATAAGAACTTATGCTGTTGCTTGACTCATTCACGATAAAAAAATTCAACTTGCCGCAATTTTCTTTGTAACTGTCCGGTACAAAATTCGCTGCTTTAATCGTTATGTAATCAGCCTCTTTCCACACAATCGGCTGTGAAAAGAAATTTTCAATTCCGCTCAAGCCGAATATGATGAATAGCAACACCACCAATACAACCGATGAAACAGCAACGATAAAGTTTTCTTTTTTTGCATCTGGATTTTTGATTTTCATAATAAACCTCCGAAAAATAAATATAGATAAAAAACAGAGTTTCTCCGCTTTCATCTACACAATCGCAAACACACACCAAACTTGGTCCGCAATTTAATATTTTTTATTTCTGTTTATATGATAACTCAAATGATGTCCGCTTTTTATCCTGCCAAAAAAAATTATAAATTTTTTCTAAAAACACATCAACAAAACTTGATTTTTTCTCCGTATTATAGAGGGGTATTTTTTGTTATGGCGAAATGAAATGTAAACAAGGTGTAAAGAATTTTGCAAAACACCCGAACAAAACGGGAATTTTTCTCCGTATATTAGAGGGAGTTTTTTGAATTGTGTTTTTCTTTTTTGTTTTTTACCTTTTTAGTATTTCTTTTTTTTGTTTTTTCGTCTTTACTTGTATAAAATGAATCGATAGTTTGTCCTTTAGATTTTTTCATAGGTACCCTCCAATATTTGCAAGGGGTCTTTTCTTTCCCTTTACCCTATTCTTATTTGTAGGCGAGCACTGCTCGCCCTTATATCTTTTACACTAAACTATTTTTTTAACTGTATGTTTGCACCAATTTTGTTTAGTTTATTATCTAATGCTTCATAGCCTCTTAATATATGTTCAATATTAGTTACTGTTGTTTTGCCTTTTGCCACAAGTCCTGCTAAAACTAATGTTGCTCCTCCTCTTAGGTCTGTTGCTTCTACTGTTGTCCCTACAAGTTTTTTTGTTCCTTTTACTATTGCAACTTTTCCTTCTGTTGTAATCTTCGCTCCCATTCTTTTTAGCTCGTTTGTATATTTATATCTATTTTCAAATATATTTTCTACTATCATTGACGTACCTTTTGCTGTTGTTAGCATTCCTGTAAAAATTGATTGCATATCTGTTGGGAATCCTGGATATGGCATTGTTTTTATA
>OIZX01001439.1_pt1 | contig 12313 bp, 10 predicted proteins | sample 1588621 | NCBI WGS metagenome assembly OIZX01 (sample SAMN03283276) | human gut metagenome | biome: human-associated habitat; material: feces | host: Homo sapiens | place: Peru | collected 2012
ACCTTTGCTTATTTTGCATTTAGTGCGAATAATAATAATACAATAACAGGAGATGCAGCAAAGCCTAAATTAGAATTAGATGTAACAAAAATAACACCGACAGCAGCAAAGGGTGATTTGAAATTAGTACCATTACTAGATACTGCAATATCTAAAGCAGTATCAGGCAATGGTGGAGAAAGTAGTTGCATAGATGCTAATGGAAATTTATCATGTCAAGTATATAAGGTAGTTGTTACTAATAGCGGTACAATAAATTTAAAAGTAAGAGGAAAAATAAAATTAGAAGCCAAAAATACAAGTAGCGTATACTCTAATTTAAAATGGACAAGATTAAATAACAGTACTACAGTAATAGACAGTAATGATATACATTCAGGACAAACAGAATCAATACTAATAAATCAAGTACAATTAAATAAGGGAGCAAGTGAAGAATACTATTTTGCATTATGGTTAAGTGAAACAAATACAAATCAAAACTTAAAAGATTATGGGGACTTTTTAGGAACAGTAACATTTGAAGATAATAATGGTAAGGGTGCAACAGCAACATTTAATTCATAAGAAGATATTTTCTTCTTTTTTTATTGTTAATTTATAATTAAAGAAATTGACAATGAAAAATATACATAATATAATTAAACTAAGAAAGTTGATGTTGATATGAAGAAAATAACAAAGCATAAATATATAATATTAATTTTTTTAGTAACACTTATAATATTTTTAAATTTATTTATAAATCCTAGATATTATGGACATGATACTATTTTTCATACTGCAAATATCATAGAATTATCAAAAACAATAAATATTAAAAATATTCTCGGAAACAATATCATATCTTTAAAAAGTAATCCATTTGGTTATGGAACATGGTTATTTTATCCTAAATTGCCACATCTTTTAGGAGCATATTTATATAAAATATTTGATATATATACAAGTATGAAAATAGTATATTTTATAATAACATTTTTATCAGCTATAACAATATATGTGTTATCTAAAAAGATTTTTAATAATAAAAAAATAGCATTTTTATCTTCAATAATATATATAACAATACCATATCATATTTGTGAAATATATATAAGGGATGCATTTGCAGAAAATTTTATGTTTTTAGCAGTGCCATTAATATTTTTAGGCCTTTATAACCTATTAGATAATGATTATAAAAAATTTTATATATATTTTATATTAGGTTATGTAATTGGAATGTATAGCCATCTAGTAAGCATGGTATTTTGTACAATCTTTGTAGCACTATTTATACTATATCATCATAAATATTTTTTTAGTAAAGAAAAAATAAAATCATTATTTATAAGTACAATTATAGTAATAGGATTAACACTACCATTTTTAACTACAGTAATAGAATATAAATTATTAAACGAGTATACAGTATTTTTAAGTGATAGTTTTACCAATAGGGCAACATTAGTATATAGGTCAATATCATTTAAAGATTTATTTATTGGAAAACCAATATATGATGATATAATGCCATATTTTAATATAATGACAATAATATTAACATTAATAACAACTATACAATTAATATTAAATAAAACAAAATATAAATCTAAATTATTACCAATGTTATTATACATAATTTTATTAATAAATTTAGTATGTTCAAAATTAATTTGGAATAATATTCCAGAAATATTTTTAATGCTTCAATTTCCTTGGAGATTACTAGTATTCATGTCAGTTTTTATATCATTATATGCTCCTGTCTGCTTATTAACAGATTTAAAAATAAATATTCCAAAAATATTTAATAAAATAATCTATAGCATGATAATATGTTTAGTATTAATAGAAGGGGTAAATAATATAAAATATTATAGTAACGAAGAATATACAGAAGATTATGTATTATCATCGAAACTAGCAATGGGATATCAGCAGGAATATTTGCCATTAAAAACAAACAATGCAAGATATTTTAGAACTACATACCTTGAAAAAAGAAAGATGGAAATAGTTAGTGATAATAATACAAAGATAAGCATAATTAGCAGTAGTTTTCCAAATTTAAAATTTGAAGTTAAAAAATTAAAAGAAAAAACAAAGATAGAAATACCAAGAATATATTATTTAGATTATATTTTGAAAGATAAAGATGGAAATAAAGTAAAACTAACAATGAGTAAGTATGGAATGCTTGAAGCGGATATTATTAAAGAAGGAAAGTATGAACTATATCATAAAAATACTTTAATAGAAACAATATCAAATATTATAGGAGTTGCAACGTTAATATTTGTAATATATAAGTTAGTGGGGTGGAGAAGATGAAAAGCAAATCCATAGCGGTAATAATACCATGTTATAATGAGGAGAAGACTATTGGAAAAGTAGTAAAAGATTTTAAAAAAGTCCTACCAAATGCTAAAATATATGTGTATGACAATAATTCTACAGATAATTCAAGTAAAATAGCGAAAAAAGAAGGTGCTATAGTAAAAAAAGAAATAAGACAAGGAAAAGGAAATGTTGTAAGAACTATGTTTAGAGAAATAGAAGCTGATTGTTACTTAATGGTAGATGCAGATGATACCTATCCAGTTTCATCTGCAAAAAAAATGTGTAAGTTAGTGTTAGATGATAATTATGATATGGTAGTAGGAGACAGACTATCAAGCACATATTTTCAAGAAAATAAAAGACCATTTCATAATGTAGGTAATATCATAGTTAGAAAACTGATAAACAAATTATTTAAATCAAATATAGAAGATATAATGTCTGGCTATAGAGCATTTAGTTATGAATTTGTAAAAAGTTATCCAGTACTATCAAAAAAATTTGAAATAGAAACAGAAATGACCATTCATGCTATAGATAAAAATTTTAAAATAAAAACAATACCCATAAAATACAAAGACAGACCAATCGGAAGCGTAAGCAAACTAAACACATATAAAGATGGCATAATGGTAATAAAAACCATTGAAGAACTGGTTAAAGAATATAGACCTAGATTATTTTTTAATACATGTACAATAATTTTTTTACTAATATCCTTAATATTAGGATTGCCCGTATTTATAGAATATTTTAAAACTGGACTAGTACCCAAATTTCCATCACTTATAGTATCAATGATTTCATTAGTAATAGCACTTTTATTATTTATAACAGGTATGATTTTAGAAGTAATAGCAAAAAAACAAAAACAATTATTTGAATTATACCTAAATACATTAAGGAGGAACAAAAATGAAGAAATTAGAAAAAATAAATAAAATAATGTATACTTTAATATTTGCAACCTTATCAACACTAGTATTTATAGTAACTTTGAGTAAGCCCAACATGGCATTCTATGTCCAAGAAAGTAAACTATATCAGTTTATAACAGAAATATGGCTATCATTGAAAGATTTTGACGTTGCATATGTAACTATATTTGTTTTTATATATTATGCATATTACAATATCTATTTTGATAATAGTAAATTAACTAGTAAAAGTTTTATAAATGCCACTATATCTATAATATTAACAGCAATAACTTTAATAGGAAAATGTTATAAAATAGATAATACCTTAAATACAATGGTAGAGTCTGGTGCTCAAATTTTAAAGTTTGCAATACTTAGTATAGGTTATTATTTAATATACTATGCAATTATAAAAAAAATCACTTCAATAAAAATAAAACCAGAAATCAAAAAAAAAAGTCTCAGGCAACAAAAAATAGAAAAGATACTAAATAAATATCAAATTGTAATAGCAATAATAATCATTTTACTATGCTGGATGCCATATGTTATTAACTATTATCCAGGCGCATCCACTGGAGATACATTTGACTGTTTAAGTCAATTTTTTCACAGAGATGAATCTTGGAGTATAAAAACAATGAACTTAATTAATCAAGATGTATATATAAACAAACATCATCCTCCATTATTCACTGTAGTATTAGGGTTAATCTTTAAACTCGGTAACCATTTTAAAAATTTTACCTTAGGTGCTCTAATATATACGATTTTACAAATAGGACTATTATTATTAATATTTAGTTATATGCTACACTATATGAAAAAGAATAAAGTACCACTATGGATAAGAATGTCTAGTATATTTTTTATAGGACTAACTCCAACTATAGCAGCCCATGCAATAACCGCAATAAAAGATACCCCAAGTGCAATATTTACATTACTATATGTAATATTCTTAGTACAAATAGTAAGAAATTATGATAGTATTTTTAAAAGCAAGTTAAAAACTATATTATTAATAATTGTAATGATATTAGTGCTAACTTTAAGAAATAATGGTTTTTTTACAATAATTTTATCATTTCCATTCTTAATGATATTATATAATAAAAAATGGAAAAAAATATTGCTAGTATTAATATTACCTTTAATTTTATTTGGAATGTATGATAAATTACTATTACCATCATTAAATGTAACTGATGCCAGTATAAAAGAAGTATTGACAGTACCATTCATGCAAGTAGCAAGAGTGGTGAAATATAATTCAAGTAAAATATCATCTAAAGATGAAGAAATAATAAATAAAGTTTTAAACTATGACGCTATGAAAAATAATTATAATCCCGATTTAGCAGATTCAATAAAGGATACTTATAACAAAGATGCAACTAAAGAAGAATTAAAAGATTTTTTTGGAATTTGGTTAAAGTATTTAAAGAAATATCCATTAGTATATGTAGAATCGTTAATTAATAGCACTTATGGATATTTCTTTCCAGAAGTAGGAGAAAGATATGCTACTTTAGCAGTAGATGCCAGAGTAGGAACAAATACCTATATAAATATAACTCCAAGAGGAAAATATAAAGATGCTAGACAAATATCACATCAAATAAATCAAATACAAGCATCATTTCCATTTTTATGGTTCTTTAATCATGTAGCATTTTATGATTGGTTTTTAATTTTTTCTTTTCTATATATAATTAGAAAAAAACAATATAAATATTTAATTCCATTAGCGCCATTATTATCAGTATTGTTAGTTTGTCTTGCATCCCCAGTAAATGGTAGTTTTAGGTACATTTTACCAATAGTATTTTCTGCGCCAATAATATTAACTATTGATTATTTTGTATACAAAAATAATATATTAAAAAAAATATAGAAAAATATAGAAAAAAGTGCTTGCTTTTTAAAGACTATTTTGCTATACTTATTATTGTAAGGAGGATAGATAAAAATGAATAATGAAAAAAATAACGGAAAGGGAATATTTTATGGTGTAATTGGTGTAGCAACACTAATAGTTGCTATCATTGGTGCAACATTTGCATACTTCACTGCATCAGCAACAGCTGGTGAAAATATAATCACTGGTAATGCTGCTTCAGTTAGTTTTGATTTAAAAGTTACTAAAATAACTACTGTTGACGAAACTAAAGGTGGTATGATACCAATGACTGATGGTATGTTAAATGCTGCTGTAACTAGTGAAAAAGGAGCATGTGTTGATGACACTGGTGCTGCTGTATGTCAAATCTACAAAGTAGAATTAGCAAATAATGGTTCTGCTGGTCTATTCCTTGATGGATATGTTAATTTAACTGGAGGACTAGCTGCTACTGCTGCTCAAACTGAAACAACAATGAGATGGGCTCAAGTATTTACTACAGATGAAACAGCTTTCACTTTAACAGGAACTCCAGCATTAGCAAATGGAGCAACTGGAATTGATCCATTTACAACAATTACAACTTCAGGAACAAGCAATGTTGATTTAAATTCTACAGGAACTACTGCTAAATACACATATTCAGGAAACCAATATGATTTTATCAATATTAACTACATGAGAAAGAGTGGACACGCTGATGGTTCTTATACAAGAGCTAATGATTTAAATTCAGCATTAGTGTTCAACCAAAGACTTGAACCAAGTACTGATGCTACAAATTCAAAAGCAAATTTATATTTTGTAGTATGGTTATCTGAAACTGGAACAAACCAAAATCCAGCTGCAGAATCTACAGAAGGAACTAATTTCTTCAATGGAGTTGTATCATTCAATTCAGCTGCTGGTGGCGAAGTTTCTGCTACATTCCAAGGATTAACAAGAAGACCTGCAACAGACAACAACGCATAATTAAGTTAATTATAAAATGCAACCTTAGGGTTGCGTTTTTTTTGCCATAAAACTATTGCAATAACAATTATATTTTGATAAAATATAAATAGAAAATAAAGGAGCATATAAATATGAATAAAGATATAAATACAAGAAAAATGATATATTTTACATTAATATGTATTGTTTTAATAGTAATAGTGATAACTGGAACATATGCCTATTTTACAGCTAAAAAAACTGCCGAAAAAGTATTAGTAGGAGAAACGAAAAACTATTCATTTGGACTATCAGTAGAAAAAGTATCAACCAACGACCATTATGGATTGATACCAATGGATGATGAAAAAGCTGCTTATGCTTTAGAAAATAATTGTCAAGATATGAATGGTTTCGCAGTTTGTCAAATTTATAAAATCACAGTAAATAATACCGGTAATACTGCAATGTACTTAGATGGATATTTAAAGCTAGATACTGTAAATGATGATGAAATGAGATTTATGAGAATATATTATGATGGCGATGAATTCTGTTATAGTAATAATTGTAAAGATGAATTTAATATTAATAATATAAAATCTGGTATAGTAAAAAATGAAGATGATAATTTAAATAGAAGTGATGATAAAAATGCATTACTAGTAGAAAGCAGTCAAGAAAATGAAGATGATATAATAAAATCAGGAGAAAAGAAAGAATATTATGTGCTAATATGGTTGCATAATTTAAATGAAAAACAAGACGACTTGCAAGGAGTAGAACATTTCTTTTCTGGAAGAGCTATCTTTATTTCTTCTCAAGGAAATGAGATAACAGCAGTATTTTAGGAGGAGTAAAATGAATAAGTCAAAAATAATTTATACAATCCTTATCTGTACAACAATAGTAATAATAGTCATAGGAAGTACATATGCATACATTGCCTCATCAGCAACTACAGATAAAAACTCTATCAACACCTCATCAGCAAGTCTTTCGTTAAATTTAGCGGTAACTCCAAAATATCCAGATCCAAATAATGGGGTTAAAACCTTAATTCCGATGAAAGATGAATTATCAGAGAAAGCTTATACAGGATATAATAATACCCCATGTATAGATAAAAATAATGCCGCAGTGTGTTACATTTATGAAATAAAAATATATGATTACAATTCAAATTTAGATTATGTAACAGGAATGATAAATTTAGAAATGGGAAATATCGTAAACTTAAGTTACAGGCTATTTGATGAAAATGGAAAAGCACTTGAAATAGATAAAGATGAAAGTAATAATTCCATATACTATAAAAAAGTAATACCAACAGAAGATATGCCATTAGGTACATCTTTTAGTGTAAAAGATAAAGAAGAATTAAAGTTATACTTAATGATTTGGTTAAGTGATAATGGAGTATCACAAAATGCAACAGATATAGGAACTTTTCTTGGAAATGTAACATTTTTTGCAGGAAGTGGTGGAAAAATAACTGGTAAAATTTCTGCAGCCATTACAGGAAACTATACTGGATAATTTTAATTTTAAATAAATTAATAAAAAGTATTGATTTTTATTAGTCAAATATGCTATACTTAATACATAATAAAGGAGGAACAAAGTATGGAAAGTGAAAAAATAAATCAAGTGCAAAATGATAAAAATAATGAGAAGAAAGGTAGAGGTTTATTCTATTTTGTAATAGCATTTGCTGTAATTATTATAGCAATAGTAGGAGCAACATATGCGTATTTCACAGCATCTACTAGAACAGAAGAAAAAAATAGTATTACAACAGGATCAACAAGCTTAAAACTAGGGATTGAAACAGATGATACAGGTGCTAATTATGATTTGATTCCTACTACAGCACAAATAGCAAAATATGCTTATGCAATGCAAAAGGAAATAAAGTATGTTGATCCAGAAGAATGTGTAACTTACAAAAAAGATGACAATGGCTCTCCAACAGCAGAATGTTTAGTAAAAAAGAAACAAGCAAATTCAACTTGTATTGATGATTCAGGATCAGCTGTATGTAGTACATATTCATATACAGTAATAAATGATAATGTAAATCCACAAACATTAACAATGTATTTAGGAACAACATACAATGAATTTAAAAATTTATGGTTTGCAGTATATACAGATGTAACATCAACAGATACAGAAGAAGTACAAACTACAACTAGAACAAGAATTACAGAACCAAAACAAATACCAACTAAACAACAAGATTCATCTACACAACAAGATGAAATAAAAATGGAAGTTAGAACTGATATTGAAGAAAGTCAAAAAGCAATGTTTGAAAGCTTAGCTCATCCAACACTAACTCAAGAAAACCCAAGAAAAACATACACTGTTGTTTTATGGATTGAAGAAAGTGGAGATGACCAAACTGCAATTGATGGTGATGGAAAAACATTTAAAGGATATATAAGAGCAACTTCTGGAGACGGAAAAGGTGTAACAGGTGTAATTGGTGCAGCTGGAAATTATGAAGATGGTGTAACATCTCAAACCACAACAACTTCTCAAACTACAGAAACAACAACTACAGTATCACCATAAATTATTAAGATAGGGAAACCTATCTTTTTTAAATTATAAGACAAATTAATAAAGACATCACTCCAGATACAATACAATGAAAAACTCTAGCAATAAAAAAATCAGAATAAGAAATATCAGTATCACTTATTTGGGATAATATTTGCATATGTACTGATAAACCTCCAAAAGAAATAATCATAGAGGAAATAACAACTTTTAACAAGTTGGATACATTAACTAAAGAAAGACTTTTTAATCCCATTGTAATTTCTAAAATACTCTTAATTAAAATACTAAATTTTAAATTAATATTAAGAAAGTCAATAATGCAAGTAGAAATAATCAAAAAACAAGTTAATGTTCCCAAAATTAATAGTAATGTATCTATTGCAGATATAATAGATTCAGAAAATACTAAACCAAATTTTATGTTTTTATTTTGAATTTGATTATTAGAGTTATTATGTTTTGGAGCTTTATTTCTTAAGATAATTCCAATTATTATATTACCTAAATAGTGAGAAATTAATATTGGTAACCCTAATTTTTCATTATTAAAAAACATAACTGAAACAGTAGATAATATAAATAAAGGGTTAGAAAAATGAGAAAACAACAATATATGATTAGCTTCTTCTAAACTGATCAATCCTAAATCATAATATTTTCTAGTATTTTTAGCGCTACTAGGAAATCCAGAAATCATAGACAAGAAGAAAATAGAAACTAGTTTATCACTAACATTAAATAACTTACTAAAAAAATTTATTATAAAAGAAGGAATATATTTTTCCACATTGTATGTAATTAAAATATCTGATATAATAAAAAAAGGAAATAAAGAAGGTACAATATTTTTAATCCAAGTTTCCATAGAAAAATAAATAGTTTCAAATATTAATGATTTATAAATAATACAATAAATTATTATAAAAGTGCAAGATAAAATAACAAATAAATTAAAAAGTTTCTTTTTCATATTATCACAATTAATTATATGAAAAATACTACTTTTTAAGAATATAATTAAGAAGGTGATACAATGAAAAAAATAATTAATTTTATAAAACAAGATATATGGTTCATAATATCTTTAATCATTATAGTAGCGCTATTTAATATAAAACTACCATATTATATAGATGTATCAGGAGGTACAATTGACATAAGTGATAGAATAACTACAGAAAATAGAAATAATAAAATAAATGGAAGTTTAAATATGCTATACGTAACTGAATACGAAGCAACAATACCTACATATTTACTATCATATTTATTTAAAGATTGGAAAGTAGAAAAAGTGAGTGACGTTCAATTAAATAACGAAGATATGGAAGAAATATATGAAAGAAATAAAATAATGTTAGATAATTCAATTAGCAATGCCACATATGTAGCATATACATCCGCTAATAAAAATATTGAAGTCAAGGATAAAATGAGTTATGTTATAGCAACTACTAAAGATAATGGTATAAAAATAGGTGATATAATAACCAAAGTAAATGATAAAGAAATAAATAGCACCAGTGAAATTAAAGAAATTATATCAAATCAAGAAGTTGGAAATACAATAAAATTAACAGTTAAAAGAAATAACAAAGAAAAAGAAATAAATGTAAAAGTGTCTGAAGAAAAAGGTCAAAAAATAATAGGTATAGTTATTATGACAAATTATAAATATAATTTAGATCCAGAGATAAATATAAAGTTTAAGAAAAGTGAAAGTGGTTCCTCTGGTGGACTAATGATGGCCTTAAGTATTTATAATGTTATAGCAGATGACGATATAGTAAAAGGAAGAAATATAGCAGGAACAGGCACAATAGATTTAGAAGGTAATGTAGGAAAAATAGATGGAATAAAATACAAATTAATGGGTGCCGTTAAAAATAAAATGGATATAGTATTAGTTCCAGAAGGAAATTATGAAGAAGCATTAAAAGTAAAAAAAGAAAAAAACTATGATATAGAAATAGTTTCAATAAAAACATTTAGTGACGCGATAGAATATTTAAAAAAATAAAATGGCAACAATAATTGCCATTTTTAAATATAACTATTTATCTCATATATTTCTATATAAAGGTGTATTGTAAATAAAAAATACTAACAAAGTTAGTATCTAAAATTTTCTACCTGGTCGGGAAGACAGGATTTGAACCTGCGACCTCTACGTCCCAAGCGTAGCGCTCTACCAAGCTAAGCTACTTCCCGAAAAATAAATGGTGGAGAATAAGGGACTCGAACCCTTGACCCCCTGCGTGCAAGGCAGATGCTCTAGCCAACTGAGCTAATTCCCCATCGACAAATAAAATTATACCAACAAATAATATCATTGTCAACTATTTTTTATAAAAAATTTCAAAATATTGAATTTAAAATATTGTAGATATATTATTAATATGTTATAATTAATACGGAACAGGAGGAATTTTTATGGAAACAGCCTTATTAATAGTATCAGTATTACTAATTATAATAGTTTTATTACAAAGTGGAAAAGCAGAATCAGCAGGTCAAATAGTACAAGGAGGATCATCTGATTTATTTACTAACCGTAAAGAAAGAGGATTTGAATTATTCATAAGCAGAGTAACAATGTTACTTGGAGTTGCATTCTTTGTGCTATCATTATTTATATCATTATAGACTTACCTCGTAAGTCTTTTTACATAAAAAAAGAATAAGAAGGAGAATTTATATGGAAAACGACATAATTAACATATTATCAAATAAAGAAAGGCCAAATTTATCTACTATAGAAATTAACGATCTATTAGGATATACAACAATAGAAGAATATCAAAAATTAGATAAAAAACTAAAAGAAATGGCTTCTCTCGGAATATTATATTATAGTGAAAAAAAGAAAAAATATCTATTACTAGAAAATAGTCATTTAGTAAAAGGTAAATTATTAATGAATAGAAAAGGATTTGGATTTGTAGAAATTGGAAATGGTAAAGACGATATATATATTAATAAAAACAATTTAAATACTGCAAGACATAACGATATAGTATTAATAGAATTAATAGGAGATAAAACAGAAGGAAAAATAATAAAAATTTTACAAAGAGATGAAAGTAAAATAGTAGGTACAATTTATTTTAAAGATAAATTATGCTACGTTCACCCAGACTCTAAAGAATATATAGATATGCAAGTAACAAAAGAAACAAGCAAAGGTCTAGTAGAAGGTCATAAAGTTGTAGTATTACCAATAAACGGAAGCAAATATTTAGCAAACGTAATAAAAGTAATAGGTCATAAAAATGATGTAGGTATAGATATAGTATCATACGTATACGCTCATGACTTTAAACCAAACTTTCCTGAAGAAGTAATAAAATACTTAGATTGCATTCCAGATGAAATAGAAGAAAAAGATACAATAGGAAGATTAGACCTAAGAGATAAAACAATCTTTACAATAGATGGTGATGATACCAAAGATATAGATGATGCAGTAAGTATAGATAAAAATGAAGATGGAACATATAACTTAGGAGTTCATATAGCAGATGTAAGTAATTATGTAAAAGAAAATACACCATTAAACGATGAAGCATATGAAAGAGCAACAAGTGTATATCTAGTAGATAGAGTTATACCTATGTTACCTCATAAATTATCAAACGGTATCTGTTCGCTTAATCCAAAT
>OIZX01001441.1_pt1 | contig 12288 bp, 12 predicted proteins | sample 1588621 | NCBI WGS metagenome assembly OIZX01 (sample SAMN03283276) | human gut metagenome | biome: human-associated habitat; material: feces | host: Homo sapiens | place: Peru | collected 2012
GTATGAGATGTCGGAAGAAGAAAGCATAATGGCGGCAGAGCCTGATGTGGAAAAGGAATAATAGTTTTGATATGGATAATATTGATGTAACATTTGACTTTACTTCAGACACACCTTTTATTGGGATGGTTTTTGGGACAATGAACTTGGCTATTCAAAGAGAGATCCGGACTTGAAAAGTCCTATGCTAATGAAATATCATCAGATACTTTGGAGTAGAGAATTGCCGTGCGGTGAGAAAATGGAGCTGACCGATGGAAAAAGCAGATATTATCTGAAATGGAACGACTTCTATTTTGGCAGTGATTCCATTTTGGTGAGTTTCCGCCATAGTGACAGAAAAGCGATTGGTATGAGGAAACGCTTTTTCATAATCACTTATTTGTTATGGCACATTATTTGTACAAACAGCGTTTCATTGTTTCGTAATTGTAAATTTCAATTTCTGGAGTCCTTTTTTGTATACATTGGCCAAGATGAGAAAATACTGCAGTTTCTCGCCTGAGTTCATCTTTTTTGTAATATACTCAAATTCGTTTTCCGGTATTACATCCTTAAACAACGGACCGCCGTCCTCATTGTACACCAACCTTATATCGTCTGTCAGCGGAGAAATGACGTATGAGCAATACGCCTGATATGGGATGCTATTGAATTTGACCCAGTTGTCATCGCCTTTATCCAAAACATTTTCTATGTATATCCTGCTATGTTCATAAGAAGGCTTTGGCCATCCATTGCCTTTATAGATATTTCCTTCGCCATCTACGATATAGTTGTCTTCTGTCTCGTATTTGTTGTACGGGCACAGCTCCTGATATTCAATATCACTTTCTGACTTTACACTATTGTCGGTTGGAGTTCCAGTCTCTTTGACGAGTTTGTCTTGAACAATTTTGACGAGCAAATATTTGTGGCTATAGCCGTCAGCGGGCGGATTGGCAAGTGTAGTCATCTTTACCCGCAATTCATACTCATGCCCTTTTACATAAGTGAAACCATCGATACGATATAGACCAAGATGTTCCCATTCTCCATTTGGATTTTCAAACTTTACAAGCATACATTCTTCTGGGGTAGAGTTAAATCCATAACTTTCACCCGTTTCAGAAGAAACATATATTGTTATCTCCTTGACGGAATCTTTTATCTCGTCATCATCGCTGCTGCAACTTGAAATAGCGAAAACTGCAAGTAGCAGGAATAAAAGGTTTAAAGTCTTTTTCATTTTACGTTTAATTGACTACTTAAAATAAACGGTAGATTTTGAATATATTGCATGAATTATTGCATTTTTTCATTTCTTGTCACATTTCAAAATCTGTGGAATCTATCTTCAAGCACTTTCATATCCTCAATGAGTTCAATGAAAGAAAGTTTCTCTCCGAAAATCGTGCAGATGCTTGTTGAAGCACACGTCGTTGGTCGTCAAACGAAAGTTCAAAGAATTTATTCATAAGCGTTTTGTACAATTTTTCTAATCCATACAGGCATCAGTTTCAAGTCGACAAGCACATCTTCTTTCTTCTCCTGCCTCAATAAGTAGTAAATATGATCCGTCTGTTTAGTAGTAACATTGACGTTCTTTATCGACTTTAGAGCAGAATTAACCAACATGGCAAGTCGGTTCGTAAAAGCCAAGTTGCGTGGAGCCGTATTCTTAAATGTGATAGATCTATTCCCTGACACTGATATTCTGCGCGACTTTCCATTTGTGAGGAAAACACTATTCAACGGAACCTGTGTAGAAAGTCCAAGAACATTCAGCGCATAGTCGCCAGTGGGGACAATTTTGGAATGAGAGCGTTCAGCCAAGGCTTCAGCAATTTGGATGTCAGTAGGATAAATCACCCCCAATCCCAAAGTTTCGTCAATTTCGGGATAACAGTAAATGCCCTGTGCCACACGAATAATTACCCCGCTTTTTGTAAGCCTAAGCAAAGTCTGTCGGATAGCTTCAGAAGAGCCAAAATCAAGGAAGTCATCGGCAAAGAAAATCTTTCCCCTACCAAATCCCTTTATCCTGTTTTCAATTTTATGAGCTATACTTTCCATGTCTAACCTTGATTTTGTCACAAAAATAGCAACTTTTTGTGACAAAACAAAGAAAAGGCTTAGAAAAGTAGCAATGTTTAACTAAAAAATGCCCGATACATATTCTATAAAACCATAAATATACAATATCAGCCATGCAAACACAAATGTTGATTTTGTTAAAAAAAAAGATACTTCTTGTGACACACTACATATACACCTCCATCCCATTCACCTCAAATATACAAACATCTCGAAGCTGCCGGATTTCGTTGGAGTCCAACAGCTTCATTCGTCTTGTGCCTTTTGATAAGGCGGGCTACGCCTCAGCATAACATTCAAGCGTTGCTTGATGTTCAGCCTTCAACTTGCACCGTCTTTGTAGAAGTCATATTTGAGAGAGATGCAGCGGTGCCAGGACTGGATTTTTTATATGGGATTAAATGAAATAGCATTCCTACCTCATCTTTGCCATTTGCAAAAAATGTGGTAACTTTGCAGCCGCTTATATATAATAAGGTGGAAGAACATAGCCACCAATAATAGTTTTTAGGATATTATTTCATACACACACACGAAAAATGAAAAAAGGACTCTTTGCCCTTGCCTTAGGAACATTCACCCTTGGCATGACTGAATTTATTATCGAAGGTATTCTTACTGATGTAGCTCACGACATGAACGTTTCTATTCCGCAAGTGGGACATCTCATTTCTATTTATGCATTGGGCGTATGTGTCGGAGCTTTCTCGTTGATACTAATGCATAAGTATCGACCTAAGAATATATTAATGTTCCTTACCTCTCTCATCACAATTGGAGCGGCTATAGCATCTATTGCTCCAAGTTTTTGGCTCTTGCTATGTGCCAGATTTATCCAAGGTCTACCTCATGGAGCCTACTTTGGTACAGGTGCCATCGTTGCTGTCAAGATAGCCAAAGAGGGCAAGGGAACAAGTGCGGTTGCAATGATGTGTGCAGGTATGCCATTTGCTAATTTGATTGGCGTGCCATTTGGTACATTCTTAAGTCATAATCTCTCTTGGCGTGTTCCATTTATGATGTCTATAGTGTTAGGACTCCTCACCCTTTATATGATATATCGTTGGGTGCCAAATGTGGCAGCCCTTGCCAATAATGGTCTGAAAGCGCAGTTTCGTTTCTTGCGCAACCTTGCTCCATGGTTGATTATTTCTGCTACATTCTTGGGTAGTGCCGGCATGCTTTGTTGGTTTAGCTATATATCTCCATTGCTCCAGATGGAAGGCGGATTTAGCGCCTCGAGCATATCGCTTCTAATGATTCTCGCAGGATTTGGCATGGTGGTAGGCAATCTTAGTAGCGGTCCGTTGGCAGATAAGTTCAAGCCTGGTCGCATCACCAGTTGCTATCTTCTAACCTCAGCTATATCCTTGTTGCTCACCTTCTTCTTCTCTGCCAATCCATGGGCTGTAGCATTGTTGATGTTCCTCACCTGCGTTTGTCTCTTTGGTGTTGGTTCGCCAGAACAATACCTGATAGTAAAACATTCCGAAGGAGGCGAAATGCTTGGTGGCTGTTGCATCCAGGCAGCATTCAATTCCGGCAATGCCCTTGGCGCTTTGCTTGGTGGTATTCCTGTGTCGATGAACTTAGGTTTCAACTATCCTGCCCTTATTGGTGTGCCATTGGTATTGGCAGGCGCTATCTGTCTGTGGATATTCCACAAGAAATACGAATAGAGGCGACCTATCATAGGTCTACTTTAGTGTAGAAAAAATGGCATTCCACAATAAATTGTAGAACTATTCCACAATATTTCCCCACTTTCCACAACTTGTGGAAAGTGGGGTTTTTAGTTAACTTGCTTATAATCAATGGTGTATATACTTGTGCTACTTTTTGGCACGCATCTTGTCCTTATTACTAGTGAATAAGACAACAAAATAATAATAACAATAAAAACATTAAGATTATGAGAAAGTTTATGTTCGCAGCCGTTTCGGCAATGGTTATGGTTTGTGTTAGCAACGTATTCGCTAATCAGTCAGCAATGCAGTTCGAGTCAAACGATGTCATTCAGTCTGATTCTGTAGTAACAGACTCTGCAAAGCAGGGAGCAGTAGAAGTTGCAGCTCCTGTAGACACTACAGCAACTTCAGAGAATGCTTCAGAAACTGTTTCAGAGAATGCTGCAACAGAGAATGCAGCAATTGAGAATGCAGCAACAGAAAATGCAGCAACAGAGGTTCCTGCTAAATCAGAAAGTAATGCAACTGCAGAGAACGCAGAAGCTACTGTAGATAGCGCTGTTGCACAGTAATTGTAATAGGTTAGATTTGGGATAACGAAGGGGCTCTTTCGGTCGCAATATAAACGACTGACGGAGCCTTTTTTCATTTGTTTTAAAAACGACAATACTGACAATTATAGACAAATATAATGTTATGATTTACTATAATGCTTTCCGAAAAATGTCACTTGTGACATCTTTTCGGAGTAAAGACATTCCCATTATAATACTCTTTCTTACCTTTTATAATATGCTTTTTTGCCGATACCGGCAAGAAAGTGGGTGTTTTATGTGTGATATTTATGGTTTATGCCGCAAAACGGTATGAGGAATGTTTATTAGTTATTGTTTTCTACTTGTATACCAGAGTCAATGAATACAGCTTATATAATAAGAACAACTAAAGATATACGTTGAAGGTATTTGATAGGTTTTGCGTTCAACAACTGTTGAACTGTCGGAGAAGTTAATATACTTTGCGATTTATATTAATATACTTTACCGTTCAGCCTATGGTTGAACGAAGAAGATAGTTAAATGGAAGGCTTCGGGTGAGTATTTAATTAGTTCTTGCAAGCAGTTTAACTCGCTATCGCAAGCTATTAATATCGCTTATGATAGTAGCTTCTACTGCATTATCAATATTTTGCACAAAACAAATTGGGGATTAAGGATAAAAGCATTATATTTGCATGTGGTTATTATGAACCCACGATAAATAAGAGATTAATCAAGGATTATCCCACGATTAACCCCTATCGTAAGCGAATCTACCATCTTTATACAATATTGCTATGGATATAGAGCAAGTTAGAGAATTCACGTTGTCGCTATACGGCGTAACAGAAGATCAGCCCTTTGGCGACGACAACATAACCTTCAGAGTTGAGGGCAAAATATTCCTATGCCTTTGGTTGGGCAACGAGGAGCATAGCGCTATAGACGGTATGCATAAGTTTGCCTGCAAGCTGAGTCCTGATAGGAATGAGGAGTTGCGAGATAGATATGAAGCCGTAACGCCAGCTTTTCATTGGAACAAGAAACATTGGAGCGACGTGTATTTCGAGCAGATAGAAACCGAGGTGGTAATGACGTGGATAAGAGAATCGTATCAGCTTATCATAAGCAAGTTGCCTAAGGCTGCGAGGGCGAAATATCAAATGTAAATAAAGCACATAACAATAAACAAATGAAAGCATATACATATATAGAAAAAGGTAAGTTTGCCTTGATAGATAAACCGAAGCCTGAGCTTCAGGAAAGTACCGACGCTATAGTCCGCGTTACGTTGGGTAGCATCTGCACCAGCGACTTGCATATCAAGCATGGTAGTGTGCCAAGGGCTGTGCCTGGCATTACCGTTGGTCACGAGATGGTGGGAGTTGTAGAAGAAATAGGTGCCGACGTTAAAGGCGTGAAACCAGGCGATAGAGTAACGGTAAATGTGGAGACATTCTGTGGCGAATGCTTCTATTGCAAGCATGGATATGTGAACAATTGCACATCGCCACATGGTGGATGGGCATTAGGTTGTCGTATTGATGGCGGACAAACGGAGTATGTGCGTGTGCCGTTGGCTTCGCAGGGACTGAATCGCATACCAGATAATGTGACTGACGAGCAGGCGTTGTTTGTTGGCGATGTACTTGCAACAGGCTTTTGGGCTGCACGCATTAGCGAGATATCGGCAGAAGATACCGTTTTGATAATTGGTGCTGGTCCTACAGGTATTTGCACCTTGCTTTGCGCTATGCTGAAAGAGCCTAAGCGCATTATCGTTTGCGAGCGTTCGGAAGAGCGTCGTAGGTTTGTCAAGGAGCATTATCCAAATGTGCTGCTTACTACTCCCGACCAATGCGAAGAGTTTGTGAAGAACCATAGCGACCATGGAGGTGCTGATAGAGTGCTGGAAGTGGCAGGAGGCAAAGATACCTTCCGTTTGGCATGGCTTTGTGCACGACCTAATGCTATCGTCACTATCGTAGCCCTCTACGACGAGCCGCAGGTGTTGCCGCTACTTGATATGTATGGCAAAAACCTTACCTTCAAGACTGGCGGCGTAGATGGTTGCGACTGCGAGGAAGTGCTACAACTTATAGCACAAGGCAAGATAGATACCACTCCGCTCATTACCCATCGTTTCCCTCTCAGCCAAATTGAAGAGGCGTACAGAATATTCGAGAACAAGGAAGATGGCGTGATAAAAATAGCTATCGAAGAAGGGTAAAAATAATAAAAGACCAAGTCGTACGGAAACAAACGACTTGGTCTTTTAATATATAAATAGTTAGAATATTATTTCTTCACTTTTCTGCTTGCCACTCTGCCATCAGCATACAGCATCTTTGCGATGTTGATGCCTGGTTGTGGAGCGTTGAGCTTTGTGCCATCTATATTATAATAGGTGATGTCTATGGGAAGCTCCGAATTGGTAGCCGAAATGTTGTCGATACCATTTACGGTAGATGTTATGTCGAGAGTAGCTCCAGCACCATTCTCCTCATTGGTCACAACCTCCTCTACCAGCTTGCTGTCGTAAGCCTTCAAAGTGTAGTGGTCGGAAGGAATGAAATATTCTGCGCTACCCGAGCGACTTTGGAAATCTTTAGCGTTGAGGTTGCCAACAGTTGTGATGTTGTAGTCTTTCTTTCCGCTACTTGTGGCATAGTTTTTCCAAGGAGTCTTCTTTGTTGCGTTGCTTGTGAAAGCGTTGTTTTCGACATAAATGTTCGACTTGTAGCCATAGCCTATGCAATAGTGGGCGTTGGAGCTTGAATATAGACAGTTTTGTATGTGCACCTGTCCAAATCTCACGCGAGGCATACGCTCCGAGCATCCCTCATCCCACCAGCAGTTGGCAAAAGTAGTGCGCAGATGTCCTTCGTCTCCCGAACGCTTATCGCTATTTCCCCATAGGTCGCAGTTGCGATGGTCGTTAGAGCCACCAGAGCCTCCTGCCCATGGAGCTATCAGATAGCGGAATCTACACCATGTTACGCAGATATTGTCCGAACCATTTACGCAGTCGAAGTTGCCGTCTACGCCATCCTGAAAGTCGCAATGGTCTACCCATATATATGTAGAACCAGTAATCGTAAGATTGTCGTTGCCATCTATATCGTAGGCTCCTGCGCTCTTGAAGATGATGTTTCTCAGAATAATGTTCTTGCATGAAGATAGCTGCATGATGCCAGTTTCGCTCACGCTTGCTGAATGTTTAGAGTTTACGAACGCAGCCCCTTTCATACCGATAATGGTTTTGTTCTGCACACTCTTCACGTTGGTAAGTCCCGAGAACTCTATTTCGCCATCCACATAGATTATCTTCTTATCTGTACCTTTTAGGGCGTTCATCAGTTCAGTCTTGTTAGTAACAGTAACCTTTGTGCCACCCTCGCCACCTGTAACATATCCATCTACAGTAGCCCATCCTAATGGTGCATTAAGGTCGTATGGCGACAGGTTGTCTGTCCATCCGGCATTAGCCGCAAGGTTTCCCGTTGTCATCATCAAAGCGACGGCAAGGAAGCGTGAAATAATAGTTTGTTTCATTGTTTGTATTGATTTGTTTTGTTGTTTCGATTATTTTTTTATTCTTCAGGCTTCTTTAGTTCGCCACCCATATTGATAGCTTCAAGGAGCTTCACAGCATCCACATATTGAGCCATACCTTCAGCCACCTGCTTTGCATCACGCATAGCCAGCACTACGGTTGATGGACGATTCACCACGTCGCCTCCAGCAAATACTCCCTTACGAGTAGTCATGCCGTATGGCTTTTCGCGAGTCAATACGTAGCCACGATCATCAACGTCGATACCTGTTGTGGTAGATACTATTCGGCTTGCTGGTGCAGAACCAACAGCCATGATAACGAAGTCGGCTTTCTCTACTCGGTGCTCGCCATTTGATTCGATGACAACCTCGTTGAGTGTGCCATTCTCGTCATGAATCTCCACGATGCTCGACTCCCAACTAAACTTCACGCCTTCTTCTACAGCCTCGTCGTATTCCGAGCGCAAAGCACTCATATCGTTTATTGTGCGATGGTAAACCACTTCTACGTGGCTTGCTCCTAAGCGTACGGCTGTTCGAGCAGCATCCATAGCTGTATTTCCACATCCTATCACGAATACACGATTGCCATCGTGAACCACAATCTCGTCGCGACTAAGGTTGCCCTCGTTGTAGAGGCTCACACGGCGCAAGAACCATATAGCCTGGCGCACGCCCTTGAGGTTGCTTCCTGGTATATTGAGCTTTTTAGGCTTGCCAGTTCCGGTTCCCATAAAGATAGCGTCGTAGCCAAGTTCAAAGAGTTTGTCGATAGTCATGTTGTCCTTACCCACGGTAGTATTGCAATGGAACACTACGCCCAGCTCCTCAATCTTCTTAATCTCTCGGCGCACTATTTCCTTAGGCAATCGATATTCAGGAATACCAAACATCAATACTCCTCCTGGTTCTGGTTCCATCTCGAAAATCTCTACGTTGAAGCCCTGGCGTGCCAAGTCGCCAGCAATAGTTAGTCCGGCAGGTCCTGAACCAATAACCGCAATCTTACCTCTTGTCTTAGGCAATAAGTTTTCGCGGATAAGACCCATGTTGCCATCAAAGTCGGCAATAAATCTTTCCAACTTGCCCACATGTATGCCTTGTCCCTTTTTGTTGAGCACACAATGACCTTCGCATTGTTTCTCGTGAGGACATACTCGTCCGCAAACAGCAGGCAGATTACTCTTGTTGTTTATTATATCCATAGCGTTGCCGAGGTTACCCATCGACAACTCATGAATCCAATCCGGAATATCATGACTTATAGGACATCCTTTCTTGCATTGAGGCACTTTGCAATGCAGGCAACGTTTAGCCTCGTTGATAGCCTCAAGCATGGTGTATCCTTCGTTAACTTCTTGAAATAACTTGTTTCCTGTTTCCATATTTTGATATATTCAGCTTTTATAGTAAATATATTTTTTTGCAAAGATACTGCTTTTAGTTCAAGTATGTTACAATAATCTGCTTTTTTATTGCCATATAGCCTCTATTCAGAGTATCATGAATAGATATTAATAGATATTATTAGAATATACTAAAAAAATAAAGGGAAAAGCATACTATGATTTTATGCTTTTCCCTAATAAAGATATTTTCTATAAACTCAAACTTACCACTCTACCTTTTCGCTAAGTATTTCGCCATCGGTAGCATCGTCGGCAGTAAATGTGTTGCCACGATATTGTACGCAAAGCATTAAGAGAGGTTCTGAACCATTATTGCGAACCGAACGCTTACCTGCAGGTGCTACTCTTACCACGCTTCCTTCCTGAATAGCGAATACCTCGCCATCAACTTGGAACTCGCCCTTGCCACTAAGGAAGAAATACAATTCCTCATGATTCTTGTGGGTATGAAGGAATCCTGTTTCTGTGCCAGGAGCAAAGCTTTGGAATGAGAATTCGCCACCTGTAGCATTCACGTTCTGTCCGCCAAACACCTTTCCTGGAATCTTTATTTCCGGACCTAACTGCAAGGTGTAGTCCTTAATCTCATTCAATTTACCAAAATCTACGGCTGTGAAGTTTGCAGCCTTTGCGATAGTCTTTGTTTCTTTCATAATGTGCTATAGTTTTTAGTTGATTATAATTCTTTCTTTCCCTTAATCTAATTACAGATAGAGGATTATTTCGCTTGCAAAGATATACTGAAAAAATAATCCTCACAAGAAGGCACAAAAGGGTTAGATAGTTACTTCGAAGTAACTATTGTGGAAGAATGGAAGAAAGAAAAAATCATCGTTAACTAAGATTAACTACAAGCATATATGGTAGTTTATGGATATTAGTTACTTTTGTAGCCTATTGTGATGTATAAAGCTATTGCTACAATATATTGAGAATATAAAAGCATAGCGAGATTACAGAAAAAAGATATATAGCTTATGGCAAGAATGATAAAAGAAATGGTTGTGCAAGACTGTCCCATTCGTAACGTTTTGGCGCGCGTTTGCGACAAGTGGTCGCTACTCGTAATCTACACCCTGAAATCTCATCAGGATGGTCCCCTACGGTTTAATGCCCTACGTAAGCTGATTCCGGATATCTCGCAAAAGATGCTTACCAGCACGTTAAAGTCGTTGGAGGCTGATGGCTACGTGAACCGCAAAGTGTATGCCGAAGTGCCTCCAAGAGTGGAGTATTCTCTCACACCCCGTGCTGAAACCCTTATTCCTATTATGGATCATCTGATAGAATGGGCGCTGGATAACATGGCTGTGATTTTGAAAGATAGACAGCAAAAAGCTGTTTAGGGAAAAGATGTTATTATTTCCGACATTAGGGTAATATGGCTTTTAAACAAAAGTAGTAATTTTGCACCATCTAACAATACAACAACATTAATACATATATAAATTAAGGTAAAAGGTATGTATATAGAGAAAATTCAGTCGCCAGCCGATTTGAAAGGCATGGACATTAAAACTTTGAATATCGTTGCCGACGAAATTCGCCAGGCTGTATTAAATCGTGTGAGCAAACATGGAGGCCATGTAGGTCCTAACCTCGGATTTGTTGAGGCTACCGTGGCTTTGCATTATGTTTTTAATGCACCAAAGGATAAGTTTGTTTTCGATGTTAGCCACCAATGCTATCCTCACAAGGTGCTTACCGGACGTGCTTCGGGATTCCTTGGCGATGTAGACGATATGAATGCCATTTCTGGCTATTCTTCTCCTGCCGAATGCCCAGAATACGATAACTTCGAGGTTGGTCATACTTCTACTTCTATCAGCCTTGCTACTGGTTTGCAGAAAGCACGCGATATCAAGGGAAACAACGAGAATATCATAGCCGTTATTGGTGATGGTTCGCTTTCTGGTGGCGAAGCTTTCGAAGGTTTGGATGAGGCTTCAGAACTCGGTACTGGTATCATCATCGTGGTAAACGATAACGAAATGTCGATAGCCGAAAACCATGGTGGCATATATAAGAACCTTCGTGCCCTTCGCGAGAGCAATGGCACATGCGAGCACAACTGGTTTAAGGCATGGGGCTTTGAGTATAAGTATTTGGAAGAAGGAAACAATATCGAAAAACTTATCGAAGTGTTCGAGAGCGTGAAGGATACCGATAAGCCAACCGTGGTTCACATCCATACCGAAAAGGGACACGGCTTTGCGCCAGCCGTAGCCAACAAAGAAGTTTGGCATTGGGGCATGCCTTTCAATCTTGAAGATGGTTCTCGCCCAAGAAAGAATGCTGATGGAACCACTCCTGTTGTGGCTCCAAGCGAGGATTATGCCACTTTGTTCTCAGACTGGATGCTCTGCGAGATGAAGCATGATAAAACCCTTATTGCCGTAACAGCAGGTACTCCTGCCGCAGGCGGATTTACTGCCGATAAGCGTGAGCAGGCTGGCAAACAACATATAGATATGGGTATTGCCGAAGAACAAGCTGTGGCCATGATTTCGGGAATGGCGAAGGGCGGATTGCATCCGGTTTGGACCGTTTACAGCACCTTTATCCAACGTACCTACGACCAGATTGCGCAAGACCTCTGCATCAATTCCAACCCAGCCGTAATCAACGTGGTAGGAGGCGGAGTGAACTCGATGAACGACATCACCCACATCTGCCTTTTCGATATTCCGATGCTCTGCAGCATTCCGGGGCTCATCTATCTGGCTCCAACCACCTGCGAGGAGTATTTCGCCATGCTTCGCTGGAGCATTCTGCAGGATAAGAAACCTGTCGCCATCCGTGTGCCAAGCAATGGCGTGGTTCATACGTCAGAAGCCGTTGATGCAGAGTATGGTTACGAGGCAAAGTACAAGGTGATGCACCAGGGCGAGAAGGTGGCAGTCATCGCCGCCGGTTCGTTCTATCAGAAGGGCGAGAATGTAGTCCGCCTGTTGGCTGATAAGGGCATCGATGCAACGCTCATCAATCCTCGTTATCTGAATGAGGTGGATGCCGAAG
>OIZX01001444.1_pt1 | contig 12274 bp, 10 predicted proteins | sample 1588621 | NCBI WGS metagenome assembly OIZX01 (sample SAMN03283276) | human gut metagenome | biome: human-associated habitat; material: feces | host: Homo sapiens | place: Peru | collected 2012
CCGCCGATGATATTGCCAATGGGGATGGTCAGGAACGCGATGGGCCCAAACAGGATGCCCTGGATCGGCCCGATGATCGGGCCGGTGCCCGCGATGTTCAGCAGGTTGATCAGGCTGTTCTTCCAGCCGCGCATGGGGACATAGTCCACGCCGTCTTCCTTGGTATAAGCAGGCGTCTTGCGGTCGTCAGGCCCGAAGACCTTCTCACAGAAACGACCGTAAAGAGCTGCGCCTCCGATCAGGATGACAAGGCCGATGATAAATGTCGTCACAGAAACACACTCCTTTTGTAAAGAGATTTTCTCTTTTCCAGGACGTCCGGATCGCCCTAAAAAACATGCTCCGATTATAGCACCAAGAAAATAAATTGCACGTTAATGTTATTGCTACGTACATAAAAATGTCATAAATAAAATGTCGAAAACTATAAAGAACTGCCGTAATATGAAACTTGTGAAAATCTTTAACAATGAGGGATTTTTACGCGTTTTCCTGTAACGAACCAAAACACAAAATTGGTAGGGAAAACAAACTTTATTTCAGGGCGGCAGCACCGAAGATGAGCGGCGCAAATGGGGGGAGGAGAGGGTTGTCACAAGGAGGGAAACGTGCTATCATGACCACAACGAGAAAAGAGGAGGGCATTCCCATGGAGTACAATCTGCCGGTAAACGCCATGTCGATCAACGATGAGGTGGAGGGCTTTTACATATTGAAGAGCGCCAATCCAAAGGTGACGGCCAACGGAAAGCCGTTTCTGACGGGGGCGCTCAGCGACCGCACCGGCGTCATCGAGATGAAGGTGTGGGACTACGCCGGGCCGCTGACCGCCGCCGATGAGGGCAAGGTGGTCAAGGTGCGGGGCACGGTGGGTGAGTTCCGGGGCACGCCCCAGTTCACCGCCAGCCGGATACGGCTGGCGGCGGCGGACGATCCGGTGGACCCGGCGTCGTTGGTGCCCACCGCGCCCATCGACCGGGAGCAGGCCATGGCCGCGCTGGAGAAGTGGGTGACGTCTATCGAGGATGGGGACTACCGGGCGGTGGCGCAGGCCATGCTGAAGCGGCACGGGCAGGCGCTGGAGAGCATCCCGGCGGCCAAGAGCGTACACCACGCGTTTTTGGGCGGACTGCTGATGCACACGGGCAGCATGATGCGCATCGCGGATTTTCTGGCGGGGATGTACGCGGACACCGTGGACCGCAGTTTGCTGCTGACGGGGGCGCTGCTCCACGACATGGCCAAGGAGCAGGAGTTCGCGTTCTCCCAGCTGGGGCTGGCCACGGACTACTCTGTGAAGGGCCAGCTGCTGGGCCATCTGGTCATGGGGGCGCAGGAGACGGCCCGGGTGGCGGAGGAGCTGGGCGTGCCGGAGGAGAAATCGGTGCTGCTGCAGCATCTGATTTTGTCCCATCACGGCGAGCCGGAGTTCGGCGCGGCGGTGCGGCCGCTGTGCGCCGAGGCGGAGCTGCTGAGCCTCATCGACGCGGTGGACAGCCGGATGGAGATCTACCGGGAAACGTATGACACCATGGAGGCGGAGACGTTCTCTCCCCGGATCTTCGCGCTGGAGAAAAAGGTGTTCAAGCACAGGTGAAGAAAAACGACCACAGGCTTTGCCGTGGAACGGAGGCTGAAAACGCCAAAACCCGTATGAATGCTAAGAAAATCGCGCAACCCGCACGGTTGCGCGATTTTCTGCCTTTTCTAAAAATCTTGGGTCAGCCCATATCGGCGGACAGTGCCTTGTCGATTTGGGCTTGCAGAGCCTCCGCCTGATTCTTTTCCGTAATAGCACCCACGATGGGGTCACCTACGATATTGCCGTTGCGGTCAACCACATAGGTGGTGGGGTATGCAAAGATATTGGTGGTGAACTTGCCGGCCTCTCCATCGGAAGCAAAATACACGTTCTGATAGGTCGCGCCCTTCTTGGCAAGCACATCCTTGGCCTCGGAAATGGCCGTCTCGTTGCCGTCCAGCGTGAAGGTGTTGACGCCGATGAGGGCGCCGCCCTTCTCCGCAAGCTCCTTGTTCAGCGCGTCCAGCTCGGCAAGCTCTCCCACGCAGGGGTTACAGGTGGTAAACCAAAAATTCACAACGGTGACGGCGTTTTTGGCGAACAGCTCGCTGCTCTTCACCGTGTTACCGTCCAGATCCTTGCCTTCAAAGGCGGGAAACTTCTGCATACTGCCATCGTCAGGCGGCGTGGTCATATCGCTGCCCGCCGGGACGCTCGTATTGTCATCACTATCAGGCGTCTCTGACAGCCAGGGATACTTCGTCTCCAGCTCCGCCCGCTGGTTCTCAATATCCTTGATCTTGGTGGCCTCGCCGGTGAGCAGCGTCAGCTCCTCCTCGGTGAACTGATCCTTGGCGTTCTCGATGGTCTTGAGCAGAAAATCGCCGTAGTTGCCGCCGTCCTCTATCATGGCCATGCCCTTATCGGCTGCCATAAAGAGCTTTTCCCAAAGAGCTGTGTTTTCCGACAGGATGGCATTTTCCTGCGCCATCAGCTGCTCGTACAGCGCCTTTACCTCCTCGCTGCCATCCTTGCCGTCCGTGTCCTCCGCGGGCTTTGTGCCGCAGGCGACCATACCGACGGCCAGCACCAGCGCCAGCAGCAGTGTGATGATTTTCTTTACGTTCATTTTGTTTCCTCCGTTTTTAATTTATCTACAGGTTCTACAGGTTCTTTTTTGCCGTCTCCAAAGCCGTAGCGGAAGCTGACGGCGTTGGTGGGACAGGCGCGGATGCACATCCCGCAGCGGATGCACTCGGTGTGGTTGGGCGTTTTTGTCACGTCCACATCCATTTTGCAGGCCTTGGCGCATTTCCCGCAGGAGACGCATTTGTTCCCATCCACCTTCATCTGGAACAGGGACACCCTGTTAAACAGCGCGTAAAACGCACCCAGCGGGCACAGCCATTTGCAGAAGGGCCGGTAAAATACGATACTCAGCACGATCACTGCCAGCAGGATGCTGAACTTCCATGTAAACAGCTTGCCCAGGGCCGCCCGGATGCCGGCATTGGCAAGGGACAGCGGGATGGCTCCCTCCAGCACGCCCTGGGGGCAGAGGTATTTGCAGAAGAAGGGGTCGCCCATGCCCACGTCGTTCACAAGGAACGCCGGCAGCAGGAAAACCATCACCAGCAGGACGGCGTACTTGAGGTATGTCAGGGGCTTGAGCTTCTTTGTGGAGAGCTTCTTTGTCGGGATCTTATGCAGCAGCTCCTGAAACCAGCCGAAGGGACAGAGGAAGCCGCAGATAAAGCGCCCCAGCAGCACGCCCAGCAGAATGAGGAAGCCTGTGATATAATAGGAGAAGCTGAACTTGGAAGACCCCACCACCGCCTGAAACGCCCCGATGGGGCAGGCCCCGGACGCCGCCGGACAGGAGTAGCAGTTCAGCCCCGGCACGCACACGGTCTTGCCCGCGCCGCGATAGAGCGTACCCTTGAGGAAGTTCGGCAGGTGCAGATTCGTCAGCAGCGCCGCGCAGGCCTGAACCAGTCCGCGCCAGCGGGCGAGCAGAAAGGAAAACGGTTTTTTCTTATCCAATGCCCACACACTCCAGACATAGTTTGATCGCCTTGTTCAGCACGACGCCCGCCTCGCCGCGAGATGCGCCGTAGACGAGGAATGCGAGGCCAAGCAGCAGAAAAAGAATCTGCACCCCGGCCTTTTTGCCAAATGTTTTGTTCAAATTATCACCCTTTCTGTTGTACCGGCGCTTAGACTACACAGGGAATATGAATACAGTATGAACAGCACCTTAAAAGAACCCTAATTTTATCTGGAAATAATAAGAAGTTTGCCCTGTGCGAAGGGGGTTGCACCATTATCCGCGCTTTTGAAAGAGCTTTGAAGCATAACGGGAGACGAGCTCACCGATCACAAGCCCCGGCACCGCGCCGGCGAACACGTCACTCGGAAAGTGCACATATAAATAAAGACGAGAGAAGGCGAGCAGCACGGCGAGCGGGATGGCCGCATAACCGAAGCGGCGGTCTGCGCGCGTTGTCGATGTCCTTGTCAGGATAGGTCTCGATGTACGGCTCTTTGGCGAACGCCGCGACCGGCAGCGCGGGCAGCCATGCCATCGGATGCGCAGCGGGAACCCAGGCCGTCAGCTCATCGTAGCCGATGGGGAGCCAGTCGTGCCCACCCTCGCGCGCGGAGATGAAGCACAGATCGAGTTGGTGCGCGTTGAGCTGTGTGATCAGCTCTGTGCTGTACCCACCGCGCAGCTGCACCTGAATGCCGCCGTAGCGCGCGTGGAAATCCGATATGATGCGCGCGAGCGGCGAATAAAACGCGCTGTATGCCGTGCCGACGGTAACCGTGCCGACATCCAGCCCGCGCAGCTGCGCGGAGAGCTGGGCGCAGCTCTCACCCGCGTGCAGTAGGTCGCGGATGGCGGGCAGCAGCTTTTCGCACTCCTTTGTCGGGCGAACGCCGCTGTGCTCGCGCAGCAGGAGCGGAACGCCCGTCTCCTCCTCAAGCGCCGCGACCATGCGGCTCACGCCGGAGGGCGTGTATTGCAGCGCCTCCGCGGCGGCGGACAGACTTCCGGTCTCAATGGCGCAGACGAGCGCGCGGTAGCGATCGAGTTCCATGGCGTTCTCCTTTGCGAAATTGTCAAAGATGGTTTGATGGATCATCGGTTTACGCAGAGTATAGCGCGGGTGTATGCCGTTGTCAAATCCTTGGAAATGGGGGAAACTATGGCACGCTCTTACGATCTAACGAGCGGCAGCATCCCGCAGCATCTGCTGCGCCTGGCCGCACCGCTCATCATGGGCAATATCTTGCAGCAGCTCTACAACACGGTGGACGCCTTTATCCTCGGGCGCTTTGCGGGCGATTTGGAGTTCGCCGCTGTCGGCGTTGCGGGCTCGGTGATGAACCTTTTCCTCTTTATGATCACAGGCGCGTGCATGGGCATTTCCGTCATCTTCGCCCAGCTCTACGGTGCGGGCGAGCGCGAGCGCTTCCGCCGCGAGCACTGGCTCTCGCTCTCGTGCGGGCTGCTGGTGACGCTCGTGTGCAGCGGCCTCGGCTTTTTGCTGCTCTCGCCGCTGCTGCGGCTCATCCAGACGCCAAGCGAGCTCAAGACCTTTGTCTCGGTGTATCTGACGATCATTTTGGCGAGCCTGCCCGCGGCGTTTCTCTACAACCTCTACGGCGCGCTGCTGCGTGCCATCGGGCGGGCGAACGCGGCGCTGATGGTGCTCGCCGCGGCGGTGACGGTCAATGTCGCGCTCGACTACTGCTTTGTTGCGCGCTTTCAGTTGGGCATCGCGGGCGCGGCGTGGGCGACGGCGGCGTCGCAGGCCATTTCGGCGGTGCTGTGCATCCTCTACCTGCGGCGCAAGGCACCGGAGCTCATTTTTGCCCGCGCGGACTGCCGTATGGATGGAGGGCTATTGAAGCAGACGGCGCATTTTAGCTTCGTCACGGCGCTGCACCAGTCGAGCCTGTACATCGGAAAGCTCCTGGTGCAGGGCGCGGTCAACACCGGTGGCACGGACATGATCTCGGCCTACACGGCGACGACGCGCATCGAGGGCTTTGCCAACTCGTTTGGCGACAGCGGCAGTGCTGCGACCTCCGTGCTCGTGGCACAGAATCGGGGAGCAGGGAAAGAAGAGCGCGTGAAGGAATCGTTTCGCAGCAGCCTTTTTCTGATGCTTGCGATGGGGCTTGCGATGTCGCTCATCATGTACGTTAGCGCGAGCACGTCGGTCGGCTTTATGCTCGGGACGCGCAGCGGCGCGGCGTTTGAGAATGCGCGCGACTATCTGAAGCTCGTGGCGCTTTTCTACACGCTCTGCTTCACCGGCAACACATTCGCTGGCTATTTTAACGGCATCGGGAAGGTGTGCGTCCCGTTCCTCGGTGCGACGAGCCACATCGCGCTGCGAGTCGTCCTCTCGTGGCTGCTGGTCAACGCGCTGTGGACCTTTGTCAAATGAGGATGGAGAAAAAGCAGAAAGCAGCAGAACGTGATATTATGTAAACATCAAAAGCCGCGCGCCCTTAGGCGCGCGGCTTTTGATAAGTTTTGTGAGGTATCGCCGCTGATCGAAATGCGCGGCAAAGGGATGACATTTTTGAGAAAGCACGAGGTTTTTGCCTATATGGGAAGACCATGTCGAAAGAGAAAAACTTTTGTAAGAGACGCGCTCTGCTTGCTGAACTTCTGTAAAGTGAAACTATTTTACAATTCTTCGAAATGGTAGCGCGGCTTGCCGGCGCTTTTCTTGCCATATTCGATGGCTCTTGTCGGGCAATAGCAGATGCAGGCCATGCACTGTGTGCAGTTGGTTCCCCAGACGGGACGGGCGTTTTGCAGTGTGATGTTATTCAGCGGGCAGAGCTTTTCGCATTTACCGCAGCCGATGCAGACATCGCTTGCGGTAAAGTGATTTGCCTTCACAAACAGCGGATAGAAAACCGGGTTCACCGCGCTGCTCGCGATGCGGTCGTAGAGTTTTTTGCGCGGCGGCGAGAACATGTGTCCTGCGCGGATCGCGGCGATCGCTCGGTCGATGAACGGCTCGGCTTTGGCGACGATCCGGCGAGCCTCCTCGACGGTTGGCGCGTTGAACATGGCGATGAAATTCTCCGGCATGACGATCTGCGCCGTGCCCATGTAGACGAGGCCCTTTTCGCGGCAGAGCGCGCGGTTGTACTTCGCGGCGTTGCCGATCTCGCTGCCGCAGTCCATGACGAACCACGTTTCCCTCGCGCCGTGCAGCTCTGTTCGCAGCAGATGGTCGCGTACGATGCGCGGGATGCGCCAGGCGTAGGTCGGCATGACGAGGACGAGCCGTCCATTGACGGCGAGCGGTGTTATGTCGCCTGATTTGATGCGGTCATTCAGGCTGATGAGCGTATCGTTCAGCGCGTGTGCGATGCGCTCGGCAATGTGGCGGCTGTTGCCGGTGCCGGTGAAATAGAGTACCATGGCGACCTCCTGTGTCTTTGCTCGAGCACTGCCCGAATATTGTATTGCCTCTATTGTACCAGCCGTGGCGCGCGCAGACAAGCGCTTTGTGTAGGAAAACCGGCGGAGTAAAGCGACTTGAACCTGAGAGAAAAATCGCCGCGGCTTTTCTTTTTTAACCGAAAGGGGCGAAAGGGGCATATTGCCTCTCGTATACTTGCGTTTCCTGCATTTTCTGCTTGCGGAATGGGGGCGGATATGGTATCTTGAACCATGTGTCCGTCGGCCGTTTTCAACCGGCGGTTCACGTTCTCTAACTGAACGACCACCGAAAGGCAGGGCTTTTTCTTATGATGATCAACAAACGGCTCATCGGCGCGGTGCCGGAGAGCAAAAAATATATCGCGGGCAACGTCGCGCTGCAATGGTGCTCGCTGTGCGCGAACATCGCGATGATGAGCGCCGTGACGGCGCTGCTCGCCGCGCTGTTCGCGGGCGAGGTGACGCAGAGTAAGATCGTCACGACCGCCGTGATCGCGCTTGCAGCTGTCGCCGTGCGATACGGCTGTACCGTCGGCGCGTCGCGCATGGGGTATCTATCGTCCAAGGCAGTCAAGAAGACGCTGCGCGGCGCGATCTATGACAAGCTCCTGTGCCTCGGCGCGTCGTATTCCGAGCAGGTCAAAACGTCGGAGGTCGTGCAGGTCGCGGTCGAGGGCGTCGACCAGCTCGAAACGTACTTCGGCGCGTATCTGCCGCAGTTTTTCTACGCGATGCTCGCGCCGCTGACGCTTTTTGTCGTGCTGTGCTTCGTGAGCGTGCCGGCGGCGGTCGTGCTGCTCGTCTGCGTGCCGCTCATCCCCGTCGCCATCGCGGCGGTACAGACATGGGCGAAGAAGCTGCTCTCGAAATACTGGGGGCAGTACACGGCACTCGGCGACACGTTTCTTGAAAATTTGCAGGGCTTGACGACCTTGAAAATCTATCAGGCCGACGCCTTCAAAAATGATGAGATGAACGTCGAGGCCGAAAAGTTCCGCAAGATCACGATGAAGGTTCTTACGATGCAGCTCAACTCCATCACGATCATGGACCTCATCGCCTACGGCGGCGCGGCGCTCGGCGTCATCATGGCCGCAACGCAGCTGCGCGCGGGGAAGATCGACCTTGCGGGCGCGCTGCTCATCATCCTGCTGGCGGCGGACTTTTTCATCCCCATGCGCCAGCTCGGCTCGTTTTTCCATATTGCCATGAACGGCATGGCCGCGAGCGATAAGATTTTCCGCCTGCTCGACCTGTCCGAGCCCGCACACGGCGGCGTCAGCTGTCCCGCGGGCGACATTGTCTGCCGCGGCCTGCGCTTTTCCTACGAACCGGAGCGCGAAATTCTGCACGGCGTTGATCTGACGATCCCGCAGGGCAAATTTGTCTCGCTCGTCGGCGAGTCGGGCTGCGGCAAGTCGACGATCTCCGCGCTTTTGATGGGTAGAAACAAGGGCTACACCGGCTCTGTGACAATCGGCGGCGCGGAGCTGCGCAGCATTGAAAAAGCGAGCCTGATGCGGCGCATCACCTACGTCAGCCACCAGAGCTACCTCTTCAAGGGTACGGTACGCGACAATTTGCTGATGGGCAAGCCTGGTGCGAGCGATGACGAGCTCTGGAGCGCGCTCACGCAGGTCAATCTCGCGGACTTTCTCAGAGGGGAAGCGGGGCTCGACACCTTACTTTCCGAGCGCGGTGAGAACCTTTCGGGCGGTCAGCGCCAGCGCCTTGCGCTCGCCCGCGCGCTGCTGCACGACAGTCCCGTGTACATCTTCGACGAGGCTACGTCGAACATCGACGTTGAGAGCGAGAACGACATCATGGCGCAAATTCACGCATTGGCGGGCCGGAAGACGGTGCTGCTGATCTCGCACCGTTTGGCGAACGTCACAGCGTCGGATGAAATTTACGTGCTGGAGCGCGGCGATATCGTTCAGCATGGTACGCACGATGCGCTGCTGAAGCAGGGCGGCGCTTACGCCGCGCTGTGGTCGGCCCAGCAGGTGTTGGAGCACTACGGAGAGGAGGCGGCAAAATGAAAAAAAGAAGCGGTTTTACCGTCATGGCGCGGCTCATCGGCCTCGTGAAGCCACTGAGCGGCTACATGGTGCTCGCCATTTTGATGGGCCTTGTCGGCCACCTCTGCGCCGCGTTCATCACGATCTTCGGCGGCTTTGCCGTGCTTGACCTGCTCGGCTTCGCAACGCCCGTCGCGCTCAAGACGACGTTCGTCTGTGTGCTGCTCTTCGCGCTCATGCGCGGCGTCTTCCGCTACGCCGAGCAGTCCTGCAACCACTTTATCGCCTTCAAGCTGCTTGCGCTGATCCGCGACAAGGTCTTCCGCGCACTGCGCCGTCTCTGCCCCGCGAAGCTCGAGGGGCGCGACCGCGGCGACCTCATCTCCGTCATCACGTCGGACATTGAGCTGCTCGAGGTCTTCTACGCGCACACGATCTCGCCCGCGGCCATCGCGGCGCTGTTCACGCTCATCATGTGTCTGTTCATCGGGCATTATCACGCGTTGCTTGGCCTTCTGGCACTCGCGGCTTACGTCTGCGTCGGCGTGGTCATCCCGCTCATCACGTCCCGCCGCTCGTGCGATACGGGGATGCGATTCCGCACGGAGTCGGGTGCGCTGTCGGCCTTCGTGCTCGACAGCCTGCGCGGCCTGAACGAGACCATTCAGTACGATCGGGGCGCAGAGCGCCGCGCCGAGATGGATGCGCGCACCGATGCGCTATCCAAAGAGGAAGCCAAGCTCAAGCGTCTCACGGGCCAGAACATGGGCATCACGAACACGGCCATTTTGCTCTTCGACCTTGCAATGCTGGTTTCTTGCGCGGCGCTGGTGCAGCGCGGAGAGCTGACGTTCGACGGGGCGCTCATTGCGGTCCTTGCGCTGTTCTCGTCGTTCGGCCCCACGGTCGCGCTGGCAAATCTCGGTGCGACGTTGCAAAACACCTTCGCCGCGGGCAACCGCGTACTCGACATTCTGGATGAAGAACCCGTGGTCGACGAGGTCAGCGGACAGAAAGAGGTCGAATTTACCGGCGCGGAGGCCGAGCACGTCACGTTCTCCTACGGCGGGGAGGACATTCTCTCCGACGTTTCCGTCCGCTTCCCGGAGGGGAGCGTCGTCGGCATTGTGGGCCGCAGTGGCAGCGGAAAATCGACGCTTTTAAAGCTCCTGATGCGCTTCTGGGATGTGCAGAAGGGCCGCGTCCGCCTGTCGGGCACGGACGTTTCCAGCATCAACACGGGGGATCTGCGCGAGATGGAGAGCTTCGTCACGCAGGAGACGCATCTCTTCCACGACAGCATCAAAAATAACCTCCGCATCGCAAAGCTCGACGCGACGGACGACGAGATCGTCGCGGCCTGCAAAAAGGCCGCCGTGCACGAATTCATCATGACGCTGCCGCAGGGCTACGACACGCCGGTCGGCGAGCTGGGCGACACGCTTTCGGGCGGCGAGCGCCAGCGCCTCGGACTCGCCCGCGCGTTTCTGCACGACGCGCCGCTGATGCTCCTTGACGAGCCGACGAGCAATCTCGACAGCCTGAACGAGGCGGTCATCCTGAAATCGCTGCACGAGCAGTGCGCGGGCAAGACCGTCGTGCTCGTGTCGCACCGCGCGTCGACCATGCGCATCGCCGACACGGTCTACTCCGTCGAGCATGGGAGAATGAGCTGATGAAGGATATCGAAACCAAGCGCGAGCGCGAAAAGAAGATGATCTCGCAGATGATCGCCCTCTACTGCCACCGCAATCACCACACAAAGGGCGTGCTCTGTCCCGAGTGCGCGGCGCTGAACGACTACGCCCGCGCCCGCTCCGAGCACTGCCCGTTCATGGAGACGAAGACCTTCTGCGTCAACTGCCGCGTGCACTGCTACAAACCTGACATGCGTGAAAAGATCCGCGCCGTGATGCGCTTTTCCGGCCCGCGGATGATTTTCTATCACCCCGGCGCCGCAATCCGCCACGTGGTGGAGACAAAGCGCGAAAAAAAGAGACTGGAGAGAGAAAACCGATGAAGCTGAAACGCCTTTTCTTCCTGATCTTCGGCTGCGTGTGCCTTGCGCTCGGCTGCGTCGGCATCGTGCTGCCGGTGCTGCCCACGGTGCCGTTCTTCCTTGCGACGGTGTTCTGCTTTGCAAACTCGTCGGAAAAGCTGCACACATGGTTTCTCGGCACAGAGCTCTATCAAAAGCACCTCGACTCATTCGTGAAGAAAAAGGGCATGACCGCGCAGACCAAGGCCGGCATCCTGATGTCCGTGACGCTGCTGATGGCCGTCGGCTTTTTCCTGATGCTGCGAAAAGCGCTCTACATTCCCTGCACTATTCTCGCTATTGTGTGGCTCTGCCACCTCGTCTACTTCCTCTTCGGTGTGAAGACGATCAAGACAGAATGCGAGGAGCAGATTTGAGTAAAAAAAGCGGCAGAGCCACCGGAATGCTCCGGCGGCTCTGCCGCTTTTTTGAGAGAGAGGGAAAAATCATGCTTTTTCGGGGCGCAGCGGGCCGTAGAAGTAGCTCGCGGTCGCGCCGCCGTCGATGAGGAAGGTCGAGCCCGTGATGAACGCGCCCTTGTCGCTCATCAAAAGCTCGGCGACGTTTGCGACTTCGTCCGCCGTGCCGGGGCGTCCCGCGGGGCACTTAGCGAACATGTTCTTGTAGAAGCCGCCGCGCGGGCCGTTGAACTCGTCGAGTGCCAGCGGCGTGACGATGATGCCGGGGGCGATGTCGTTCAGGCGCGCGCCGCGCTTGCCCCATCCGACCGCCTGCGCCGTGACGCGCTTCTCGTTGCAGCGCTTCGCCAGCTGGTAAGCGTGCAGCGTATCGCGGATATGCTCCGGCTGCAAGAAATCGAGAGAAAGCAGCTCCTCCGCAGGCGCCGTGGCGAGCTGGGCATCCTGCTCCGCCGTCAGGGCAGGCATCCGCCAGCCGGACTGGCTGGAGATGGTCACGCCTACGCCGCCGGGAGCGATGACCTTGCCCACCTCCTCCAGCAGCACTGCCGTGCCGTAGAGATCGACCTTCAGGATCGCTTCGATCGGGGCCTGGCTGGGAGAAACGCCTGCGGCATTCACCAGCATTTTGATCTCACCGTACTCGAGACCCTCGGCAATGAGATCCTGAATGGATTCCCGATTGGACAGATCCATCTCCACAGGAACCACATCAAAACCGGCCTCATTCATGGTCTTTGCAATGGCCTGTGCGTTCTCCAATTTCTTATCGCCTACGACGATTTTCATTCCCGTACC
>OIZX01001446.1_pt1 | contig 12273 bp, 10 predicted proteins | sample 1588621 | NCBI WGS metagenome assembly OIZX01 (sample SAMN03283276) | human gut metagenome | biome: human-associated habitat; material: feces | host: Homo sapiens | place: Peru | collected 2012
TTATGTGTATTTGGAATTTCTCATTTTGGCTTGTACTATTTATATTCTAGCACCATGATGACCATCGCTTCCGGCACGTTTACCGCCATCGATGTGGCGGGCGCGGCCATTCAGGGTGCGGCTAAGTCCGGCGGTAACGCGGCGCTGTTTGCCAAGGAGTTCCTGTTGAACGTCAACTTCGTGGGTGTCGGTCGCTTTGTGATCGCCGTGGGCGCGGATGTGGCCATGGGCGTAAAGGCAGGGAAACTCAAGGAAGAGCGCCTGCATCTGTATATGGAGATGATGCACTGGACCAATACCAAGGTGTTTTACACGCAGGCAAATATGTGGCTTGACGCGGAGGGGGCGCAGGAGGCCATTATCGCCGCGTATCAGTCTATGGAGATTGCCTATGCCGCTTTTGCCGATTACCTGATAAACGCCCAGAGAATGTTGGACAGCGTTGACGTAGTGGGAATGGATAAGTATAATCCGGGACTACGGAAGAGACTGCTGGCAATTTTAGAAGAATAGAAAAGGAGAGCAAGAGAATGAAAAACAGCACAGTAAGTACCATTGCGGCACAGGAAGCACTCGACGCAAATCAGATGATCGTTGATGCGAGCAAGATCCCAGCCCTTGTAGAAGAGCAGTATGGGAAATTGGCAAAGCTCGATAAGCAAGTGGGAAAGGCTATAAAAAAGGCAAAAAGCGCGGAAGAAGCTGCAGAAAAAGCCGGAAACTGCAAAAAGGGCTTATTCAAAAAAAAAGCCGCACTTCAGACGATCTCGGGTGCGGTGGAGGCTTTGAGTGAGGCCAATATGAACAATGCTCAAGGCCTCTCGGAGGCATTCAAATTCATGCAGTCCTTGGCAGAAATTAACCAGGGGTTGTTTGGCTTGGCGGCTATGAGTACGGCTGCGAACAATACGGTACTTCAGCAGTTGGAGTTGAAGCTGAAGGGAGCTTCAGCGGAAAAACTGTCGGCATTGGCTCAGAGCGAGCTTAATCGCACGATCAGCATTCTGAAAAATCAAGGCAATGTCCTTGCGGAACAGGATAAACAGAAGAAGCGGCTGGAAGCGATGCAGCTGCGGCTGAACGCACTTTCAAACGAGGGTGAGCAGCACGATGTCAGGCTTGATGCAGGAGAAAAGAAAGATGCCGAGCATGACGATAGACTTAACGCTGGAGAGCAAAAGGATGCGGAGCATGACCGACGCTTGGATGAGGGCGAGCAGCATGACGCCCAGCAGGACGAACTGATTGCCAAAAACAAGGAGCATGACGCCCGACAGGATCAACAGATTGCGGAGAATATGGAACAGGATGCTCGTCAAGATCAGCAGCTTGCCCAGCACGCGGAAAAGGACGCGGAGCATGACCGCCTGATTGCAGAACTGCGGGAAGAAAACCAAGCGCTTCGTGCAGACATCGATGACCTTCGCAGCTTGGTGAAGGAGAAGGCAGGTAAGGAGCTGCCCAACGCATCAATTGCCATTTCCATAATTGCGCTGATCCTGGCGGGTATACAATTTTTCCTGTGATAAACGGAAGGGAGGGAGCTTCAAGCTCCCTCCCTTTGCCCCCCTCTACTCACCGCTCCCCCTCGAACATCATCCTCCCCACGCAATCACCCTTGCGCGGCAGGTAGCGGATGTGCTTCATGCTCTCAATGTAGTGCGCCGGGACGCGCAGCTGCTTGCGCAGATAGTTCTCGATCAGCTTCGGCATCCCCCGCGCAGCGTACTTACCCTTGCGCACGTCCTCCGAGATTGCCCACGGCAAGCCGTTCTCCCGCCGCTGCTTAGGCGGCGTATGCTGCCGCAGCAGGTCGTACACGTCCCCCCGGAACGTGAGAACGTCCTCAAACGCCATACGCCCACGCTCCACGGCGTCCCGCTCCGCCCCCGTCCATGCGTCGGTGGCCAGCCGCAGGCCCATGCCCTTGATACGCCGGTGCGCCGTGTGCAGCGGCGGCGCATCGGACGGCAGAGGGTCGAGCCGGTCGGTGGGATACAGAATGCGCACCTCGAACATACCCTGTACACCCTCCGGCAGCGTGAGCCGCAGCCCCATGACTTCCGCGTCGCTGTACGGCTCGGTATCGGTCTGGCAGTCCCGCTGCGCCCAGTAGTCCCGCAGCCACGCACACACCGGCGCGAACCGCTCCTGCGGCACTTGCAGGGACACAACACTTTCGCCAATCAGCGACCGGCTTCGCAGGTTATGACCGTCCGCCGCCATCGGTGCGCCGCATTCAGGGCAGGTAAAGCCGGGTAAGTCCCAGCCGTCATCCGCGTGGGCATCGAAGCTCAGGAGGTGGCAGTTGGGGCAGTGGTAGTGGGGCGGCAGCGGGTTTACCGGCGTCGCGCCCAGCAGGTGTGCCAGCAGCGAGTCGTTGGTGCAGCCCAACACCAGCACGCTGTCCTCTCCGAACGCCCGCCGCAGCGCCGCCGTGCAGTACCACATGGGCAGCAGCGGCCCGCCCCATGTCAGCCGCTGCTCCTCCAGCAGTCGCCCGTAGACGGGGAACGCTCCCGCGCCGTAATGCTCCTCCGTCAGCCGTAACAGAAAATCCTTCGTCATTGTACGCCCTCCTTGTCTGTCGTGATGAAAACCAGTATAGCAGACCGGGTGGACAGGGGGTGTCTCTCCGACAAATCAATTCTGAAATGCACTTACCATTTCTTTCAGCTTCTTCTCCACGTCCACCACATAGTCCAGACAGGAAAGAGCGCTCTGCTGGGAAACAAGCTCCTTGTGGACGCTGGGATTTCTGTATCGGTTCTTGACCGTGTTCACATAGGCCACATACTTCCATAGGACATTTTGTATCTGCTGATCGTCCATCAGATCAGCGCCGACACCCGGTGAAAACAGCCGTTCCCGCGCATAAGAGGTCAGAACAGCCATATAGCGCTTGTACGGCTCAAGCTCACCTTTCCCGCGATCATACCTCGGCTTCAAAATGTGCTGCACACTACCCAGCGTGAAGCCGCCGCGTTGTTTGTTTTGCTTCTCGGCCTCCGGCGTGAGGTTAAGCGCCTCTACAAACTGAGCGTCACGCCGTTTTTCGGGTGTCTGTTCAAAAATGTACTGCTGAAAGCGCTTATAAAAGTATTTTTCACATTCGACCTCCATGGCTTTGGAGGCCAGCGTACATACGCCAGAAAAGTCGATGTCGTTTCCGCATTCCTTCTGTGCCAACAGCTGATACGACATCTTCGCAGAGAACAGCTCCCGCTGTGTTCTGGGGTCGAGCCTGTCCCAGATTGGATCAAAGAGCTGCTTCAGCTCGCCGCGTATGGCTCCGGCCTCCGGCAGTCTTTCGCTTCCATACTGCTTTTCCAGCACCTTGGCGCTGATGCTGCTTGTTAGAGCGTAGAGCCGCTCGGCAAGCGGGGAGTCCTCATCCCCCTCAGGCAGGCTGTCCAGTATACCGCTGGCCAGCTCACGGCAGGGCTGCAGCTGTGCCGACAGCTCGGTGATCTGGTTGGAGATATGCGCGAACCCAGCGGCCTGCGATGTTGCAGCTGCCTCCTGATTTTCCGCTATGCGGTGCAACTCGGACATTATTTCATCATATTTGGCATCATTTCCAGCACTTTTCTGATGGCCGCTTACGATTTCACCAGCCTCAACAAATGCGGCGCGGCTTTCGCGGCTTTGTGGGAAGCTGTCTGTGCCGTTGGCTCTGATGTTTTCCAGCACACGGGAATACGCCTCATCAAGGGTGACGTGTTGTGTTCCCTTTAGCCTCTGCTTCCTAAGCCTGCTTGTCAAGACATGACTACCGAGGATGGACGTGCCTAACGCAATGCCCGCAAGGCCAGCAAATGACATAAGTCCACCGGCAACTGCTGTACCCCCTGTGAGCAGTGCCGCCGTTCCCGCTACACCAATTGTGCCAACGGTGGCCGCCGCGTTTTTGGCAAACGCCGCGAAAGCGTCCGGGTCGTCCGGATGCTCCTCGTAGTATGCTTTCAGTTCCTCCGCTCTTTGCAGCTGTGCCTGCAGCTCTTGCAGATGCTCCGCGCTCGGCTCTTTCTCTTTCGCTGCCATTGTTCCGAAACCACCTTTCTCCCGTGCTGGCCTGTATGGCTCTCTGAAGAAAGTATACCGTAAGGCGGCAGGATAGTCAATGATGGTGCGGTACAACGGTGTTACGAAGAAGAAGTAAGCCCGGCGTTTGCCGGGCTTACTTCTTCTTCCGCGCCGCGATGCGGCCCTCGCCGCCGACGGAGCGGTTCAGCGGTGGGTCGTGCCGGGCGATCTTCGCCTGCTCGTGCTGCCGCCGCGTCCGGGAGGAGGAGCGTCCGTCGGCGGTCTTCCACTCCAGCGTGCCGCCCCGCGTCTCCGGCTGGGCCAGCTTGCCACGGCGCAGATGCTCCCCCATTCGGCGGCGCAGGTCGTTGGTCTCGCCCACATAGGCGATGCTTCCCGCCGCGTCGCGGATGCGGTACTCCCCCGGCGCCGACGGCGGCGGACTGCCCTTGCCAGTGAAGGGGTCGTACTTGCTGGGACGCCCCGGCTTGTAGATGGACATACTTACCGCCCACCCTTCTTCCGCCCGCAGCGGAACACGGCGTTGTCGGCGCGGGCCTGCTCCGCCTTGGCGGCGTTCTTGGCCGCCTCCTCGTAGCAGAAGCGCGCCTGCGTGTAGTGGTAGCCGCCCTCACCGTTCTTGGCCTGCGCCCAGTGGGTGTTGCCGTCCCAGCGGAAGCGCTCCGCCCGCGCGGTGTACATCTCCTCCGGGTTCTTGTAGAAGCCCATGTAAGTACCTCTCTTTCCGGCCTTGATGGCCTGTCCGTCGGTTGGCGTCTCTCATAATGGGCCGCAGGCGTACCTGCGGCGGCGGGGTCAGTCCGCCCAGCTCTGGCCGGCGAACTCCTTCGCCAGCAGCCAGCCCACGCTCTCCGTCAGCGCCGCCGCGGTGGAGGCGTTGATGGCGTTGCCCAAGCCGGGGATCCAGCCCACCAGCACCTGCGAGACGGCGCGGCCCACGGTGGCGGCCTTCACGGACGCCAGCGCAGCGGCAGCGGCGCTCTGGGTCAGCTGGATGCCGAACACCGCGCCCAGCGAGACGGTCATGGCCAGCTGGATGGGCGTGATGGCGGCGTTGTCACTGCCGGGCAGCTGCGCCAGTCCCGCACCGATGGCGGCCGCGGAGGCGGACGCGGTGTGGATGATGGCGTGGCACTTGCTGCGCTGGTTGGCAGTCATGGCGGCGGTGTTGCTGTTGCAGCTCATGTGTTTCCTCTCTTTCCGGCCTTGATGGCCTGTCCAAGTTGTTTGTTCCTTTTTCTGCGTTCCCGGCTCTCAGCTCCGTGCCTCTCTCCCGGGGACAAGAATCATTATAGCACGAGAAATGGAATTTTCTACGTAATCTTACGGGCAATATAAAGTTACATATACTTGACTTATATGCCCGATATATGTAAAATAAAGTTACATACTATGGAATAAAAACAGCCGAAACGGAGGATGTTGCGGTATGTGGATCGAAAATTCCTCAAATGAATATCAGGAGGCGCGGCAGCACCTGTCCCTCAGCGCCGCCGCGCGGGATGTGCTGGAGAACGACCGGCTGGACTTTGGCAACGGGCAGTCGTGGGCAGGTATCCTCAACCATGTCTTTGCCGCGTACCGGGACACAGCGGACGCCTCGATTTCCGTTGCTGTGGAGCGCCGCCGGGCGCAGTATGAGGAAAAGCTGGTCGGCGTGGCAGCGCCTGCTGTGCGGAAGGCGGTATTGGAGGCGCTGCTGGCGGACTACACGGAGGAGCTTATAAAAAAAGCCGCCAAAAATGGCGCGGCGCCGCCGAATGAGGAGCTTATAGAAAAAGCCGCCAAAAATGGCGCGACATCGTCGAAAAAGCCGGGCTCCAAATTCCGTCTGGACAGGGACAACTACGCCTTTCGCGAGCAGTGGCTGAACAGTCCCGACGCACAGTATTACGGCGGCCGGTTCAGCCGCTACCTCCGGGCGGTGCTGCAGGAATACGCGGCCAAGACCGTTTATCAGCGGGAAGAGGTTTATTTTGCCGAGCAGCTGCGCTTGATCCAGACCAGCGCGGCCAACGGCGAGCTGCTCCGTATCCGGCTGAAAGACGGCCGTGAATTCGAGGTGCGGCCCTACGGCGCTCTATCGGACCGGCAGGAGACGTATCACTATCTGGTGGGGATCGCGTGCTCCCCCAATGACCGGGCCGCCGAGCGGATTGCCTGCTTTCGGCTGTACAATCTGGTCGTGCTGAAGCCCTCCAAAAAGCGCAGCGGACGGCTGACAAAAGAGGAGCGCGACGCGATCGAAGCGCGTATTCATGCTGTGGGCGTGCAGTTTCTTGTGCAGCAGCAGGAGACGATTCGTATCCGCCTGACGGAGAAGGGGCGGCAGGAGTACCATCGCCAGATGCACCTGCGCCCGATGGCGGACTCGAAGGCGGCGGTGGACGACGGCCTGTACCACTGGGAGTATACGTTCAACTGCACGCCATTTCAGGCACAGGCGTATTTCCTCAAGTTCTGCGGCGACGCGAAGGTCGTCGCGCCCCAGAGTCTGCGAGAGCAGTTCGCAGATGAATACCGGAGCGGACTGAACGCTTACCAGACCCCAGACACGCAAGGCAGCGCATCGTGTGAGTAGCTCTTGATGCGGATGATCAGACATCGGCTGTCCATTGTATTTTCTAAGCTAAAGGCACAGGTACATTCCGCGCGGCCACAAAATTTAGCCTTATTTTAGCCTTATGGTTTCAAATCCATAAAGCATCGAAAACTTCGGTTTTCGGTGCTTTTTTGTTGCAGAAACGTCGAAAATAGTGTGGGTCAAAATGCAGGTCAACTTTGACCCACACGCGGAAATGCGCGGAAAGGATGAACGAGGAGCGGAGAGGAGGCTTTACCCTCTCTCCGCTATTTTTACTTCCTTTTTCTGCTTACATCACCTGCGCCATGAAGCTGCCCATGGTTTGTGCGGCCTCGTCCTGCTTCTGCCTTGTAGCGTGGGTGTAGGTACGCAGGGTGAAGCCCGCGTCGTAGTGTCCAAGCATACTGCTGACGGTTTTCACGTCTACGCTGTTTTGCAGTGCCAGCGTGGCGAATGTGTATCTGAGGTCGTGAAAAAGAATGTGCCTCCTGCCGGCAATCGTCCGCAATGTACCGCTGCTTCTTGGGGCGCTCCACCTTGTCGGCGGGGCGAAGGGAAGCAGATCCATTTTGACGGCGTATTTCAGTGCCTTGTGGATTATTTTTTCTCTCGCCATCCTAATTTGGGCAAATTAGGGTTAACAAAAGGGCGGATCTATGCTATACACGAATGAGACGAAGGCGGCCGCTGGCGGCCGCCGTTTCAGCGACTCCATTACCGCATCGGAAATTCGGCTGCGCAGCAGGTGCGTACATGGCTCGACGAAACAGCGGAAAGCATGAAAGCGGCGGAACGCCGCGACACTGAATTCAGGAAGGAGGAATAGTGTGAAACAACAGATACACAAACGGCTGACGGCGTGGCTGATGGCATTGGTCATGGTGACGACCATGCTGCCCACCATGGCACTGGCCACGGCGGAGGGCGGCAGCACCAACCCGCCCACTCCGGCGGTGACGGAAACACCGGAAGCGTCGGAGGACGATGGAAACACGGAGAGCGTCTACAACAATGAGGAGGACTCCCAGCCTCAAAGCCTGATGCGAGCGCCGATGCTGACAGCGGAGGCCGATGACAAGCGGGCTTATTACCAGATCATCATGAAGGACGGCACGGCCATCAAGCTGTACCCCGGGGTGACGGGCGGCCACTGCATCCGCACCAACAGCAGCACCGAGGCCGAGCCGGGCGGCGAGACCCCCGACAACTATGTGGTGAAGCTGGGGAGCTATTATCAAACCTCCGGGTTATACGACTGGGAGCTCTATCTGAAGAATTTTGACGGCCAGTCCATCACCTACTGCGACGGAGAAAAGGGGTATCCCTTTCAGCGAGACAGGATGACGATCGAGGTGGAGGGGGAAAACTACCTGACTGCCGGAGCGGCATCCCTGAGAAACGGCGTTTATACCGCCATTGGACGGACGATCGTAAACAACCAACAGGATATTTCCTTCCGGCTGTCCAATAAATACAACATCTACGGCGTCTCTCCCGCGCGCGGGAGCCTGACCATCAAATCGGATTGCAGCGTACCCGGCATGAGCAGAGCCTGCGGCATCGCCTGCAAGGATCTGGAAATAGCAGGCTCCTATGAACCGGTCGCCAGCATGACGCTGACCGTCAATATGTCGGGCAACTCCAAGGGCACCGACAGGGCGATCTCTGTGACCAACCGGTTTATGATAACGGCCTACGCCAGCATGTATTTGAATGTGCAGGGCCTGAATGCGGTGTATAACGAGAGCAAGTATTACGTCAACGGCACACACACCAAGCCTTCCGATTCGGACAAAAACCTCTTCTTCCTCATCGACACCCACGGTTCGGTGATCGTGAATCTGGACACCATGGGGCTTGATGGGAAGATCACTGCCTTCTACAACAACTATTATCGTGACCTTAACTATGCGCCCCATCACGACGGCCTCAACGAGCTGCGCAAGGTGGGCAAGATGACGGTCACGGTCAGGAATCTTCATCCGGATAAGCTCGCAACTGCCAGAGCAAATCCCACCAACATCGGGTGGGTAGGAGCCTGGCCCGGCTGGACGACAGAGGATGGTAAGGGACTCCTGCTGGATGAGTTACAGGCGGACGGCACCTGTATCTTTGAGTATGCGCCTGGTGTTACACCGTCACAGATCGGCAAGGTGATACTCTACGACGGCGAGACCGGAGGCAATACCGGATACATCCGCTACCGCGCGCGGGCATATAAGGAATATCCGCCGACCAGCGGTGCAACGATCAACGCGCCGGTCACCGCGCCCAAGGTGGGGAATGACATCCCCTTCAAGCGCTGGACCACCGTGGACGGCGCGCCCCTTACCTTCCTGTCGGAGGACGGCGCGACCAGCAACCTTGCCATTTTGCAGCTGCAGCCCAAATCCACCACCAAGCTGTTGGCAATGTACGATCCCTTCACCTCTCAGCCGAGGTGGGAGCCGGTATTCAACAAAGAGAAAAACCGCAACGACGGCAGGATCAGATGGGTCACGGGCTATGGCCTGGAACCGACTGATAGCTGGCTGGTCCCGGAGGATTACTCCCTGAATGACGATCTCAACCCGATACCTGTGACAGACAAAAGAGGCGCCATTGTGATGGATGTGAAGTCCGGCGAGACCCTCTTCAGCAACGATCTCGACTTCCGATACTCGGTACCGGAGGGACGCTACCGCATCGCCTTGCGGGATAGCGACAGCAGATGGTATTACAGCGATCCCTTCACCATCCACTATCCGCTGGCCCAGCCGCAGTTTACGCCGGAGGGCGGCTTTGTGGACAGCGACACCCAGACCGTGGCGATCACCGCGGTGGAGGGCGCGGAAATTTGGTATGCGGTGTATGACGATACGACCCAGACGAGTCCGGCCTTCCAACGGTACACCGAGCCGCTGACCATACCGGTCACCACGAGGCAGGGAACGGTGGTGGTGGAGGCCTACACCTCAAAGGACGGGGAGAACAGCAAGAGGGTGCAGGCGAAATTCTCTGCCAAACCCGCCATGCCGGTGGTGAAGCTGCCCGACGGCACAACGGCGAAGAGCGGCGATACCTACACCTATTACGATGCGGCGGACATCTCTGCCGTTGCGCCCGATGGCGTGGAGATCCGGTACAGCGCAAACGCTCCCTTTGACGGAGCGCTGGGAACGAAGCTGGGTAAGGGCGAAACCTTCACCGTTTCCAATGGAGACGGCCACGTTCAAATAACCTATCTCCGCGCCCGAAAGACCCTCCAGTCGGGGGATCAGACCTACACGGCGTGGAGCGATCTGTTCATGCTCAATATGGTGCGGGTAGCGTATCTGCCCGACCCCATTGTGAAGGTGGGCGGCAAAGTCATGGACGAGGGCAGCACCTATACGGTGAACGGCTCGGCTGAGGTGACGCTGACACGGCCGGAATATTGCCCGGTGGACGCCAAGCTCGTCTATACGGAGGATTCCGCCATCCCGTCCTACTGCGTCGAGTACACCAAGCCCATCACCATCTCCAATCATGCGACCAAGCTGGACGTGTATATGCGGGCGCGGAACAGCGGGACAAGCAAATACGACGCTTCGCCCGGCGGCACATATCATTTCCAAATCAAGCCGGGTACTACCGCGTGGAAACTTTTCCTGACCGACGCCACGGCCTATGACAGCAGCGGAAATAAGATCGAGCGCGCCGTCAGCGGCACGGTGGTAACGGTCAGGGCGAACCCGTACTCCGAAAGCGGGTACGGCGTCTTCCGCTCCTGGGAAGGCGGCGGGACCCAGTATTTGGAAAACGAGAAGGTCGATACGTATCAGCCCGAGGTCACCTTCGTCATGCCGGACAAAGCGGTGAGACTGGCAGCAAAATACTCGACAAATCGCACCGCGGTGCAGGAAGCCATGAAGAAAACCCGGCTGATCGTGGACATGGGCGGCGCCACCAATGTGGGCGACAGCATCTACCTCGCCGTCCCCCAATACCGCGGCATCAGTTACAGCTGGTGGGAGGGGGATACGATCGGCACGGAGGAGCAGAAGCTGCCCCCCTATGCGAGCTTCGACCCGAGCAAGACCTACACCGTCAAGGTGACCCTCACCGCGAATGACGGCTTGAGCTTTCCGACCACCCCGGAGGTGACGGCGGCAAAGTGGCTCTGGAAGGACAAGGACCTGGAATTTGCCATCACGAAGGATAAGCTCACAGTGGACGCGGATAGAAAAACCATCACCTTTGAGCTGCACCTCTTCAAACAGCTGGCGCTGACCCTGCCCACCCTGCATCCCGGCGACGAGATCTTCTCCAACAGCGAAGTCGGCGGCGTACCCAGCGGTATGTATGTGAGAGCCATATCGTGGAGGGATCCCAAGCCGTCCGGATATGCCGGCGCCGCGGGAACGGAGTACACCATTTTAGAGCTGGCGCTGAAAACGGACGGGGACTGTCTGCCGATGATTCCCACTGTCACCGATACGACCGCCGACCCTGTCTCCTGCACGGTCAACGGCAAGCCCTATACCTGCACCATCATCGCGGATAGGGGTCTGGTCTGCATCAAGGATGTTAAGGTGCCGGTGGTGCCGGAGGGCGTGACCGTCAGCGGGACGGTGAAGAGCTACAACCCGGGCAACGCCACTACCATTCAGCTGATGCAGGGCGGTGCGGAGAAGTACCAGACCACCATCGCCGCGGACAGCGGCAGCGGGCAGAAGGAGCAGAGCTTCAGCTTTGCATCTGTGGCGGCAGGAAAATATGACCTCGTGGTTGTCAAGCCCGGCCACCTGAGCTACACGGTGAAGAACGTTGTGGTGGGAGATACTGCCATCGACCTGACAGAGCTGACCGGCAAGCCGTATCAGACCATCACGCTGATACCCGGCGACCTTAACAATGACGGGAGCGTCAATACGCAAGATTATCAGATACTCACCAGCCCGAGCAACTACGGGAAGTCGGCAAGCCTTGCCGCAGTGAAAGTTTCCGATATAAACGGCGACGGAAGTATCAATACGCAAGACTATCAGATTTTGACGAGTCCCAGCCACTACGGCAAGTCCGCCGTTTCGGTGAGCTTTGGCGAATAGTGCCCAAAGCATCAAATAAGTTTTCGGAAAGGAGGATACTGACCGTGAAACAACCGCCCCACAAGTGTTTGGCGGCGTGGCTCCTGGCGCTCATCATGGTGCTGACCCTGTTGCCTGTCGGGATTCTCGCTCTGGAGGAAGCGGATGACGTAGCCCCGGCAGAGGCGGGTGAGCTGAGTTTGCCGGATGAGAAAATGCCAAGCATTTCCGTGGAGTTTATCGAGACTTCGACCATTGGTGTGGGCGGCCAAAGCGACGCAGATCTGCTTGAGGGTTAAGGCCGCTGTGCTGGCGTTCCAGAAGGCCAACGGTCTGGGTGCGGACGGCATCGCCGGCCCCCTGACGTGGGCAAAGCTGGGCTAACGACACGGACGGGCGTGCTATCCGTATAAAACCATACCGCACGAGGGGGACGGAGCTTCCGTCCCCCTCGCTTTCAACGGGAAGCGGCGCTCCGCCGGAGGCGGAGCGCCGCTTGAGACTGTCAAAAAAACTATGCTGCAAGTTTCGATAAGTGCGCAGCGGGGGAGCTTGAGGGGGCAAGGCCCGCCTCAAATCAGATAAACCGCCGCC
>OIZX01001449.1_pt1 | contig 12264 bp, 9 predicted proteins | sample 1588621 | NCBI WGS metagenome assembly OIZX01 (sample SAMN03283276) | human gut metagenome | biome: human-associated habitat; material: feces | host: Homo sapiens | place: Peru | collected 2012
TCATCAGATCCGCCGCGAGCGCCTTGAACGCGCCGTGGAGATAGACCAGCTCATCCTTGCTGGTGAGCGCGTGGAACTTGTTGGGCGCGGTGACAAAGGGCTTCCCGGTCAGCTCCGCGATGGCCGCGTCGGACAGCAGCGGCGCGATGACGTGCGCCAGAAGGGCAAGCAGGCCCTGATAGAGAAACACGGGCACGGAGGAGAACAGCACGCCCAGCCCCAGCGAGACGGACAGCATACACGACGAGATGCCGTCGAGCAGGGATTTTGTGAACAGCAGCTCATAGTCCTGCTTCAGACCGGCGTTGAAGCTGCCGAGGATCGCCATCGCGCCCACGCAGAACAGCAGCGACGCCGTCACAAAGCCCTCGGCGATGGGGGTGCGTTTTCCGCCGCGCTGGAACCGGCGTTCGAGTTTGCTGCCGAGGCGCTCAATGCGCCCGTCGAGGTCCAGAAGCGTGCCCACGGCGGTGCCGAGCACCATCGACACAATCAGCACCAGTGTATTTTCGCCCTTCAGCATTCCGCTGACGCCGATATAGAGTACGCAGAGCGCGATTGCGGTCATAATCGCGTTTGTGATTTTTTCCGGAACACCCTTCTTTGCCAGCAGCCCGACGGAGCCTCCGGCGAGAATGGCAAGCGCGTTGACAAGAACTCCAAGCATGAATATGGCCTCACTTTGAACAGGATATCTTGCCTTCTATCCTATCATATGCGTGTCGAAGAAAAAAGAGATTTTTCGCAAAGTGGAGGAAAAGCGCAAAAAAAGCGGGAAAATTCAGGGCGAATCAGGGACGATCTTCCAAAAAAGGTAGAAATCCTGAGCAAAATGTAGTATAATGCTTTTATCTTAACAGACAGCGCCCGCCGCTGCGCGGGCGCTTGGGAGTGTATATGAAACTACGCAGAGCAAAGCGAATGCCCACCACGGCAAAGCAGAAGCTGCGCGCGAAGAGGCTGGCGCAGCTGAAGCGGTTCCTGCGCGAGCACACATGGGGCGTGATGATCACGATCCTGATTCTGATCGCGCTGGTTCTGTTCGTCTGCGTGATCGCCGGGGCGACGCCCAAAGAGACTGCCGAGCCGGAGACGACGCAGGACGAGACGCCGCGCTATGAGTCGGGCTTTATCTGCGCCATCACGACGCAGGTCCCATATTACACCGAGGAGCTTTCCGAGGCCGGGACGGTCGCGCGCGGGATGCAGATCACGTATTCGACCGACCGCTCTGTCGAGCGCGACGGCATCCGGTACTATCTGACCTATTTCTCCACGCTGGACTGCGGCTATGTCTCCGAAGAAAACCTGACGCAGGACCCCTCCGCCGTGATTGCCGAGAAGGTCGTCTACGTCCGCACGCCGCAGAACCTCCGTCTGGACAAGGCTTCGCTCGAACTCGGCACGCTGGTCGAAAAGGGGACGGAGCTGCAGGTTCTGAGCTACGAGGGCACGACCGACGGCGTCGTCGATCTGTATCAGGTGTCCTATCAGGGCCAGACAGGCTATATCAGCGGCCAGTATGTCTCGACGGTACAGGACGAGGCCAACGACGTCTATGACCGTTTCGGCATCTACGCCATCCACGCCGGACGCGGCGACAAATGGGGCGGCGGCGACGCGGAGAGCCTTGACTATTTCCCGCGCACAAAGGCCAACTTCGCGGACAACAAAATGCCGAACCCCTGCTACGCAATCTATCTTACCTGTGACCCCGCGATTCTAAAGGACATCGACAAGTACATCGAATGCGTAAAAACCACGAAAATCAACGCCTTTGTCGTCAACATCATGGACGGCACGTCCATCGGCTACAATTCGCCGGTATATGAGGAATACTCCCCTACGGCGTATCAGTACGCGAACAACACTGTCGAGGAATATCAGGCGGCCATTCAGAAGATCAAGGACGCGGGCTTCTACGCCATCGGCCGTCTGACGACCTTCAACGACTCGTTCTTCTGCCAGGATCACCCCGAATACGCCATTGCCGACGGCTCCGGCGACCCGCTGTACGTCGCGGCCAGCTACTGGCCGAGCGCCTTCTGCCGCTACGTGTGGGAATACAAGGTCGCGCTGGCCATCGACGCGGTGCAGACCATGGGCTTCGACGAGATTCAGTTCGACTACGTCCGCTTCCCGGACAACACCGACAAATACGAAGCCTCCGGCGATATCGACTTCCGCAACGAATACGGCGAGACAAAGGCGCAGGCCATCCAGCGTTTTTTGATGTATGCCACGGATATTCTGCACGAATACGGCGTGTATGTCGGCGCGGACGTCTTCGGCGAAACGAGCGGCAACTATGTCACGGCCTACGGCCAGTACTGGCCCGCCATCAGCAATGTCGTCGACGTGATCTCCGGTATGCCGTACCCCGACCATTTTGCCCGCAACGGGACCTACCGCCCGTGGGAGCACCCGTATGAGACGCTGCTCGACTGGGCCGAGTCCGCCGCCAAGCGGCAGGCCGAAACGCCCACGCCCGCAGTCGACCGCACCTGGATTCAGGCCTACAACGCCATCCAGCCGCCCTATAACGAATACGGCGTGCAGGAGATCGGCGACGAGATCCGTGCGCTGCGGGAAGAGGGCCTGACCGGCGGGTTCATGGCCTGGAACGCCGCCTGCAGCCTCACCAAGCTCGAAGAGCTGCGCCCGCTGTATGAGGCGCTGGAATAGACATGAGCATGAGCCTCCCCTTACCGCGCACGGCGCGGCAAGGGGAGGCTCTGAGGTATGCGGTTCCTGCCTGATTTCATACAGCTTCAGATATCAGTGCTGTCTGCGTGCGCTGCCCTTTCCCTGCGGCACAGATACGCGTAGTAGAGCAGGCACAAAATGACCTGCACGACGGTTGAGCAGGGGGTTGCGAGGCCGATGTAGAACAGACGCACGTTCGGCAGACGGGACATGGCGAACGACACGGGAATACGGACGCCGAACGCGCCCAGAATGCCCTGCGCCATAACAAAGACCGTCTTGCCGAGGCCGGAGAAATAGCCCACGAAGCAGAACAGGAACGAGGTCAGCAGGCAGTCGATGGCGTAGGCCTTGAGATAGTCCGCCGCTTCGAGAATGACGGCCCGGTCGTTTGCGAAGATCCCGGCGAGCAGGTCGCCGTGGAAGAAGTTAAAATAGAACACGAACACGCTGATGCACAGCGAGACAATAACGCCGCAGCGCAGCGCTTTTTTTGCGCGCTCCGGCTTCCCTGCGCCCGTATTCTGCGCGACGAACGCGGATACGGACTGCGAAAACGCAGACGGCAGCAGCATGACAAACGCGCAGACCTTCTCCGCAATGCCCATACCCGCCGACTGCAAAAGGCCGAGCGAGTTGACGATGGCCAGAATGACCAGAAACGACACGCCGACCAGCACATCCTGCAGCGCAATGGGGATGCCGAGCCGCAGGATTCCGGCTGTGAGCGGCCGGTCAAAGCGCAGCTGCTCCTTACGGAACGTAAAGGGAAGCTTGCGGCGCACGATGACGAACAGGGACAGGATTACGCTGACCGCCTGCGCAAACACCGTCGCGAGCGCCGCGCCGGCTGCGCCCATCTGGAACACATCCACCAGCAGCAGATCGCCGAAGATGTTCGTGACGCACGCGATGGCGACCGTGATGAGCGGCATTTTTGAATCGCCCAGCCCGCGGAAGACGCTGCCGATGACGTTGAACGCCACAATGAACAGTGTGCCCGCTGCGCAGATGCGCACATACTGCGTCGTGGGGGCGAACGCCTCCTCCGGGGCCTGCAGCAGACGGCAGAACGGCTCGGTCAGCACGGTGAGCAGCGCGGTCAGCGCAAGCGCGACGCACACGAACAGGCAGATCGCGCTTCCGACGACGCTCCCGGCCTCGTCCGGCTTGCCCTCGCCGATCTTCTGGCCCAGCAGGACGGTTACGCCCGTTGTCAGCCCGACGAGCAGCGACGTGACGAGCTGCATGGCCTGACTGCCGGTTGAGACGGCGGAGATATCCGCCGTGCCCGCGAATTTTCCGACGACAATCAAATCGACCCTCCGATGAACAGAAGCTATTTTAACGGATGCCGCAGAAAATGTCAAGAGACAGAACGCCCGCCCTGCCATGCGGCAGGGCGGGCAGTTTCGTTTGGGGAAGGTAAATTACTTGGCTTCCTCGACAACGTAGGCGGAGGGGGCAGCGGGAACGCCGCGCTTCCACTCGATCAGGTTCACAACATAGAACGTGATGACGGAGACAAGGCTGCCGAAGACGACCGGCATCATAAACCACAGCGTGCCGCCGTTGGACAGTATCTGCCAGACGACGAAGGCGATGGTGCCGGTGAAGATGGAGATCATGCCGGAGTTTTTCGTGGCCTTTGGTACGGCAAGGCCGAGGCCGTATGCCGCGAACGGACCTGCGCAGCGGATGCCGAATGCGAAGGTGTTCATGGCGACGAGGGAAACGCCGAACATGGAGATACCCATGGCGATGAGCGCCGCGACAACATTGCAGGCACGGGTATAGAAGATGGTCTGCTTGTCGTTCAGCTTCTTCTTTCCGCCGAAGCCGGGATAGATGTCGTTGATGATCATCGTGGACATGCACAGCAGGTTGGAGTCTGCAGAGGACATGGTCGCGCAGATGATAGCGGCGGAAATAAGACCAGTGACGATGCCGGGCGCATAGGTGCCGGTGACGACCATCATGGCGTTGGAGCCGTTCTCGGCAAGGCCGGGCAGCTGATCCTTCAGAGCGAAGGCAGCGAGGCCGAGGAGAGTCGGGAAAATTGCCATAGCAGCCATGAGGATGGCGCAGAGGAAGGAGGCGCGAACCGCAGTCTTCTCGTCCTTGCAGGTCTCAAAGCGGGAGACCATCTCAGGGCCGCAGAGGAAGGTGCAGAAGTAGTTGAAGAAGTAGCCGATGATGGAGGCCCAGCCGATCTGGGTCATGTTCAGCTTTTCTCCGGGCAGAGCAGCGGAGATTGCAGACCAGCCGCCGGCGTACTTCAGAACGATCGGCGTTGCGATGGCAAGACCGACGAGAATGATGCCAAACTGGATAAGGTCGGAAACCTGATCCGCGATCATGCCGCCGAAGGTCGTGTAGAAGATGGTGACGAAGCCGGCCAGCAGCAGGCAGACGTTCAGAGGGATCGTCGGGATCAGCGCGTTGATGACAGCACCGGACGCACCGATTTGAGAGGAGGTCAGGCAGAACAGCGACAGAACGCTGAGAACTGCCGTGAAGTTGCTGGAGAGTTTGCCGAAGCGGCGGCCAACGACCTCAGGGATCGTGATCGCCATGGTCTTGCGGATCTTGGGGGCGAAGTAGGCCAGCGGGATCATGGCAAGAGATGCGGCCAGAACGTACCAGATCGCGCTGACGCCCCATGCGCCGAACGCTTTCTGAGCAAGGCCGGTGGTGCTGCCGCCGCCGATGTTGTTGGCAGACAGCGAGAACGCGACCATGAACAGGCCCATTCTGCGGCCGGCAACGAGATAGTCCGCGCTGCCCTTGATGTTGATCTTGCCGACGACGTAGCCGACAACCATCATGCCGACCATGTACGCAAGAACGATTACCAATGCGCCAGTTTGGATTTCCATAGAGTTCCTCCTTGATTTCTCTTTCTTGAACGACTTATTCACAGTTCGTTCATATTGCGTATTTTATCCGACAATGCCGTACTTTGTAAATTGACAATTCGTACAAGGAAAAACGCCTGTTTTCTGACAATATAGACAAAGTACGAAAAATGCTCAAAAAGTTTTGATATCTTCTTGAATCTGGATATTTGGATTCTCCCACGCTGCGTCGCGGAAGACGCCGAGCAGCTTTTCCGCATATGGCCCGAGCGCGTCATACAGGCAGCCGGTATGCTCCAACAGGAGCGTGCACGGCGGCAGATCGGTCAGCACATCGTACAGCGCGTCGAGATTGCGCCCATAGGACGCGGGCAGCGCAAACACACGCGCAAAGCAGTCGTGCGCGGCTGCGCGGGAGCTCAGCTCCCGGCAGTCGATGTGATAGATCAGTTCCATACGACGGTGCCTCCGTCCACGGTCAGCTCCGTAAACGACGCGTAGTGGTCGGATGTGTAAAAGTACAGTCCGTCGTTCGAGAAGATCAGCCGTTCCGCTCCGCGGGAGTCCGCGCCGAGCGTGTTGATATCGCATTCGGTGTACGTCCGGCCCGTTTCCTCCGGCAGGAGGCCCTCGCGGTTGCCGAAGCGGTCGCCGCCGATGGCGGCTCCGGCCTGATACGCTTCCACGCTGCCGCCCTCCCAGCCGAGCGCACGGGCGTCGGATTTCGTGATATAGTTCTCCGGCAGATGGCCGTAGGCGTCGAGGTACAGAACGACGTGCTCCGCGTCGTAATAATACCCGTGCTCGTCGACCGTGTCGGCGGTCTGTGTGACCTCCGGGTCTTCGGCGGTCACAAACTGCTCGCCCGATTCGGGCGCCTGCATATCCTCAGACAGCGCCGCGTCCGCCAGCTCCTGCAGCGTCGTAACGCTGGATTCCACGATCTGCACGGTGTTGCGCACCGTGCAGCCGCCGGACACCAGCAGCATCAGCGCCAGAAGCAGCGCCAAAATCCGTTTTTTCATGGTCAGTCTCCTTTCAGCTCCCGCGCAATGGCCCGCATCAGCGCCTCCGGCAGCTTTTCCACGCGCCGGTCGTAGGTCACAAAGCCGTTGACCTCGTCCTCCACGTCGCTCAGCTGCGTGTACACATCGGCGGCAAGCCCGGCCTTCCGGGCGGGGAGGATCTGCGTTTCATAGAGCGTTCTGACCGCCTCGCCCAGCGCCTCAGGCGTCTGGTAGCCCTTATAGCCGAAGTTCTTCGCGTTCCACGTGTGCCCCTCGACCGGCAGGTTGTACCCGCCGAATTCCGACAGGACGACCGCGCGGCCCTTTTTATCGGGCTTGAAGCGGTAGGGCTTGAAGTACACGTGCAGGCTCTTCACGTCGCTCACGCCCTGGTCGTGCCAGCCGCTGGCGTGGTCGATCAGCCGCGTGGAATCCAGCCTGCGGAGCAGGCGCACCGCGTTCTTCGCGTCAAACTGTCCCCAGCCCTCGTTGAACGGCACCCAGAGGACAATGCACGGACAGTTCTGAAGCTGCGCGACCATTTCTTCTAATTCACGGGTATAGCTGTCGCGGCCCTCCGCATCCGTGCGGGCAAAGAGGCGGTAATGGCTGTCCTTGAGGTGAATGCCGGTGATGAGCGGCGCGGAGATGGTCAGCAGATTGTACTGTCCGCCGCCGGAGGGCATATCCTGCCAGACCAGCATCCCCAGCCGGTCGCAGTGGTAATACCAGCGCATGGGCTCGATTTTGATGTGCTTGCGCAGCATATTGAAGCCCAGCCGCTTCATGAGTTCAATGTCATAGATCAGCGCCTCGTCCGACGGCGCGGTGTACAGCCCGTCCGGCCAGTAGCCCTGATCGAGCACGCCATGGTGGAAATACGGCTGCCCGTTTAAGAGCAGGCAGGGATGGCCCGCCGCGTCCTTCCCGGCGCCGACAGTGCGCATGGCAAAATAGCTTTTGACGGTATCGTCTCCCAGCGTGACGGTCACGTCGTAAAGGTCCGGCGCCTCCGGCGACCACAGATGCAGCTGCTCTGGCGGCAGAACGGCGCTGCCGCAGCCGTCCTCATCCGTTTCGCCGCTGCCGACGGGCGTTCCCTGATAGGAAATTTCGATTCGAGCGCCCTTCGGCGCGGGCGCGGCGAGCCTCCAACGGACGCGGCCCTCCGGCAGCTCCGGCGTGAACAGGAGCGACTGCACGTAGTTTTCCGGCACGTGCTCAGCCCAGACGGTCTGCCAGATGCCGCTCTGCGGCGTGTACCAGATGCCGCCGCGCTTCGTCTTCTGCTTGCCGCGCGAGAGGGGCACAGTATCCGTATCGTCGCGCACGGCGACGGTCAGGACGTTCTCGCCGCTGCGCAGCAGCTTTGTAATATCCAGCGTAAAGGCCGTATAGCCGCCCGTGTGCGTCCCGGCAAGCAGGCCGTTGACATACACCCGCGCCCGCTGGTCGGCGGCTCCGAAGTGCAGCAGCGTCCGCCCGCCGTCCGGCCTTGCAAACGGCAGCGTCCGCCGGTACCAGAGCACCTGACCGGGCTTCAATATCCGATTGACCCCGGACAGCGGTGCTTCCGGCGAAAACGGCACGAGAATCTCCCCATCCCATGCGCCGGGGCAGGCATCGGAGGCCGTGATGGCATAGTCCCAGAGGCCATTGAGATTGTAATAGCTTTCCCGCACGAGCTGCGGGCGGGGATATTCCTGCAAAACGGCGTTCTTGTCCAGCGTTTCACCCCAGCGCGTCAGCATTTTGTCCCCTCCTTTTTCCGAAGCGCCAGCACCGGCGGCAGAATCAGCAGCAGCACAACGGCAGCCGCCAGGAAAATGGACGGCGTCGGCACAGTTTTTACCACGCCGAGGTCAACATAGGTCGAATCGCTGCCGCGAATGACCGCCGCGCCGATAGCGGGCCCCAAAATCATCGGCAGCAGAACGCCGAAGATCATGCGGATGCCCTGAAAATGCCCGGCCTTCCCGGCGGGCGTATGGTCGCGGATGACGCCGGACAAAATCGCCGTGACCAGCATATAGCCGGACATCATAACGCAGCCCGTCAGAATCACGGCCAGCATCGACCGCGCGAAGAACATTCCGAGCAGTCCCGCGAACATGACCCCCGCTGCCGGGAGCACGCACCGCAGCTCGCCGAGCCGGTCAATCACGCGGCCGGAGAGCACGCTCACGACCGACGCGAAAATCAGCACGATGCCCAGCACGAGGGCATAGCCGTCAAAATGCAGATAGTTCTGCATATAGATGATGAGATACGGGAAAAAGACCTGCACGGCGACGGAAAACAGGCAGAACGCCGCGAAGGACAGATAGAGCGCGGGATTTTCCCGCACAACCGCCGGGCGGAGCCCGTAGACAAGGTTTTTGAGGCCATTGTCCCGTCTCGGCTCCAACTTCGGCTCCGGAATCAGGAAGATGGACACCACGCCGGTCAGAACCACAAGCCCGCCGAAGATCGCGAAGAATTTCTGCCACTGCCCGCGCTGCGTCATACCGTCAAACAGGCCGAAAATGACGAGCATGGAAATGAGCGGCAGAATGGCCAGCACGGATTCTGCCTTGCCCCGCGCCGCGTTCGGCACGGTGTCGGTGATCCATGCGTTGAACGCCGCGTCGTTGGCCGTCGAGCCGAAAAACGTCATGACGCAGTCGAGCACGACGATCATCACCGCCGCAGCAGCCGCCGCAGAGGCCGCCGGGAACAGCTTCGCCGCGTTTTCGACCGTCACGAGGCCGAACGCCGCCGTGGACAGGCCCCACAGCAGATAGCCGCCGCAGATGAACAGCTTGCGCTTTCCCACGCGGTCGGACAGCGCGCCCATCAGCAGCGTCGTCAGCGTGGCGGCAGCCGCGCTCCAGCCGACCATAGCGGAGATATATCCGGGGTCGGTGGAGATGGTATTATAGAGGTAGACATTAAAATACATATTTTCGATCGTCCAGGCAAACTGGCCGACCAGGCCGACAAGAATGAGCGTCAGCCAGACGCGCGGGGAAAGCTTTTTCATATCCGGCACCTTCTATCTTAATGATTCAGCTTCTGCGCTGCCGCAGTATTTCGTATAGAGCGCAATATGGTCCTCAATGCAGAATTCGCCCGTCCATGCGTTTGCCGTCACGCAGATCACGCTTCGGCCGTCCGGCGTGGTTCCTGCGCTGGCGCAGCAGTTCATGGCCTCGACGGTATAGCCCGTCTTGGCAGCTGTAATTTCCGCGCCGTTCAGGGCATATTCGTGATGGACGCGGTAAAGGAATTTGTTCGTCATGGCAAGGCCGTCCGGGTGCTGCTCCGTCTCGCCTGCCCGGTAATTTTCCGCGCTTAATATTTCGGCGCACGTCTCGTTTTCCAGCGCCGCCTGTAAGATCAGCGCGATCTCGCGCACGGTGGAATAGTGGTTCTCGTCGTGCAGGCCGCTGGTGTTCATGAAATGCGTGTTCGTCAGCCCCAGCGCCGCCGCCTTTTCGTTCATCATGGCGACGAACGCCTCCTCGCTTCCGGCCACGGCCTGCGCCAGCGCCTCCGTCGCCTCCGCGCCGGAGGGCACGACCGCGCCGTACAGCAGGTCGCGCATCGTGACTGTCTCGCCGTTCACAAAGCCCGCCATCGACGCGCCCGCCAGGTACAGGGGGTCAATGATAGCCTGCGTCATGGTGAACGTCGCGTCGAGATCCGGCAGGTTCTCTGCCGCCACCAGCAGCGTCATCACCTTCGTCATGGACGCGGGGTAAATTTTCTCGTCCATGCCCTTTTCGGCCAGCACCGTCCCGCTCTGCACGTCGATCAGCACGGCGGACGACGAATACAGCTCCAGATCGAGCGTCTGGGTGTTCTCCGTCGCCTGCGCCAGCGTCAGGGCAGGCTGTTCAGGTTCGGGGTCGGGTTCCGGTTCCGGTTCCGGCTCTGGTTCGGGTTCAGGCGCCGGCTCCGGGTCAGGCTCCTGCACCGGCTCCTCCGGGACAGTGACCTCCGGCTCGGAGGCAGCGTCCGGCTCGCCGCCTGTGACCGGCGTGTCGAGATAGGGCTTTACGAACTGCCGGTGCGCGTAATAGGCTGCGCCGCCCAGAAGCGCCGCACACACAAGAAGCGTCAGCACGACGCGGAGCACCCGGCGGCGCTTCGCGCGCCTGCGGTCACGCAGGCGTTCAAACGCGGGCGCGTGTTCAGGGTCAAACTGCGATTGTGATTCATGGTTCATGGGAAGCTCTCCTGTCTGGAATTCGCGATATGCTCTATTTTACCACATCTAAGCCCATCCGGAAAGAGGCAATGCAAAAAGCCGCAAACTCCTTGCGGCGCAGGCACTCTACCGCGGGTAGACCGGGCGTTCGGACTTGTAGAGCGAAAAATGGTGATTTTTGCATAGCATTTTGCGGCGCGGCGCAGTATAATATGCTTCAGAAATTAAGAACCGGAGGTCACACATGGAAAAACGTTTTCAAATCGTCACCGACTCCTCCTGCGATCTGCCGCAGGCGCTGGCGGACGAGCTCGATCTTGCCGTCCTGCCGCTGCACGTTCTGATCGGGGAGCATACATACGCCAACTATCTCGACGGCCGTGAGATCGGCTTCAAGGAATTTTACGACAGGCTCCGCAACGGCGAACGTGCCACCACGAGCGCCGTCAACGTCTCGGAGTTCACCGCCGTCATGGAGCAAAAACTGCACGAGGGCCTTGACATCCTCTTCATCGGCTTCTCCTCCGGCCTGAGCACGACGTACCAGTCCGGCGCGATCGCCTGCGGCGAGCTGCGGGAGAAATACCCTGAGCGGAAGCTCATCGCCATCGACTCGCTCTGCGCGTCTCTGGGCGAGGGCCTGCTTCTGTATCTGGCCGCGAAAAAGCAGCAGTCCGGCGCGTCCATGGACGAGGTCGCGGACTACGTCCGCGAGACAATCCCGCACCTTTGCCACTGGTTCACAGTCAACGATCTGATGTTCTTAAAGCGCGGCGGCCGCGTCGACGCGGCGACAGCCCTCGTCGGCACGGTTTTACAGATCAAGCCCGTCATGCACACCGACGACGCCGGAACGCTCAAGAACGTCACCAAGGCCAGAGGCCGCAAGGCTGCGCTCAAGGCTCTCGCGCAGAAGCTGGCCGACACGGCCATCGACCCTGCCAGTCAGACCGTCTTCATCTGCCACGGCGACTGCATCGAGGACGCGGAATACACCGCTGAGCAGATCCGCGCCCTGACCCCGGTCAAGGATATCATCATCAACTACGTCGGCCCCGTCATCGGCGCCCACACCGGCCCCGGCGTGCTGGTGCTGTTCTTCCTGGGAAGCCACCGGTAAAACGTGCCGGTCTTTGAAATTTCTCACATTTTGGGGTGTGCAGCCAGGGAAGCTGCACACCTTTTTCCGTCTTTTCCGGATTCCCTCTTGCTATTTCTGGTTTCTGCAAGTATAATACAGGATGAAAAAGTATCGAAACCCGATCTCAGGAGGTCGTTATGGGCGATAAGAAAAAAATTCTTCTGCTGACCACCGGCGGAACCATTGCCTCCGTCCCCGGCGGCGAGGGACTGGAGCCCCACCGCAGCGACGTGATGGAGCGGGAGCTAAATCAACTGCACACCTATTTTGATATCACCGTTCAGGATGTGATGTGCCTGGACTCCTCCAACATCCGTCCCGAGGAATGGCAGACCATCGCCCGGCACATTTTTGCCCAGC
>OIZX01001450.1_pt1 | contig 12260 bp, 5 predicted proteins | sample 1588621 | NCBI WGS metagenome assembly OIZX01 (sample SAMN03283276) | human gut metagenome | biome: human-associated habitat; material: feces | host: Homo sapiens | place: Peru | collected 2012
AAAATAATAATCTTCTGTTGCATATTGTCTAATTTATAATTTATAATTTACAATTCATAATTCTTTCAGGAATGCTTCCGCTTCTTTCAGCGTCTCCTGCTTTCCCACATCCATCAGCTTGAGATCGTTCTTCACGTATCCCTCAATGCGAACCTTGTCGCAATGCTTCAGATAGAAGTCCATGATGGGGAACTTATCCGGTTCATTCTCCATCAGCGGGAAAAGCGATGGGGCAACCATGTGAATACCCGAGAAAGCATACATCTTATAATCTCTAGGATTGAGATCAGGATAAGGACTTTTCACCTCGCCCGTCTCTATATTCGTCCAGCCAACCAATCGCATGGTATCATCGAAGAGGAGATAACGTTTGGTCTTGCGTTCGCTCACCAGAAGGCGGGCAGCCAAGGGAGCCTTCTCCTTCACAGAATCCGAAGAATCATCTAAAAGTTCCTTCGACTCCATCTGGTAGAACTTCTTCAAATCCACATTACTCAGGATATCTACGTTGTGGATAAGAATGGGCTCTGTCTGATCGAAGAGCGGCCAAGCCTTTCTGATACCACCACCCGTTTCGAGCAGCTTTTCACTCTCATCGCTGATACGGATATCCATACCGAAGTTATCATTTTCCCGGAGATAATCAATGATTTGATTGGAGAAATGATGCACGTTCACTACAATGCGAGTGAAACCGGCATCCTTCAACTGAAAGATGACACGTTTGAGCAAAGGTTCTCCACCTACACTTACCAAGGCCTTCGGAATACGGTCGGTAAGTGGCTTAAGGCGAGTGCCCAAACCTGCTGCGAATATCATTGCTTGCATCATTGCTAAATAGCTATATATTAATGTGCGTGCAAATTTACTAACTTTTTGCGAGATAGCCAAATTTGCACGCTAAATATTATTGTTTTGCAGGCAAAACCTGCTCAATATGCTGTTCTCTATGGCATATTTGCACTTCTACGCCAAACTTCTCGTGGATATGTTCGGCAAGATGCTGGGCTGAATACACACTGCGATGCTGACCGCCCGTACAACCGAAACAGAACATCAGGGAGGTGAAACCGCGCTGGATATAGCGATTCACGTGATGGTCTGCCAACTTATAGACACTCTCCAGGAACGTCAGAATCTCACCATCATCCTCCAGGAATCGGATCACTGGCTCATCCAATCCCGTAAGTTTCTTGTAAGGTTCATATCTACCTGGATTGTGAGTACTTCTGCAGTCGAAAACATAACCGCCGCCATTTCCTGACGGATCTTCAGGGATTCCCTTCTTAAAGGAGAAGCTGAATACCCGCACTACCAACGGTCCCTTGCCATCATACTTGGAATAAGTGGCAGGTCCATCCTGCGGATGCGCACTGTAGATATTGTTATCTGTAATCTTATAACCATCAGCACGGGTTATAGCCGCACTCTCGATGCGCTTAAACTGCGGCAACTCCGTAAGTCGGCGCAGCATATCCATCATATAAGGATATGGGAAAACCTTCTCGCCCATCTTCAGCAGATCACGCAGATTCTGGATTGCAGGCGGAATACTCTCTATGAAGTGTTTCTTGCGCTCGAAATAGCCACGGAATCCATAGGCACCCAACACCTGCAAGGTACGGAAGAGCACAAAAAGACTCAGGCGATGCACGAAATGACGCACAGATGGTACCTCGGTATAGTTTTTCAGCGACTGATAGTACTCCCATACCAACTCGCGGCGGAGCTTGAAGGAATACTTGGCTGAAGCCTGCCAAAGGAAGGAAGCCAGATCGTAATAGAAAGGTCCCTTTCTGCCACCTTGGAAATCAATAAAGTACGGATTGCCATTTTCGTCTAACATTATGTTGCGAGCCTGGAAATCGCGATAGAGGAAACAATCCATCTTTTCTGACGTCAAATCCTTCGCAAAAAGACGGAAGTTGGCTTCCAACTTCAATTCATGGAAATCCAAATCTGTCGGTTTCAGGAAACAATACTTGAAATAGTTGAGATCGAAGAGCACACTGTCCACATCAAACTCCGGCTGAGGATAGCAGTTGGACCAATCCAGCCCACGTGCACCACGCAACTGGATGTTAGGCAACTCACGGATTGTCTTCTTCAGGAGTTCTTTCTCCTTCTGATTGTATCTACCGCCAGCCTCTCTTCCGCCCTTGATGGCATCAAAGAGCGAAGTTCCGCCCAGATCAGTCTGGATATAGCAGAGTTCATCATCACTCACAGCCAGAATCTTAGGCACCGGCAACTGACGGAGGTTGAAATGATTAGCCAGATACACGAAAGCGTGATCCTCATCACGGCTCGTACCGATAACACCTATCACCGTATCCCCATCCTGCTTGATGATACGGAAATATTGGCGGTTACTTCCCTGCCCTGCCAGCTTGATGACATCAGCAGGCTCTTCGCCAGCCCATTGCTTGTAGAGATTAATTAGCTTTTCCATCATCATTCAATTTTCTGCGTTTTCTGTCATCATCTATCTTCTGTGCGAAGTTATCACCGATGAAGAGAAGCAATAAGATACCTAGCGTAGTGAGGAAAGAATTCGTAGTAGTCATTCCTAACTCCGCCTTTGTTATATAAATCAGTCCTCCGATAACGACCAGGAAGACCAATGCCTTTTTCCAATCAATATTATGCATGATACTCAAAAAACTATTTGTTCTGCAAAGATACAACATTTTTCCGGTTTTTGCAATAGGTAGAGGGTTGCAGCAAGGGTTGTCATCGGGGTTGTTTTGAAAAAGAAAACCGCCTGTGGGCAAATCGGATGTCCACAGACGGTTTTTCTTTATGATATACTATACTTTTTTATTTCTCGCTCTTTACTCGCAAGAACTTATCTACCATCATCAGGTTGCTGAACTTGAATGATGGCTTGCATGCCTTCCTGGTCTTCAACTTGATGGTGAAGAGGTCGTGGGTGCCTTCTACCGCAGGCTGTTCACCGATGTTGACGAAGGTAGGGTAGATCAGCTTGCTGCCGTCAGAGTGGAGGCGGTCCTTGGAGATGTTCTCCATCTTGCCCATATCCTTGACGTCGATGCCGATGAACTCGAAGTCGGTGGCATTGTATGGCAAGGCAAAGCTCAGGGCATTGAGCGATACGAGATCCTTGCCCTTCACGGTGAGGGTGATGACGTCGCCTGCCTGGTATGCCTTCTTGTCGGCTACGAGCGAGATGCTGCCTGCAACAGGAGCCACCTGCTTGCTGCTTACACCGCTCTTCAACTGGGTGGCAACCACCGAGATGTCGTAGGCATCAATCAAGCCGTTGCGGTTGATGTCGCCATTGCTTACATAGCCCTCGAAGTCCTTGTCGCCCTTGCGCAGACCGCAATAGTTGAGATAAGAAGTGAAGTCGTTCTCATCGATGCGGTTATCGTTGTTGATGTCGCCCGGCTTCTTCATCTTGCTGCCTGGGGTCTTGAATACATACAACTCAGTACCTGACGCCTGTCCGCCTTTGGTCTCCTCAACGGTCATCTTCACATACTGTGCCTCTGGCTCACCCTTGAACTTGTATTCCTTTACACCCCCATCCTTGTTCCACTCGAAGGTGCCGTTCTCAGTCCAGTTGCTGCCATCGAAACTTGTTGCGATGCGTCCCTTGTAAATCTGTCCGTGACTGTCACGCTCTGAGCTTGGCAGATACTGAATCTTGTCGAGCTTGGCGATGCCATGCAGGTTCATCGTCATGTCGAATGGCAATACGCCTTCCTTCTTGTAGTAGTCGGTGTGCCAGTAGTTCTTCTCGTTGAAGTCGAACATCTTGGCTACCTCCAGTCCTTCCCAGTCTGGGGTGGAGTTGGTGGCTGTGATGTCACGGATTGCCTCGTCGAGAGGGTCCTTGATGGTTCGTCCCTTCAGGGTGGTCCACTCTGATGCCCCGTCCTTGTTCACCGCTCTCACCTGTATGTCATACTCGGTTTCTGGTTTCAGATTCTCGATGGTGAATTCAGTGCTGCGGATGGTGGAGTGGAGCATACCGTCAATCTTCACTTCATAATAGTCTGCATTTGCCTGCTTGTCCCAAGCTGCAGTGATGGTGAATGCCTTGTTGGCGCCCTCTGCGTCCTTCAGGCTAGCTTGAGGGGCATTCAGTGCACCGGCTGATTTGAGCAGGGCATCGCTGTTGTCGAACTGGTAGCCGTCCATGCGAAGTTCGATGGCATTGGCAGTCACGTCGGTTTTTGCCAGATGGATGCATACCATCGGGTTCTTTGTGATGTCCACTTTCTCGAAGTCGCTGCCTTTGGTGGCAAAGCGGTTGAACTGTGGAGCCTTGTCGTAGAACCAGGCGTTCTCCGTGGAGCGGAGAGCCTCCATCGTGCTCACCTCGGTCAGTTTCACAGTCTTTCCACCCATCTTAGCAACCAGCTTCTTGGGAGCCTGGCTCACGTTGATGCGAATCTCTGTAGACTGGTTCTTCTCCTGTCCGGCAAAGTTGCCCCTGGTCTTGTCGATATTGACGGTGAGGCGGTCTTTAACCAATGAGGAGTGGATGTGGGTTGTGGCGTGCTCACCGATGCGGTAGAGCTCGGTCTTGCCATCATCATCATAGAGACTGTAGTCAGACTCTCCGTATGGATAAAGCTCGAAGATGCGGTTGGTGTTGTCTATCTGCGAAACGTTGTTGTTAGGGTTCACCATCGGAATGATGGCCCCTCTCTTCACGAACACAGGCAGTTTCCAGTAAGGCGCATCAAACTCGTTGATGATTCTTCCGCCCTGGTATACCTTTCCGTTGAAGTAATCCACCCATTCTCCCTCTGGCAGATAGATGCCGTTACGGATGTCGTTGCCCTGCTTGTCCATTCTGGTCTCCTTGTAGATAGGAGCCACGAGGAAGTAAGGACCGCACATAAACTGATATTCCGTAGCCTTGCCCAGGGTGTAAGGGTTCGGGTCGTCGAGGAACATCGCTCTCATCAACGGCTTGCCGGTCACAGCCTCATGGGCTGCGGTGTAGATGTATGGCATCAGTTCTGACTTCAGCTTGAGGTAAGTTCTGTTGACGGATGCTGATGGTTCGCCGAGGATGAACGGATACTTGGCATTGGAGCCCCAGCCGTCCATGTTGAGTCCCATCGCAGTGAAGGTCTTCCATTCAAACTCACGCATGTTCATGATTGGGTTCTTTCCGCCAAAGATACCGTCCAGGTCGGAGGTGATGTTGGAGAGACCGGAAAGACCTGCGCCGATGAAGGTAGGGATATGGAAACGGATGTATTCCCAGTCGCCACCTGTCTGGTCGCCCGACCAGATGGATGCATATCGCTGTGTGCCTGCCCATCCGTCGAGAGAGATGATGAACGGGCGTGCGTTGTTGCCATAGTAAGGCATGATCTGCGCCACGTCGCTCACGCCGTTGAGTCCGAAGGAGTAGCCGTCGCCCACCCATGCCACGTCGGTCTTGAGCACTCTCACTCCTGCGGTGCCCACCTCTTTCACGATGTCGCGCTGCAACAGTGCCTCGATGCTGTCCTTAGGGTGAAGGTCTGACTGGGTCCAGAGACCAATCTCCACGCCGTGCTTGCGGGCATAGTCGCCAAACTGCTTCAGGTTCTCGATGTTGCCGTCGAGGGTTGATTCCTGGCCATAACCGGCTCCGTATCCATCGTTAGGCAGGAACCATCCCAAAGGCATGTCGTGGTTCACGTAGCGGTCGATGGCAGCTCGGGCAGAGAACTGATAGTTGTTCTTCTCGCCATTGAGCGACTCCTTGATGCCCGTCTTGTCGCTGGCACTCTCCTTGTAGCTCTTGCCGTCCTCGAAGGTCATGGTGCGACCCTTGTCTGCCTCTTTCCAGTAGTCACGGTTGTAGGCATTGAGGTGTCCCTCGTAGAAACCGAACTTAGGCAGCAGCACCGGGTTGCCCGTCAGCTGATAGTATTCGCCCAGCAGGTCGGTAGGCTTTTCGCCCACCATGAAGAATACGTCGAGGTTCTTCGATTCGTGGGATAGCTTCACGCTGCCCTTCTGGGTGGAACCGAAGTCGTAGAGTCCCGGCTTGAAGGTGTACCACATGAAGCCATAGCCGGCTGTAGACCAGTAGAATGGGGCAGGTGAAGCCACGCCGCCATCCACCCAGTTGTTGGTGTTCACGATTTCAATCTTTTCTCCCTTGTGAGAGAAGCGTCCGTTCTGCACGCCACCGCCGAAGTAGTATTCGTCTGGCTGCTCCTGGAGGGTGAGCGTCACCTTCTCCGGAGTGAAGGTGGATGGTGCGCTCTGGGTAGCCACGGTCTTGCCGTTCTCGGCGTTTACAATCTTGAACAGTCCGGTGGTCTTGTTGAAGATAACCTTTGCCTTGCTGCTGGCGAGGGTGATTTCATCGCCCTGCTCAGTAATCTGCAGGCTGCCCACCTTGGTGCGTGGATTGTCCACCAGGATGTGAGCCTCAGGCTTTGCCTCCGGGTCTCTCATCACGCCACCGTTGTGGTCTTCAAAGATTCTGAAGATGTTTTCGCCGTAGAAGTCAACTGCCACTCTGCGGTGGTTGGCGAAGCAGAGTTCTACAGTTGTCGGGTTGATTCTAAGAATCTGCACGCCGTCTGCCTGCGCAGCCTGTGCTGTGATGGCTGTCGAAGCAGACGGAGTTTCGTTAGTTGCGTTGGCAACCATAGGCAGGCTTACAGCCACTGCCAATGCATTGCCAACGTACATTTTTCTATAGATGTTATTCATTTCGTTTTATTTGAAACAGATATTTTCTGTTATCCCTTCAGTGGGTTACTTCAGAATCACACCGCTGTTGTCGGTAGGGTTCTGGGTAAGAGTGCCAGGATATGCATTGATGGCATTCTGAGGGATATAGTATGTTACGCGATAGTCAGATGCCTTCACCTCCTCGTGCTGGTTGTGAGGACCTGGGTAGTCGCGTGTCAGCGAGTGACCGTTGCGGAACACGTCATAGCTGCGCTCTGCCTGGTAGGCAAGTTCCAGCTGGCGCTCCTTGTCAATCAGTTCGAAGGCGTTGTCGGCGTTGAGCTTACCTGCAGGATAACCACCGTTTACGATGGAGCGGTTGCGGATGGTGTTGAGGTCGGTGAGCGCCTTGTCATATTCGCCGAGCTTGGCGTATGCCTCTGCACGGTTGAGGTAAATCTCGCCCAGACGGCTGATGACCGGTGAGTGAAGCTGAGAGTCCTCACCCTCGCGCGAACACTTCACGATGTAGAACTGTGGATACTCACGGTTCACGGTGATGTAGTTGTCGAGCATGCCCTGATACTCTTTGCCATTATAGTTGATGGTATAGTACTCGTCGTCGGCACTGACCAGAGTGAGGTCGTAGGAGTTGCCGTTCTTGTCGGTGCAGGATACCTTGTCGCCATTGTGCTTGGTGTCGAACTGGGCATAGTGCTTGTTGCCGTCGCTGCCCACATATACGAAGCGGAACACTTCCTTGTCTCCGGTGTATGTAGGCTCGATGAAGTTGGCACGTGCATCTACAATCTTCTTTGATGCAGGACGCCAGTCGTTGCGGCCCGTCTCGTTGAGCAGGTCGATGTATTTCTCGCTGGCGTACATCTCTCCCCATCCCATGCCACCGATGTTGGAATACATACCGCCGATTCCATAGTAGTGGTCCCAGCCTGAGTATTCAGAAGCCACGCGCTTCACCACGAAGATGTCCTCCTTGTTGTCCTCAGGAACGATGGTGTTGTACTCCATGAACTCCTCGCGTGGAAGCAGAGAGTAGTCGCTGTTTCCGATTACCTTGTTGGAATAGTCAACGGCGAGCTGTGCATACTCCCGGTTAGGGTTCTCGTAGGTGCCGCTCATATAGAGATAGATGCGTGAGAGCATCGCCTGGGCTGCAGCCTTTGATGCGTAGGCTGGACCACGGTTCGTGCTGAGCAGCTGCTCTGCCTTCTTCAGGTCGTTGATGGCCTGCTCGTAGGTCTGCTGCACGGTGGCACGGTCGCCGAGCTGCAGGTCGAGGATGTTGTCTGGGGTACCGTTTACGATAGGCACACCCAGGTTCTTCTCCGGTGCCTGGTAGTAAGGACGACCGTAGGCACGGCAGAGGTAGAAATACATCATGCCACGCACGTAGTAGCATTCGCCGAGTGAGTTGTCGATTTCGGTGCTTTGTCCCTCATTTATCATGTTGATGATGTTGGAAGCCTGTGCGATGGCCTTGTAGCCTGAGTCCCAGAAGCTCTGCAGACGATAGTTGTTCGGCGTGCGTGAATAGGTGATGAACTCGAAGAAGGCATCGGTTGAAGAACCACGGATCACCATGTTGTCACCTGCATACTCTCCGCAACGGTGCATAGGGTCAGACCAGCTCTTGAGCTGAGCATACATACCGTTGAGCAAGGCATCGAGGTTGCTCGCAGGATTGTTCTTTATCTGTTCGTCCGACATGCTGTAGGTCGGGAAACGCTCAATGTCGCAAGAACCCAGGAGGGTTGCGCCAAGCATGAGCATCAATATACTTTTATTCATTTTCATTGTTGTCAAGAATTTAGAATGTTAAGTTAACACCAAGCATAAACTTGCGTACGGCTGGATAAACTGAGATGCCTCCAGTGTTGGTTACGCTCAGCACTCCCTTGTCGTTGGTGCCTGCTGGCAACTCTGGGTCAACGCCAGAATAGTCGGTGATGGTAAACAGGTTCTCGCCTGATACAGAGAGGCGCAGGGTCTGGATGCCATACTTCTTCAAATCGAAGTTGTAACCCAGGGTGAGTGAGCGCAACTTCAGGTAGTCTGAGCTTTCCAGATAGCGTGATGATGCCAGGTTACCCTTGTCCTGGTTGTTGTACATGGCACGTGGGTGAGTGGCGATGTCGCCTGGCTTCTCCCAGCGGCTCCAGCCTTTCTGCAGCTTCATCTGGTTGCGGTCGCCGGCATAGGCTCCGTCGGAGTCGAACTCCTGGCGATAGTAGCTGTAGATCTGGCCGCCAAGTGAATAACCGAAGTTTGCCTGCAGGTCGAAGTTCTTGTAGAACAGAGAGGTGGAGAAGCTGCCATATACATCAGGAGATGCCTTGCCACACTTGTAGTATGAAGCCTTGGAATAGCTGTCGGTTACCACCTTGTTGCCATTCGCATCGTCCATATACCACTGTGGCTTTCCGTCCTCTGGGTTAACGCCAGCCCATTCCTTCATATAATAGGTGTCTACAGGCTCGCCAATCTCAAGGATGCGCTGTGCTGTACCTGCAATCGATGTACCGTCACTGATCAGCACTGGCTTCACTACATAGTTGCCGTTGGCATCACGCTGCTTGTAGAGGTCTCTCAGTTCGTTGCTGTTGTGGGAGATGTTGGCTGTAACATTCCATGTCAGGTCCTTTGTGCGGATGATGTCTCCGCCAACGGTGAACTCGATACCGGTGTTGCGCATCTTGCCGATGTTCTTCCAGATGGATGTCACGCCCACCAGTCCCGTTACAGGCACCTGGTAGAGGATGTTGCTGGTGTTCTTGATGTAGTAGTCGAGGGTGGCATGCAGGCGGTTCTGCCAGAAAGAGGCATCCACACCCACGCCTGTGGTATAGGTCTTCTCCCATGTCAGGTCCTTGTTTCCTATCTGAGAGATGAGCGCACCTGGATTCTCATTATAGGTGGCACCCACTGAGTAGAGAGAGTAGGATGGATAGAGGGAGGTAGGCACATTACCTACAGAACCGAAGGCGGCGCGCAGCTTGAGCTGGTCTACCCAGTCTGCCTTGAACCATGACTCGTTGTTGATGTTCCATGCTCCACTTACGGAGAAGAAGTTACCATAGCGGTTGTTGGAACCGAAGTTGGAACGGCCGTCACGGCGCAATGAGAGCTCTCCGTAGTAGCGGCTGTCGTAGTCGTAACGCCACTGTGTGAAGTAAGACTGCTTTGCCCATGCCGTGCGGTAACCGTTGGCCATCTCCGGCTTGGCAGCTGTCATGAAGTCCTCGAATCCTGAGATGAATCCTGTGGCATACACATCGGTATACTTCATTTCATAGTCGTTGAACTCGTAGGCGAGCAAAGCGTTGACGTTGTGTTTGCCCCAGCTCTTCTTGAAACGGAGCAACTGGTTGGTATAGCGGCGGGTAGATACATAGTTGTACTCTGTGGTGCGGCCATTCACTCCCTCGCCTGAACTAGACTTCGGATCGTAGTAGCCGTGAGTCTGGCTGTTGTAGTAACTGTAGTTGTTGACAGATGAGAATGTGAGCCAAGGAGCTATCTTGATGTCGAAATCCAATCCGCCAGACAGGTCGTAGGTGGTACTTGTTGAGTAGTTGCCTGCGGCAAGGTCGTTCAGATAGTTGGTTGCCTTGGAGTTCACCCATCCGGCATAGTAGTTTGGCACCAGGTTGCCGTTCTCATCGTAAGGGCTATCCCATGGCATCATGGAATACATGGCGCCCACGCTATACTGCTTGTCCTTGTCGTTGGTGCGTGAACCGCTGATGTTCGGCTTGATGGTGAGCCACTCGTAAGGCTTGTAAACCACCTTGATACGGGTGCTGTAGCGGTTCATGTCATAACCCTTGACGGCACCTTCTTCCTTGAAATAGCCCAGGGTGAACATTGACTGTATGTTCTCGCTTCCACCATTGAGGGTCAGGTTATAGTCCTGGGTGGAACCGGTCTTCTTGGCAAGCTTGAACCAGTCGAAGTTGGAGTTTCTCAGGTCTTCGTTCCAGCGTGGGAAGTTCACTGACTCCACATTCTGGAACGACTTATAGTAGTCGTAGAATTCCGCACCGTCCATCATCTCCAGGTTGCCACGGTTCAAAGTGCTCAGACCGGCCTTGGCAGACAGGGAGATAGACATCTTTTCGTGCTTGGCTTGCTTGGTGGTGACTACTACGACGCCGTTGGCACCCTCTGAACCATAGATGGCTGTTGAGGCTGCATCCTTCAATACGGTCATCGTCTCGATGTCGTCAGGGTTGAGGTCGCCGGCACTGTTGCCCACAATGACTCCATCCACAACCCAGAGAGGAGCTGTGGCACCATTGATGGAAGTCTGTCCACGGATAATAATGGCTCCCGTAGAGCCAGGACGACCAGAACCAGGAGCTACATACACACCCGAAACCTTGCCGTTGAGCATGTTTTCAACGGTGGCAGATGTGATGTCTTTCAGTTTTTCTCCCTTGATATTTGCCATGGCACCAGTGAGGCTCTCTTTCTTCTGAGTGCCGTATCCCACTACGACAACCTCTTCGAGCGACTCGGTGTCTTCCTCCAGTGAGATCTTCATGCCGTTGCTGGCTTTCACCTCAGTCTCCTTGAATCCGACATACGAAATCTGTAGGGTAGCGTTGGCGTGGGTATTGAGTTCAAACTCACCATTCAGGTCGGTTACGGCAGCCAGTTTGGTGCCTTTTACTTTCACACTTGCTCCAATGACAGGTTCTCCTGTTTTGGAATCGATGATGGTTCCCTTAATCTTTCCTGTTTGTTGTGTAACAGTCAGTAGCTCATTAGATGTTGGGTAGTTAGCGTATGCAGCATTTGCAGCCAGGATAGAGGCGCATACGAGCATACCTACCTTTAGATTTTTTGCCATACTTTGTTCTGTTCGTTCTTGCAGGCTTTTCATTTCTTAATTCCGTTGTAAGCTGCTATTATATTGTATATAGTCAGCTTGCATTTACCAGTTTTTGCACCTATATTAGTGCCTGCTTAGATAAACTTCAAGGTTTAAAATCTGATACTTGGTGCAAAGATATATTAAATTTTTGATAAACCGACAAGTTTTTACCAATTTTCTTTCGTATTGATGAGGATTTTATAAAGTTGTTATAAAATCCTCGTTTTTTGTGATAAAAGTTTACGAATGAGGGTAGAGATTACAATTTATTTTAGTTGCATCAACTGTTCTCGTGTTAACCCAGTTATTTCCATGATGGTAGCATCCTCCATGCCTTTCGACAGCATTTTCCTGGCAATATCCAAAGCTTTCTGGTTCATGCCTTTTTCCATGCCTAATTCCATACCCTCCGCAAGTCCTTCTTGCTTACCTTCTTGCTTCGCCGTATCAATGGAATTCTTGATATCCCTATATGCCTTCTTACTAGCTTCATACTCCCGAATCTCCTGAGGAGTAAACTTGGCAATTTCGGCTTCTTCGAAAAGTCGGTCGAAAACCTTATCGCACAGCTCCTTCGGACGCTGGGTAAGCTTGTAGAGGTTCTTCAAGGCATAAAGCCACTTTTCGTAGAGCGTCTCCAGTTCTCCTAAGGTCTTATTGAACTTGGCAATCTCTACATAGATAAACTCCAGCTTATCGTAGA
>OIZX01001453.1_pt1 | contig 12237 bp, 10 predicted proteins | sample 1588621 | NCBI WGS metagenome assembly OIZX01 (sample SAMN03283276) | human gut metagenome | biome: human-associated habitat; material: feces | host: Homo sapiens | place: Peru | collected 2012
TGTCGCTCATGCCGTACTGCGTGACCATCTTGCGGGCCAGCTCCGTCGCGCGTTCGATGTCGTTCGATGCGCCGGTCGTGGCGATGCCGAAGACGACCTGCTCGGCGGCACGGCCGCCCAGCATGGTCTGCAGCTCGACGATGAGCTCTTCCCTGCTGGACAGGAACTTTTCCTCCTCCGGCATCTGCATGGTGTAGCCCAGTGCGCCGGAGGTATGCGGGACGATGGTGATCTTGGAGACGGGCTGCGAGTGCTTCTGCAGCGCCGCGACCAGCGCGTGGCCGACCTCGTGATAGGACACGATGCGCTTTTCGGTGTCGGTCAGGACGGTGCCCTTCTTCTCCGTGCCTGCGATGACAAGCTCGAAGGACGTCAGCAGATCCTGCTGGTTGACGGCCTTACGGCCCATGCGCACGGCGCGCAGCGCCGCCTCGTTGACGAGGTTGGCAAGGTCTGCGCCGACCGCGCCTGCGGTCGCCTGCGCGAGCTTGTGCAGGTCGACGTCTTCCGCCAGCTTGATGTTTCTCGTGTGGACGCGCAGCGTCTGGTAGCGTCCGGCGAGATTGGGCCGGTCGACGATGATACGGCGGTCAAAGCGGCCCGCACGCAGCAGCGCCTTATCGAGAATCTCAGGCCGGTTCGTCGCGGCAAGAATCACAACGCCCTTGCTCGAATCAAAGCCGTCAATCTCGGCCAGCAGCTGGTTGAGCGTCTGCTCGCGCTCGTCGTTGCCGCCGAATTTGGAGTCTCTCGTGCGGCCGATGGCGTCAATCTCATCAATAAAGATGATAGCCGGGGCGACCTTCGCCGCCTGCTGGAACAAATCGCGCACGCGGCTTGCGCCGACGCCGACGAACATCTCCACGAAATCAGAACCGGAGATTGAGAAGAACGGCACGCTCGCCTCGCCCGCGACGGCCTTGGCCAGCAGCGTCTTGCCGGTGCCCGGAGGGCCGACCAGCAGCGCACCCTTCGGCAGCTTCGCGCCGATGGCGGCGTATTTCTGCGGGTTATGCAGGAAATCGATGATCTCGACGAGCGATTCCTTGGCCTCGTCCTGTCCGGCGACGTCGGCAAACGTGACGCCGGTGGACTTTTCCATATAGACCTTGGCCTTGCTCTCGCCGATGCCGCCGATGCCGCCGCCCATGCGCTTCGTCATGCCGCGCATGAGAAGGCTGAACAGGGCGTACATGATGATAATCGGCAGGAGCCACGTGACGATGAAGGTCACAATGGGACTGGCCTGCTCGACGATCTCAGTGTTGTATGACACGCCCTGCGCGTCGAGCCGGGCCTTCAGGTCGTCATTCGAGACGTTGGGGATATAGCCGGTGTAATACAGCCGCTGCTGCGACGACGGCTTCTTGGCCTCGTCTCGCGTCAGGATGACCATGCGGTCGGACTGGAACTCCAGCTCGGCGATCTCGTCCTTGTCGAGATACGTCTGGAACTCGTTATAGGTAATCTCCGACAGATACGCATTGGCGATGGTCGTATAAAGCGAGTTGATGAGCAGCGTCGCAATCAGCGCTGCGACCATCAGAAAAATGATCCGGCGGCCCTGCCGTCCATCGTCGCCGTTCTGCGGCTTATTGTCCTGCGGTTTTTTGTTTTTGGGGTCGTTATTCAAGAAACGCACCTTCCTCCTGTGAAAACGTGGGAAATTTTAGTAGGGAATTTTCTGTTACAAATCTTATCACACCCGCCCCGCATTTACAAGAAAGAACCTGCGGCGGGCAGGTAAATTTTCTGTGAATTGTGAGATTGGGATTGAGGTTTCCGAAAGAAGCTGTTATACTGTATTGTGAATTATTATGACAAGCTGGAGAAACTATGGAACAGAAAAAATGGAACCGGAACGACCGCCGCCCGCCCGTCCGCCGGATGCAGGAGACCGCGGAGGCCGCCGAAAATATGCTGGAGGGCCGCAACGCCGTACAGGAGGCGCTTGCCGCAGGCCGTCCCATCGACAAGCTTTACATCGCCGCCGGAGAAACCGACCGCGCCCTTGCACGGCTGGCCTCCATGGCAAGGGAAGCAGGAGCCGCTGTCGTGGAAACCGACCGGCGCAAGCTCGACCAGCTTTCGGCCACGGGCGCGCATCAGGGCGTCATTGCCATGGTCGCGGCGCACGCCTATGCAACGGTCGATGAAATTCTCGAAAACGCGAAAAGCCGGGGCGAAGCCCCGCTGATCGTCATCTGCGACGAGCTTTCCGACCCGCACAATCTGGGCGCGATCATCCGCACGGCAGAGTGCGCGGGCGCGCATGGCGTGATCATCCCAAAGCGCCGCAGCGTCGGTCTGACCGCCGTTGTGGGCAAGGCCTCTGCGGGCGCACTGGAATATCTGCCGGTGGCGCGTGTGGCCAATCTGGTCAGCGCCATCCGCGAGCTGCAGAAGGCCGGCGTCTGGGTCTTCGGCACGGCGGCAGACGGCGCTACGCCGCTCTATCAGGCTGACCTCAAGAGTCCTGCCGCCATCGTCATCGGCAACGAGGGTGACGGCATGAGCCGCCTCGTGGCTGAAGTGTGCGACTTTAAAGTCAGTATTCCCATGCGCGGCCAGATCTCATCCCTCAACGCGTCGAACGCCGCCGCAATTTTATTGTACGAGGCCGTCCGGCAGCGGGGATAATTTCCCGTTCCTGTTTCTCTGCGGGCCGGGTACGGCGGTTTGTAGGGCTGATGCCCACATCGGTCTGGCAGAACAAACCGCTTTTACGAAAATCTACGGCGAATTCGCAGTTTCCCAACGGGCCGACAGAGTCGTCGGCCCCTACGCCGCAGTTTTCCAGTCCGCCGTATCCCGTAGGGGCGGACGACTCTGTCCGCCCGCAGGATGCACCGCTTTTTACGGAAACCTTCGGCAAAATCGCAACTTCCCTGCGGGCCGACAGAGTCGTCGGCCCCTACAGAGTCTCGGCGAATCCGTACTACCCTGCAAATTTCGAACGCAAGGCGTTTTTACCGCAGATATTAAAACGCAACTACCTACAAATCTGATGTACCGTAACAGGCGGCGCGTACCAAATCGCCCGTAGGGTGAGTACGTGTGTTCGCAGCGACTGAAAATAAGGGCTTGCCTGAACTGTACCCGCAGTACGCACCAAACCGTAACCCAGCGCCCCTTTTCTCCCCATTCTTTTCCGGCAAGACGGAAAAGAATGGGCCGCCGGAGGCATGACCAACCAAATCAAAAAAAGAGAGGCATACCAGATGAAGAAATTTCTGAATGAATTCAAGACCTTTATTTCGCGCGGCAACGTCATGGATATGGCAATCGGCGTTGTGATTGCGACGGCGTTCGGCAAGATCAGCGCCAGTCTTGTCGCGGATATCATTATGCCGCTCATCGGCTGTCTGATTGGCGGCGTGGATCTGGCGACGCTCAATATCACGCTCAAGCCTGCCGTCATGGACGGCGAAACGGTCGTGTCCGAGGCCGTCGTGCTGGGGCTTGGAACATTTCTGACCACGATCATCGATTTCCTGCTCATTGCGTTCGTCGTGTTCCTTGTCGTCAAGGCCATGAATATGGCAAAGGCGAAGCTGGAAAAGCCCGCCGAGCCGGAGCCTGAGAAGCAGCCGGAGCCGACAAAGGAGGAGCAGCTTCTGACGGAAATCCGTGATCTGCTGAAAAATAAATAAAATTCCAAACGGACGCGATGACCGCGTCCGTTTTTTGTACAGTTTCAGGACTTTTCATTTGCCTATAAATCTGATAGACTAATTGCATCAAAATCAGGAGGGTTCCTTATGTCTGCTTCCTGTCAGAAAATCGACCTGCCCAGCTGGCCGCGCAAGGATATTTTTTCCTTCTTCTCTGCGCTCGACCAGCCGTTTTACAGCGTCTGCTTCCGCGTGGACGTGACGCAGCTGCATACATATGCCAGGACGCACAGCCTGTCCTTTTATTATGCCATGACCTATCTCGTCACGCAGGCGGTCAACGCAGTCGAGAACCTGCGTTATACCATCCGGGACGGCAGCGTTTTCCTGCTGGATAAACGCACGCCGAGCTTTACGGAGCTGAAAAAGGGCAGCGAGCAGTTCCAGATCATCACGTGTCCGTGTGAGGGAACGCTGGAAGACTTCTGCCGGGCCGCAAAGGCGCGGAGCGAAGCGCAGACGTCGTTTTTGGAGACGGCCTCCGAGACGGACGATCTGATCTATATCTCGTGTCTGCCGTGGTTCGACCTTACCTGCTGCACGAATGAGCGGCAGATTGATACAGACGACGCCATCCCGCGCATCACCTGGGGCAAATACGTCCGGCAGGAAAACGGTCGCGAAACGCTGGGCCTTTCCATTGAGGTCAACCACCGGCTTGTCGACGGCGTCCATCTGGGCCGGTTCTATGAGGCCCTGCAAACAAAAATCAACGAGTTAAAGTAGGCGTTTTTTCCATGAAAAACAGCAAGCTCGCCGCGCTTCGCGCGGCGTTTCCCTATACCGTGCCGATCTTCGCGGGCTTCTGGTTCCTCGCGATGGCCTACGGCATTCAGATGAGCACGTCCGGATTTTCCTTCTGGTACCCGATGGTCATGAGTGCCGTCATTTACGGCGGCAGTCTGGGATTCGTCGCCGTGAGTATGCTCCTGTCCCCGTTCGCGCCCGTGCAGACGCTTTTGATGACGCTCATGATTCAGGCGCGGCACCTGTTCTACGGCATTTCCATGCTGGACAAGTATAAAAACCTCGGCCCGAAAAAATATTACCTCATCTACGCCATGTGCGACGAAACGTTCAGCGTCAATTATACCGCCAAAATTCCGGAAACTGTCGACCGGGGCTGGTTTTACTTCTTCGTCACGCTTCTCAATCAGCTCTATTGGGTCAGCGGCGCGACGATTGGCGGGCTGCCCGGCAGATTGCACCGCTTTTTATGGAAGTCTGCGGCGAATTCGTAACTTCCCTGCGGGCGGACAGCGTCTGTCCGCCCGCAGGATGCACGAAACGTAACCATCGCCCCGCTTCTCCCCTATCTTTTCCCGCAAGACGGAAAAGATAGAGCCGCCGGAGGCATAACCACCCATCCGATATGCAGAAAATCTCCCTGCCAAGCGGGGAGATTTTTTTATATTGTTATATATTAAGGTGTCACTGTATCTCCCCTTGAAAATTGTCCACATCTGTGCTATGATTAGTGTGTATAATTTTGTGCTTTTTCTGCCTGCGCGGCAAATACAGAAAGGAGCTGCGCCATGTATTCTTCCGCTTACGTCTGGGCCAAGGTTCTGGGACATATGGAAGCCCGCCTGACCCCGCAGGTTGTGTCGACCTGGTTTGACGACACTGAGATTCTTGAGCTGACGGACGAAAAGCTCGTGCTCTACTCCCCCTCCTCCTTCCGCAAGGACATCATTCTCCGCCGCTGCGTCGGCTATATCAAGGAAGCCATGCAGGAGATCTTCCAGCTGAACGTCGACGTCGTCGTGCTCGACGATACGGAGATCGAGGCTTACCGCGGCAAATCGCAGAAGCCGGAGTTCATCGAGTTTAACCCGCAGTTCACCTTTGACAACTTTGTCGTCGGCTCCTCGAACCGCTTTGCGCACGCCGCCGCCGTTTCCGTGGCCAATAACCCGGCGGAAACGTATAATCCCCTGTTCATCTACGGCCCGTCCGGCCTTGGCAAGACGCATCTGCTCTATGCCATCGCCAGCGTCGTGCATAAGAACCACCCCAGCTATAATATCGTCTATATCAAGGGCGACCAGTTTACGAACGAGCTGATTGCCGCCCTGCAGGAGGGCCGGAACAACGAGTTCCGCTATAAATACCGCAACGCCGACCTGTTCCTCGTCGACGATATTCAGTTTATCGCCGGCAAGGAATCGACGCAGGAGGAATTTTTCCATACCTTCAATAACCTCTACGAGAACCACCACCAGATCGTCCTGACCGCCGACCGGCCGCCCAATGAAATGCTGCGTCTGGAGGACCGTCTGAAAACCCGGTTTGAGTGGGGCCTGATTGCGGATATTCAGCCGCCTGACTTTGAGACGCGCATGGCAATCATCAAGAACAAATCCGTCTCGCTCGGCTTCGACCTGCCGAACGACGTGTGTACGTTCATTGCCGAAAACGTGACCTCCAACGTGCGTCTGCTGGAGGGAACGGTCAAAAAGATCCGCGCCTACCACGACCTTGACAACATGGAGCTGACCGTTCCGAACGTGTCCCGCGCCATCAAAGACATGTACAACAAGGAAAAGGCCGAAAATCTGCCCACGCCGAACCTCATCATCGGCGAAGTCTCCCGGTTCTATAACATTGAGGAATCCGTCATCCGCGGCACGCTCAAAAACAAGAACACCGCTGAGGCGCGGCAGGTCGCCATGTATCTGGTGCGAAAGCTCACAAATCTGAGTCTGCCCGACATCGGCAAGGAATTCGGCCGCGACCATTCGACCGTCATTCATTCTCTCAAAAAGGTCGAGCAGCAGCTTGCCTCCGGCGCCGGAACGCTCGCCGACAACATCCGCGACATTACGGCCAACATCAACAGCAAGCTCTGATTTTGTCCACAGCCCCCTGTGGAATCCACACACAGTTTCTGTGGAAAGCTGTGAAACAGAGGTTTCACAAAAATGCGTGTTGATAACATTCTTTTTTCTGCACATCCGCCTGTGGATAAAAAAGCGTTGCTGTGCCTAGGCGAAAACAGCTTTTCCACATAAAATTCCCCTACTGCTACGTACTTCTAAAAAATATCCTTTCTTTCTCTTGAAAGAAGAAACGGAGGAAGTTCCATGAAATTTACCTGTGAAAAAACCGCGCTGGTGAGCGCCATCTCCGTCGCCTCCCGTACCGTCGCACAGAAGAGCACCATTCCGGCGCTCGAAGGAATTTATATCCGGGCCGGCGTAAAGCTGACGCTTTCCGGTTATAATCTCGAAACGGGCATCACCATCTCCGTCGACGCCGAGATTCAGCAGACCGGCGCCTGCATCATGCCCTCCCGTCTCTTCTTCGACATCATCCGGAAGCTGCCGGACGATACCGTCAGCATTTCGGTCGACGAAAAGTTCAAGGTCTCCATCCGCGGCGGCATTTCCTCGTTCACCATTACGGCCATGTCCTCCGAGGACTACCCGGAGCTGCCGGAGGTCGAATCCGATAAGGGCATCAGCCTGCCGCAGAACGAGCTGAAGGCCATGATCGGCGGCACCAGCTTCGCTGTCAGCGAAAATCAGGCACGACCCATCCATACCGGCTGCCTGTTTGAAGTAGAGGATTCCTCCATTACAGTCGTCGCCGTAGACGGCTACCGGCTGGCGCTGCGCCGCTGGAAATCGGAAGAACCGCTTGGGCGAACGCTCAAGTTCGTCGTACCTGCTGCTGCGCTGAAGGAAGCGGAAAAAATTCTCGGCGATACGGACGAGGACTGCACGTTCTTCCTCGGCAGCAAGCACATTCTCTTCACCATCGGCGAGGCTACGCTGGTCTGCCGTCTGCTGGAAGGTGAATTCCTCGACTGGCGGCGCGTTCTGCCGCAGAACCAGCCGGTGAAGCTGGCCGTGAACGTCGCGAAAATGACCGATTCCATCGAGCGCGTCGGCCTTATTATTTCCGAAAAGCTCAAGAGCCCGGTGCGCTGCAAATTCGGCGAAAATACGGCGGATTTCCGCTCCGTCTCCACCATCGGCGAGGCGCACGACGTCTGCCAGATCGCGGGCGACGGGCAGGATATGGAGATCGGCTTCAACTGCCGGTACCTCCTTGACGCGCTTCGCGCAATCCCGGATGCAGAATGCTCGCTGGAGCTCATCAACGGCCTCAGCCCCATCGTCATGAATCCGTGCGACGAATCCGAGCGGTACAGCTACATGGTCCTGCCGGTCCGGCTGAAAGCGGGGGAATAAGATGAAGGTCAGAGTCACAAAAAAGCTTTCGGACGCGCCAATTGAGATTCCCATCCATACCGAGTTTATCAAATTGCAGGATTTTCTGAAATTCGCCAACGCCATTGAATCCGGCGGCATGGCCAAGACCTTCATTCAGGAGGGCGAGGTTCTTGTCAACAGCGAGGTCTGCACGATGCGCGGCAAGAAGCTGCACCCCGGCGACGAGGTGACGTTCCTGCACAACACCTGGCGCGTCACGGAAGAGCGCACATGAAGCTGCAAAGCCTGCAGCTCTACGATTTCCGGAGCTACGAGACGGCCAGCGTCCAGCTGCACCCCGGCGTAAACCTGATCGTCGGTGAAAACGCGCAGGGAAAGACGAATCTTCTCGAATCCGTCTTCTATCTATCCACCGGCAAAAGCTTCCGCACCACCCGCAATCAGGAGCTGATTCGATTCGGCGCGGAATTCGCAGATTTGAGCTGTACCCTGTTTTCAGGCGGCAGAGGGCAGAGCCTTCGCGCCGTGCTGTTTTCCGGGAGAAGGCCGCGGCAGCTCTACATCGGCGGCGTGAAGCAGCGGTCCGCCGCCGGACTTTCCGGCGTGCTGACGACCGTGCTGTTCTGCCCGGACGATCTGCTGATTTTAAAAAGCGGCTCTGCCGGAAGACGGAAGATTCTCGATACCGCCCTGTGCCAGCTCCGGCCCGGCTACGCGCAGGCGCTGGCGGAATATCAGAAGCTGTACGACAGCAAATCAAGAATTTTAAAGGACTATCACGACGCCCCTTCCCTGCTGGAGCCGCTGCCGGAATTCAACTACCGCATGGCGCAGGTCGGCGCAGTCGTCATTTCCTACCGGGCAAAATTCCTGCGGGAGCTTTCCCGGCAGGCGCAGCTGTACCACACGGAGTTTTCCGGCGGCCGCGAGGCGCTTTCCCTCGTCTACCAGACCGTCTCAACCGTGACGGACCCGTTCGCGGATAAAAAGACCATCTTTCAGCAGCTGCTCGACCACCAGCAGGCGCATTACCGCGCCGAGCTCGATTCCGGCCAGTGCCTGTCCGGCCCGCACAAGGATGATTTTGAAACGCTCCTCGGCGAGCGTTCCGTCAAAGCCTACGGCTCGCAGGGACAGACCCGCACGGCGGCCATCAGTCTCAAGCTGGCCGAGCGCGAACTATTCCGGGCCGACACCGGCGAGGAGCCGGTTCTGCTGCTGGACGATGTGCTGTCCGAGCTGGACGCGCGGCGGCAGGATTTCGTGCTCAACCAGATCCGCTCCGGTCAGGTGCTCATCACCTGCTGCGAGCCGGAGCGCATCACAAACATCGGCAAACGCATTTTTGTAGAGGGCGGGCAGATCCGGGAGGAATCGTCATGTACCTGAATATCGGCGGCGATTTTTCCGTCCAATCAGAATCCGTCGTGGGCGTGTTCGATCTGGACAACACGACAAGCTCCAAATGGACGCGGAAGCTTCTCGCGGAAGCGCAGAAGGCCGGCGCCGTCGTCGAAGCGACGGACGAGCTGCCGAAATCCTTTCTGGTCGTCAGCGAATATGGCCAGAGCCGCGTCATTCTGACAAAATATAACGCCGCCGTCCTGCTCAAACGCATACAGGACGCGCAGCGCAGTCCGATCTCTGCTAAAGGAGAAGCAATATGACAGAAGAAATCAAAGATATCATCGAAGCCGAACACGAATACAACGCCAGTCAGATTCAGGTTCTGGAGGGACTGGAGGCCGTCAGAAAGCGGCCCGGTATGTACATCGGCTCGACCAGCAGCTCCGGCCTGCACCATCTGGTCTATGAGATTGTCGACAACGCAATCGACGAGGCGCTGGCCGGATACTGCAAGCACGTCGTCGTGACCATCAACGAGGGAAACACCATCACCGTCACCGACGATGGCCGCGGCATCCCCGTTGACATCCAGGCCCAGACCGGCAAGCCCGCGCTCGAAGTCGTCTACACCGTCCTGCACGCAGGCGGCAAATTCGGCGGCGGGGGCTATAAGGTCTCCGGCGGTCTGCACGGCGTCGGCGCGTCGGTCGTCAACGCCCTTTCCGAGTGGCTGGAGGTCGAGGTCAGCAAGGACGGGAAAATTTATCAGATGAAATTCTCCCGCGGCCATATTACCCAGGAAATGCGCGTCATCGGCACCACGGATGCGCACGGCACGAAGGTCACCTTCAAGCCCGACCCCGAAATGTTCGACACGCTGGAATATGACTATGAAACGCTCCATACCCGTATGCGCGAGCAGGCGTTTCTGAACGCCGGTCTGCACATCACCATCCGCGACGAGCGCATCGAATCCGCCGACAAGCCCGAAAAGGAGCGCATGGACTCCATGTGCTACGAGGGCGGCATCCGCGAATTTGTCCGCTGGTATAACCGCCACAAGACGCCCATCCATGAGCAGGTCATCTATATGTCCGGCTCCAAGGGCGACGACACGGCGGAGGTCGCGCTGCAGTATAACGACTCGTTCAACTCCAACATCGTCTCCTTTGCGAACGATATCCATACCCCCGAAGGCGGTATGCACGAGGAGGGCTTTAAGCGGGCGCTGACAAATGTGCTCAACGCCTACGGCGTCAAAAAGGGCTACATTAAGGGCGACGATAAGGTCACCGGCGACGATGTGCGCGAGGGCCTGACCGCCATCGTCTCCGTCAAGCTGACCGAAGCGCAGTTCGAGGGCCAGACAAAGGCCAAGCTCGGCAACGCCTCCATGCGCACGCTCGTCAGCAACATCGTCACGCAGCAGCTGACGGAATTCCTGGAGGAAAACCCCGCCGTCGGCAAGCTCATTCTCGACAAGGCCATGATGGCCAACCGCGCCCGCGAGGCCGCCAGAAAGGCTCGCGAGGCCATCCGCCGCAAGACGGGCCTCGAATCCGGCCAGATGCCGGACAAGCTGCGCGACTGCAACGATACCGACCCCACGCTTACCGAACTCTACATCGTCGAGGGCGATTCCGCAGGCGGCTCGGCCACGCAGGGCAGAGATTCCCGCTTCCAGGCCATCCTCCCCCTCTGGGGCAAAATGCTGAACGTGGAAAAGGCACGGGCCGACAAGGTCTACGGCAACGACAAGCTGCAGCCGGTCATCACCGCGTTGGGCGCCGGCATCGGCGACGAATTCAACCTCGATAAGCTCCGCTATCACAAGGTCATCATCATGGCCGATGCCGACGTTGACGGCAGCCATATCCGCACGCTGCTTCTCACGTTCTTCTTCCGCTTTATGCGGCCGCTGATCGAACACGGCTATGTCTATTCCGCCGTCCCGCCCCTTTATAAGCTCTCGCGCGGCAAGACGCAGCGCGTGGCGTATTCCGACCCGGAGCGCGACCGGATCTCCGCCGAAATGCGCGCGGACAACCCGAACGCGAAGGTCGATATTGCCCGGTATAAGGGCCTCGGCGAAATGAACCCGCATGAACTGTGGGAGACGACCATGGACCCCACCACGCGCACGCTCCGCCGCATTACCCTCGAAGACGCCGTGCAGGCCGACCAGATTTTCACCGTCCTGATGGGCGAGGCCGTCGAGCCGCGCAAGGAATTCATCGAGGAAAACGCGAAATACGTTGTGAATCTGGATATCTGACCTGTCTGGAAGAAATCGTAGGGGCGGACAGAGTCGTCCGCCCCTACAAAGGAGAAAGCATAAATGGCACATAAAAAAGACTACAAGCCTGAGGATATCATGTTCCCGGAACAGCGGATCGTGCAGTCGGAGCTTGTGCATGAAATGAAGAGCTCGTACATCGATTATGCGATGTCCGTCATTGTCGGCCGTGCGCTGCCCGATGTGCGCGACGGTCTGAAGCCCGTCCACCGGCGCATTCTCTACGCCATGTACGAGGACGGTCTGACCTCCGACAAGCCGTTCAAAAAATCTGCGACGTGCGTCGGCGATGTGCTGGGCCGGTATCATCCGCACGGCGACGCGTCGGTCTACGATGCGATGGTCCGTCTGGCGCAGGACTTCTCCATGCGCTATCCGCTTGTCGACGGCCACGGAAACTTCGGCTCCGTCGACGGCGATCCCCCTGCGGCTTACCGATACACCGAAGCGCGTATGTCGAAGCTCTGCAACGAGATGCTGCGCGATATCGACAAGGAAACCGTTCTGTGGGACCCGAACTTCGATGAATCGAGGAAGGAGCCGCGCGTTCTTCCCTCGCGCTTCCCGAACCTGCTGGTCAACGGCTCGTCCGGCATCGCCGTCGGCATGGCGACGAATATCCCGCCGCACAACCTGACCGAGGTCATCAACGCCTGCATCTGCATTCTGGAAAACCCGGAGGCGGAGCTGGCAGACCTCATGGACTATATCAAGGGCCCGGATTTCCCGACAAAGGGCA